>JAABUM010000368.1_pt1 | contig 82850 bp, 67 predicted proteins | sample 5559161 | NCBI WGS metagenome assembly JAABUM01 (sample SAMN10711868, study PRJNA513369) | rock metagenome | isolation source: Antarctica rocks | place: Antarctica: Victoria Land, Siegfried Peak nord
TGCATATGTTTAATAGCGTTTATGTGAGAATTTACACTATTAAGATACTGGATTTCAGTAATATGGATGACCTTTTTCTTCGCTTTATCTTAATTTATTTACTCAAAATCCAATCGCTAAACACGTTAACTATAATAAATTCTTATGTCAATCCTGAAAAATAAATTCTATCTAATATTAATTGCACTGGTTATGGGAGCAACTGCAAAAGCACAAGACCATCGTTTTGATCCGCCATGGAACACTCCGCCTCAAAGCAAGGTAATGTTTACGGTTCCCGGAGTAGATAACGTGCCTGATCTGTTTGGAGATATTAACGATCCGCAGTTAGTGGTGTTCTTTGCAGGAAATCAGTTTATGTGTATTGATGATCTGCTTACAGCTTTCAAAAAAGAGCATCCGCAGTACGAGCGTGTTTTTGCTGAAACTTTGCCTCCGGGAATTTTAGCCAAACAGATTGAAGGCGGCTCGATAACAATCGGTAATATGCGCATCACGTTAAAACCAGACGTTTACACGGCAGGCAAAAGCAGGATTGACCAGATGCCGCAGTATTTTTCTAAAACGCAACTTTATGCTTACAACCGCCTGGCTTTAATGGTACAAAAAGGCAATCCTAAAAACGTGAAAGGTTTAAAAGATTTGGGGAGAAGTGATGTCCGGGTAAGCATGCCCAACCCGGAATGGGAAGGGATTGGCAAGCGGATAGAAGAAGCTTATGTAAAAGCCGGTGGCGAAACTTTGCGCAAAGCAGTTATGGAAACTAAGGTTAAAGACAGTACAACCTACCTGACCCAGATCCACCACCGCCAAACGCCAATGCGCATAATGTACAATCAAAGTGATGCCGCGCCGGTTTGGTATTCCGAAGCTTGTTATCAGCAGATGATCGGCCATCCAACGGAATTGATTGAAATTCCGGCCAGCGAAAACATTGCGGCCACTTACGTTGCCGGACAGCTCAAAAATGCCCCGCACCTACAGGCAGCCAAAGATTTCATAGACTTTTTGGTGGGTGCCGAGGCGAAAGCCATTTATCGCAAATATGGTTTCACAACAGATAAATAGTTTTAGCACGCGACTAAAATAGTAGCACCTGCTTAAAATCCTGAACTGATTTTCTATAACTAACCGTTATGGAAGATGAGGTTTTCTGATAAAAATGGCTTGGTCTATTCATTGATCTTTGAACTATCAAATCAAAAAGATCATGAAAACTATCCAGACTCTAACCCATCATCAATTCTCAGCAAAAAACATCAAAACAGGAGACGAGGCTTTGGCTATTGCCGCAACGCTTTTAGCTTTTGTATTTTTATGTTTACCTTATCTGATCCTGTTTTTTCGCCTGTAAAAGAAGCATGGTTTTATAAAGCACAAATTGAATAACTGCTATTCTATATGTTTGAATTTCGACTAAAAGTTTTCTATACGGTTGCCAAAAGGCTCAATTTTACCAAGGCCGCCGCAGAATTATTTATCACGCAACCGGCCGTTACCAAACACATCAACGAGCTGGAAGCTTATTTTAAAACTTCTTTGTTTGAACGGAGCGGAAACAAGAAAACCTTGCTGACGGCTGCCGGGGAACTACTACTGCAACATGCCGAAAAAATATTTGAGCTGCACCGCGAACTGGAGTTCGACATGAATTTATTGATCAAAAAACACAGCGGCGTACTGCGGATCGGGGCAAGCACTACGGTTTCACAATACGTCATACCGGCTGTACTGGCTGGATTTCATCAGAAATTTAAAGACATCCAGGTGCAATTGGTTACCGGCAATACGGAGGACATCGAGCAAGCACTATTGGACAAAGAGTTGGAAATGGGTATAATTGAAGGTATTTCCCGTAACCCTCAAATTAAATACGAAGAATACTTGCAGGATGAACTGGTGCTGGTTTGCGCCAGGAATAATACTTCCGTGAAAAAAGACACGATCAAACCGGAGGAACTGAAAAATTACCCGTTATTGCTGCGCGAGCCAGGTTCGGGCACTTTGGATGTGATCGCAAATGCGTTAAAACCACATCAGCTTAAACTTTCGGATTTGCAGGTAGAAATGCAGCTTGGCGGAACAGAAAGCATCAAATCTTACCTGCTGCACAGCAATTGCCTAGCTTTTTTATCGGTACATGCTATTTTAAAGGAATTGAAAACCGGCGATTGCAGGATCATAGATATTAAAAACCTCTCTATCGAACGTCCTTTTTATTTTATCCGGCAACACGGACAACCCTCACAACTTGCAGATTTATTTATGCGCTTTGCACGGATTATAAATTGAATTCATGGAAACAGCTGCTGCATTAGCCCTCAGATACAAACCCGAAAAAGTAAAAATCCTGCTGATTGGCGAAGCGCCGGGCAGGGCCGATAGAAACTTTTACCTCGCCAATACCAATTTGTTCCGCACGGTTTATGCCGCTTTCAAAGAGCTTTATGGTGATTTTTCTTCATCGGAGGAGTTCCTGCAATTTTTTAAAGCGGCTGGCTGCTTCCTGGATCATTTGAGTTCGGAGCATACAGAACGCTACGATTTGCCGAAAAGAAAACTGGAGCGGCAAAACGGAATTGTTGGTTTAAGCGAACGCCTTAAAATCCATCAGCCCGAAACTGCAATCATTTTGATGAAAGCGTTGGAAAAGCAGGTGCAGCAGGCCATTGATCTTTCGGGCATCAAATCCATTCGGCATCAAACCACCGTTTCCTATCCCGCAGGCAGCGATACCAACCGACTGGCTTGCATCCGCGGTTTGGTAGAAATTTTAAAAGTTTCTGTAGAATTGGATTGATACTGTTTTTATCGGCATAAAATCATCAGCCTAAATTTTATGGGGTAAAAACAGCATGTCGTAAACTTCTGTAGAATTGGATTGATACTGTTTTTATCGGCATAAAATCATCAGCTTAAATTTTATGGGGTAAAAACAGCATGTCGTAAACTTCTGCAGGTGTTTAAGCATCTCGAAGCAGCATCGCTAAATTGCCTTAACTTTGTCGCCATGAATTTATTTGGTCCGATACTAAAAAGCGAAGTTTTGGTAAACAGCCAGCGTAAAACACTTCCTGCGGAAACCGTGCTGGTTCAATCCAATAGTTACATCCGCACTATTCCGGTGGTATTATCTGGCAGTATCCGGGTGATGCGGCAGGATGAAGACGGCAGGGAAATTCTGCTTTATTACATTAAACCCGGCGAAAGCTGTATAATGTCTTTTCTGGCCGGGATCCATGATGATACCAGTAAGATCAGCGCAGTTGTGGAAGAAGATGCCGAGATTTTAATGGTGCCGGTTGCGAAGGCGAGTGAATGGATAAAAGTTTATCCCGAATGGGCGGATTTTATATTCAAGCTGTACCACAAACGCTTTGAGGAATTATTGTCTGTAATCAATGCAGTTGCCTTTCAGAAACTGGATGACAGGATCGTTGAATTGCTGAAAAAGAAAGCTAATATTTATAAATCTCCTGAAATCAACATTACCCACCAGCAACTGGCGGAAGAACTGGGCACCACCAGGGAAGTGATTTCCCGTTTGTTAAAGCAAATGGAAAAGCAGCAAATGATTGTGCTTTCCAGAAATAAAATTCTCCTAAAGATCCCTTTGTAACATTAGTCACCAAGAAAGATTTTGCTACCAGCTACTTTTGATGTATAAAATATGATTAGTGGAAACAGCGGGTTACGCAACAGCAGTTTTAATTGGTTTGTCATTGGGCTTAATTGGTGGTGGCGGTTCCATTTTAACAGTCCCCATTTTAGTTTACTTTTTTCACATCGATCCGGTACTGGCAACCACTTATTCTTTGTTTGTTGTTGGATTGACCAGTTCCGTGGGGGCTTTTAGCTATTACCAAAAAGGAAACGTAAACTTGAATATTGCCTTGCTTTTTGGCATCCCGTCCCTGGTTGCTGTTTTTATCATGCGAAAATGGGTAATGCCCGCTGTACCACTTCATCTATTAAGTTTCGGGCATTTTGAGCTGACCAAAGGCGTGCTCTTGATGCTGGTGTTTGCACTGTTGATGCTGGCAGCTTCTGTTTCGATGATCCGGAAAAAAGATACAGATAAAAAAAGTAACGGGCTTAGTGCTATTAGTTATCCAAAACTGATTGTTCAAAGTATCATAGTTGGCATCATCACTGGTTTTGTTGGCGTTGGTGGTGGCTTCCTGATCATTCCGTCCCTGGTGCTATTTGCGAACCTTCCAATGAAAAAAGCGGTAGGCACATCGCTAATGGTGATGACAATTAGTTCACTGCTGGGTGTTTTAGGTGATATCAGTAGCCATGCGCCAATTCATTATCCCTTTATATTGCTCTTTTCGGCTTTTGCCATTGCAGGCATTATCGTAGGGAGCTACCTTACTAAATACATTGCCGATACCAAACTTAAACCTGCTTTTGGCTGGTTCGTGTTGTTGATGGGTATGTTTGTTTTAATTAATACGTTAACTAAATAATTTACATGGATTTTATCAAACAACCCTGGCCCTGGTACGTCGCAGGTCCGCTTATAGGCCTGGTAGTGCCCGCTTTATTACTGCTTGGAGGTAAAACCTTTGGCATATCTTCTTCTTTGCGGCATATCTGTGCCGCCTGTGTTCCTGCTGATATTTCTTTCTTTAAATATGATTGGAAAAAAGAAAGTTGGAACTTGTTTTTTGCTGCTGGTATTGTTGCGGGAGGCTTTATCGCCACTTACTTTCTTTCTAAACCTGGTACAGTCGATCTCAACCCTCAAACTATAGCCATTTTAAAACAACAAGGCATAAAAGATTTCAGCGGATTATTGCCGCAGGATATTTTCAGTTTTAGCCAGTTGTTTACTTTAAGAGGATTGGTATTTATCGTGATTGGTGGTTTTCTGGTTGGTTTTGGTACGCGCTACGCAGGTGGTTGTACTTCCGGCCATGCCATCATGGGCATTTCTTCTTTGCAATGGCCTTCACTGGTGGCTACCTGTTGTTTTATGGCCGGCGGCTTTATCATGACCTGGTTTATCTTGCCTTATCTACTTCAGCTTTAATCAGCAATGAAAAACCTTAAATATTTATTCTTGGGTGCTTTATTTGGCATTGTACTGGTCAAATCGCAAGTCGTATCCTGGTTTCGTATCCAGGAAATGTTCCGCTTGCAGGCTTTCCATATGTATGGCACCATTGGCAGCGCAATTGTTGTTGGCATGATTTCTATCTTGCTGATTAAACGCTTTAACCTAAAAACCATTGATAAAAGAAGCATTGTAATCCCCGATAAAAAATTTCACTGGGGCAACGTTTGGGGCGGGCTGATCTTTGGATTAGGCTGGGCGGTTACCGGTGCCTGCCCGGGGCCGTTGTTTGCGCAGATTGGAAGCGGCTTCCTGGTGATTGCGGTAACCTTGTTAAGTGCAATAGGCGGGACCTGGGTTTATGGTTTATTACGGGAAAAACTCCCTCATTGATCATCTTGTGTAACATAGATCACCAAACCGGGAAAAGCCATTACTGAAATTTACCCTATAAAAACAGTATATGAAGATTGAACAATTTGAAGATAAAAGCCTGTCGCATTATTCCTATGCCATTTTAAGTGGATGTGAAAGCAAAATAATATTGATTGATCCGGCCAGGGACATAAGCCCTTACCTGTCTTATGCAGCAGGTAACCAAGCTGAAATTATCGGGGTGATTGAAACCCATCCACATGCTGATTTTGTGAGCGGCCATCTGGAACTGCATCAAACCACTGGTGCTACTATTTGCTGTTCTAAATTGTTAGGTGCTGCTTATCCGCACCAATCTTTTGATGATGGGGATGAAATAACTTTTGGCAAAATCAAATTAAAAGCAATGAACACGCCCGGCCATTCGCCTGACAGCATCTGTATTATTCTGGAACACGAAGGTAAGGACAAAGCTGTTTTTACCGGTGATACTTTGTTTATTGGTGATTGCGGGAGGCCGGACCTGCGGGAAAATGCAGGAAACCTGATTGCTGACAGGCAAGAATTAGCTATGCAGATGTATCATTCGCTTCATCAAAAATTAATGTTACTGGATGATGCAGTTTTGGTTTATCCGGCGCATGGTGCAGGCACGTTATGCGGAAAAGCTTTAAGTGAAGCTAATTCCAGTACAATCGGAGCCGAAAAATTAAGCAACTGGTGTTTGGCGGATATGGAGGAAAAGCAGTTTGTAAAAACGCTGCTGGAAGATCAGCCTTTTGTGCCAAAATATTTTTCTTACGATGTAGCGCTGAACAGAAAAGGCGCGGCGGCACTTATTCCTTCCGTAGAAAAAGTTATACTGAAAAAGATTGCGCAAAAAGCAGATGCACAACTGCTGCAAAACGACGTAATTATTATAGATACGCGGCCCTCAGAACAGTTTAAAAAAGGACATTTGCCAAACTCGGTCAACCTGATGGCAGAAGGAAAATTTGAAACCTGGCTGGGAAGTATTATTGGGCCGGAAGAACCGTTTTATCTGGCTACGGCAAACGAACTTTCCCTTCCCAAAATCCTCGCCAGAACGGCAAATATTGGTTACGAAGTTTTTATTAAAGCAGCTTTTGTGTTGGACTTTGCTGAAGTAAAATCAGAACGGCTCGATCTGGAAAATTTCAGGAATGACCCTTCCCACTATCAAATAATCGATATTCGCAATGCTGCAGAAGTAAAAGAAAGCCCGGCGTTTTCCGGTTCTTTGCATATTCCTTTGCCCGGGTTAAGAGAGCGGATAAGCGAAATCCCTACCAATAAACCATTGGTAATACATTGTGCCGGCGGTTACCGGAGTGCGGCCGGCAGCAGCATTTTAAGAAATATTTTACCAACCGAAGTAGCTGTGTATGATTTAGGCCCTGCTGTGAATGAGTTTTTTGTGGCATAAAAGAAGCATGGTCAAATGCTGCACAATCAATCTGAATAGGCAAAAAAACGGAGGGCAGTTCAAACTATCCTCCGTTCAATATAAAATATTTATTGGGGTAACAGCAACTTTGTAACTAATTAAGGTTGTCCGCTTCCGCCTGCAGAACCGTAAACTTGTCCAGTTGCGTAACTGGCATCACTTGCGGCAAGCTGCACATAAATAGAACCAAGTTCTGCCGGCTGGCCTGGTCTGCCCATTGGTGTTTGGCCGCCAAACATTTTCAGTTTTTCCTGGGCAGCCCCTCCGCTAACCTGCAAAGGTGTCCAGATTGGCCCCGGTGCCACGCCGTTCACCCGGATGCCTTTTGGTGCAAGCTGTTTGGCAAGCGATTTTACGTAATTCATGGTAGCAGCCTTAGTTTGCGCATAATCATAAAGATCAGGCGAAGGGTCATAAGCCTGTTCTGAGGTAGTCCCGATGATAACAGACCCTGGTTGCAGGTGTGGCAACGCAGCTTTAATGATCCAGAAAGGCGCATAAATATTGGTTTTCATTGTCCAGTCAAACTGCTCTGATGATATATCCAGGATTGAAGCATGGGATTGTTGCCTGCCCGCATTGCTGACCACAATATCCAAACCACCTAATTCACGCAGGGCATCTGCTACCAGCTTCTGGCAAAATGCTTCGTTGCGGAGATCGCCCGGAATAGCAATTGCCTTGCGGCCTTCAGCTTTAATCAGCGCAATAACCTCACGTGCATCCGGTTCTTCGGTAGGATAATAATTGATGGCTACATCTGCACCTTCGCGCGCATAAGCAATGGCAGCAGCCCGGCCCATTCCCGAATCGCCTCCAGTGATCAAGGCTTTGCGGCCTGCTAAACGGCCGGAACCTTTATAGCTGGTTTCGCCATGATCAGGGCGCGGGTCCATTTGGCTGGCCAAACCCGGCCAGGGTTGAGACTGGCCTTTAAACGGCGGTTTTGGATATTTAGTAGTTGGGTCTTGTAGTCCTTGTGGTGCCGGGGGTTCCGGTTGCGCTGCTCCTGGTGCCGCAAAAACGGGTGAAACCGCAGCCGCAGCTAAAGTAGCCCCTAATCCGCCGATAACCTGGCGTCGGGTGATTTTATCTTTTTCATTCATGGTAATGTTTGCTTATGTTTATTTAAACAACCGATCTTTCTGCCATTGGTTTTGATACATCTGTTTAAAAATCAGCTTAAACAATAATAAAATAACCTGACCGGCATCTATCTTGAAAAAACCTATATGCTTCTTTTAGGCATATAAAGTTTATATTTTTTAGGTGATAAAGGAAGCATAGAAAATAAACGGAACAAAGCGAAACAATAACTACATTCATTAAAGATTTTTTTATTTATGAAAACAAGGTTACTGTTTTTTGGGATGGCTTCTCTGATGCTGTTCAATGCTGCAAAAGGCCAAGGTACAGACGATTTAAAACCTATACTAAATAAAGTAAGCCCGGACGCAATCAAAGGGTATATGAGTTTTCTGGCTGACGATTTGCTGGAAGGGCGAAAACCGGGCACAAGGGGTTTTTTACTGGGCTCGAAGTATATGGAAACCCAGTTTATGGCTTTAGGGCTGAAACCCGGCGCGGGCGATTCTTCCTACATTCAGCAAGTACCGTTGCAAAAAGGTTGGGTTGATGAAAGTGAAAGTAGTTTTACGATCATTAATAATCAAAAAGAAGAAAAACTGGAGTACGGAAAGGAATTTGTGTTAAGTCCTTATTTTGCTTCGCCGGCATCAACTATTACAGCACCGTTAGTGTTTGTCGGGTTTGGGGCCGATGCGCCCGAATTCGGTTATGACGATTATGAAAATATTGATGTAAAAGGTAAAATAGTCGTTTACATCAATGGTGCGCCGCAAAAATTCCCCAGCAGCGAGCGGGCATATTTTACCACTACAGATGTGAAATATGCAGAAGCCATCAAACGTGGAGCAGTTGGTGTAATCAGTTTTAATGTTTCCGCCGGAAGGACGGGTTCTTGGGACGCAACAGTTAAAAGAGTGAGGCAAGGCACCTATAAATGGATGGGCGGAAAAGCCACTACGGCCAATAGTTATCCTGATTTAAAAGCAGTTTCAACTTTTAATATTGAATTTATAGAAAAGCTTTTTGTAAATGCTCCGGAAGGCCGGCAAAACCTGGCCGCTCTTGCCGGAGAAGGAAAATTACGGTCTTTCCCATTAAATATCTCAGCAAGGATTCAGGTAAAATCGAAATCAACCTTAATCCAAAGTTCAAATGTGGTTGGTATGATCAAAGGCAGTGACCCTAAACTGAAGGATGAATACGTGGTGTACTCTGCACATTTAGACCATTTCGGTATTGGCATCCCTGTAAAAAATGATTCCATTTATAATGGTGCGCACGATGATGCTTCCGGCAATGCTATCCTGCTGGAAATTGTAAAAGCTTATCGTTCGTTGCCTGTTCCGCCAAAAAGATCGGTGATCTTTGCAGTGGTAACGGGTGAAGAGTTGGGTTTGCTGGGATCAGATTATTTTATCAATAATTTACCCATAAAAGAAGCAAGGGTGGTAGCTAACCTGGCCATCGATATGCCTTTCTTTTTTCATCCGGTTTTAGACATTGTGCCTTATGGTACAGACCATTCCAGCCTTGGCAAACAGACTAAAAAAGCTGCCAATATGTTAGGTTTGAAGATCAGCCCTGACCCGTTTCCGGAGCAGGTGGTTTTTATCCGCAGTGATCATTACAGCTTTATCAAAAAAGGGATACCTGCTTTATTTATCAAAAGCGGTTTCATGACTGTTCCGCAGGATACTGTAAACCGGGCAAAATCCGATTTGGGCTGGCGCAGCACTATTTATCATACGCCGCAGGATGACATGAACCAGCCTTTTGATTTTAAAGCAGCTACTACGCATGTTAAAATCAATTTCCTGATCGGTTATTTTGTTTTCCAGGAAGCTGATGCGCCAGTTTGGAACAAAGGCGATTTCTTCGGACAAAAATTTAAACCGAAAGAAAACCAGGAACTGCTGCAACGACCATAATTTCCCTAAATTGTGGGCATGAAAAGAAGCTGTTTGTTGATAACCATTTTGCTGCAGTGCCTGGTGCTGAAAAGTATAGCACAGGAGTTTACACCGCAGGTAAAGGATTATATTAAAATAAATTCCCCGGTCGTGGCCATCACGGATGTAAAGCTGATTGACGGGACAGGCAAACCGGTAAAACCGCATCAAACCATCATTTTCAGCAACGGAAAGATCAGCCAGGTAGGAGATGCCCAGAAAATAAAAATCCCGTCAGGCGCACAGATTGTGGACGGGATCGGCAAAACCCTCATTCCGGGCTTGGTAATGCTGCACGAACATCTGTATTATACCATTCCGGTGGATAACTATTTCAATATTGCAGAAATGCCTTATTCTTTTCCTCGCTTGTATCTGGCAGGTGGCGTAACTACGGCCAGAACTGCGGGCAGTATTGAACCGCAAACTGATCTCGCCCTCAAAAGGATGATTACCGAAGGAAAAATCATCGGTCCGGACCTGGATGTAACAGCACCTTATATCGAAGAACAGGGTTATGATATCCCAGCGTTAAATGTGGTTAAAGGCTCGGAAGATGCAGCCGCAACCGCCAGGTTTTGGGCAGATAAAGGATGCACTTCATTCAAAATGTATGTACATGCTACCCGGGCAGATATGGCGGCCGTAGTACAGGAGGCCCACAAAAGGCATTTAAAAGTAACCGGGCATATTGGCGCGGTTACCTACCGGCAGGCGGCAGCAATAGGAATTGATAATCTGGAACACGGCTTTTTTGCCAGTTCTGATTTTGATAGTTTGAAAACGGATGACCAGGTGAACGACAGCGAGGAAAGGCAATCCTTGTTAAAACTGGACGAGAACAGCCCGAAGATGAAAGACCTGATGCAGTACATGATTGGTAAACATGTTGCACTTACTTCTACCTTAACTGTTTTTGAACCCTCAACCGGCCACGAAATGGTTCCGGGAGGAGGGGAAGAAGCTTTGCTGCCGGAAGTGAAAGAAATGGTTCAAAAACGCTGGCAGGCCGCGCAAAACCGGGACCAGGCCGGAATTCGATTATTTAAAAAAGAGCAGGCCTGGGAAAAGCAGTTTTATGATCTGGGCGGCTTATTGGTTGCCGGAACAGACCCGACAGGAGCAGGGCGCGTAGTTAGCGGCTACTCTAACCACCGCGAAATAGAGCTTTTGGCGGAAGGCGGATTTTCAGCAGAACAGGCTATCAAAATATGCACTTTGAACGGGGCAATTTACTTAAACCGCCAGCAGGAAATTGGCACCGTAGAGCCAGGCAAAAAAGCAGATATGGTATTAATTGGTGGTGATTTGACAACAGACATCAAAAATATCCGCAAAACAGAAATCGTATTTAAAAATGGTGTTGGCTTTGATGCACAAAAGATATTTAAATCTGTAAAAGGCCATGTAGGTATGAATTGATACATTCAACAACTTAAAAAATAGTTTTGAGGATAGGAGTTAAGCGATGTTTTAACCGTTCAAGGTGTATTGAACGGCATATTATCAGGTCCAAAACTTTAAACCCGGCTAAAACCAGAAGATAACAGGAACCCGTTTAAAGGTTAGTAAATTATTTCTGATACTTCTTTTGTCAACATAAAATCAACACCAAAAACCCTGTGCTAAAAGAAGCACTATTTGCTGCAATAAATTTAAACAGGCTTATTGCCCTACTGCCATCCCTCAACAGTTTCTCCGCCAAAAATCCCCTGGTTTACTTTGGGTGAAAAGATGGGGTACGGATAAACCGGGTCTAAAGCACTGCCCTCTTCCAGCACTTTTGATTGTTCGGGGTTAAGGTTGATTTCCAGCGAAGCGATATTGTCATGAAGTTGCTCAACTTTACTTGCCCCCAAAATCAATGAAGTAATTCCTGGCTGCGCAGAAGCCCAGGCAAGTGCCACTTGTGCCGGCGGCCGGTCAGCCTCGACGGCTACTTTTTGCAAAATATCCAGCACGCGCCAGTTGCGGTCGGTAAACTTTTGATTGCCGAAAGGATTGCTGCCGATAAGCCGCCCTTCACCGGTAGCACCTGCGCCTTCGCGCTGATACTTGCCCACCAAAAATCCGGCAGCAAGCGGGCTCCAGGGCGTAATGCCAAGGCCGAACTCGCGGGCAGTGGGCAAATGTTCCCGTTCAATACTTTGTTCCACAAGAGAATGTTCGAGTTGCAAAGCAATAGGGCCGGGAACGTGGTATGCGGTTGCAAGCGTGGCAGCTTTGGCAACATACCAGGCCGGCATGTTCGAAAAGCCGAAGTAGCGGATTTTGCCGGCACGCACCAAATCGCCAAGGGATTGCAAAACTTCTTCCACCGGCGTAACCATATCCCAGGCGTGCAGCCAGTATAAATCTATATAGTCGGTTTTCAATCTTCGAAGTGAACCTTCGATGGAAGAATAAATATTTTTACGGCCGTTGCCGCCGGCATTGGGATTACCAGGTTCGGTGTTGAAGGTAAACTTGGTTGCCAATACCAGTTTGTCGCGCAGCTTACGGCTGTTGATGAAACCGCCCAGCAATTCTTCACTTCGTCCACCGGAATAAACATCGGCCGTATCAACAAAGTTACCGCCAGCATCAATATAAGCATTAAAGATAGCTTGTGAAACTTCGTCAGATGAACCCCAACGAGGGGTGCCAAAAGTCATGGTGCCTAAGGTAAGCGGACTAACGACCAAGCCGGAACGGCCAAGCGTGCGGAAAGAGTTAAGGTTCATAGTTTGATGTTGTAATGTTGGTTTTTCTTTTGAGCGGAAACAAGTTTAGTTGGATGGTTGCTTAAATTAAAAGCTAAGCGATTGGTTTTATGATGCTTCTTTTATGCCTGTTTTTTTTGTGTCAAACAGTTTTCCTTTATCAGTTAATGATACAAATCTCAGCAGGCTTATCCTGAAAAAAGTAACCCAACCTCTTGTTGTTGTATCCAAAATGAGAATAATTATTTTTTAGGTCAGAAACTATAAAAGGGTTTACAGCAAAACACTTTTCTACAAATAAAACCCTGGGATTTTTCAGGATTTTAAGGTTTAAGAGATTCCGGTCAAGCTGATGGTTTATCTTTCAGATTCCGGGAAATCGGCACTGAGGGTAAGTTCTTTCCAGGCTTCAAAATTCTCTTTCATCATATCTGTTTTCTCAATAGCCATTTTAAAAGCGGGTTCACCCAATAATAAGCGGAGCTGCGGATGGTCAGCTTCTACGGCTTTGATGATCGCTTCGCATCCCCTGACCGGGTCGCCTTGCTGTTTACCGCTTCCGTTTTGGCTGGCAGTCATGCGTACACCTACCGTGGCTTCGTAATCTGCTATTTGAACGGGCGTACGAGCGGTGGAACGGCCTGCCCAATCAGTACGGAAAGGGCCGGGTTCTACCAATAATACTTTTATCCCCATCGGGGATACTTCCTGAGACAGGGATTCGGACAAGCCCTCTACCGCAAACTTTGTGGCATGGTAATATCCGGTTGCGGTGAAAGCCCGCAATCCTCCGATCGAAGAAAAATTGATGATATGCCCATGTTGTTTTTCCCGCATCCCCGGTAATACCGCCTGGATCATCTTCACCAACCCAAAAAAGTTGGTTTCAAATTGTGCCCTGATTTTTTCCTCTTCGCCTTCTTCAATGCTGCTGAAATAACCGTATCCGGCATTGTTTACCAAAACGTCAATCTTGCCAAAAGTTTTTTGTGCGTTGGCCACTGCGGCTGAAACCTGTGCTTTGTTGTTTACGTCCAACGGCAGCACCAACAAAGTGCTGTCGTACCCTTCGGCAATATCTTTAATTTGATCTGTATTTCGGGCGGTGATAACGGCATTCCAGCCTCTTTCCAATACTAATTTGGCCTAGTTCCCTGCCAAAACCTGTAGAGCAGCCGGTGATAAACCAAACCGGGCTATTTATTTTTTTCATGATGTTATTGTTTACTATAAATGAGCTAATTTCGATGATTACCGTTACAACACCAATTGATCCCAGGTGGTTCATCCTGCTTGGTGCGGAATGTGATTAATCTGAATAAAGGAGTTCATCAGACATAGTATTCTCCTGCAAATTTTACAGGTTGGTCCAAAAAAAGCCGTTGTAAATTATTTTACAGGATGAAGGCGATGCTTCTTTTATCACCTAAAAACCCATCTGGTCCATGTTTTTCAAACTACAATTTCTCAGCAGGGTTAAGGATTAGTTAAAAGAACGATCAGGAAGGTGCAGTAAATTTTTATCCGTCAAATTTATATATCTGATTTTATATAGTTAACTTTATAAAATCTTTAGGATTGTTATTCCTGATTTTATAAACCAATTTACAAACCTGCATACAGCTGAGATACTATTGCCGAATTTAATACACCCAGTTGGATAGTATGGATGCTGAGAGCTGATCAGCAAAAAATCATGAAAAATTCTAACAGCATCTTGGCAGCTATTGCCATAGCATCAGGGATGATTATTTTGTCCTGTTCCGGCAAAAAAGAGGAAGCACAACCGGTCTTCACTGCCACTACTTCAACTGCACCTGTTGATAAAAACTGGTTGTTCGAAACCACACCTTTTTTTGCTGATGAATTTAGTAACGCCGGCAAGCCCGACAGTACAAAATGGACTTATGATGTTGGTGGAAACGGATGGGGAAACAACGAGCTGGAATATTATACCAACCTGCCCACTAATGTTAGCGTGGTGAACGGAAATTTAAACATTAATGCACGGAAAGAGAGCTATAACAATATGAATTATACTTCTGCCAGGCTGGTTTCTAAAGGTGATGGCAGTATGCTTTACGGCCGTGTTGAAGTAAGCGCAAAAATACCGTCTGGTCGTGGCATGTGGCCAGGCATTTGGCTGCTGCCCAATGATTATGCTTATGGCAGTTGGCCAAAATCCGGCGAAATAGATGTAATGGAAAATGTGGGGTTTGATCCGAACCCGGTTTATTTTACCATTCATACACAGTTGTACAATGGCGCTATCGGCACACAAAAGGGCGGCAACAAAAGCATCCCGGATGCTTCCACAACATTTCACAAATACCGCATGGACTGGACACCTTATGCCGTTCGCGGTTATTATGATGATGGTTTGATTTTTATTTATATCAATGATGGTTCCGGCACAGCTTCCTGGCCGTTTGATCAAAAATTCCATTTGCTGATGAACATCGCCGTAGGCGGAAACTGGGGCGGTATAAAAGGTGTGGACGATACTGCATTTCCTACAAGTATGCAGGTAGATTATGTGCACTTTTACAAAATGATCAATAAATAAGGATGCTTCTTTTACCGGGATTTGTTAAAAACTTATTTATCCATGTCCTTGCATCTCATACTTCTTTCAGCAAATAAAACATCAAACAAAGTTGACCCTATAAACGAATGAAAATCAACAATGAAGTTGTTTAAACTTAGGGCCTGTTTAAATTTGTCCAATATGTTTTCTATACTTCTTTTATCACCTAAAAAATGGCAAGTATTTAATTTTTGGTTTATTTAAATTGATGCAGACACCAATTTTTATAGGGTAAAAGAAGCATTGGCATTAATCCTGGGCATGTCGAAGGATATTGTATAAAATTAAACCAAACAGGCTTTAATGGAAGGAAAATTAATACAAGGTTGATTTTTTTTGTTTTAAACTTTTATCAAGAGCCACAAGGTTTTAAATATTTTGTAAAAACGGGTTTTTATTTGTTTGGCGGATAAGTTTAAACAACTTCAATACAAGTAATTTTCAAAACATAAATTCATTGCATAAAAGAAGCAGTCATCAAAACAGGATGTACTGAAAAATTTACCATCCGATTCCGTAATCTTCACCATGATTGCTGGAACCACCCCAGAGACTGCCGTGCTTCCAATCGAAATAAATAGCATTGACCGGGCCGCTGGTACGGTCTTCAAAACTTAATATATAGCCCATTTTCTTCAGTTCATTCCGCACAGCTTCTGTTGTGTTCGTGTTTAATAATATTTGTCCCGGTTTAGGCTCTCGGTCAGTCGTTTTGGTGCCGCCCAAAGAAAGCCATAATTGATTGGTGTTGAAGTTGGCCGCTTCGGTAGCTTTTTGCACGGTCATGCCAAATTCTGCCACATTCAAAAAGAACTGCAATAGGTTCTGGTCCTGCGTATCGCCGCCCTGCACCGCAGCAGATAAAAACGGTTTTCCATCTTTTAAAAACATAGACGGTGATAAAGTTACCCGCGGCCTTTTGCCCGGTGCAACCACATTAAAAGGGTTTAAGGTTGAATCAAGTACGAAACTTTGCATCCGCTGGCTCATCCCAACGCCGGTATTGCCGGCAATGCAGGCTGGCAACCATCCGCCGCTTGGCGTTATAGAAACTACCCAGCCTTCTTTATCCGCCGCTTCTACAGAAGTTGTACCCCTCCATAACCGGTCCTGGTAATCTTCCTTCCGGGAATTATTGCCCAGGTCATGTTTTGGGGCGAAGTCTCGCTTCGTCGTATCCATCTCAAAACCTCTGTTTTTAAGGAGGTTGATATAAGGGTTTGCCTTTCCTTCGTAAGGATACGGGTTGCCAGGGCCAATATGCACATCGTTTTTGTCATACCTGATTAATGCCGACCGCTGCTTTGCATACTCTTTGCTTAATAAACCTTTAACAGGGCCCTGGGGTTGAAAATGCGGATCGCCATAATAAAAATCACGGTCGGCAAAAGACAAATTCATAGCCTGATAAACCGTATGGATATACTTTGAACTGTTATAGCCCATGCTTTTCAAGTCGAAATTCTCCAGGATGTTCAACGCCTGCAACATTACCGGGCCTTGCGTCCACTGCTGTAGTTTATATATATCAATGCCTTTATAGTTGACCATCAGCGGCACTTCTTCAACTGGTTTCCACTTGGCCAGGTCTTGCATGGTAATCAAACCGCCTTGTTCCTGACAGCCACGCACAAACTCCTGCGCAATATCGCCTTTGTAAAAACGGTCATAAGCCGCCATCAACGCTTCTTTGCGGCTTTTTCCTTTTTTTAGTGCGGCCTTTTCTGCCGCTACCATTTTGGTAAGCGTTTCCAACAAATCTTTTTGGACAAAAATTTCACCGGCTTCGGGCGCTTCCCGTTTTTCCCCTAAGTGGGTCAGCAGCACTTTTTTACTGTATGGCCATTGTTTAATCATGGTTTTACCGCGCTCAATCGTGTTGGCCGCTTGTGCTTCTATGGCGTAACCTGCCGCCATCTGCATGGCTGGCGCCAACACCTGCTCCAGGCTCATCGTGCCATAATTGATTAGCATAAAAATCAACCCACCGGGCGTACCTGGCGTAGTTGCTGCCAACGGCCCATATTCGGGCGGGAAATTATATCCTTTGCTTTTAAAAAAAGCAACCGTAGCACCGGTGGGTGCAAAACCCATGGCATTAATGGCAATTACTTTTTTGGTTTTAGGGTTATAGATCAGGGCTTGCGTTTCGCCGCCCCAGCTCAACGTGTCCCACATGGTACAGGCAGCAGCAAGCATGGCACAGGCGGCGTCAACGGCATTTCCGCCCTTTTGAAACGTCATGGCGCCTGCTGTGGCTGCCATGGGTTTGCCGGTAATGGCCATCCAGTTACTGCCGTACAACATCGGTTTTTGTGTTTGCTGTGCCGATAAGGGTTGGATCAAGCCTGCCAGAATAAAAAACGTCAAAAATTTTTTCATAAAAGTTTATTTTTTCATGTTGAGAAACAATGCTTCACAATTTAAATAAAAAAATTCAACTTGAAATTTTTTTCCTGCTGTTTAAAAAAATACCAAAACGTCCAGTGGCTGTTAAAATAATTCAATATTCAGATACTTCTTTTATCACATAAAAATCAATAAACTGTTATTTTTAGAAATTCAGTTTAAAGGTTTTCAGTAGGTCAAGAAAAAAGTTTGTTTTCATAAGCTTACTCCTCCAGTTTCGGAATCCTTTTCGGCGTATCTTTTCCACTCACAATGCTTCTTGAACTTAAGGCAATGGCACGGATCGTTGCAGTAATGTTGTTCACGTCCAGGGAATTGAATTCGTCTTTTACGCTGTGGTATAATTTGTCGGAATCGATCTGATCGGTAGAAATCGTATGCGCCGGGACGCCAACCCTGGCCAGCGAAGCATTGTCACTCCGGTAAAATAAGTTTTGCTGCGGATAAGGATCAGGATAAAATTTAAAAGCGGTTCCTACCAGGTTGGCTTGCAGGATTGTTCCGAAATCAGACCGCTCAAAACCGGTGATAAAAGCAGTGTTGACACCAAACTTGGATTGCTTGCCGATCATTTCAATGTTGAACATAGCCGATGTTTTTTCCGGGTTGATCTGCGTGGCAAAATAGGCCGAACCAAATTCGCCGATTTCTTCTGCCGTAAAAGCAACAAAAATCAAGGTCCGCGCATTGTTGTTCAGCTTTTTGTAATAACGCGCCAGTTCAATTACGGCCGTTGTCCCGCTGGCATCGTCGTCGGCCCCGTTGGCAATCGAATCGCCATCAACCGCTTTAATAATTCCCAAATGATCGTAATGGCCAGAAAAAACCACGTATTCTTCTTTTTTTGTTTTCCCAGGGATCATGCCGGCGATATTAAATAATGGCAGCTTTTCTATTTTGCCCGTATATTTTATGTTATAAGCTTTTACAGCGGTAAAATCCCCCAAAACAAAAACCAACTGCTGGTTTGGGTTGATTTCTTTGCTGATGCCGCCGCGTAAATTGCGTGCTGCCAAACGTTTAAAAAGCGATTCGAAGTTTGGGTCCACCAGTACCAGTGTTTTTTTATTACTGCTGAGCAAGGTCCGGTATTCGTTTATAAAATTCTTCTCGGCACTGATTTTTACAACTTCCACATCAGCATCATTGCCCCAATTAAAAGAATCCGCACCGCTGATGGCAAACACATTTTCTTTTGGTAAAATTATATTGTTTACCGAAGCAAAGGTTTCCAGCGGCGTGCTGCGGAACATGTTAAAGTTTTGCCGGTAATCCTGATTGCCGGAAAGCGGAAGCAAACCAATGTTTTTGTATTCGCTTTCGATAAAACGGGCGGCTTTTTCGATGCCCGGCGTAAATGTTGCGCGGCCTTGCATGTCATCTGCAGAAAGCGTTTTGATAATTCTTTCTACATCGGTTTTGCTGATGAGTTGCTCCGGGTTTTGTGCAAATGCCTGCCAACTAAAACTGGTCAGCAACAGCAGGATAAATTTAAATTTCATAAAGTTTGGAGGAATGATAGCAAAGAGGATGACAAGTAAAAGCGGATATTTATATAAGAAGACAGCATTTTTTTAACTGTTTGGGTTTAAAATGAAAAAAACAGATGCTTCTTTTACCACCTAAAAATCATTAAACCCTTGTGTTTTTTGTATCGGTTTAATAGATAAACACAGAATTTACAGGCATAAAAGAAGTACTATAATTATTAATCCTGAGTTTGTCAAAGGATTTGACAGCAATTTAAACAGGTCCTTATTTGTTTAACTAAAATTTTCCGTATCCAACGTGGGCCATTCTTTCGCCCATTTCAGCATAAGCTTCATTAGGTACAGGTACCCATGTACCCAGGCCGTCAACATATCGGTAGCATCAGAAAGGAGCATTTAGGTCCTTAAGCCTTCACGTTCCATTTTCCGCTCGGCGCGTTTGGAGATACTGTTTTTAACGATAGAAATATTAGTGTCGATGCGATGGTCCTGCACAGCATCCGTTACGGTCATATCCTGCTCCATATCTTTTTCGGCGAAGTGCAGGTTGGCTTCTTCGATCTTTCCAAGGGCAACATCATAGGGGCCGCGCGGCGACATCAGCTTCACCAAAACCGGCAAACATTCAAACAAAATAAACAGATAACTGATAAAAGTCTGCGCCAGATAAGTGTCCAGGTCGCGCTTGCCATTTTGGTTATAGGATAGTTGGCCCAACGCCCAGTTCCGGTCAGCAAAACCAGCCACGTTGGATAAGCTGTCCAACTGGCGGTCATTAAAAAGTTTGGTATCCGTTACGCCTTCCACCCCTTTTCGGTTGCTGATGTATTGGTCCATTTTCAACTGATCATCGCGAACGGTATTCAAGCGCGTTTCCTTCTCCTTCAAAACCGCATCTTTTTGCTTGGCATAAGTGCCAAAACCTGTTTTTCCGGAGGTTTGATTGGTTTTATCACCGAAAATTTCCTGGTTCAACTGGTAGCGCGAACGGGTAATATCTTTTTGCAGGGAATCTCTTTCCGATTTAATATCTGCTGCTTTGGCCAGGTCCATTCCATATTTTTTGTTGAAACTGATATTCATCGTATCGATCTTGGAACGCTGTCCTTTCAAATAAGCAGTTTTTAGTTTGGAACGGATCTCTTTATCAAAAATTTTCAGTTCCAGCGGGCGCGAAATGACGATCCCGATCATGATCGCCAATAAAATCCTTGGCGTGGCCTGCAAAATCTGCGCGTTCGTAGTGCCCGTTTTTTTGATGCTGCCCACAATGTACCGGTCCATATTGAAGATGGCCGCTCCCCAGATCAACCCAAATAAAATAGCAAAAATGGGTGCGCCCGGGTTTCCGCTGAAGACGAAATACATGGCGTAACCGCCGGACAAAGCAGCAAACAGTGCAGTAAAAAAGATGGTTGCGCCGATGCCTACGTATTTGTTCAGCTCGATCGGATACTTTTTTAAAGTATCTACATGCACCCCGGAGCAGAACCAGAAAAAACGGTTTACTTGTTTCATTTTTCAAAAGTACATAACAAATGTCCTACTTGTCTCATATTTAGCACGATGCTCCTGCTTAAACCCTTTTTTTACCTTATAAAAACAGTATCCGGAGAGAACGGCCATCATCTGGAATAATTATTTCGCAGCTATTAAAAGCTATTTTTAAATCAATTAAACGCTTAACTTTGAAGTGAAATATTTATAAAAATGAAAGAAATAAGCGTTCAGGAATTAAAAGAAAAAATGGATGCAGGGGAAGATTTTCAACTGATCGACGTGCGGGAGGATTTTGAATACGAAATGTCTAACCTGGGCGGCGAACTGATCCCGCTAAGCGGCATCCTGATAGAATCCGGCAAAATCGACAAAACAAAACCTGTAATAGTGCAATGCCGCAGCGGAAAACGCAGTGCGGCAGCCATTATGCAGTTGGAGCAGCAGGGTTTTACCAATTTGTATAACTTAAAAGGCGGGATGCTGGCTTGGGCAGAAGAAATCGATCCGGAAATGACGGTTTATTAAAATGGGCGTAAAACTGCTTTTAAATATTTTGTACAATCTGGGCATCATTTTATGTGTGATCCTGATTTACTGGAGTTTAAACCATCACCGTTACGACTGGACGGCAGCTGGCGTTTTTATCATTATAGTTTCGATCATCCTGAAAATCCGGCTGGCAAAAGAAGTACGGGCACTTCAAAAAAAGAAAACTCCTTAAACTAAAAAATACATGCTGTTAATTATCCTGGGCGTTCTCCTGCTGATTGCCAGCGGTTGGTTCAAACGCACGCCTTCTATCAACCCGGCTTATAGCCCGATCATTTCTATCGTAGGTATTGCAATGCTTCTTTTAGGCATAAGTTTTTCGGTTTTTAAAGTGATCGAGCCGGGAAGGGTTGGCGTAAAAACCTTGTTTGGCAAAGTGGACAACGATGTGTTGCCCAGCGGTTTACACCTCATTAACCCGCTGGTGGACGTAACTACTTTCGATGTAAAAACCCAAAATTATACCATGAGCGGCGTAAGCACGGAAGGCCAGAAACAAGGCGACGATGCGATCCGTATTTTATCTGCTGACGGGCTGGAAGTAACGATTGATTTGTCGGTACTTTTTCGGGTAAAGGCAGACCAGGCCCCGTTTATCCTACAAAACATCGGCCCGGAATATTTAGATAACATCGTGCGTCCGGTGGCCCGGACGGCTATCCGCGACAATGCCGTTTATTATGATGCTGTGGCACTTTATTCTACCAAAAGGCAGGAATTCCAGGATAAAATCTACAGGACCATCAGCGCAAGTTTTGCCAAACGCGGTATGGAACTGCAGCAGCTTTTGATCCGGAACATTACGCTGCCGCAATCTGTAAGGGCAACCATCGAATCAAAAATCAATGCCGAGCAGGATGCACAAAAAATGCAGTTCGTGTTGCAGAAAGAACGTCAGCAGGCGGAACAAAAAAGAATTGAAGCGCAGGGGATTGCAGATTATCAGCGTATCATCTCTACTAATTTAACGGATAGGCAATTGCAATACGAAAGCATCCTGGCACAAAAAGCGGTTGCATTATCGCCAAATTCCAAAGTGATCATTATGGGCAACAGCAAAGGGATGCCGCTGATTTTGAATGATAAAAACTGATGCTTCTTTTATCGGCTAAAAATAAGTATAGGGCTAAGGTTAGCTGTTAATCTGTTTTCCTGACAATACTATTGATGGATTCGTCTAATTGCTCTGCACTATCTGCCAGCATTTCACAGATATTCATTAGGTTTTGATCGAGTTCCATTTTACTTAAGATATTGACCAAACCAATAATGTTGGCAACAGGCCGCCGGATCACATGGGATTGTTCCCAGCCGATCTGTTCTAAAATAGTTTTTTTATGTTCAATTTCTGATTTTGCAACCTCTAAATTCTCATTGGCCGTTACATATTCTGTAATATCATAACCCATACAAAATACACCGTCCGGCTGATTGTTTTCATCAAAAATAGCACGGTATTCCCATTGTGTAATAATGTAGCCGCCTTTGCCATCGTGTTTTCGGATTGTGGCCGGAAACGATCTGTCTGGGTTTTGAAAACATTTTGTCGCTACTTCCGCGCACACTTTCGTATCGTCAGGATGCATGGTGATGTGATATGGCTGGCCAATCATGTTCTTGGCAATGTAACCAAAAGCATCTGCATAATGGGTATTTACATAGCTGTAATTGCTGTCCATTCCGGCAATAATAACATAGTAAAAATTAGAGTTTTCTAATAAATTTTTAGTTTCTTCAAAATTGGTCATGCTGTTTATCTTATAATAATAAATACCTCGTAAGTTGCATTTTACGAATGTAATTGTATTATAGATTCATTTTCCCCTGAAATTCGGGTAGTAGAAAAATTGGTTTAGGGTGTTAAAAAGAACTTTTTGTTGTTTTCAGGGATTACGCCCAGTGCCAATGCTTTATCAAAAAGTATTTGGATAGCTTTCCGGCCTTCTGCGCCCAGATCAACCGAATATTTATTGACGTAGAGGTCAATATGCTTGTACATCACTTCCTCGCTCATTTCCTGCGAATGCGAACGGATAAAACCCAAGCCTGATTTCGGGTTTTCAAACGCAAACTTCACAGATTTCCGCAACACGCGGTTGAGTTTATGCTGAATGTTTTGCGGCAAATTCCGGTTTGCCACAATTCCGCCAAGCGGGATCGCGCAGCCGGTTTGCTGTTCCCAGTAATTGCCCAAGTCTATAATTTTGTGCAAGCCTTTGTCTTGATAAGTAAAGCGGTTTTCGTGGATGATCAGCCCCAAATCCTTTTCTCCGCAAAGAACCCGGTTTTCAATCTCTGAAAAAAGCACTTCAGTTTTGTTTTTTCCTTTGGGGAAAGCCAGGCTGAGCAGAAAATTTGCCGTCGTATATTTCCCGGGGATCGCAATTTTAAGGTTTCGGATTTGAGTATTGAGATATTCCCGATCCAGAAATTTTTCATCTTTACAAATCAATAGCGGGCCAACGCCGAAACCAAGCGCGCTGCCGGCATCCAGCAACACATATTGCCCGGTTACGTAAGCAAAAGCATGATAACTGAGTTTGGTAACATCCAATTCTCCGCGAAAAGCTTTCTGGTTCAACGTTTCCACATCATCAAAAAAAACCTCAAAATCCAAGCTTTCGGTGTCAATTTTATGGTGGATCAAAGCATCAAAAATAAAAGTATCGTTTGGGCAAGGCGAAAAGCCGAGGGTGAGTTTCATGGTTGTATATTTTAGTTGTAAGTTGCGTGTTGTCAGTTCTGGCGCTTCTATCGGTTGTCATCCCGATGAAAGAGGGATCTTCTTCAAAGCAACATTTACTTGTATTTTTTAAAGAAGATTTCTCCTAACGTCGAAATGACAACGCGGAACAGGCAACCGGAAACAGACAACTCACAACTTTTTCAACAATTCAATTGCAAAATCATTCAGGTTTTTAACGGCCAACCCGATTTTCCAGTTTTCACGGTTCCGCTTTTCAACATAATTTGACACCGCCCTGATTTGAACAGAAGGGACGATGCTTCTTTTACAGGCATAAAAAAAGGCTGCGCCTTCCATGCTTTCCAATTGCGGCTGCAATCTTGCTGTTGTTTTTTGAATGGATGTTTCCTCTCCGTGAACGGTATTTACGGTGATGGCACGCAATTTTTTAGTGGGTAAAAGAAGCATTGGATTGGTTGAATAAAAAGTGCTTTCCCCAAATCCCATCGTTTCAATTGGTAAAAAGTTGTCACCATCTTCTGCACCCAATTCGGCTAAAATATCTTCCACAACTTCCGCAACTTCGCCTAAAGCAATATTACGGTCAAAACTGCCCGCAATGCCCAAATTAACGGCCAGATCATATTTTTGCTGTGCAAACCGTTCGCCCAAAGCAAAAGCCGTTGCCACCATTCCAACGCCGGTAATCAACACATCAAAAGGCTTTTCTTCTCCAAAATGATCTAACAAAGGCTGGATTTCAGGTCGTGTGGCCGCTACAAGCAGGGTTTTCATTTGCAGTATTTCCGGCAAAGTTAAAAATACCAAGCTTCTTTTGTTTTGATATATTTGCAGCAATTTTAAGATATGATGATCTACATGACACGGAAAGAACATTTCAACGCGGCGCACCGGATGTACCGCGAAGAACGGAGTGCCGAACAAAACCAGGAAATGTTTGGCAAATGCGCCAACCCGAACTGGCACGGGCACAATTACAATTTGTTTGTAACGATCAAAGGCGAAGTTACCCATGAAACCGGTTATCTGATGGATTTGAAAGACCTGAAAGTGATTGTCAATAATTATGTGATCGAGCTATTAGACCATAAAAACATCAATTTGGATGTAGATTTTATGAAAGGAAAAATGGCTTCGACAGAACTGCTTTGCATCGCAATTTTCAATCAGCTTAAAGAACCAATTGAACTGCATTCGGGCGTGTTTCTGCATTCAATTAAGTTGTACGAAACAGAAAACAACTCGGCCGAATATTTTGGTGGTTAAAAGAAGTATAAGATAAATGAACAACGAAAACCACGGCCACGATACAGAAGAAGAATTGGATGGCTACGTAAATATAGACCGCTACAACCCGGAGACGATCAGTAAAATTGCCGGTCATTATCAGGATATTTTAAGCCAGCTTGGCGAAAACCCGCAGCGCGAAGGCTTATTGAAAACGCCGGAACGCGTGGCCAAATCTTTAACTTACCTCACACATGGTTACGATTTGAACCCGGTGGATATCTTGAAATCGGCAATGTTTAAGGAAGAATACAGCCAGATGGTTGTGGTAAAAGATATTGAAGTTTACTCAATGTGCGAGCACCACATGCTGCCGTTTTTTGGCAAAGCGCATGTGGCATACATCCCAAACGGACATATTGTGGGTTTGAGTAAGATACCACGCGTAGTAGATGCTTTTGCCCGCCGCTTGCAGGTGCAGGAACGGTTGACCAACGAAATACGCGACTGCATCCAATCAACCTTAAACCCAATTGGTGTTGGCGTAGTGATCGAGTGCCGGCATTTGTGCATGAGTATGCGCGGCATCCAGAAGCAAAATTCGGTTACGACCACTTCTGCTTTTACAGGCGCATTTCTGCATGAAAAAACAAGAAGCGAATTTTTACAATTGATCTCTGCCAAATTAAGCTAAGGCTGCAAAAAAATATCTTTTTAAATTATGAAAGCATATATATTTCCGGGACAAGGTGCGCAGTTTCCCGGGATGGGAACCGGTTTGTACGAAAAACATGAAGACGCCCGTGCATTGTTTGAAAGTGCAAATGAAATTTTAGGTTTCCGCATTACAGATGTGATGTTCAACGGTACGGATGAAGACCTGAAACAAACCCGCGTAACGCAGCCTGCCATATTTTTACATTCTGTGGTCCTGGCCAAAACCCTGGGCAAATCTTTTAAGCCGGAAATGGTTGCCGGACATTCTTTGGGCGAGTTTTCTGCGCTGGTTGCCGCCGGTGCCATTGCTTTTGAAGATGGATTACGGCTGGTTGCGGCACGCGCCAACGCCATGCAGCACGCCTGCGAAATACAACCTTCTACCATGGCTGCCGTTTTGGGCCTGGATGATTTTACGGTTGAAGATATTTGCCAGCAGGTAACGCGGGTGGTAGTTCCGGCCAATTATAATTGCCCAGGGCAGTTGGTGATTTCCGGCACAATAGAAGGGGTAAATGAAGCAAGTGAAAAACTGAAAGCTGCCGGAGCAAAAAGGGTTTTACCGTTGAATGTGGGCGGGGCATTCCATTCTCCACTGATGGAACTGGCACGGGTTGAACTGCAAGATGCTATATTAAATACAACTATTAAAATACCGGTTTGCCCGATCTACCAAAATGTAAACGCACAGCCAACCACGGATCCGGATACAATCAAAATCAACCTAAACAAACAACTGACCGGTGCAGTGCGCTGGACGCAAACGATGCAGCGCATGCTGCAGGATGGTGCCACCTGTTTTATTGAAACCGGGCCGGGCAATGTTTTGCAGGGATTGGTTAAAAAAGTTGACCGGAATATAATAACAGAACATGCTTGGCTTTAAATTTTTACTTTAGGTAAGAACTTGTTTAAATTTATAAAAGATCCTTCAATATGCTCAGGATTAATGCCAATGCTTCTTTTACCCTATAAAAATTGGTGTTGGCATCAATTTAAATAAACCAAAACCAAATACCTGCCATTTTTTAAGTGGTAAAAGAAGCATGGAAAACATATTGAACAAATTTTAAACAGGCTCTAAATTTTTTATATTATTTTTATCAGGTTGAACCAAATGCTTTGAACACGTCTGTAAAAATACGTTTGCTGTTGTTGATACTGTGTATAAGCCTTTCCCTTACGGCTTTAACAGTAAAATTTTCTTATAATTCCGATAATATATTAGAAGGGTCTGCGCTTACTTTACAAAAAAACCTAAATGATCAGGAAGCTTTTATAGAAGATTTTCTAAAAGACCCAGTCCATATTTCAAGTTTGAAGGATATTGCCCATAATGAAAAAGAAGCATTATATCTGATCCAAACGCTTACAAAAGATAAAAAAGTTTATTTCTGTACTTATTATCAAAACAAACTTGTTTTTTGGAGCAGTAGCAGGATCGTTCCCGATAATTCTTCGGCCTACCAAACCGGTACTTCTTTTATCGAAGGGAAAAATGGGTACTATAAAGCAATCAAAAAAACCGATGGTGATTTTTCTGTGCTGTTTTTTATCCCGATAAAAGCAGCATATAGTTTTCAAAACAAATACCTCAGCAATGATTTTTCTACGCAGCTTTTAGACAACGATTATCTCACTTTTGCCAAGCCGCATGACAAGCAAACTTTCAAAATAACAAGCCTGCACCATCTTACCTTGTTTTATGTCAAGCTAAAACCCGGCCGCCGCGAAATTTATCTTGCTTCTGTTGAAGTGGTTTTATGGAGCTTGAGCGTTTTTGTCCTTTTTGTGCTGTTGTACAGTTTTTGCACCTATCTTGCCAACAAAGGGGATATCAAACGGGCCGTGCTGCTGGCCGCATTGTTTGTTTTGGCCTGCATTAGTGTCAATTTATTCTTACATCGGTTAGACCATTCCGCTGCTATACAAGTGCTTCCGGAGCTGCGGTTCAATAATATTTACGCTGCTTACTTTTGTATTGATGATATTGCGTTGATCATCCTGTTCATTACCTGGTTTGCTATTTTTATCTATAGCAACCGCGGAAGGCTGATCAAGCCGGTTATCAGCCCTGCCAAAAGCTATCTTTTATTTTTGTTGATGCTGTTTTTACTGATCGGTTTATCGGTTGTTTTTTCCAGTTTGTTTTCCAACCTCATGATTGATTCGAGAATCCAGTTCGATATTGACAACCTGCTAAACCTGACGGCCTATAATTTTCTGGGTACAATTATGCTGTGCCTTGCTTATCTTGTTTTTTATCTGATTGCTGAAACCTGTATCGTACTTTGTACAAAACTCAATATCCGGAACCGCGATAAACTATTTGTTTTTTTGGCTTTGGTACTGCTGGCCACTGCGGCACATTTTTATACTCATCATTATTTTACCTTTTTTTACCTGTTGTGGGCAGCCATTGTTATTTGGCGCGCTTACAATGTTTTTTATGAGAAAGGTAAAATACCTGCAGTTGCTTTCATCCTCATCCTGGCTTTATCTTCGCTGATTGCAACGATCAAACTCTCACATGTACAGGCTATACTGGACGGCGAAAACAGGGTTATGGAAGTGCAAAAATTAGCCAACAACACCGATACAGATGCAGAATCTATTTTTCAAAATGCTGAAAATAACATCAGCCATGATTCTAGTTTGGTCCGTTATTTTTCTAATTCAAAAAGGAACGAAGTTTATCTAAAGAACCATCTCCGCAAGATATATTTTGATGATTACCTGTTAAAGTATGATTTTAAGATGTATGCTTATAATAACCAAAACCATAATATATCCGGGCAGCAGGATTTTGAACTAAATGTTTTTAAAAGCATGGTAGCACTTGGCTCGGTCAATAAAGTAGATAGCACAAGCTACTTTTACCGCAACCCGAATGCTTTTGGGACCAGGGAATACTTTGCGCTCATCCCTATAAAAAAAGGGCAGGAGATGCAAGGGATGCTAGTGGTTGATTTGAAATCAAAATCCTTGGAAAACAATAATTCTTTCCCGCCGTTGCTGGTAGATAAAAATTTTAAACAGCAAAATATTTTTAAAAAGTATTCTTATGCTTTTTATAAGGATAATAAACTGCTGAACCAGAATGGGAAATATGAATATAGTTATACGAACACACAATTTAAAGGCAAGCTGAAAAGCTATACTAAACTGGAAACGACAGAACCCGGGTACAGCCATTTGATTTATCAGCCCAACGAACGCAAACTGATTGTGGTGAGTGTGGAAGATAAAGGGTTTATTGATCTGCTGTCTGTTTTTATTTTCTTTTTTGTGCTGTTTCTGGTTTTTACCCTGCTGGTGATGGTTGTTTACTGGTTTTGGAGCAGGCTGAAAGGGTTAAATTTTAATCATTTTGTGTGGAGTTTGCAAGTGGCGGCCAACAACCTGCTATACAAAACCCGGATTCAGGTTTCGATGGTTGCCTCGGTAGTGATTACGCTGCTGATCATCGGTATAGTTACTGTTTTTACCTTCGGAAATCAGGACATAAAGCAGCGGGACGATCTCAACCATGAAAAAATAAAGGATATTGCAGCAGATTACGAAGGGCAAATCCTGGATAGCAAAGTTACCAACCAGGAAGAACGGGAACTGCAGTTTAATGCTTTTGCGGAAACCTATCATGTTGACCTTATCCTTTATGATACCAGCGGTGTGCCCTTGCTATGTACGCAACCTAAATTATATGACGGTGGATTGATTGGACGGCGCATGAATGCAAAAGCTTTTGTAAACATGCAACGCCTGCAAAAGTCTGAGTTTCTGAATGATGAAATTATCGGTAAATTCAGTTACAAATCAGCCTACGTCCCTATTTACAATACCCAGAACAATGTGGTGAATTTTTTGCAGTTGCCATATTTTTACAATGAGGAAGAATACAAGGCACGTGTTGGCTACTTCATTAACTCAATGCTCAATGCTTATGCGCTGGTGCTGGTCGCTATCGGTTTGTTTGCTGTTTTTATCGCCAAAAAAATTACCAATCCGCTAACGATGATCCAGCAAGGCCTTGCCAATACAATGTATGGCCGCAAAACTGAACCGATCAATTGGAAGCGTAATGATGAGATTGGCTCGCTGATCAAAGAATACAATAAAATGATCGCTTCTTTAGAATTAAGTGCCAATAAGCTTGCGAAATCTGAACGGGAAAATGCCTGGCGCGAGATGGCCAAACAGATTGCACATGAAATAAAAAACCCGCTGACACCGTTGAAATTAGGTTTGCAGTTGCTCAGCAAATCCTGGAAAGACAAAGACCCGAAGTTTGACCAAAAGTTCCAGAAGTTTAGTTATTCTTTTATTGAGCAGATTGAAACCTTATCGCGCATTGCTACCGAGTTTTCCGATTTTGCCAGACTGCCGGATGCCAAACCCGAAGTGGTCAATATATTTGATATCATCTCCAGGGCAACCAATATCTTTAATCAAAGCGAGAACATGCGCATTGATTTTACACCTTCTACAGAACTTTATCTAATCCGCGCCGATAAAGACCAACTGATGCGGTGCTTTAACAACCTGCTTAAAAATGCGATCGAAGCCATGCCTGAAAACTATAAAGGCATCATTACCATTACTTATCAGGTATCAAAAGAAAATATCCTGATCGATTTTAAAGACAATGGCAGCGGTATTCCTGAAAACGTCCGCGGCAATATTTTTCAGCCAAACTTTACCACCAAAAGCTCCGGGACCGGGCTTGGAATGGCCTTTATCAAAAATGCAATCGAAAATGCGGGCGGAAAAATCTGGTTTGAAACAGAAACCGGTATCGGCACAACTTTTCACCTGCTTTTCCCTTCTGCCTCCAATACGTTTGTATAAGATAGTTTTAAGCAATGCTTCTTTTATCATATAAAAAAAGGGAACTGAATTTTGATCAGCCCCCTTTTCCGAAACAAATATTTTAACTGATTTTATCTCAAGTTGAAAGATGATTTCCCCATTTGATAACCATCCGCATAAAGCAACACGGAATAAGTCCCTTTCAAAAATTCAGTTGGGTTTACCCAGTCAATCACATATCCGCTGCCGTCGTTTTTAAAATCGATAGCGCTTTTATAGGTATATTGCATATCCTGGCTGTTGATGTTGAAATTGCCGGAAGTGCCGGAAGTAACCAAATTGCCGGTTGGGTCGATCACTCTTAAATAAATATCATGTAACCCTTTTTCAGCCAAATCATTGGTGTTTACGGTAAAGTTGACTTTGATTTTTTTTGCAGGGTTTGCACGGGAAACTTCTACTTCCCTTCCGCTGTTTTTAACTTTGTAGGCTACTATTTCTACAGAAGAAGTTTTAATGGCGGCAGCTATCTGCACTTTGCTGCTCAAGTCCTGATTTTGCTTTTGCAAAGTAGTTGCTTTCTGGTTTACCGTGGCCAGGTTAGTTTTCAAGGTGTCGCGTTCGGTAGTCAGGGAAGCATTTTGCTGCTTTAATTCTTCGATATCTGCTGTATATTTTGTTACAAAGTAACGCAACTGCTTGATGTCTTCCTGCGCAGAGCGAAGTTCCTTTGCAGTCAGGTGTCCGTTGGCCAATGCTTTTTTTAACTGTGAAATTTTGGTTTTCAGTTCTTCATCTTTCGCCTGTAGCTCCTGTGAAACCCGGTGCTTGCCACTATTGGCAGAATCCAGCTGTGTGGTCAGGCTATCTAACGATGCTTTCATGGTAGTTTGTACACTTACCAATTGTTTACTGTCTGTATCCACCTGATAAACTAATTTTTCATCAGATTTATTTTTTTGGAAATACAGATAAATACTTGTGCCCAGCAATGCAAGTACAACAACGATCAAAAAATAAATAAGGTTCGATTTTTTGTCGGGTGTTTGTGGATTTTGATTGTCCATGTTTTAGGTTTTAATAAATTGATTTTTAAGGTGAAAAATATAAGTTTAAGCTGGTTTAATCCTAACCGGGCAAAAACTTGCGCCGCTGATATTCCCGATAAAACTAAGATTATGTATCGGATATTGCATTTAAATTTAAAAAATCCTGAACCGAAGATAGTATTTTCACGTTTCAGTCTATAAAGATTATACAAAAATTATTGTAAAGCCTTTTATTTAAGGAGCTTACCCATAATTTAAACTGCGTTAATACCTCTGATGGTTTTAATTAATTAATTTTTTTTGCCAATAAAATCCTGTGGATAGAGTTTAACTATCTTTGCCTTTTTTAATGATTAATTTGATGTGTATCCGTTTTAAAGCAATGCTATTGCTGTTCCTGTTTGGTGTGGTTGGGTTGGTGCAGGGGCAAACATTGCCTCAGCCTAAAAGAGAGTTTCGCGGCGTTTGGATTGCTACGGTTGCCAATATCGATTGGCCAACAAGCGGCAAAGCCAGCCCGCAGCAACAGCAGCAGGAGCTTGTACAGATATTAAATGCACACCATCAAACCGGGATCAACGCCGTGATGTTCCAAGTGCGGCCCGCTGCCGATGCTTTGTATGCGAAAAGCCGAGAACCCTGGTCGCAATGGCTGACGGGGAAACAAGGCAGGGCACCAAACCCAATATACGATCCTTTAGAATTTGCCATAACCGAAGCACACCAGCGCGGCATGGAACTGCATGCCTGGTTTAACCCTTACCGGGCTACTTTTTCGGCTAATCAAAAAGGGATTAGTGATGACCATATCACCAGGCAAAAACCCGAATGGTTTTTTTCTTATGCCGGTCGGAAATTATTTAATCCCGGTTTGCCGGAAGTGCGCGAATACATTATCAAGGTAATATTAGATGTGGTTGATAATTATGATATTGATGGCGTGCACCTCGACGATTATTTTTATCCCTATCCGGTAGACGGCCAGCACATAGACGATGCACAAGCTTTTCAAGATCATCCGGATGGTTTTACGGAGATTAAAGATTGGCGCAGGCATAACGTTGATACGCTGATCCATGCTTTGAGCGACAGTATCCATCACCATAAAAACTACATCAAATTTGGCATCAGCCCGTTTGGCATTTGGGCCAATAAACGGCAGCATCCCGAAGGTTCTGAAACCGGCGGCGGTTCTTCTTATTACGAGCAGTTTGCCGATTCGCGAAAATGGATTAAAGAAGGCTGGCTGGATTACATTAACCCACAAATTTACTGGCCGTTTAATAACCGTGCTGCTGCTTTTGAAAAATTGGTGGATTGGTGGAGCAACAATACTTACGGACGGCATTTGTATGTCGGTATGGCTGCTTATCGGATCAACGAGCGCATGAACACGAACTGGAAAGACAATACGCAGATGCCGCGGCAAATCCGATATGAGCGTGAAAATCCGCGCGTACAAGGAAGTGTATATTTCAGTTCCAAATCATTGCAGAATAATTTATTAGGCTTTACAGATTCTTTAAAAACTGATTTTTACCGATACCCGGCCTTGCCGCCGGTAATGCTTTGGCGCGATGCCGTTTCACCGAATATCCCAAGGGAACTCATGGCAAAAATAGCCGGTAAAACGGTTTATTTACAATGGCAGTTGCCTTTACCTGCTGCGGATGGTGATACTGCTTTTGGGTATGTGGTTTATCGTTTTGATCAGCATGAACCAATCAACTTAACCGATCCGAAGCATATCCTCAGCATTACTTATTCCCAGCAGCGCACTTTTGAAGACCAAACAGCCGAAGCCGGGAAAAATTACCAGTATGCAGTAACTGCGCTGGACAGGTTGAAGAACGAGAGTTATCCATCTAATACGGCCAGCATCAGCGTACCGGCCAACAATTTATAGGCGATAAAAGAAGCATTGTTTATTTATTTTTTATTGGAAATTACAAAGTACGAATATAGTTTTTGCTGCTTTTGTATTTAAAGCCGGTTTAAAATATGTTCAGCCTATTTCTTATGCTTCTTTTATGCCATAAAAAACTTTAGGCTTCCTATGCTTTCTTAAAGATAGAAACAAATATTTTTACAGGCTAAAAGAAGTATAGTATTTCTTCGGATAGTGGATATCTCTTATTAACAAAAACGCTTGCATTTGAAGTATTAAAAAAATATACTAAACTTACTGCATAACCAGCGTTAAGTAAAATAATGAACAAATACAATTTTTTAAATGTCTGTCGCCTGCTCTTCGTTCTTTTGGTGCCTTCCTTATCAAATGCTCAGGATTGGCCAGTAAAGAAAGCTCCGTTAATGACAAAATGGGCAAGCAGTGTTGATATAAATAAGCCACTGCCGGAATATCCAAGGCCGCAAATGGTTAGGAAAGATTGGATGAACTTAAATGGCCTGTGGGAATTTAAAAGCGGAAAAAGCGGAGACGCAATACCTTTAGGACAAACTTTGCCCGGAAAGATCCTTGTGCCTTTTCCTGTGGAATCTGCACTTTCTGGCGTGATGGAACATCACGACCGGCTTTGGTACCGTCGTAATTTTTCTATTCCTGCTTCATGGAACGGCAAACGCATCATGATACATTTTGGTGCCATTGATTGGGAGTCGGAAATCTTTATCAACGGTAAAAGCCTGGGCATACACAAAGGAGGATACGATGAAATCAGTTATGATATTACGCCTTACCTCAACAAAAACAGTACGAAAACACAGGAAGTAATTGTACGGGTTTATGATCCGACTGAATCAGCAGGCCAGCCGCGTGGCAAACAGGAAAACCCGCCGCATGGAAACCTGATCATGTACACGCCAGTTACCGGGATCTGGCAAACGGTTTGGCTGGAACCCGTGAAAAATTGCAGCATTAAAGACCTGAAAATCGTTCCGGATGTGGACGGAAACCGTTTAAAACTGAGGGTAGATACTACAGGAAAAGCAACAAACGCCACCGTAATAGCGATTGTAAAAGACGGGAAAAATATAATCAGGACGATCTCTGGAAATGCAGGAACTGAATTAATTATCCCAATTAAAAATGCAAAATTATGGTCGCCAAACTCTCCATTTCTTTATGATCTTACCGTTAAGTTAAAAAGCAGTTCTACTATTATTGACGCGGTTGACAGTTATTTCGGGATGCGGAAAATCAGTGTAGAACAAGTAGGCAACCACAAAAAAATATTCCTGAACAACAAATTCAGATACAACCTGGGCTTTTTGGACCAGGGTTTTTGGCCTGACGGGATTTATACTGCCCCAACGGATGAGGCTGTAAAAGTAGATATCCAAATTCAAAAAGATTTTGGCTACAATATGGTGCGCAAACACATCAAAGTTGAACCGCAGCGCTGGTATTATTGGGCTGATAAACTGGGGATTATGGTTTGGCAGGATATGCCTTCGGCCGATTCGTACAAACACAATCCGCCGCCGGTTGATACATTGGAGTATAGAAAAGAACTGGAACGGATGGTCGAAACTCATTTTAACAGTCCTTCCATCGTTACCTGGATTTTGTATAATGAAACGCAGGGACAAAAAGCAGCAGACGGCACCAACTTAACGCCAAGAATGTTCAATGTGGTGCGGGCAAAAGACCCTACGCGTTTGATTAACCCGGCAAGCGATAATATCTACAAAGATTACATCGGTGATATTCTGGATTATCATTCCTATCCCGGCCCAAAAATTATCGAAAGCCAAACGATGGCTACGGCTTGCGGAGAATTTGGCAGTATCGGTTTAGCTGTGAAAGGCCATGAATGGAAACCTAATGCCGGCGTAAGCGGGATTATGAGGAAAACGAGTCAGGATTTGGAGGATACGTACGAAGAGTATATCAACATGCTGTCTCAATACAAAGCAGCAAACGGAATGAGCGGAGCCGTATTTACCCAGCTAACGGATGTGGAGCAGGAAATAAACGGTTTTCTGACTTACGACCGCGTTTCCAAAGTAGATATTCAGAGGATAAAAGCAATCAACGAAAAACTGATCTATCAAACCATCACCAGTAAAGATGAATTGTTGCCCGATGCTTCCATTTCAGCCCAAATCTGGAAGTACACCACAGCAGAACCAACAACCGATTGGGTTAAAACCGGCTTTAACGATGCAAACTGGCGTACAGGCAAGGCCGGGTTTGGGGCCGGACCGCTTCCAAACAGGATCATCAATACAGAATGGAATACCAGCGACATCTGGCTTAGGAAAGATTTTAAATCGGGAAAGTTAACGGCCGCTGATTTGAAAAATTTGTCCTTCCATATTTATCACGATGATCATTGCGAAATCTACATCAACGGCCTTTTGGTGGCATCAACTAAAGGACATTCAACCGGTTACGTGAATATTCCGTTAACAGATGCAGCGCAAAAAGCGTTGAAACCAGATGCAGACAATATCATTACCGTACATTGCCATCAGGCAGGCGGAGGACAATTTATTGATGTTGGATTAATCAAAGTAAATTATGGCGAGGATTCCCGATTGTCTAAAAAATAAATTTGATGCTTCTTTTACCCTATAAAATTTGGTATGCGTCCGTTAGCCGACACTGATTTTCATAGGGTAAAAGAAGTATCAGCTATTCATCACCGCGCCGCAATTAATATCAATGGTTTGGCCGGTTATTGATTTCTGGCTGAGGAGATAAACCACCAGATCAGCAATTTCTTCCGGTTGGCTCATTCTCCCCAATGGAACACTTTGCATCGCCATTTTATAAAATTCTTCTTTGCTGATACCGATACCGTCTGCAATTCCTTGTAAACCTTGCTGCGACATTTCCGTATCTACCCAGCCCGGACAAACTGCATTTACCAGAATATTTTGTGGTGCAAATTGTACCGCCCAGGATCGCATCAAACCTAACAAACCAGCTTTAGAAGCACAATAAGCCGAATAATTGGCAACGCCCAAACGCGCCAAAACAGAAGAAGTAATGAGGATATGTTTTTCTGCCGATGCTTCTTTTAGCATAGGAAAAAAGGTATTCACCAAATTGTAAGTGCCGGTTAAATTAGTGTTGATGATTTCGTCCCAGCGGTCATTTTCGCCCCAATAATTCTCGCCACCCACGCCAGCGTTGGCAATAATTCCATCGATAAAAGAAGCATTAACTTGTGATGCTGCTTTTGCCAGTTCTTTTTTATCACGGACATCAGCCAATAAAATTTGATGATTATTTTGTGGTAAAGTTTCCAGCGTTTCTTTTAAGCTGATTTCATTTTGCCCCAATAAAATACAAGTATGATTTGCGGAAGCCAGTTTTTGGGTGATGGCACGGCCGATGCCGCTTCCTGCACCGCTGATGAGGTAGGTTTTAGATTGCATGAAGCAACTTACTTTAGATGTAAATATTTTTTTGTTTTTAAATCCTGAATATATTGTGCTCTCATAAATATCCATTTATCAGCAAATTTTTGATATTCAAAAGCACTAAAATATCTTTTCACTCCTTTGTTCCAATAAGTCCAAATTACCAATCGGCTTCCATTTAAAACCGCGTTATAGATGTTAGCTACAACAATGCTTATGACAGGCTCTTTAGTGGTTTTTAATTCTTCATACTTTAACAATTTAAAACCAGGTATCGGCTTAAGCCATTCTTGAACAGCACCCGTCATGTTTTTGATTTTATCAGGTTGATCGAGTTTGATAATTTTTAAAAGTAATGGATCTTTTAAAAAAGTTATTGCAAGGTCAACGCTATCTGTTGAAGATAATATTTTATATTCTTTTTTGTGGATAGTAACGTGATGGCAATTTATAAATCCAGTAAATTCATAAGATTTATCTGTAAAAGTTGAATGTATAGGGCGGTTTTCACCCAGTTTGTATTTCAGTAAAAACCCATTTTTACTCTTATTGAAAGGGTTTTTGTTAGCTTCTATATAAAAATCTGGAATCGGAAATGGAGGATAAGGATCGCCATTTCCAACAGGCACATCATCGCTATAATAAATATGCTCTGCTTTAACTTTCATATCAGTATTGATCTGGAAGTGTAAGTATTCTGATCCACCACCGTCTGCTTCCCCAGCTTCTATATCTATTTCCTTTTTTGTAGTATCTAAAAAGCAACGGCAATCTTTAAAAGCATCAAACACAACCATGCAGCTGTCGCGGTTTTTAAACTCGTGTTTTAATTTTGGATTGATGCTGATTTTATCAGAAAATTTTTGTGCGGACGATGCTTCATAAAAAAACATTGTCAAAAGAAGTATGAGAGTAATTTTCATCACAACAAAGCCTTCAAACTTTCCAAAGTATCCGCTTCTTCCTTTTTCTTATCGTGCCGCCAACGTAAAATCCGAGGGAAACGCAAGGCAATGCCCGATTTATGCCGGGAAGATTGGTTAATCCCTTCAAAGCCAATTTCAAAAACCAGTTCGGGTTTTACGGTGCGCACCGGTCCGAATTTTTCCAGCGTATTGCGCTTTACAAAAGCATCTACTTTACCAATTTCCTGATCGGTTAAACCGGAATAAGCTTTGGCAAAAGGCACCAAACGGTCGCCATCCCAAACAGCAAAAGTATAATCGGTGTACAGATCAGCACGGCGGCCATGGCCTTTTTGTGCATAGATCATCACGGCATCCACCGAAAGCGGATCGATTTTCCATTTCCACCAATCGCCGCGTTTACGGCCAACCTGGTAAGTTGCACTTTTCCGTTTCAGCATAATCCCTTCCGAAACCATATCGCGGGATTGCTTTCTGATCTCGGCCAAATCCTCCCAGGAACTGAAATTAATCAAAGGCGACACCCGAAATATAGTGCTAAAAGAAGTATCGCGCTGCAAAGTTTCCAGTATTTCGCGCCGTTCAGTTTGGGTTTTACTTCGCATATCTTCGCCGGCAAATTCCAAACAATCATAAGCAATGAAAGCAACCGGGTTTTCTTCCAGGATTTTTTTGGTCAGGTTTTTCCGGCCGATACGGGTTTGCAGCAGGTTAAACGGCAACGGAAGTTCATCTTTGAAAGTGAGCAATTCGCCGTCTAAAACTGTTCCGTCCGGCAATGCTTGGATAAAAGGATGCAGTTCCGGAAATTTTTCTGTCGCCAGATCCTCGCCTCGGCTCCAGATAAAAATTTCTCCTTTTCGATGAATTAATTGTGCGCGGATGCCGTCCCATTTCCATTCGGCCTGCCACTCATCAGCATTGCCCAAAGCAGTTTGCATTTCCTCCGGCGATTTCTGTCTTTCGGAAGTTTCCTGAATCGGATAAGCCAGAAAAAACGGATAAGGCCGCGAAAGATCGTCCAGCGCGCCTTGTTCTTCCATCAATTGGGTAAACGTATAAACTTCAGGGTCCCAATTGCCCATGATGCGATGTGTCAATGTTGGTGCATCCAGCTTGGATATTTCGGCCAATGCTTTCACCACCAGGCTTTGCGAAACACCCACGCGGAAACTACTGGTCAATAATTTGTTAAAAACAAAGCATTCCTGCCGGGACAAAGAAGCCCAGGATTCGGTAAGCCACATCTTGCGTTCCGTTTCATCAAGCTTGTTTAAATGATTGATCTCGGCAATCCATTGGGTGAGGCTTTTATCAGAACTATTGATGCTTTCGGGCAGAAGCAGCGAAATCGTTTCTGCCAGGTCGCCAACTACCTGGTAACTTTCTTCAAATAGCCAAACTGGAATATTTGCCAGTTCGATGGCATAGTTTTTAACCAAAGTAGAATTAATTTGCCGGCGTGGTTTCCGGCCGGTAAATAGTGCTAGCATGTGCATTTTGTCTGCGTCGCTAACCGTTAAAAAGTAAGCTTTGATGGCGTTTACCTTTTCATTGGTTTTGTTGGTTTCGTCGAGGGCAGCGAAGAGGGCGGCGAAGTGTTTCATAGGGAATCGGGATTAGAAGTCTCATTTAAACCAGCCTCATCTAAATCCTCTTCAAAGGAAAGAACTTCCCTTTCTAACGGCAATGCTTCTTTTACACCTGTTTTTTCATCGGTTGCTTCTCCCTTCTCCTTTGGAGAAGGGCCGGGGATGAGGCCTTTTTCTTCGCCAATAAGGCTTTGGTCCGCTTGTATTTCCCCCTCACTTTCATCGCCTCCATACAATGTATGCACTTCATGTGCATCAAACCCAATCTCTCTTAAATATCTTGAAAAGGAAGCCGTATAACCGTGGGTGAGATAAACAGATTCGCAACCGGTTGCATCAACCGCAGCAATTAATCCATCCCAATCCGCATGGTCTGAAAGTACAAAACCACGGTCGGCGGCACGGCGTTTTTTTGCGCCACGCACATTCATCCAGCCGGAACAAAAACCAAATTCAAAAGGCTGCAGCTTGCGCATCCAGTTGCTGCCTACAGCCGATGGCGGCAGGATGATGATACCTTTTCGCAAATCTTCCTTTGGTGTATCGGCAGTAATCCTGACGGTTGGCGGCAGCTCTACACCGTTTCTACGCAGTGCATCGTGGGTATTTTCAATAACGCCATGGGTAAAAACAGTGCCCAGCGAAAGATCAAGGTTACAGATAATGCGTTGCGCTTTGCCCAGCGAATAACCGGCAATGATAGTGGATTTTCCTTCTTCAATATTTTTCTCCCACCAACTGTTAATCTCCTTAAAAATCTGCTGCTGCGGTTTCCATTGATAAACCGGCATCCCGAAAGTACATTCCGAAATAAAATGATGGCAGCGAACGGGTTCAAAAGGAGTGGAAATACCATCGTCTTCTACTTTGTAATCCCCGGAAACTACCCAAACTTCGCCCTGATATTCTACCCGTACCTGCGCTGAACCGATAATATGACCAGCCGGAAAAAGCGAAATCTGGACACCATTTTTATAAACTGTTTCTCCGTAAGGAATAGTTTGGAGTGAAATATCAGCACCCAGACGGTATTTTAATATCTCCCGGGAAAGCTCGTGGGCTAAATATCTTTTGCTTCCGGTACGTGCATGGTCGGCATGTGCATGGGTAAGTACGGCATCATCCACCGGCCGCCAGGGATCGATATAAAAATTTCCTTCGGCACAAAAAATACCGTTATCTGTAAATTGGAGAAGTTGTTTTTTTGCCATGAGCAGGATAACCGGAGAAGCAGTAATTTAGTTTGAAACAAAAAACCTCCGCTGTTTAGCCGGAGGTTTTTACGGGATAAAAACAGCTTACTGTTTTAAGCCAATATAATCTGTTAAAATCTGGCCGGCTTCTATTTTCAGGAAGTCTGTGTCTTTGTCTTTCGGCCGGGCTTCTACTTTGATTAAAGGCTTTAAACCCAATGCAGCCCTTCTGGCATTATCATGTGCCAATGTTTTGGCGTCCTCTTCGTCCCGTTCTTTTTTAAGTGCCGGTTCGTTTAAAGTAACCGTTTTTTCGGCATCCCTTTTTTTATAGTCTGCAATATCTTCCAGCAGGTTCTTGTAGTTCACATTAGCTTGCATACGCGTATCATGCAATGTTTTAAGCTGAGGGATCACAGAGGTAAAACTGCCGACAGTTGAATAACTGCTTCTGGCGATCATATCAAAAGGCAAGGCAGAAGGTTCGGTATCTTCCCCGTATTTATCTAAAGGAATGGCAGACGGAAACTGAATATCCGGGATTACGCCTTTATGTTGGGTAGAACTTCCGCTGATCCGGTAAAATTTGGCGATAGTTAGGTTGATCTGGCCAAAACTTGCTGGCCCGTCTATTCCCGCAGTTGCTGATTTACCTTTTACACTGGCTAATAATTTAGAAAAAGAATTTCCGATTACCTTGTCCAGGTCAATTGCAGATTGTACAGTTCCTTTGCCATAAGTTTGGGTCCCTACAATTAACCCACGGCCATAATCCTGAATGGCACCGGCAAAAATTTCGGAGGCAGAAGCACTAAACCTATCCACAAGCACTGCAAGCGGCCCGTTCCAGGCAATAGACGGGTCGTCGTCGTCATCCTGCTCAATCCGGTTTTTAACATCCCGTACTTGTACAACCGGGCCTGTTTTGATAAATAATCCTGTTAATTGAATAGCTTCCGGCAAAGAACCACCGCCGTCCTGGCGCAAATCCATCACAATGCCGTCCACTTTTTGTGCTTTTAAACTATCGATTATCACCTTTACATCACGGCTGATGCTGCGGTAATTTTTGTCTCCGGCTTGATAAGCTTTATAGTCTAAATAAAATCCCGGTACGTTGATAATCCCGATTTTTAGGGTTTTCCCGTTTAAATTGTAGGTCCTGATCTCTTTACTGGCCAACTGGTCTTCTATAACAATTTTCTCTCGTACCAATTCCACAATTTTCGGGTTGGTCGTTGTTTTTCCTTTGGGAAGGATCTTCAGGCGGACGGTTGTTCCTTTCGTGCCGCGGATCAATACAATCGCGTTATCCAGCCGCCAGCCGATGATATCCTTAAATTCACCGTTTTTTCCTTGTGCCACGCCTACAATCCGATCATCAATGGTCAGCAATTTGCTTCTGTCCGCAGGGCCGCCTTTTACGATTGTTTTGATTGTTACATAATCATTTACAGATTGAAGCGACGCACCGATCCCTTCAAGCGATTTGGACATTTCGATGTTAAATTGTGCTGCATGGGAAGGGTCAAAATAATTGGTATGCGGATCGATGGATTCGGTAAAAGCATCCATAAAAAGCTGGAAAACATCCTGGTTGTTCAGCTTGGCAGACTGCGAAATCAGGAGCTGGTAACGTTCTTTAAGCGTTTCTTTATTTTTTGCAAGGTCTGGCGTAGCAATGTTCAGGTTCAGCAGATCATATTTCACGCGCTTGTCCCAAAATTTATTCAAATCCGAAACAGAGGAAACCCAGGGCTGGTCTTCCCGGTTGAACATGAAGCTTTCTTTCTGCGTGAAATCATAAGGTTTGTTCAACTGCTCCAGCGAATATTTGATCCTTTCGTTGTACCGTTTCTGGTAAACATTGAAAATATAAAACACGTGGTTTAGCTCGCCGTTTTGCAAATCATCGTCCAGCTTGGTTTTATACTGATCAAAATCTTTCAGGTCCGAAGCAAGGAAATAATTGTGGTTTTCATCCAGCGATTTGATATAACGGTTAAAGATGACCGTAGAAATAGAGTCGTTCAGCTTGATTTTTTTGTAATTGTAATTAGTGATCATCTCCGTTACTTCCTTACAAACAATCGATTGCTGTCCGTCCGGCTCTATGTTTCTGGAACCTGCCACTTTAATAGGTTGTCCGGGTGTAGCCTGGCAGGCTACAGAAGCACCCAGGATTGCCATCATATATAACTTCTTGAACATATTTTTTATAAACATTAAATTGATCTCAATACCAAACATCCGCCTTTTTAGTAATATAATTTGCTAATCTAAAACAAAAAAAAGACAGTCAAAACGACCGTCTATCCAATGATAACAATATTACAATGAATTGTTTTTCAGCTTCTACCCAATTAATAAATCCTTGCGCTATACTTCTTTTATCGTATAAAAATATTTTTTCCAAGGATGCAAACCGGCAACAACTTAAATTTTTAGATTATGAATTGTGTATTGTTAAACGAATTAGATAAAGATTAAGGTATAATTATTTCAAAAAACAATAACCGGTTCTTTTGTGATTTTGTAGGACTAAAAAAGCATTTTTGCAGCATGGAATTTTTAACACAGCCCGAAGCCTGGATTTCACTCATTACTTTAACCATCCTGGAAATTGTTTTGGGCATTGACAACATCATCTTCATCTCTATCCTTTCCGGCAAACTACCTGCCAAACAGCAGGACAAAGGCCGGAAATTAGGGTTGTTCCTGGCGATGTTCACCCGGGTTTTGCTGCTGCTTTCGCTTACCTGGATTATGAGCCTGACCAAACCATTGTTTAATTTGGCCGGATTGATCGGTGTGACAGATAAAGACTGGGTAGAAAAATTAGCTATTTCCGGCCATGATTTGATCCTGATCCTTGGAGGTTTATTTCTGATTTATAAAAGCACGAGCGAAATCCATGAACGGTTTGAAGGCGGTGATGATGAAGAAACGAATGTGAAACAGACTTCTTTCTGGTCAACTATTGTACAGATTGTGCTTTTGGATATTGTTTTCTCTTTGGATTCTGTGATTACTGCGGTTGGAATTGCAAGCCACATCGAAGTGATGATTGCTGCCGTAGTGATTGCCGTTGGGATTATGATGTGGGCGTCTAACAGCGTGGCCAATTTTGTCAATTCGCATCCAACCGTAAAAATGCTGGCACTTTCATTTTTATTGCTGATCGGCTTTTCGTTATTGGCCGAAGGGTTTGACCAGCACATCCCAAAAGGCTATTTGTATTTTGCCATGGGCTTTTCTATTTTAGTAGAAGCACTAAACTTGAAATTGCGTTCCAAATCGAAGAAGAAGCTGGGAAATGTAGTGTAAAAGAAGTTGCCGGTTGTGGGTTTCCTGTTGCCAGTTCTTAAAAGACACAAGGCTAATGAATGCAGGAATATACAACGGGATAGATATACACCCAGAACTGGCCACCCGCAACCTACAACGAACAACTCAACCAACCCGGCAAAGCAAACCTTTTAAATATTCCCCTTCGGGAAAAGAAGAACGGACCGGGTGGTCTTCTGGCTGCCCTAATTGGTTGATGAACTGCACTTCCTTGCCGGCATCCAGCGCAGCCCAAGCCAAAACCTGTTTGAAAGCAGGCATATCCATCGCGCCCGAACATGAAAACGTAGCCAGCAACCCGCCTTTGTTCAGCAGCAGCATGGCCAGCCGGTTCAAATCTTTGTAAGCGCGGGAAGCACGGCCCAAAGCCGAACGGGAAGGCGCATACTTGGGCGGATCTAGGATGATCAGATCAAACTTTTCGTCTTCTTCCCGAAACTTCCGCAACTGTTTGTTCACATCGGATTGAATGGCGATGCTTCTTTTAGCACCTAAATTATTGAGCCGAATATTTTTTTGCAAAGTCTCCATCGCCAGCGCAGAACTATCCACGCTGGTAACGGATTCGGCTCCTTGCCGGAAACAATTCAAACTAAAACCGCCGGTATAAGCAAAGCAATCCAGCACTTTTTTGCCCGAAGCATGAGCCGCAACGATGCTGCGGTTATCGCGTTGGTCACAATAAAAACCGGATTTTTGTCCTTCGGAGATGCTTACTTCATACCGGATCCCATTTTCCTTCACTTCCACAAAATCCGGCGGGTTACTGCCATAAAGCAAACCAAAAGAAGCATCCAAACCTTCATGCGAACGGGAAGTGGCATCACTCCTGTCAAAAATACTTTTGGGCTGAAGTTGTTTTTGCAGTTCATCAATCCAAATTTCTTTTACTTTTTCCATTCCGAGATTCAGGATTTGTACCGAAAGATGATCCGAATATTTATCTACAATCAATCCCGGCAAAAAATCGGCTTCACTAAAAATCAAACGGCAAGTATTGGTTTGATCGTTTAAAACCTCTTTTCGGTTATTTACAGCAGTTTGGATTCGCCCGCGCCACCAATTTTCATCGATAAAAACAGCATCGTCCCATTCCAGCAAACGTACCGCAACGCGCGATTGATTATTATAAAAGCCATAGGCCAAAAAATCACCTTTGCTATTTACCGTTCTTACAATTTCACCATTTTCGGGTTTGCCTTTTACGCTTTCAATTGCCCCGGAAAATACCCAGGGATGGCGTTGCAACACTGCTTTTTCTTTGCCTTTTTTTAAGATTACCGCGTTCATTTAACAGCAAAGGTAAGTTTTGAAGCGGAAACCAAAAGCAGGCCATAAAAGTTGAATTTGTTAAAAGAGCGGGGAGCGGGGGTAGCTGCATTGAATTTAAGTTGACAAAAGAAGCATCAGTGTTTGTCATTTGGGACGGAGTGAGAAACCTTTATTAGATTTTTAGGCTGATTCTTGTTGAAGAAGATCCTTTCTATCGCCGGAATGACAGCAGGATGGTGCTGCGCTTGCAGGCGCGTGAGGGATTGCAGTGGAAAGCCCGCAAGCGTAGCGCGGACTTGTATCGGAAAGCCCGGCCCGTAGGGACACGCCCAAAAAAATTCAATGATTTTATGCCGGTAAAAGAAGCATTGTCATTTCCGCAGGGAGAAATCTTTATTGAATTTCAAAGCTTTTTACTTCGATGAAGATTCCTCCTATCGCCGGAATGACAAAGTCAAAATTATGCCGATAAAAGAAGCATTAAGCTTTCATCACCCCAATTTTGCTGCTTTTCCAATCCGGAAAAAGAACCCGGTCATTGTTCACTTTTAAATGCTTATCGGCCACTTCGCTGAACACACTTCTGAAATCGATTGTAACAGCTACGTCCCGGCCGTCTTCCAGGTTTTCTATGGATAACGGCTGCAAATTGCCATGCACCAAACCTCCGTTTACGGTATTGCCTAGGATAAAATTGCAGGAAGCGCGGCCATGGTCTGTTCCTCCGGTCCCGTTTTGGTGTACGGTACGGCCAAATTCGGTCATGGTCATTACTGTTACTTCGTCCTGGTAGGCATCCAGATCGTTCCAAAAAGCCATCATGCTATTGCTTAAATCGCCAACGTTGCGGGCGAAAATGCCGTTTTCATTGCCTTGGTTAAAGTGCGTGTCCCATCCGTTTGATTCTGTAAAAGCTACTTCCAGGCCAACATCCATTTTAATCAATTGTGCGATCTGTTTCAGCGAATTGCCTAAAGCGGAGTTTGGATAAACCACATTTTGAGCGGGTTTGTAGTTTTTAATGTCGGCCTTTTGCAGCATTTTGATCGCCTCAAAACTTTCCTTGCCGGTTTGTTTAAGCAGTCCTTCGGAGGTTTGATCATACAAATCTTCAAAACTTTTGGCCGCCATATTGGTACCGGAAGGATTGCCGCGCATCTGGATTGCAAAGTCCTGCAGGTTGTTTATGGCAACAGCCGGGTTATCACCATAAAGCGAGCGCGGCATGGCGGAAGTTAAACTTACAGCCGTAAAAGGAGTAATGGCATCGTGGCCCAGCAAACCGATTGCCCTGTTCAGCCAGCCGCTGGCCGTTCCTTTGTTAAACGGTGTTCCGGATTCCATGTAATCCTGCGCATCAAAGTGCGAGCGCGTATTATTGGGCGAACCGATACCATGCACTATTGCCAAACGCTTGTCGCGGAATGCCTGCTCAAAGCCTTGCATCGCCGGGTGCAAACCAAAATGCCCGTCCAGGTCGATCAAAGATTTGCCAGTACTGTTTTTAGCGGCAGAAATAAATAAACCCGGCCGGGCCGCTTTCAAATATTCATCGGTAAAAGGGGTTACGGCCATCAGGCCATCCATCGCGCCCCGCTGGAAAATACAAATTAATGTTTTCCGCTTGCCGTAAGGTGCAATAAGTTGATTCCCTGCTACTGCTTCGGCTAAAAATGCGGGGATGCCGTCCATCAGGCCAACACCCATCAAGGCTACACCGCCTGCCTTTAAAAACCCTCTTCTGGAAACCATAACTAACTGTATTTAAAGCTTGATATAAAATTAAACTAAAACTAACGACGCTGAAATTCAGGCGAACCAATAATAACACCAACCACCTGTGCCAGCATGGTATTGCTTCCGGTGGAGGCGTTTTTGTTTTTGGCAGAAGCCATGTTCATCGCATTGTTGGACTGCATCTGCTGGTTTATTGGGGTATTTTGATCCGTATTCGTAGTTTTACTGGCCGTTTCTACTTTTTTCATCAGTTCCGGATCGTTCAGCATCGGCGTCAACCGTTTGATGGTTGCCTCCAGATTACGTTCCGGCAGGATGATTTTACTGTATGCAACCAACGCATTTTGTGCGCTTTCAGGTTCATGGTGATGGTTGAGGGCAACTAAATCAACCGAAACACCCGGAATACGGCCGGAAGCAAGCGCCAGGCCAAAGTTCATCCGGTTGAGCAAAGCACCGGTATTGATCCAGTATTGGCCTTTATCCGGGAAGCCGGTAGGGGCGAGGTAATAATATTTTTTTTCGCCCATTCTGCTGATCCAGGAAAAAAGCTGGTAAGGCTGCTCAATATCGGCCTGCAAACTGCGTACTGCACTAATGGTCAGCTCAAAAGGCGATTTTGTTTTTTCCCTGATCGCAGCCGAACCCCAAAATTCCGGTGCTGAAACCATGGTAGTCAATACCTGTCTGATATCGCCGTTCTTTTTCAAAAAAGTAGCAGCCATCTTATCGATCAAACTTTGCGGCGGGTTATCGCTCACAAACCTAATCGCTATTTTGCGGCAGATAAACTTGGCCGTAGCAGGCTGATGGGCCAGCATTGTCAATAAGTCCACGCCTTCCTGATAGCCGCCATCCGGTTCAAAATGTTTACCTAAAACTGTTTTTTCGGTTTTATCATGGCGGTTTGGAGTGAACAAGAAATCGCCTTCGTGCACGTAACCTTGCTGTGCCATCCTGTCGTTGCCCAATCTTTCCGACAGATTTTTCATGCCGGCCTGTTGATTATTGGCCTTCATCGGGGAAACCGTCCAGCCGGTCAGCACTTTGGCTGCCTGGGTAACGTCCTGTTGGGTATAACCGCCATCTACGCCCAACGTATGCAGTTCCATCACTTCGCGGGCATAATTTTCATTCAAGCCCTGCACTTTTTTTACTTTTTGGGGCCGGTTCACCAGCATAGATTTCATTGTGGTATCGCCGTTCATCCGGTTTTGCAGGTTCATTAGTTTTTGGCGTGCCTGCATATTTCCAAAATTTCCCTCGTTAGAAGCAGCACTGCTGAAATTATCCAGGTAGTATAGCATAGCAGGGGATTTGGCAGTGGCCAGCAGCAAATTTGTAAAGTTTCCCAACGAATTCGGACGGATCACGTCCCGTTCATAAGCCGGTATAAACACCGCACAATCGTTTTTGGAAATAGATACGTTGAAATGATTAAACCAGAAATCGGTCATCACTTCCTGTAACTGGTTGTTGGTATAAGCAGCACGAAGTATTTTTTGGTTGATAAACTGGCGGAAAAGTTCCTGCTCGGGTTTCAAACCCTTTTGGTCCATATAATTTTTCAAAAGAGCTTTATAAGCAGGCTTGTCTGTTTTTACAGAATCCTTGTTGATCAGGCCATCCTGCACCGCCATTCGCAAAACCTGACCCGGTTTTGGAAAAGTATGCGCAACTTCTTCATTACTGAGGTTTAAATCATCGTATTTGCTCAAAAGTTGATTAAGCGAATCATCCGATAATTTGCTGTCCAGTTGCTGGTTAAACCACTTTTTTAAGCCGATTTTTACCACATTATCAACCTGGCCAGGCGTGGCACCATAAGTAAAACGGCTAAGCAAATGTGCGGCAGCTTCGCGTTCGGTGAGCCCTGCTTTTTTATAAGGCAGATCAAAGCTGGGCGATACTGTTTTTGGCAAATGAAAAAAGGAACTCAGCAAAAACAATCCGCTAAAAAGGATCAATAAACCGTAAAACCATTTGGAGGCAGCTTTCATCATATCAAAAATATAAATGCTTTGTTAATGCTGACTGTCAGCTTTTTAAAAGGTTTAGTTTGCTGGTTTTGGCAACTGTTATTTTTTCTGCGGAGAAGTGAGATGCTGTTTTTATCGGGGTTTTTGGAAGGAGTGAAGATCGAAGTTCACGTAGTTATAAAGCATTCAAAAACTCCTTAGCGTTACGGGCTTGTTTTTTGCCTGTTCTAATTAATTTCATTTCTGCAACAGCATCTTTAATGTCCTGTCGCAATTCCTCTTTGATTACTTCTGCGGAAACAATTTCTCCGCCTAAACTTTCTATAAAGCTGGATACTTTTTCGGTTGTTTCGGCGGGAATGCGGATGGTTAAGGTTGTCATGATGCTGTTTTTATCGATATTCTTTTGGTAGAGAAGGAAAATATCAGGCTACCATTTCTTCCTGTTGTTTGGCCTGATATAGATCGTAATACATTTGCAGTCCCAACCAGTATTGCGCGCTGATACCAAAAAGCTTTTCCAGTTTTACGGCCAGTTTTGCAGAGATATTTCTTTTGCCAGCAAAAATCTCACTTAAATGATGTGGTAAAATCTCTAATGCTTTGGCAACGTCTTTTTTTAGTAAAGCACGTTCTTCAATTTCTTCCTGTAAAAATTCTCCGGGATGAAATGCTTCGATTTCGATTTCATTACCGTTATGATCCAAGATTTGGTTGTTCATAAAAGTATAAACGCCTCCTGGCGTTAAATTATGAATAGTGATTGTTTATTTCTTCGATAAAAAGAATTTCCAACTGGCTATCCTGTTCATGGTTTATGCGAAAGATGATTCGGTAAGCTTTATTCAATCTGATAGAATATTTGCCCTCGTACTTTGGTTCTTTTAATTTCTCAAAATGCAAGCTTTTAATCTGCCGTAAGTCAGCAGTGTTTTTAGCTTGATTAATTTGAAAAATACGCTTTTTAAAAGCTATTAGAACTTCTGATGGATAAGGAGACTTACCAACCGATTTATTATTTTTAACCACTTCACCTAGAAAGTGATCTTCAATAAATGTTTGCATAAACTATGTTTTATTAAATACTTCTTTTTTTTCGATTTTGCCCATGTTAATTTAATGTAAGATGTGAATGTGATAAGATCAAAGATAATTAAAGCAAACGACATTACCAAAATTTGGTTATTTAAATTTAAAACTTTATTGAATCTTTTTAGCTTCGCAATCAATACTGTTTTTATCACCCCAAAATCAACATGAGATATTATAGTTTTACAGATGATCCGGTGATTTCGCCGGATGATTTTTTTATGAAATTGGCTTTGGAGGAAGCCAAAGCCGCGCTAAAAGAAGATGAAATCCCGATTGGCGCTTTAGTGGTTTGCAACGGCCAGATCATCGGCCGCGGACATAATTTAACCGAACGGCTGAACGATGTTTCTGCCCATGCCGAAATGCAGGCGTTAACGGCAGCGGCAAACGCAATGGGCGGCAAGTACCTGCAAAACTGCACACTTTACGTTACGATGGAACCTTGCATCATGTGCGCCGGGGCAACGTATTGGTTCCAAATTGGTAAAATCGTTTTTGGCGCGCACGATCCGCAGCGTGGTTTTGGACGGATCAACCAGCGTATCACTCACCCTAAAACATTGATCACCGGCGGCATCATGGAAAATGAATGTGCCGAACTGGTACGCTCATTTTTTAGGAAAAAGCGGATTAAAAGTTAATCCTTTCAGAACAAATCCTGGCTTTGCGCCTTTATGTTTTGTGGCTGATCATCACCCTAAATTCATTTATTGCCGGTAAAAACAGTACTGGTAAAAATTTATATAGGTTTGTGTCCATCACAATTTGTTAACCTTTAAATAAAAATATTATGGCATTCGTACTTCCGGCGCTACCTTACGCCACCGACGCATTAGAACCGCACATTGATAAGATGACGATGGAAATCCACCACGGCAAACATCATCAGGCTTATGTCACCAATTTGAACAAAGCTTTGGAAGGCAAACCTGAAGCAAACAGTCCGATCGAAGATATCATCAAAAACGTTTCCAAATTTCCGCCTGCTGTACGCAACAATGGCGGCGGTCATTTTAACCATACCATGTTCTGGACCTTGTTATCGCCAAACGGCGGTGGCGAACCAACAAGCGAAGTTGCTTCTGCAATTAACAGTGCTTTTGGTTCTTTTGCTGATTTCAAAACCAAATTTTCCGAAGCCGGCACCACCCGTTTCGGTTCTGGCTGGGCTTGGTTGTCCGTTGGTGCCGATAAAAAACTGGTCATTAGTTCTACACCAAATCAGGATAGCCCGTTAATGGATATTGCTGAAGTGAAAGGTACACCGGTTTTGGGAATGGATGTTTGGGAACACGCTTACTACCTGAAATATCAGAACAGAAGGCCGGATTACATAGCCGCTTTCTGGAACGTAGTAAATTGGAACCACGTAAACGAACTGTATAAAAAAGCAATGGCTTAATACTTTTTTTATCACCTAAAAATCAGTAAAACCGGCTTGGATAAACATCCATGCCGCTTTTTTTATTTTACAACTATGAAAGCAATTGTTTTAGAAGCTGCTGATAAGCCGCTGGTTTTAAAAGAAGTAGAAAAACCGAAGGCTGAGCTTGGCGAAGTCCTGGTAGAAATTAAAGCTGCTGCACTAAACCGCCGCGACTGGTGGATCACACAAGGTAAATATGCCGGGATTAAATATCCATCAATTCTGGGTTCTGATGGTTCCGGGATTGTTGCAGAAGTTGGGCCTGATGTGGATCAAAGCTGGGTGGGCAAAGAAGTAATCATCAACCCATCTAATAATTGGGGCAACCATCCGGAATATCAACAAAAAGATTTCAAGATATTGGGTTTGCCGGAGAACGGAACTTTTGCTGAGTATGTAAAAACAGGTGCAGAATACTTATATCCAAAACCTCCTCACTTAACTTGGGAACAAGCTGCGGCCATTCCGCTGGCAGGTCTAACCGCTTACCGTGCTTTGTTTACCAAGGGAAAAGCCGAAAAGGGCGACAAAGTATTGATTGTTGGCGTGGGTGGCGGAACCGGTTCTTTTGCTTTGCAATGGGCAGTTGCTGCCGGATGCCAGGTATTTGTGACTTCCGGAACGGGAGAAAAAATTGAAAAAGCAAGACAGCTTGGTGCTGCTGCCGGCATAAATTACAAAGCGCAGGACTGGGCCGAGCAGTTGAAACAGCTTGCCGGCGGTTTTGACGTGATCATTGATAGTGCTTTGGGCGAGGGCTTTGCCAAATTGCTTGATCTTTGTAACCCTGGTGCCAGGATTGTTTTCTTCGGAGGAACGGCTGGCAATATCCCGGAACTGGATGCACGAAAAATATTCTGGAAACAATTGCAATTGCTGGGCACGACTATGGGGACGCAGGAAGATTTTAAAGCGATGCTGGATCTGGTCAACGAACATAAAATCGTTCCGGTGGTGGATGAAGTTTTTGCTTTGGCAGACGCAGAAAAAGCAATCCGGAAAATGGATAATTCTGCACAGTTTGGCAAGATTATGTTGAGGAATTGATGCTTCTTTTATCACCTAAAAAAGAGCGTTCCTAATGTTAGACACTGTTTTTTGGGTGATAAAAACAGTATCGTTTTATAGTGATCCGCCTTCGATCAGCTTAGAATCGATATGCAGTTCCTGCGCAAACGTACTGCCAGCGATACAGGCAATCATCCTGCTGAAAGCCATTTTGCCTAATTTATGGCCGCTGGTTTCGGTATAAGTAATTTCCGGATAATACAACTTCGGCACAAACCCGTCGCTGATCGTGATAATCCCTACTTCATCCGGGATTTTAAGATGTAGTTTCTGTGCGGCTTTCATTACCCCAACCAAAATTTCATCACTCATGCAAAAGATAGCATCGGGTTTTTGGGTTGAAGAAAAAGCTTCCAAAGTCAGGCTGAACGCTTCCTCAGGGTTATCGGCATGATGGATCCGGAGGGTTGCTTCAGAACCGTATTTCTTAAAAGTATCGGTATAACTTTTTAAACGCCTTTTGGTGATAGACAGGTTTTTATTGCCAAAAACAGACAGGATCAATTGCTTTTTTTTCAGCAGTAAAGCTTCTGCTGCCATGCTGGCGGCCAGGTCATCTGCCACACAAACTTTGTTGCAGGCTTCAAAAGCAGGTACTTTATCAAAAAAAATAACCGGTATGTGCTGGTCTTCTAATTTTAAAAAGCCTTTAATGTTTTCTGTTTGCGAAGTAATGGCGGCAAAAATACCGCTTACCCGGTTTTGCTTGCATTTTTTCAGGTTTTCCTGTTCGATGTCCGGGTCGTTATTGGATTGCAGGATGATGACCGAATAGCCGTAACGCCGCGCTTCTTCTTCCACAGAACTGATAAAAGAATGGTAAAAATAATTGGAAATAGCCGGAACGATGATGCCAAACTCCTTGCTGTTGTTTGTGCGGAGATGAATTGCGTAAGCATTGGGCTCATACTCAAGCAGTTCGGCCAGTTCTTTCACTTTTACCCGCGTTTCCATCGAAATATCAGGATGGTCTTTTAATGCCCTGGAAACAGTAGAGACACTTAGGTTGAGCATATCTGCCAGCTTTTTTAAAGTAACCTCTGCTTTCATAGTTTAATTGGTAGGCAAATATAAAAACTTTAAACAATTAAGGTTTGCGAAACCGTTTGCGAAAACCCTTGCGGTGTAATTTAAGACAAGTATATGTAAAAATCTTGTTGCCTTCTCTATCTTAGGCCTGCCAATTATCGGAACCATTAATACCCGTTCGATAAGTTTTTTTTGTGATGTACTTGCTGCTTGTTAAGTTGCTGCTGTTTGATTTTTAAAATTAGTTGACGATATGAATTCAGATAATCATTCCTCCATTGCCGAAAACGCAAAAGCGCTGCTGAGGAATGCTTCATCAGGATTGGGCATCAAAGCAGCAGTGGAAAAAAAAGATAATTATGACCGGATTTGGGCGCGGGACAGTGCCGTAAGCGGGCTGGCCATATTAAGTGCCGGTTTGGAAGATTTATATCCGGCTTTGCAATCGTCTTTATCGCTGCTGCAAAATGCGGCAGCCGAAAACGGACAAATTCCTTCAAATATCAGCTTAAATAAAAACGGCGGACTTGCAGCAGTAAGTTTTGGCGGACCGGCCGGGCGCACAGATGCAAGTTTTTGGTGGATAATCACCGCAGTTGCTTATCTGCAAAAAACTGGCCAGGAAGATTTTAAAGCGAAAGTGAAACAACAGTGCGATGCTGTTTTTACCCTTGCAAAATCATGGGAGTTTAACGGCAGAAACCTGATGTATGTGCCCATGAGCAGCAATTGGGCCGATGAATACGTTACCCACGGTTACGTTTTGTACGATCAGGTTTTGCGGTATTGGGCTTTGGCTGCAGCCGGAGATTACTTTAAAAACAAAGATTGGCAGCAAAAAGCGGTTTTGGTAAAAGCAGCCATTAAGCAGCATTATTTGCTGGAAACATCGCTCGAAAAAAGTTTGTATACCTGTGCACAACAAATCGCACTGCAAAGTTTTAATGCCGATACTTCTTTTATCGCCTCTTTTTCTCCGGGAGACAGGATTGAAAAATTTGATGCCTGGTCAATTGCTTTGTTGCTGTTGCTGGATATTCCTTCTGCAGAAACCACCGCAAAGCTCCATCAATCGTTACTAAATATTTTTGCAGAAGGTAAACGAAGGGGCATTCCTGCTTTCTGGCCGGTGATTATGGAAAACGAACCGCTTTATCAGGTTTTAAAACTCAATCATCATTATCAATTTAAAAACAAACCCGGGCATTTTCATAACGGCGGCATCTGGCCGGTGGTCAACGGATTTTTGATAGCCGGTTTAACAGTTGCAGGCAAGCACGAAACGGCTGCTTTATTAATGAATGCTTTGCACGGTCAGCTTGCTTCTTTTAGCACAGAAAATCCTTTTACCGAATACTGGGATTTTTATGAAGGAAAGCCGGGCGGCGTTAAAAGTTTGTGTTTCAGCGCATCCGGTTATCTGCTTGCTTTGGAAGCGACCCGCAATCCGCAGCAATTTCTGAAAGGTTTATTGCCGAAAACCACAAAGGAAGAAGCTGTTTTAAAATGTATCCGGCCGGCCGCCGAAATGATTTTAAGCGAAATTGATTTTGAACAGGAAAAAGTTACGGTTATTGCTATTGCCGGCGAATCCGGTTGCGGTAAAACCACGCTGAGTAAAGTATTGAAATTGGTTTTAGAGGAAAAAGGCCATTCAGTTTTACTGTTGCACCAGGATAATTATTTCCTGCTTCCGCCCAAAAAAAACCATGAGGCACGTGTTCGTGATTTTTCGCATATCGGTCCGCAGGAAGTTCGGTTGGATTTACTTGACGGGCACATCCGCAGCATTAAAAAAAGGTTGGTAAAAGAAGTATCCGTGCCGGTGATGAACTGGGAAAATGATACCGAAGAAACTGTTGACACGGATGTAAGTGCTGTAAACGTGATTCTGGTTGACGGCACTTATGTAATGCTGCTGAAAGAAGCCGATTATAAAATTTACATCAATACGCCTCATACTCAAACGCGCACAAAACGTATAAGCCGCAACCGTGAAGAAGTAACTGATTTTATTGAAACTGTGCTGGAAAAAGAAAGCAGGATCATCAGCGGGCAGGCAACTATGGCTGATTTGATCCTGGATGATCAGTTGCAAATCATATCATTAGCTTAACATAATCAATCCTGTAAACTATATGAAAATACCTAAGTTAAAGCTCAGTTTCTGGCAAATCATCAACATGAACTTTGGCTTTTTTGGGTTGCAGTATAGTTTTGGTTTGCAGCAGGCCAACATGAGCCCGATTTATTCTTATCTGGGTGCGCAGGAAAGCAAGTTGCCGTATTTGTGGCTGGCCGGGCCGATAACGGGATTGATCATCCAGCCGATTGTTGGTGCCATGAGCGATAAAACCAATACGCGCTGGGGCCGGCGGACGCCTTACTTTTTAATCGGTGCGGTATTTTGCAGCATCTGCTTGTTTGTAATGCCTTTTAGCAGTTCGGTTTGGATGGCAGCCAGCATTTTATGGATTTTAGATGCAGCAAACAACATTACACAAGAACCGTATCGTGCTTTTATCAGTGATAAATTAGAGGAAAGCCAGCACCCAATAGGGTTTTTAACGCAAAGTGCTTTTACCGGTTTAGGCCAAACCTTGTCTTATCTGACACCAACCTTGCTGATATTTTTTGGGGTGAGCAAGATGGCGCATAATGCTAACCATATTCCGGTTACCACGCTGATTGCTTTTGTGATCGGGTCGGTGGTTTCTATCGGATCAATTTTATATACTTTAAAAACCACCAAAGAAAATCCGCTGACAGCAGAGCAGCAGGAAGAAATATTACATGCGGCAAAAGGCGTTAAAGCTACTTTCCGGGAAATTTTTGTAGCGGTCAAAGAGATGCCTTTAATAATGAAGCAGATGATCCCGATGATGTTGTTTAGCTGGTATGCGATGTTTATCTACTGGATTTATATAGCTAAATGTTTATCCAAGTCTGTTTTTCATTCATCCGGTGTTTCCGGTTCCGGGTTTCGGGATGCGGATCTGCTTTCCGGACAAATTGGTGCTTTCTATAATTTTATAGCCTTTGTTTCTGCTTTCGGCCTGGCAGTCCTAGCCAAAAAATATGGTGCAAAGTCAACACATGCCGCCTGTTTAAGCCTTGCCGGGCTTGGGTTGTTCATCCTGCCGTCCATCCATAATCCGGTTTTGATATTTATCCCGATGATCGGGATGGGTTTATCCTGGGCCAGCATGATGGGCAATCCGTATATTATTTTGGCAGGCAGTATTCCGGCAAACCGCACGGGTGTTTACATGGGTATTTTTAATATGTTTATCGTAATCCCGATGCTGCTGCAAAATATAACAATGCCTTTGTATTACGAATCCTGGCTGGGCAACGATCCGGTACACGCTATTCAGTTAGCAGGTGTATTGCTTGTGCTGGCTTCAGTTTCTGTATCGATAATTAAACCTAAAAAAAATGAAGAACCAGCAAAGTATTTAAACCTCCTAACCCCGCAATAAAAATTGTCCGGTAAAAACAGCATTGCTTCTTTTACCGTATAAGAATTACTAAACCAATTAAACTAAATTATATGAACTTAAAACGATTACTACACCTTGGTTTTTTTACATTAATCTGCTTTGTTGTGCAGCCCGCACTGGCACAAAACAAAGTGGTCACCGGTAAGATTACCGACAGTAAAGACAAATCAGCCTTAATCGGCGTATCTATTATTGTAAAAGGTTCTACCACCGGAACCAATACCGATGCAAGCGGCAGTTTCCGGCTTAATGCACCGGCTTCGGCTACTACATTGGTGGTTTCCTATATAGGTTACACCACTAAAGAAGTGGACATCCCGGCATCCAACAATGTTAATTTGAGCTTAGGTTCTACTACCAATGCATTGAACGAGGTAGTAGTTATTGGCTACGGCACTCAGCGTGTACGTGATGCAACGGGTTCTGTAGCTTCGGTGGGCCCAAAGGATTTTAACAAAGGCGTTATAGCAACACCAGACCAGTTATTGCAAGGCCGTGTTGCCGGTGTGCAGGTTACGCCATCAAGTGGCGAGCCTGGTGCAGGTGCAACTATTGCTATACGTGGTGCCGGTTCTATCCGCTCGGGAGATGGCCCGCTTTATGTAGTAGATGGTATCCCTATTGATAATGGCGGCACTTCTGGTGGTTATGGTGTTGGAGCGGGTAGTTCTTCAGCACGTAACCCATTATCATTTATCAACCCAAATGATATCGAAAACATTAGTATATTAAAAGATGCCTCGTCTGCAGCAATATACGGATCGCGTGGTGCTAACGGTGTTATTTTAATTACAACCAGGAAAGGACGTAAGGGACAAGGTATTCAGTTTTCTACTAACGTAAGTGTTGCCAGTGTAGCAAAACGCTATGATGTGCTTGGCCGCGAAGACTTTTTAAAAGCTGTTGCAAGTGTTGGTGCCAATGCAGGCACTGTAGCCAGCGGTGGTGTTGACTATGGAGGCAATACCGACTGGCAAAAACAAATTTTTAGGACTGCTATATCTCAAAACTACAATTTAGGTTTTGGTGGTGCAAGCAATAAAGGCGGCAACTATCGCGCAACGGTTGGTTATGACGACCAGCAAGGTACTGTGAAAAACTCTGCTTTAAAACGTTTAAACGCCCGTATTAACGCATCCCAATCATTCTTTAAAGATATTTTAAAGTTTGATCTGCAATCTTCCTACTCCAATGTTAAAGATCAGTTTGCCCCAATTACCAATGACGCCGGTTTTGCCGGTAGTTTAGTTGGAGCGGCTATCCAGTTAAACCCAACTATACCTGTATATGATGCGCAGGGCCGTTTATTTGACATCAATGGTTATAATACCGATGGTTTTCCGAATGGTAACGGCTTTAGAAATCCAGTTTCCCTGTTAAACCAAATTGACGATCGGGACAATATCAATCGTTACCTAAATAATTTATCAGCAACTCTCAGGTTATTTGAAGGTTTATCTTATAAAGGAAACTTTGGTGCAGATATATCAAGAGGTTTGAGAAAAACTTTCTACGATCCTAAAGTAGTTGGTTATACGGATGCAATAGGTATAAGGGAACAAAATTTTTCTTCACCAACCGGTAACGGTACTGCAATTTTGCAACATAATGAGTTAACAAACTATACCACAGAACATACTTTAAACTATGATAAAAAGTGGAGCAACAACAGTTCGATAACTGCATTAGTAGGTTATTCTTACCAAACTTTCAAAAACTTTAACCGTAATGATTTTGGCTTTGGAACTTCACAGGCCGGTGTTTTGGTAAAAGATTACAATGACTTTAAAACACACCTTGCTTATCCCGTTGGTGATAGCTCAAGCTACCGTTTACAATCCTATTTTGCACGTGTTAACTATTCTTATAAAGACCGTTACATCTTAACGGGTACAATCAGAAGAGATGGTTCAACGCGTTTTGGTGCAAACAACAAATACGGTAATTTCCCGGCGTTGGCAGCAAAATGGCGTATCAGCAGTGAAAGTTTTATGCCAAAAGGCGGTTTCTTTGATGATTTGAGCCTTAGGTTAAATTACGGACAAACAGGTAACCAGGAAATCCCGTCTTACGCATCTATAGCAATCAGACAGATCAATTATAACGGTAACTCAAACCCGCAGCAATACCTGCCTAACCCGGATTTGAAATGGCAAACCAACACCACTTATGGTGCAGGTTTAGATTTCACAGTACTTAAAGGCCGTTTAAACGGTTCTGTTGATTATTTTAATAAATCAATTAAAGACCTGTTATTCTTCCAGGATATTGCACAACCGGCGTTATCATCAAGGATATATGTTAACCTGCCAGGAAACGTAAGAAGTACAGGTGTGGAACTTGGTTTAAACTTTGCTGCAGTACAGGGGACTAAATTTACCTGGGATATTGCTTACAACATGACGGTACTTAAAAACAAGGTTGAAAACTTTGTTGGCCGTAACATCGTAACAGGCAACATCAATGGCCAGGGCCTTTCCGGTGCCTATGCCCAGATAATTGCTAACGGCTACCCACTATATAGCTTTAACGTGCCGAATTATGCAGGTTTAGATAATAATGGTTTCGGTATCTACCCACAAGGTATTGATGCTTCAACCATACAAGGTAGTCCGAACCCTAAATTTACGGCGGGTTTAACCAACAACTTTAATTACGGTAAATTTAACCTGAGCTTCTTCTTTAATGCTGCAACAGGTTTCCAAATTTACAACAATACGGCCAATGCTTTCTTCTACAAAGGCAACTTAGTAAGCGGCCGTAACGTAACTAAAGAAGTTGCTGCAACAAATGAAAACCCGCTTAACTCCGGAGAAGTATCAACCCGTTTCTTAGAGAAAGGCGATTTTTTAAGATTAAGCAATGCAACCGTTGGATATACCTTCCCATTAAAAGGAAGCGTAATAAAATCGCTGAGAGCGTCTTTAACGGGTCAGAATTTATTCCTGATCACTAAGTACAGCGGTTTAGATCCGGAAGTTAACACGGACAAACAAAGAAATAATGTTGCGTCAAAAGGTATTGACTATACATCATATCCAAAATCGCGAATATTTACATTAGGGTTAAATGCAGGTTTCTAAAAAAATATTATAATGAAAAAGATAGCAATAAAAGCAGCAATGTGCGGTGTAGTTATGATGACTGCCGCTGGCTGTGTAAAATTAGATGAGCAGCTTTATGGCTCAAGGTCGTTAGTTGATCCCAATGCAGTAGCCGGTTCGGCTGATCTTGGTGGCGTTTATTCCCAACTATATGGACAAACCGATCAGGCGAACACTTACGCATTGCAAGAGCACCCGACCGATGAAATGATGGGCCCAACCCGTGGTACTGACTGGGGTGATTTTGGCACATGGCGTAAGCTACACACGCACACCTGGACACCAACACATAACCAGGTAAACGATACCTGGGACCAGCTAAATATTGGTGTGTTCCGTGCAAGCCAGGTTATTTCAAAAGCAACCGACCCAAGCATAAAAGGACAGGCGAGTTTTTTGCGTGCCTATTTTATGTTCCAAATTATTGATTTGTACGGTCAGGCCCCTTTCCGCGATCCGGCCGGTGCAACATCAGCTATACCTACTGTATTTAACCGCAGTGCCGGTACCGATTTTATTATTAAAGATTTGGAATTAGCTGAGACGAACTTACCTGCAACTTCTGCAAACATCGGTATTGCAAATAAATCAGCCGCACAGGCTTTATTGGCAAAAGTTTATTTAAATAAAGCAGTTTACAAAGCAACCACAGTAGGTGGCCCCTTTACATTTGTTAAGGCCGATATGGATAAGGTAATTGAATATGCCAACAAAGTTACTGTTGCTGGTTATTCATTAGAACCGGCTGGCCGATATTTCCAGGATTTTGCCTGGGATAACTCAACGCAATCGCGTGGTAATATCTTTGGTTTTTACAATACAACAGCTAGTGCGCCTGCTTCGGCCAAAAACCGTTGGCGGATGGGTTTACACTATAACCAGACACCTGATGGCTGGAACGGATTTACCACCTTGGCTGATTTTTACAAATCTTTTGAAGCAACGGATGAGCGCCGGGGTGTTGCTTATCCGGGTTTAACTGATAAAATTGGCTTAAGGGCAGGTTTCGCTGTTGGCCAGCAATATGGTCCGGGCGGCGTTGCTTTAAAGCAAAGGGGCGGGCAACCGTTAATTTTTACACCAGATGTTAACCTTAACTTTTCAACAGAAGCACAAGGGATACGGGTGTTTAAATATTTCCCTCAGCCAACTGCTTCCAACACGGTTAATGATGATAATTCAGATAATGATTATGTAATCCTGCGTTACGCTGATGTATTGTTGATGAAGGCTGAAGCACTTATGCGTGGCGGAACAGATCCCTTAGGGAAAAGCGGTATCGAAATTGTTAACTCCATCCGCACACCTCGCGGCGCAAGCGCTTTAACAACGCTTGATGCTGCAACAATGCTTGCCGAAAGAGGCCGAGAGTTATATTATGAAGGCTGGAGAAGAAATGACTTGATCCGTTTTGAGAAATTTAATGACCCTGTTGATCAACGTCCAAACAAAACCGATAAAACCCGTACCATCTATCCAATCCCACAACGTGCGGTAGATACTAACCCTAATTTAATACAAAACGCAGGTTATTAATTAACAGATGTTTAGATCAATGCCAAGTAAATACTTCTTTTATGCCAGTAAAAACAGTAAGGTTTGTATTTATTAAGGTTTGAAACACTAAAAATATAGGGCTAAAAGAAGCATTGTCTGCTTTTAGATTAAAATAGCCTTAAGTAAATTTATTTTTGCGTACATAAACGTAGCGGTATTGCCGCTACGTTTATTGTTATACATTATGCCAAAGAAGCTTCTTTATTGTGTTTTTGCTGTTTTATTGTTTGCCTTTTCTGCTTGTGATCCAGCCAAAAAGAACACTTTGTTCACCTTACAGGATAACGGCGATATAGGCGTTGACTTTGTAAATACCGTTACCGAAACAGACCAAACCAATGTTTTTACCTTTCGTAACTTTTACAATGGCGGCGGTGTAGCCATTGGCGATGTCAATAATGATGGCCTAAACGATGTGTTTTTAACTTCCAACCAAAACGGCAACCAGCTTTATATCAACCAGGGCAACTGGAAATACAAAAAAGTTACGGATGCGGCCGGTGTAAAGGGCACTAAATACTGGAGTACCGGTGCAACCATGGTGGATATCAACGGCGATGGCTGGCTGGATATTTACGTTTGCCACAGCGGCAACGCGCCTGGAAATTTGCGCGGTAACGAACTGTTCATCAATCAGCATAACGGTACTTTTAAAGAGGAAGCCGAAAAATATGGTTTGGTTGACGGCGGTTTATCTACCCAAGCTATCTTTTTTGATCTGGACAATGATGGTGATTTGGACTGTTTTGTGTTGAACAACTCTTTCCGGCCAATTGGTTCTTTTGATTTCAGTTCGAATTTAAGGGGCGTGGTTGATAAATTAGGCGGTGCGCGCCTGTACCGCAACGATAACGGACATTTTACCAACATCACCAAAGAAGCAGGTATTTACTCCAGCGATATTGGCTTCGGTTTAGGTGTTTCGGTTGTTGATATTAACCAGGATGGGTATCCGGATATTTATGTTTCCAATGATTTTTTTGAACGCGATTACTTATATATCAACCAAAAAAACGGAACTTTTAAGGAAGACATCCAGGCTGAAACCGGCCATTTAAGCCTGGCTTCGATGGGTTCTGATATTGCCGATATCAACAACGACGGCCAGTACGATATTTTTACTACCGAAATGTTGCCCGAAGGCGATCAACGGTTGAAAAAGATGACTTCTTTCGAATCTTACGATGTCATCAAGCTGAAGCAGCACGACGGTTATTTTAACCAGTATTCGCAAAACTGTTTGCAGTTAAACAACGGCGACAACACTTTTTCTGAAATTGCTTTTGCCAGCGGTGTTGCCGCTACCGATTGGAGCTGGGGCGCGTTAACTTTCGATATGAACAACGATGGCTGGAAAGATATTTTTGTTTCCAACGGGATTTATAAAGATTTGACCGACCAGGATTACATCGAGTTTTTGGGCAACCGCGAAAACATGGACAAAGTAAGCGAGAAAAAGAAGTTTAACTACCGTGATTTTACCGATAAAATGAAATCGACACCGCTTTCCAACTACGGCTTTTTAAATAACCAAAACCTTACCTTTTCCAACAAAGCAGCAGCTTTTGGTTTAGACCAGCCTTCTTTCAGCAATGGCGCATCATATGCAGATCTGGATAACGATGGCGATAATGACCTGGTGGTAAACAACGTAAACATGCCGCCCTTCATCTACAAAAATAATACGGATAAAAACAGCAGCCACTACTTGCAGGTAAAGCTGCGGCAGGAAGGGCTAAACCGCTTTGGTATCGGTACAACCATCAAAACATTCAACAAAAATACTTCTCAAATTTATTATAACCAACCAACCCGCGGCTTTCAAAGCTGCACTTCGCCCAATTTATTGACGATTGGCTTGGGCAAAAATACCAGTGTTGATTCGGTACAAATCATCTGGCCGGGCGGCAAATACGAAACCGTTAAAAACCTGAAAGCCAACAAATGCTACACTTTTTACGGCAAAAATGCTTTGGCCACTTACAACTTCAAAAAAACACCGGTAAAAACAGTATTCAAAGAAACTACCAAAAATTTGTTCGACAGCATCCCAAAACACACTGAAGACGATTTTATCGACTTTGATAACGAAAAGCTGATGCAACAAAGGCTATCGATGGAAAACCCTTTTATGGCGGCGGGCGATATCAACAATGATGGCTTGCAGGATTTTTATTTTGGAAGTTCAAAAGGAACTGCGGCCGCAATTTATGTGCAGCAAAGAAGCGGGAAGTTTAAGCAATATATTCCGCCGGATTTTGAAAAGCAATCGTATTTAGAATCGGCAGGGGCTGCGTTTGGTGATTTTGACCAGGACGGTGATGAGGATTTGATCATCGGCATCGGTGGAAATGAGGACGAAGCAGGCACGCCTATCTATTTTCCGCGCTTTTTTGAGAACGATGGCAAAGGGAACTTCCATCGCAACACAGAAAAAACAATCCATGCTGCCGTGAATGCTTCCATGGTAATTGCCTGCGATTATGACAAAGATGGCGATTTGGATTTATTTATCGGAGGCAGGAGCGTTCCCGGTACTTATGGCTCGTCGCCCAATTCTTATGTTTTTCAGAACGATGGAACCGGGCATTTTAAAGATGTTTCTAAAGAAGTTTTAGGCGCAAATACCAAACTTGGCATGGTTACGGCCGCTAAATGGGTTGATATAGATAAAAACGGTTTCCCGGATTTAATCATTACCGGCAATTGGATGGGCATCAAAAAACTAATGAACAACCACGGCAAGTTTACCGAAGACAGGCAACTGGAAAATTACAAAGGCTTGTGGTGCAGCCTGGAAGTTGCCGACGTTGACGGAGACGGCAACTTGGATATTATAGCTGGAAACTTAGGTTTAAATTCTAAGTTTCGTGCTTCGTTTACCGAACCGATGAAGATCTATATTAAAGATTTTGACCGTAACGGAACACGTGAATGTGTTACTTCAATGTACAAATCAGACCATGTTGAATATACGCTGAACATGCGGCCGGATTTAGTTGGGCAAATGCCTTTGTTTAAAAAGCGTTTTTTACGGTACGAAAATTACGCCGGCAAACCTTTTAAGGAGGTTTTTACAGATGAAATGTTAAACCAGGCCGAAGTGCATGAAGTGAACGATCTGGCTTCGGCAATTTTTATCAATGACGGAAAAGGTCATTTCAACTGCAAACCATTTCCTTTTCGGGCACAGTTTTCTTGCATCAATACCATTTTGTGTGATGAGATTGACGGCAAGCAAACCATGTTGATGGGCGGTAACTTTTATGGTTTTAAACCTGAGATTGGCCGTTTGGACGCCAGTTATGGGCTTTTTTATCAATACAATAAAAACTGTTTCAAATACGTAGAACCGGCAAAAAGCGGGTTGAAACTAAACGGACAAGTACGCTCTTCTCTCGTTATCAAAAACAGTAAAGGCGGCAAATATTATTTGTTTGGGATTAATGACGAACCTTTAAAGGCATTTGAACTGCAATAATGCTTCTTTTAGCACATAAAAAATCAGTGAATGGCTAATAGCTATCAGCAGTCAGCTATCAGCCATGAACTATCTGCAATTCGCTTACCTATTTTTAAGGCATAAAAGAAGCATCGGCATATTAAATAAAACTTAAACAAACCGTAAAATTAATAGCAATACATGCAGCGATATTTATTGATTTCCGGTTTAATAGTCTTGGCTTTTTGCTGCTCCTGTAAAAAGCAAAAAGCGGGCGAAACCATATTTAAACTGCTGCCTGCTACGCAAACCAATATCAATTTCGTTAATAAAAATACGGCTACAGATGCTGTTAACATTTTGGATTACCTGTATTTTTATAATGGTGCAGGTGTGGCTTCGGCAGATTTTAACAACGATGGCCTGGCCGATCTTTATTTTGTATCAAACCAGGAATCAAACAAGCTTTATTTAAACAAAGGCAATTTAAAATTTGAAGATATCACCGCAAAAGCAGGCGTAGCCGGAACCGGAAACTGGAAAACAGGTGTAACCATTGTTGATATCAACGGCGATGGTTACAAAGATATCTATGTTTCGGTGGTTTCAAACTATAAAGGTTTTAAGGGAAAAAACCAGTTGTACATCAACAACCACGATCTTACTTTTACTGAGAGCGCGGCCAGATACGGACTTGATTTTGCCGGTTTTTCTACCCAGGCATCATTTACAGATTATGATAAAGATGGTGATCTGGATATGTTCCTGCTCACTTCATCGGTACATAGCAACGATACTTATGGCGATTCTACCCAGCGTCTTAAGTACAGCCATGATGCCGGTGACCATTTTTTTAGAAACGATAACGGGCATTTTACCGATGTAACAAAAGCTTCCGGCATTTATGCTGCACCAATTGGTTATGGTTTGGGCGTAAGTGTAGGCGATTTAAACAACGACGGCTGGGACGATATTTATGTTAGCAACGATTTTTTTGAGCAGGATTACTATTACGTAAACCAGCACAACGGCACGTTTAAAGAGCAGTTAAAAAGTGCATTTGGGCATACCAGTTTGTTTTCGATGGGCAATAGCCTGAGCGATGTGAATAAAGATGGCCAGTTGGATGTGTTAACTACTGATATGCTGCCCGAGAACATCAAAGACCTTAAATCGACTATTAATGATGAGCCTTTGGATATTTACAACCAGGAAGTAAACAGCGGTTTTTATTATCAGTATTCTAAAAACTGTTTACAAATAAATGTGGCCAACGGCAAAAAATTTATGGATATGGCTTTGTATGCCGGTGTGTCAGCTACGGATTGGACATGGTCGCCTTTGGTACAGGATTTTGATATGGATGGAAGAAAAGACCTTTTTTTTTCCAACGGAATCAAAAAGCGCCTGAACGATATGGATTACCTGAAATATTTGGGCGAGCCAGGCTTTGTTAATGATTTTAAAGCAGGCAGGCGTTTTGATAAAGAGAAGATCAACAAAATGCCGGATGGCGCGGTGCATAACTTCTTTTATCAGGGAAAAGATCAATTAAAATTCGCAGATATTTCTGCTGCCAACGACATGCAGGAACCAACTATTTCTGCCGGTTCTATTGCGGTTGATTTGGATAATGACGGCGATCTGGAAATTGTTACCAATAATATGGACAGTCCGGCTTCTGTATATCAAAATACAACAATGGAAAAGCATCCGCAAAATAAGCCTGCTTTTGTCAGCTTCAACTTAAAATATACAGCAAAAAATATTGATGCAATCGGCGCAAAACTGTTTTTAAAATCTGGAAACACAGTTGACCATCAGGAAATACAAACCAGTAACGCTTTTGAAAGCAGTGCGAACACTAACCTGCTGTTCACTTTTTTGCCAAGGGACAAACCTGTCGAACTGCTGGTTGTCTGGCCGGATAATTCTTACCAACTCATTAATCAATTCAAATTCAACCAAAAAACAACTCTGGTTTATGATTTTAGGCAGGTAAAAACAGCATCTAACATAGAAACGATAGTTCAGGATTTTATCAATCCGGTGCAGCAATTTAAAAGTAAACCTGCCCCGGCAGAATTAATAGCAAATGTAAAAACCTTTGACACTCCCGATTTTAATTATTACTACTTGTTGCCACATGCTTATTTGCCGCACACGCCGGCAGTAGCGGTTGCCGATGTAAATAAGGATGGTTTTGAGGATGTATATATAGGCGGCATTGCCGGAGAGGAAAAGTATTTACTTGTTAATAATCAAACCGGTAGCTTTAAAAAAGTTGCTGTGCCTGCTTTTAACCAATTTCCGGATTATGGGGATACGGATGCCCAATGGATAGATGTAAACCAGGACGGATTGTTGGACTTGATTGTTTCCACTGCTAACCATCCGTTTATGGAAGATGATAAAACCATGCCACCGCGTTTATACATCAACAAAGGGAACAATCAATTTGAGTATAAAGCGCTGCCGAAATTGCCGGGTTACTACACTAAAATGTTTTTGTATGATTTTAATAATGATGGTTTACAAGATGTATTTTTAACAAAAAGCATTTCTTTTAAGAATTATACCGCAGCAGCACAGCAGGTTGTTTTGCTGAATACCGGCAAGGGAAATTTTACGGTAGCGCCAAAAAACAAGTACCGGGAAATTACTCAAATTCCTTATATCACAGACGTTACTTCGGCAGATGTTGACCTGAACGGAAAACCGGATTTGATAATTACAGCAGAATGGCAGCCAATCCAAATTTTTTTAAATAACGGGAAGCAGCTTTCCAAATTTACTTCGCCTGTTTTAAATGATTTAAAAGGCTGGTGGCAAACTGCTGCTATTGTAGATTTGGACAAAGACGGCAAGCAGGATCTGATAGCCGGAAACTGGGGCCTGAACAATAAATATAATGTTACTGCCGAAACACCGCTTTTTGCCTACAACAGCGATATTGACAAGGAAGGTAAAAATGATTTGATCCTATCTTACAATTATCAGGGGAAATACTACCCATTTCGGCCAAAAAATGATCTGGAGCAGGAGTTGCCTTACATCAAAAAAGAATGGCTTAGTTTTCAAAAAATGGCCGATAAAACAACGGCCGAAATTTTTAAAGATAAGATAGACGAAACACACAAACTCTCAGCAAATACTTTTACCAGTATTTTTATCAGCGATGTTTTGCATGCTAAATCTTACCAGGACTTGCCTTATCCCTATCAGCAGGCACCTATCCGTTCTGTTGTTACCATGCCAAACAGTGCGTTGTTGATCAACGGAAATTTTTGGGGCGTGATTCCTTACGAAGGGAAATACGATGCTTTGGGTTTGGCTGGTTTAAATTACGATACAAAGCAAAAGCGTTTTTTTGCGCCGGATTACTGGGTTAATCCAGCATTTAACTTTCAGGAAGTAACCTATTTACATTACATCAAAACAAAAAATACAACGGTCATGCTTATGATGACTTATGAGGGAAAACTGTTTATCGTGCGTTAGCCAATGCTTCTTTTAGCACCATAAAATTAGTGTTTAATGCTTTTGGACTTTATACAACCTGGTGATTTTAGGTTGATAAAAGAAGCATTAAAAAGCGGAAGCAGTGTTTTTAACAGCTTACTAAAATATCGGATAATAAATTTTAGTGATCCATTTTGACGTGTCGTTTTCTTTTAAGCGGTCGGTCACCAACGATTCAAAAGGCATAGCCGGTGAGATAAGATTATGATCTTTTTTGTATTTTTCTAATTGGTTTGAAGCGTTACGTATGGTGTTAAGGCCGCCTTTTACGCTTGTTTGTAATATGTTTCCGCCTAAAACCATTCTGTTGATTAACATATCATGAGGTGGTTTTATGGTTTTGGTTACCGGGATGCCCACCATTACCTCGTACTGGTTCAGATCGGTTTGATGCACATTCAGCATTGGTGGCCCGGTTTCTACCGCTTGCTGCTGGCGCACCTGTTGCTTTAGCTTATCAACAAGCTGATATACTTCGCCCGTTTCCGGATATTGTTGCATTATAATTTTAGTGGCCAAAATGGTAGAATCTTTTACTTTGGTGATCTGTACATCTATCTGGTAAACGTTCCGGTCATCCTCTAAAAACTGTTTAAAATGCTGTAAAACCTGGTTCATATCTTTTTTAATCCTGCTTACTTGCAAATAAGTATTAAAACGGTGAACAGGGTTTAAGCTGGTTGCTTTAAAACCGCTCCAGTTAAGTTTTACCCGGTTCGCATCAGTAGCTATAAAAGAAAGCTGTGTGTTTAGGGTCAAATCCGGATTGGCAATCGTTAGCACCACATCATCGTTGTTAAGCTGTTTTATAGTGTACAAATGTTTGCGGTATTGGTATTCAAAATCAGAAGTAGCAGTTCCGGGCCACCACTTTTTCCATTCTTTTTGATGGGTTAAAAACTGAAAAACATCGGCATCAGTAGTAGTAACGGTGATGTTGTTGTTGATGGAAATATTGGCCGGGATAAAAAGATATACAGTAGCTAAAGCAAGGATTAGCAATAGTAATAGCCCGGCAAAAATTCTTCTTAACATAAACAACAATAGGATTTTAAGGGTAAAACTATGTAAATATCCAGCTTTAAAAAGTTTGGCGCAGTACTTTATCAGCGGCAATAATGCTGCTGCGAATTACTGTTTTTTAAGCGATAAAAGAAGCATTCTCAATCATTACCAAATCAATTAAATTAAACTACTATCGGCTGAAGGCCGATAGATTTGTTATCGACTGAAGTCGACTTTAAGCTTATTCACTAATTGTAAAGTCTTCGTCTTTTAGATCCTCATCCTGGTTTTTTATATATTCCAGTACCACTTCATCCGTTATATTACCAGAAGTGGCCACAAAATATCCTCTTCCCCATAGGTGCCTTCCCCAAAACATCCTTGATAACTGCTTGTCCTCCTGTAACAACTTATAGGAACTTTTCCCTTTTAGGTATTGCACTAATTTGCTTATTGCCAAATGTGGCGGAACCGATACAAACAAATGTACATGGTCTTTGCTGACATGCCCTTTCAATATTTCCACATCATGCCCTTTGCATATTTGACGTACCAGTTCCCGAACCCGCTCCCCCACCAATCCGATCATTACAGGCTTTCTATATTTTGTTATCCATACTACATGATATTTACAATCGTACGTCGTATGAGAGGTCTTCCGATAGTTTTGCACATCCCAAAGATATTAAACTAAAGTCTTCGCCTAAAGGCGAGGGATTTTCCCCCTGAAACTGACATTAAAAGTGATTAGCAAAGAAGGCTTAGAAAAATAAATCCTGCTGAAGTCAGCATATTGTTTGCTAAAGCTGTTGCCCAGTACGGTGTGTTTTATAAACAGCAAACTTTTGCTGCATTTTAAATTTCTTAAAATTGTGATAGCTGCTTTTGCTTGCCTAACTTAGCTGCATCAATTTATTTGATAACCTAAACAATATTAATCAGTTGCATTGTACAGTAATTATGACTGTACCTTTATTCTTACACCTATCCATGAGAAAAATAATTACCGTTTTATTTATTTTAAACCTGCTACAATCAAATGTTTTCGCACAAAATATTAATCCCTGGATCATCAAGGCTGATCATATCGATCCGGCGAATTATTACGGCGTTACCGTTGCCAATGGCATGATCGGGGTTGTTTCCTCGCCCGAGCCTTTTAAAGTGAAGAACGTGGTGCTGGCCGGGGTTTATGATCAATATGGCCGCGGCCGCGTAAGCAACTTCCTCAATAGTTTTAACTTGCTGAACATGAACCTGGACATCAACGGTAAACGCTTGGATGCTAAAGCCGTCAGCAATATGCAGCAGCAACTGGATATGCAGCATGCTTCTTTTACCACTACTTTTTCTTATGGCGATGAGGCAACGATTAAATACACGTATTATTCTTTGCGCCAGTTGCCGTTTACGGTTTTGATGGATGTATCGATCACAGCAAAAAAGGATTTGACCATTACGCCGGCCAGTGTGATGGAAGCGCCGGATGCTTTGCGCGAAGTACAGAATTATTACAACGAGATTGACCGGCCGCACGTAACGCTGAAACTGTTAACTTCTACGGCAAAAAGTCCGACCGGCAAATTGCAGCTTTGCGCTTCCACCAGTTTTTTGTTTCCTGAGCCGCACGGGCAGGAACCAGCCGTGATTCACGAAATGTGGGACAGCAACATGCACTTGATGAAATTTACCAAAAACCTGAAAGCCGGGGAAACATATACCTTTTCGGTAGTTGGTTCTTCCATTACTTCTGCCCACCATGATGATCCGCTGAACGAAGCTGAACGTTTAACCATTTTTGCCCGTTTGGAAGGACACGACCGCTTGTTAAAATTTCATAACCAGGCCTGGGACGAGTTGTGGAAAAGCGACATTAGGATTGAAGGAGATGCGCAGGCACAGCAGGACGTTCACAGTATGTTGTACCATTTATATTCGTTCTCCCGTGCCGGAACAGCTTTTTCACTTTCCCCAATGGGATTATCGGGTTTGGGTTACAATGGACATGTTTTTTGGGATACTGAAGTTTGGATGTACCCGGCCTTACTTGTTTTGCATCCCGAAATTGCAAAATCATTGGTCGAATATCGTTTTGAGCGATTGGAAGCTGCGCGTAAAAATGCCTTTTCTCACGGTTTTAAAGGCGCAATGTTCCCCTGGGAAAGTGCCGGAACAGGCGTGGAAGAAACGCCGGTTTGGGCTTTAAGCGGCCCTTTCGAACATCATATTACCGCTGATGTGGCTAATGCTGCCTGGAATTATTACTGTGTAACTCAGGATAAGACCTGGTTGCGGGAACGCGGCTGGCCGATACTTTCGGCTACGGCAGATTTTTGGGCCAGTCGCGTAGAACGTAACGGTACAAGTCACTTCGACATTAAAAACGTAGTAGCTGCGGATGAATGGGCCGAAAACGTAGATAATAACGCTTTTACCAATGCAGCCGCCAAAGTAAATTTGCAAAACGCGGCATCGGCAGCAAAAATATTAGGAATTAAAGCGGATGCAGACTGGGCATTGGTGGCACAAAATATTCCGATTTTAAAAATGGCAGATGGCGTAACACAGGAACATGCTTCCTATCATGGAGAAGGCATTAAGCAGGGTGACGTAAACCTTTTACCTTATCCGCTTAAAGTAATCACTGATCCGGTACAAATTAAAAAAGACCTGGCTTATTACGAAACACGCATCCCAAATGAAGGCACACCAGCCATGACGCAAGCAATTTTTGCATTATTGTATTCACGTTTGGGCAACGGTGAAAAAGCGTATCACTTTTTTAAAGATTCATATGAACCAAACTTAGTGCCGCCTTTCCGCGTAATTGCAGAAACGAAAGGTGGCACCAATCCGTACTTTGCCACAGGTGCAGGCGGAATATTGCAAAGTTTGCTCATGGGTTTCGGCGGATTGGATATTACATCAAACGGCATCACACAAATTAAAAGTAAACTCCCGGCTAAGTGGAAATCGGTTACGTTAACCGGAATTGGACCGGAACACAAAACTTATACGGTTAAATAAATTTGAAAAAGTACTTTTTAATATCCTCACCATTTTTTTTTGCTTCTTATAGCAAAGCAAAATGTTTAATAAATTTTAATTTAGCATGAAACGCCTTCTTTTTATAATAGCAGGAATTGTTGCTTTATCCTCCTGCAAAAAAAACGACTACAAAAAAATATTACACAATCCGGCCTTCTACAGCAGAACGGTGCATGAGTTAAACAGCATTGTTATGGGCAATAACTTTACACCTGTTGTTGCTTCCAGAAATTACGCTTACGCCAATATCGCTGCTTACGAGGTGATTGCTGCCGGTTATCCTGCACATTATACTTCTTTAAGCGGCCAGCTTAACGGTTTAAAGGAAGTACCAAAACCTGCAGCAGGAGAAAAAATAGATTTTGAATATGCTGCATTATTGGCTTTTTGCGGCGTTGGCCAAACCGTTACTTTTCCCGAAGGAAGCATGCAATACTACACCGATAGTTTACACACTATGGCAAAAGAACACGGAATGCCCGAAGCGGTAATTGCTGCATCCGAAAGTTATGCCAAACGGGTTACCGAAGCCATTGTAAAATGGAGCAAAGGTGATAATTATTTAAAAACCCGCAGCGCTTCTAAGTATTCGGTAAAAAGCAATGTAACCGGCCGTTGGATACCAACGCCACCATCGTATGCAGCAGCAGTTGAACCGCATTGGCAGGAAATCAGGCCGATGCTGATGGATAGCGCCAGTCAGTTCCGGGTTCCTCCTCCTCCTGTTTATAATGTGAGCGATAAAAACAGCAAGTACTATCAGGAAGTAAAATACATGCTGGATGTTACCAATAAACTTACGCCCGAGCAAAAGGATATTGCTGATTTTTGGGACGATAACCCGGACAAATTAAATGTATTAGGGCACGTGCAGTACATCACCAAAAAGTTTTCGCCTCCGGGGCATTGGATGAGTATTGCCGGTATTGCTGCCGAAAATGCCAAAGCAGATTTTCCGACTACGGTTTATGGTTTTGCCAAAACTTCCATTGCTTTGTACGATGCTTTTATCCAATGTTGGGATGCAAAATATTTCTACAATACGGCGCGGCCGGAAACCGTCATTAATAAATTTTTTAATGCCGATTGGCGGCCGCATTTACAAACACCGCCTTTTCCCGAATATACTTGTGGCCATTCCACCATTTCTTCGGCAGCAGCAGCAGCATTGACAAGTGTTTATGGCGATCATTTAGCTTACCGAGATACCTCGGAACTGGAGTTTGGCATCAAAAGCCGCACCTTCAAGTCCTTTTATGCAGCGGCCGAGGAAAATAATTGGGCGCGTTTTTATGGCGGCTTGCACTTTCATAATTCTTGTATGGTTGCGCACAAATACGGCAAAAAAGTGGGCGATTTGGTGGTTGATAAATTGGTGATGAAGAAATAGGAAAGCTTTCTATCATCAACTTTTGCCTGATAAAAGAAGTATCAGAGTGATTTGCAATTAAAATGTTTCACCTAAAACCTGCTGATAAAAGAAGTATTTATTTAATTTGATAACGATCCATCAAATTTAACAATACCCCGTTCGTCCAGCCGAAACCATCCTGCAACGGATATTCGCCACCGCCGGCTTTCAGGTTCGTATCCATCACGTTGTATTTCTCCATCAGCTTGCCAGTTTCTTTAAATACACGCAGGTTAGTATTGATCCAGCGTTCGGCAATTAGCTTGGCTAAATCGTTCTGGTTGTATTTGGTTAAGCCGTCAATTGCCATATATTCCAACGGTGCCCAGGCATTTGGTGCATCCCATTGCTGGCCGGTTCGGTTGAGGGTAGTAACCAATCCGCCGGGTTGTAAAAATTTGGTTTCTAATTTTTTTGCTACGTGGATGGCTTGCGCATTAGTCGCAATGTTAAATTCTAAAGGGAAATCACCAGCTAAAGTTTCTACCGGAGATTGCTTTTTTTGCTGCCAGTTGTAATCCAAAAACCAGCCGGAACGCTCGTTCCAGCAATATTTCTGGATGCCTTTTTTGCGCCGTGCTGCTTTTAGCAGGTATAATTTTTGTTTGTTTTTGTTTCCTTGCAAACCATAAGCATGTGCAATGGAATTTTCCAAGTGATACAACAAGCAGTTCAAATCAACCGGAATAATTTGCGTAGTTTGAATATCGGCCAGCTTTTGCGAAGGGCCAAACCAACGACTGCTAAAATCCCAGCCGGAAGCCGCCGCCGCACGTAGGTTTCGATAATAATCCGGCAGTTTCTGTTTTGTTAGTTTGGCCGAGGTAACATCTTCTTTGTACGATTCTTCGCGGGGCTGGTCGCTGTCGTCCCAATACCGGTTCAGCAATTCGCCATGAGGCATTTTTACAACTAATTTGTATGCTTTTCCTGCTGAAAGATTTGCAGAACCCTGCATAAAATAAGCGTATTCCTTTAAAAGCTGTGGCTGATAACGAATATAAACTTGGTTGCCTTCATCTTTGGCCAATAAATCCAGCATCATCGAAAAAAATGGCGGCTGGCTGCGGGTTAAGTAATAAGTACGGGTTCCGTTAGGGATGTGTCCGAAACGGTTAAGCAGGTAAGCAAAATTATCTACCATATCGCGGATCACTTGTGTTTTGTGGCTTTCCTGTAAACCCAGCATCGTAAAATAAGAGTCCCAGTAATAGGTTTCACGGAAACGGCCTCCCGGAACAATAAAATCATGCGGTAAAAGAAGCAATGAACCTTTAGAAACGGTATCGTGCCGGCGGTACAACACCTGCCAAAGCGTGTCGATATGTTCGCGGATACCAGCATTTACATCGCTTTTAAAGTTTTTACTTCCTGAAACAGGTTCGTTAAAATGTGTATGTACAAAAGCTTTAAGGTCAAAGCCTACTTTGTCTTTTTGCGCTTTGTAATCCCGCATAATCAATTCGGGGTTTTGTTTCGGGATCGCATCAACAAAAGTTTTGTTATCGGGATAAACGCTGTTCAATTGAACCGCTTCAAACAAGCCCGGATATTGCTGCCGAGGAGAAAGATATTGCGCAAAAGCACCATTTAGTAAAAAAAATATACAGGCAGCAAAAATCACGGTTTTCATAAAATACTTCTTTTACAGGTATAATTTTAGATAGCTTTTGGCTGTCATCTCTTGGCTATTAATATGAAGTAATAAGCTTGCAAAGGGCTGAAAGCTGAAAGCTAATTGCTGAAAGCCTTCTTCCTACTCCACCGTTACCGATTTTGCCAAGTTTCGCGGCTGATCAACGTTGCAGCCACGCATCAAAGCAATATGGTAAGCCAGTAATTGCAGCGGAATAGTGGCCAGTAAAGGTAAAAAAGCTTCGTCTGTTTGCGGAATTTCGATCACATAGTCTGCCATTTTCTTTACTTCGATATCACCTTCGGTAACAATAGCGATTAATTTTCCGCCGCGGGCTTTTACTTCCTGGATATTGCTGATCACTTTTTCATAAGAAGAATGCTTTGTCGCAATAAAAATAACCGGCATGGCTTCATCAATCAGCGCGATCGGGCCATGTTTCATTTCGGCAGCCGGGTAGCCTTCTGCATGAATGTAGGAAATTTCTTTCAGTTTTAAAGCGCCTTCCAAAGCAACCGGGAATGCGCTTCCCCGACCCAAAAACAAACAATTTGGCGAATCTTTAAACTTAGCGGCTATGGTTTTGATCTTATCGTTGGTTAAAAGGGTTTGCTCGATCAGTTGCGGAATCTGGTTCAGCTCCGTTAATAAACTAATGAGTTTGCTTTGCGAAAGCGTGCCCCGAACTTGTGCAATGTAAAAAGCAATCAGCGTTAAAACTGTAACCTGTGCCGTAAAAGCTTTGGTAGAAGCCACACCAATCTCTGGCCCGGCATGTGTATAAACACCGGCATCGGTAATACGAGGAATGGAAGCGCCAACCACATTGCAAATGCCAAAAATGGTTGCGCCTTTATCTTTTGCCAAACCTAAAGCAGCCATGGTATCAGCAGTTTCGCCGGATTGGGAAATTGCTATGACCAAATCTTTTTCGGAAATAATGGGGTTGCGATAACGAAATTCAGAAGCATATTCTACTTCAACAGAAATGCGCCCGTATTCTTCAATCAGGTATTCGCCAACCAGACCTGCATGCCACGAAGTTCCGCAGGCAACGATAATGATACGGTCTAAGTTTTTTAATTTCTCTGCGTATTCCGTCAAACCGCCTAATTGCACGCGGCCTTGCTGCGGATAAATACGGCCGCGCATACAATCCCGGACAGAACGCGGTTGCTCATAGATTTCCTTCAGCATAAAGTGGTCGAAACCGCCTTTTTCCAGCATTTCCAGCTTCAGCTCCAGTTCATGCACGTAAGGCGTTTGGACAACGTTGTCAATGCTCTTGATCAGTAGGTTGTCCCTGCTAATGATTGCGATCTCATTGTCGTTTAAGTAGATGACATTTTTCGTGTATTCCACAATTGGCGTGGCATCAGAAGCAATAAAATATTCCCCTTTGCCAACGCCGATCACCATTGGGCTGCCTTTGCGGGCTGCAATTAATTGATCAGGTTCTTCGCTGCTCATGATCACAATGGCATAAGCACCAATTACTTGGGTCAAGGCTACACGTACGGCTTCTTTTAAATCGAGTTTTGTTTCTTCCTGGATATTTTCAACCAAATGGATCAGAACTTCTGTATCCGTATCGCTTTTAAATTCATGGCCTTTTTCAATCAATGCTTCTTTTATCGTACCATAATTCTCGATGATGCCATTATGAATGATAGTTAGTTTTCTATTACCGGAAGAGTGCGGGTGCGAGTTTCGGTCGCTTGGTGCGCCATGTGTGGCCCAGCGCGTGTGGCCCATTCCGGCCGTACCTCTCATCGGAATATCTTTTACAAAATTTTCCAGGTCGCTAACCTTTCCGGCCTTTTTGTAAACTTTAACTTCCTGATCTAACAATGCAACACCGGCACTATCATAACCGCGGTATTCTAAGCGGTGCAAACCTTTCATGATGATTGGGTAAGCGTCCCGAAAACCAATATAGCCAACAATACCACACATAGAAGCTGTTTAGTGTTTTTTTAAATCTTGTTTTGATACTTCTTCAAATTTCGCCAATTATTGCTATGCTTCTTTTATCCCATAAAAAACAGGATCCTTTTATGGTTGATGGTTCATTGATAATTGCCCGTAGCTGATATCTAAACACTAATTTTTTAGTGCTAAAAGAAGCATCAAAACAAGATAAACAAAATTTAAACAAGAAGGCTTACTGTTTTTATTTAGTTAAAGCAGGCGTATAAATAATGTTCAGTTTCATTTTGTAGGCTGATGTTTTATCACCGCCTGCAACCAACCTTGCTGCATTGTAAATGGAACCGGTGCTGTATTCTATTGTAGATGTATTATAAATATCGGCCGGAGCAAGAAAAGTCCCGTAGTCCATTAATTTGCCTGATATCAAATCCTGAATATAGCCGGTAATTATGAAATGATATTCGTTTTTAGTTGAACTATAAAATCCTCCGAAATTCGGAATATTTATAAACCTGGAATCGTAACCAGGATTTTGATAGGGTATGAGGTTGGCATCAGGTACATAAGTACGCTGTTTGGCAATATTATAACGATACATAGTAAGTCGCGGAGCCGGTAAAAACGGATAAATTTGCGTACCTGCCACGGGCGTTATAATTAACTCTGCGCGGTTTAAGGCAGCATTACCGATCAATTGTTTCACATTGGTAGCCAAAGAAGGAAAAGCGATCTTTGCCCTTAGGCCTGCTAAGCCCTGCAAATAAACAGTGCCTGATGATTTGGTGCTGCTTAATGCTGCCGGAATAACCGTACCGGTATAATCATGTTTGATTTGTGAAGCAAAAGTGCCGGATGCAGGAAAGGAAGCCATTACCGTATCAATTGTGCCTGTACTGTTGTTGTTTTTATAATAAATGTTCAAAGCGCAGGAATCTTTCAGCAAATAGAAATTACCGCCAGGGCCACCTGTGGTTTGTGTTTTATCAAAGGTTAGGTATAAGCCTTTAAAGTATCTTTTAAAAGCTTCTGTGCCGATTAGTTTTGAGGAGTCGGTAAGTAGGATATTACTTTTAACAAAAGCAGTATTTAACGGTATCCTGATCTGCGGCAATAGTTTTTTGACCGTATCCTTTTGACCGATAACGATCTGCAAAACTTTAACACTGTCGTTTGGCCTTGCTTTAAAACTACGGGAACCAATTAAAGCAGGGTTATAGGCCCAGGCTTTAGTGTTATAATAGGTGATTTGGTCTAACGGCTGTTCGCTCAACTGATACACATTGATCTTATAGTTGGTTGACGTGGTATCGCCATAAAAACCTTTGGCGTAGCGCAATACCAAAACAGCAGAATCCACGGTAACGTTTGCGGAAGGTTTTGTAAAGGCAACGCTGCCGGGCGTTCCGATGGACATGGCTACATTAGCTTCCGTGATGCCAAAAATAGGGTCCTTAAAGTAAGCAAGGGTGGAAATATATTGACCCGAACTGTTTCTAAGGTTATTGGTTACTACACTGTCATCCCTTAATGTATTGGTATTGATGGATACAGTATCCAGCAAAGTCCCGTTGATAATTTGTGAAGGGTCTATTGCCAAACCGACAGCATCCGGTTTTTTGCAACTGCTTAAAATAAAAAGACTTATCAACAAAGTCAATAAGTCTGTTTTGACAAACTTCATATACGGTTAAATCTTATGCAACATGTACCAATTCATCGTTGGTGATTTCTTCGTAAAAATTGTAAAAATTTTCCGAATTGGATGTTAAATCATATTCTAAAACGGGTTTACCAGCCTTTTTAACATTATTTAACAGTTCCGGGCTAAGCTCATTACTGCCAATAACTAAAGCATCTGCATACTGCAAAACACCCATATCCAAAGCAGCACTGGAGCCTTCTTTAAAAACTTCCATTTGTTTTTCCGTCATGCCATTCATAGCTGCTTTCTGTAAAAAATCAGTACTCAGCGTTTCTTCAAAATCATTGTTGTAGAAGGAAGAAATTACTTTAGCGTTTTTGAAAGTCGGGTCATCTTTATAACTGGTTTTTACATAAGCAGGAACCAAAGAGGTCAGCCAGCCGTGGCAATGGATGATATCCGGTGCCCAGCCTAATTTTTTCACAGTTTCCAGCGCGCCTTTACAAAAAAAGATCATGCGCTCATCATTGTCTGCATAAAACTTGTTTTCTTTATCGCGGAACACATACTTGCGCTGAAAATACTCCTCATTGTCCAAAAAGTAAACCTGCATCCTGGCAGCGGGGATAGAAGCTACTTTGATGATCAGCGGGTTGTCATTGTCGTCAATAATGATGTTCATGCCTGACAGCCGGATCACTTCATGTAAACGGTTCCTTCGTTCATTAATGTTTCCAAACCGTGGCATCAGGATCCTGATCTCAAATCCTTTTTCCTGCATGGCCTGCGGAAGCTGACGGGTGATTTCGGAAATTTTAGAAAGTTCAAGAAATGGCGACATTTCTTGTGTAATAAACAAAAGCTTCGATTTACTCATCTTCTATTAATGTTAATTATATGTAAAGGAATTTACAATTGCGAGTACAAAGATAGAGATTATCTTATGATTAATCAATCAATTATGCAAGCGGATGACAGGATATTTTAACCAAATGTTCAAATTTGAACTCAAATCATTCAAGCTTGGAAATTATTAAAACAATTGCGGCACTGCAAAATCATCTGCAAAAGCAAAGCAGCCAAAAACCGGTAGGCTTAGTGCCAACGATGGGCGCACTGCACAATGGGCATTTATCCCTGATAAAAACAGCACAAGCGCAGGCTGCAATGGTGGTTTGCAGCATTTTTGTAAACCCAACCCAGTTTACCAACATCAGTGATTTGGAGAAATATCCGAAGCCGGTTGAAGCTGATCTATCAAAACTGGAACAAGCGCAATGTGATATTTTGTTTATGCCGGACGTACAGGAAATGTACCCGCAAAAGGAGCATTGGCATTTGAATATTGGCGAGATAGAACACCGTTTGGAAGGTAAGTTCCGCCCAGGCCATTACCAGGGCGTGATGCAAATTGTGTACAAGCTTTTTATGGCTGTGAAACCTGACTTGGCTTTTTTCGGACAAAAGGATTTTCAGCAAATCCGGGTGATCGAGAAAATGACAGAACTGAAAAAGCTGCCGGTAAAATTAGTAGTCTGCCCGATCATCCGCGAAGCAGACGGACTGGCAATGAGTTCCCGTAATATCCATTTGAGCGATCAGGAACGGAAACATGCGCTGGTATTATCCTGGGCCTTATCTCAACTTAAAAAAAGCTATGTAAAAGAAGCATCGCCCGAATTACGCAAAGAAGCAATGGAGCTGATTTCGGCTGAACCACAAGTACAGTTGGAATATCTGGAAATTGTAAATATGGATAATTTGAACCAGGACACAAGCGATCCAACTCAAGGCATAATTGCGCTTCTGGCTGCAAAAGTTGGCCAAACGCGGCTGATCGATAATATGATTTTAAGTTGAAAATGCAGGTTTACGATAATCATAAATCAATATTAACTTTGCTGTATGGTTATTCAGATTTTAAAATCGAAAATTCATCGGGCCAAGATAACGCAGGCCGAACTGAACTATGTGGGAAGCATTACGATAGATGAGGATTTGATGGATGCCGCCAACATTATTGCCAACGAGCGGGTACAGGTGGTAAACAATAACAATGGTGCCCGTTTTGAAACTTATGCCATAAAAGGGGCACGCGGTTCGGGAACGGTTTGTTTAAACGGAGCAACGGCACGACTGGCACAAGTTGGCGATATTGTAATCATTATGTCGTATGGTTTTCTGCCCATGGAAGAAGCAAAAGCTTATGGACCTATTTTGGTTTTTCCGGATAAAGACAATAAATTACTGTAACGATGACAGATAAATTAGCGGTTATCAGAAAAAAAATAGTTGACGTAAAGCAGGCTCAGCGCATTGTTGCTTCTTGGCGCATAACCGAACAAACAATCGTTTTCACCAATGGCTGCTTTGATATTCTGCATGTCGGACATATGATGAGCCTGGCTGGTGCGGCTTCCTTTGGCGACCGTTTAATTGTTGGGTTAAATTCTGATGCTTCCGTACGGCGGTTGAAAGCGGCTGGAAGGCCAGTCCAAAACGAAGATGACCGGGCCTTGCTGTTGGCTGCCATGCACTTGGTGGATATGGTTATTGTTTTTGAAGAAGATACGCCCGAAAACCTGATTAAAGCCATCCAACCGGACGTTATGGTAAAAGGCGGCGATTATAAAGTAGCAGATATTGCAGGTGCAGAATGGGTTTTAGAACACGGCGGAAAAGTAGAACTTATCCCTTATCTAGATAATAGTTCCAGCACCAAAATCATCAAAAAGATCAGGGAAAGCCTGTAAAATATAAATGTTTACAAGTTTATTTAGGTTTTCGCCCTGCATTTCCCCTCTTGAGAGGTGCGGGTGTGTGTTTCTACAATTAGTCTATTCTACTTATGCAAAGAAAAGTCATTCCTTACAACCCAAAACTGAAAGAACTGGCTCGTAACCTTCGCAATAATAGTACACCTGGAGAAATTTTGCTTTGGCGGGAATTAAAAACCAAGCAAGTTTTAGGGTATGATTTTCATCGCCAGAAACCATTGTTAAATTATATTGTAGATTTTTATTGTGCAGAACTAAATTTAGTAATTGAAATTGATGGAAGATATCATGAAGAAATTGCAGACAAAGATTTAAAGAGGACAGAAGAGTTAGAACAATATCAACTAATGATATTAAGATTTACAGAACAGGAAGTGAAAACAGATATGTTTAATATTTTAAGAACATTAGAAACGTATATTGAGGACTTTATTGAAAGTAAAATAAATAATTAAAAGGACACACCCCTAACCCCTCTCGAGAGCAGGGCTGTTGCATTCTTAAACCAAGCGGGGGTGTTGTTTGTTAAAACGGGTATGAAAAAGGGCATTATACAATTTTTAGAAGAATTACCAGATACGCGCCG
>JAABUM010000369.1_pt1 | contig 82760 bp, 153 predicted proteins | sample 5559161 | NCBI WGS metagenome assembly JAABUM01 (sample SAMN10711868, study PRJNA513369) | rock metagenome | isolation source: Antarctica rocks | place: Antarctica: Victoria Land, Siegfried Peak nord
GCCGTGCTCCGGCGTCGCCTCCAGCTGCTTGTACAGCGCCGCCTCCAGCGCCGCCGCCTCCTCCACCTGGTGTGAACAAGCGGCAGATTGGTCAAGTCAAAACCGAAATGTAAGCTCTTTGCATCAGCTGCCTAGGATTGGGCGTCGCCTCCAGCTGCTTGTACAGGGCCGCTTCCAGCGCCGCCGCCTCCCTCACCTATGATTGGGAATCACATATAGGTCGGGAATCACATATAGGTCAGGAACCACATTGCACAAGGAAAGACACAGTCAACTTTTGAGAAGAGCGCTTGCTGCTGGTGAGTGCCTAATGATGAGCCCGTCAACACCCACTTCAGGGTGCCGCAGCACAGGAGTCATGACCAGGGGTGTGGGTTTCAGCATGGCACGCCTGCTTGGGCTTGAGGGCGTCCTTCTGGGCGCGCCCGGGGTGCTGGCAGGCGTTCAGGAAGACGAGCGCCTGCACCAGGAAGTGGCGCCGGAAGGCCGCGTCCGACAGCTGCAGCCGCATCAGCTTCGGGCTGCTCAGGTACTTCACCGCCGGCAGCTCCCCGCCTGCAATAACAATTTACACACTTTGTGTCATCATCATGTAGAACACCTGGATGACTGAAACACAATGAGTGCATCAGATTCGGACTGCTTAGGTGATCCATTGCCGGTAGCTCCCCGCCTGCATAGCAGCGGCGGAAGTGTTCATATTGCTGATTGTACAGTTTCGGTCTGGGCAAAATGCTTCGGAAGGAGTGAAGATTGAGGGAGTGAAGACCATGCGGACTCTGATGTCCGAGCATTTGTGAGCCGGGGATGCATCAGCACATGATGTCAGCAGCCTTGTAACGGTCAGTCAGCATCAACAGACAAAATCGCGCTAGCTTGCTGGCCAGGCTACTGTGCCGAGATGATTTATCACGGGACCACGAAAATCTGGGAGCGGTTTCAGCAAATGGTCAGTACCTTCAGCATCGGGCGCCGAGCTGGCCGCTGCTGTCGTCTTCTGCATCTGGAACTCCGCAACCACGGCCTGCAGTTTCAATATGGCGTGTCAAAATTGACACCATGAACACACCGGGGGAGAGGGACCAAGCACCAGCTTCCCGGAGGTGCAGTTTGCGCTGTGCGTCGCTCCCCACGATTGTGCGCAGCCAGACTTTTCGCAAGGCCTACCTGCAGGTCGGACACGACGCCAGCCCAGGGCGCCGGCTTCATGTGGGGCCCAGGGTTTTGGAACACCGACTGCAGCCCCCAGAAGCGCTTGTAGAAAGCCGCGTCAATCGGGTTGCCGTTGCTGTCCATGGCCCCCTGCACAGAAAGGGGTGCCAAAGACGTGGCCAAGCTTCCGGAAGTTCCAGCTGTGTTCATGATATGCTCCAGGAGGATGACAACGCCACTGCAGCAACATGTCGATGGCCAAACATGAGTGCAGCCACAGAACTGATGTGCAACCAGAGGGCGATGATGATGATTGTAAATGCTTCAGTAACACGCCCGTGCAGGCGACAGCGGCCGCACCTCGGGTACCTCCTCAACGGGCGTCGTGTTTGCAAGATTGTATGCGCCCTGCAGAGCGACAATTCACACTGTCAAAGTCGCCGTTTTGCTTGAGCACGATGCATGGTAACATTGCGGAATTGACCGGTGGCGACGAAGTTGATACAGCTACTTCTTGTGCTGACACCACAGCAACTTGATTTGGGCGGCTGAGAAGAAATGAATGTCAGTGCCGGAGCCAGCCGCGCCTGCAGGTTGATGCCAGACCGGTCGGACAGCGGCAGCAGGCGCGCCAGGAAGATGAGGATGCGGCCGCACAGCACCGCGTTGTGCCCCTTGCTCAGCCGCCGCAGCAGCTGGTTGCAGGTGCGCAGCATGTGGTGCTTGCCGCTGGCCTTTGCGCGCGGCCGCCCGAGTGCCGCCGCGTGATCCTCCAGGTACGTGAACACGCCCTCGCACTCGCTGATGGTTATGCTCTCCACCAGGTCCTCCAGCAGCCCGAACACCAGGCCTGCACGCGGGGGCGCCCACGGCGTCTGTGCCTGCCAGCTGGCGGTGTGTTGGCGCGGCCGCCGCCGGCGAGGGCGGTGAGAGGGGCCAACCCGCAGTGCAGGGGCCGCCAGCGGGCAGCGCGCCCCGTGGAAGCGGCTCATCCATGATATCATTGCCGCAGGTCAACAGGACTGAAGAAACTGGACCGGACAGGCAGGAGCCGCCGTTGCCCCTTGCTGAGGGTGGCGGGCTGGGCCGGAAGCGCTGCACAGCTGTGCGGCCCAGCCCGCCAGGTAACGCTGCCGCAGCGCACAGGGCTGGGTGGCTGATCACAGCGACAGGCGAGGCGCGGCGGCTGACCTGAATCCATGAACTTCTGCTCCGACGTCAGCAACATCATGTCAAGCAGACGCGGCACAGTCGGCGGCGCGCCGGGCTGCAGCTGCCAGGTCATGGCCTCGGTGCCGGCCGCGACCGCTGCAGCCACAAATTGTGCCAGCACAGCCCGCGCCGCCTGGTCGAGGATCTGCCGCTCATCTGGCGACAGCACCCTGAGGGTCAGCGAGTTTCCGCCGTCCTGCAGGGGCATTGGCCACAATAAAGGTCACGATCTGGCTATGTTTCTTTCTTTGTGCTAACCCATGCCGCGACAGCGTGAAGTAGTTCAAGCGTCACGAGCTTGACATGGTGCGGCTGGCCGTGTCACAGCGTGCTGCTCACCTTGCCATCTGCGACGGCTGCTGGGAAGATTTTTGCAACAGCCGCTGCTGTTGCATCCTCTGGCCGCACCGCTGCGCTGACCGCTTCGAGCAAAACTTTCTGCAGCACACATTTCTGCATCGTAAGCGAAGTCCTCGCAAAGTTTCAGTACAGGCAGCATTATCATGCTAGCACAGCGACGACGCACCGTCGCGTTCTCGATTGCCCTCTCGAAACCTTCTGACATCGAACTACCAGCACCAGGGCAGCGACCACGAGACGACAAGCAACGGCGCTAAGAGCACATAAAGCTGCGATCTGTCCCGCACAGATGTGCTTATTTCATCTCACTGCAACGCTGTTGATGCAATCTCAGTTCGACAGCACTGGCGTTGCTGCTTTGGGAGGCAGCCCAGCCGCTTGCTGCGAGAAGACACGCCAAATGCAACTGATGAACTGATCGGTCGCTGAAAGTGCAGGTTGCAAATGCCGCAGCGGCCAAGTGCTGGCAGTGTCCTTGGAGACTGGAGAGTGGAGACTCGTTCAAAGCTGAAACCCTAGATGACTAAACAGAATATGGCTAACAGAGCACGGGCAGCACCCGACAGGCACTTCAGTTCTCAGTCCCTTGCCACGCTGTCTTTTGCGAGCAGGACTCAATTGATCAGTACACTTCTCGCCTTTCGCCTCGCTTCAGCGGCTGCAGTACCGCAAGCAGTCCTGATTTGCGCCCGTGCCGCTTGTCCCTGCGACGCGCATGTATGATTCATCATTCCAATCGTGAATGAGCAGAGTGCTGATTTCGCTGGATCCTTCTAAAGCCTCGCACACTATGAGGCGAAGCTGTGAGCTCCTGTGCTCAAGGTCAGCCTTTCCACAACGCCTGGAGCGCACTGCATGTCCATGCATGCCGCCACCTGCCCGTCCGCGCAACGGTCGTAGCTTGAGAGAATGCCGAAACATAAACTGAATCACCCAGTCGTTCCTGCGCAGGATCGGACGAGCTGCGCTCAGCGGCGTCAGCGGCGCTACTGGCGCAGCGACTTGCCTTCAAGCGGCAGTCCAGCCCTGCGGCACATACCCAACGTTGCCTGCGGCGGCCCTCGGCCTGGCAAAGCAGCTGCATATCAGCGGCGCATGGTGCGCAGGACGGCCCGCTGGTGGCATCCCGGAACTGGGCGGCACGCCTGCGCGCAAGCTCACAGTGTACCAGGTGCTGCCCATTGACGGCTGAAAATGTCACCGAAAATGTGCATCCGGCCTTGCTGCTAGACTACAGAGCTCTGCTGAAGTGCTTCGGGGGACCGCGCAGCGCGCCCCGCATGCCCATCATGTAGAATTTCCTTATGAGTTGCCATTGCTGGCTTCCCGCTCAGATTGACGCCTTCACGGCAACGCCGTTCGCTGGCAACCCTGCGGCTGTCGTGCTGCTGCCGCCCGGCGCGGCGCTTTCGGACGAGCTCAGAGCGCAGATTGGCGCAGAAGTGAGCAATTCCATGACCGCGTTCCTGGAGCCGCTGTCTGACGATGGGGAGCCGTGCGCGGGCGGCCGTGACAGCAGCGAGTTTGCTTCCGGCCGCCAGTACAGGATCCGGTGGTTTGCATCCACCGACGGCGAGTATCGCATTTGTGGGCACGCCACAATCGCATCAGCCGCCGCCCTGCTACAAGGTCGGAATCCCTCATCCATCATGGGTCTTCGCAGCTCCTTGCAGGTTTCAGAGTCTGAGGACATTGTGTCATATGTGTCTGTGCTGGTGCATGCCGCCTCAGTTCAAGTCCTGATTGCAGCATATCGCCGTTTGCGACCAGCTGCAAGCTGAGCAGCACTTCCACGCCGCACCTGCAGCATCAGGCCGCATATCCCGCCGGTGCGTGCAGGCGAAGGCAACACGGCAGAGACGCTGCTCTTCGACAGCGTGCACAGCGGCCAGCTGGCGGTCAGGCGGCTCACCGCCGGGCCGCAGCCGCTGCTGCAGCTGGACCTGCCGCTGCTGCCGCCGGAGGACCCTTTGCCAGCCGGCTTGGATGCAGATCACGTCATTGACGTGCGACGCCCATTGCGTCCTCTTGTGGGGCACCCTGCTGCCATCCTGTTGAGTCTTGTCTTCTTGACTGGACATTGGCGCGCTCATGTGTACACAATGCCCTTGCGCACTCCTTGCATATGTGTGGTGTGATCCGACATCTGCCCCTATGCTCGCGACTTCCAAAGAGCATCGCTGCTTCAGTTTCCCTCTATAGGCCTGTGACCGCAATCCCAGACAAGATCGCCATTTCCTGTCTGCTCCTGCAGCTGCTGGTGGGAGACGCTCTAGTTGCGGAGGTGGCGTTCCATGCGGGCCTGGGTTACCTGTTGATTCGGCTTGCGGGCGGCGGCGAAAAGCGGCTGGAAGCCCTGCAGCCTGACATCGTGCGGTTGCGGGAGCTGCAAGCGGCAAACCGTGCGGTACAGGGGCTCCTCGTGACCACCACACCAGGTGCGCTCAGCTGCTCGTGTCCCATCATTGGACTTTACATTGCCTCCCGTCAGAGATGCAGCGTGTGGCTGGACTCACCTGCGGACTCCCTGGCAGCTGCCACAGAGGCCATGATCCGCGGCATGATCCGCGCCAGCTGATGACACCCTATCACCTGCACTCAATTATTTACCACGTCTTCGTTGCATTGTCTGCAGCGGAGGGCGACAGGTTCAGCGATTACGATTACCTGTCCCGCTTTTGGGCGCCGCTGACGCTCGCGAATGAGGACCCCGCCACCGGCAGCACGCACGCGGTTGCGGCCCCCTTCTGGGCCGCGCGCTTGGGCAAGCGGGCCATGACGACGCGGCAGTGCTCCGCCCGCGGCGGCGAGGCGGCCGTGCTCGTGGATCACGACGCCGGGCTCGTGCGCGTCAGCGCGCGGGCCGCGATTGTGATGAGCGGCCTGCTGCACCTCCCCGCCTGATGTACTGGTCATTTTGTTGTAGAGTAGAGCGTTGCAAGATCCTGTACTATCAGAACATCCATCAGGCCTGCAAGTGAGTTCGCAGGACATGTGCCAACATGCAAGAGAGCCACGCTGGTGGCGCTCGTAGGAGTTATTTGGTGTTCAGGGTCCCAGCAGAGGCGACATGGCGGGCCATGCTGCAGCTTTGCCCGTGAATACTGCCGCCTGCCAAGCGATAGAGTAGAATCGAGGAATGCACTCGCCTCTGGACAGCCCTGCAGGTCGACAGCAGGGACTGCAACGGTCACAATTAGGGTTTAGCTTCAAATCCGGGCAACCGCAGCTGCGCCGAGACCGGCAGGCCAAACAACCGATTGAAGACGCTCCCGCACACGCAAGCAAACTGCCACCTTCGCTGCTTACATTTGATTGTGCTAGTCCTGATCGTGTGGCTCTAGCACGCCAACGACAAACAAGCAGCGACAGGCAGGCGGCTAAACGACATCCAACACACTTTACGCCCAGACATGACGATGGGGACCGGCTGGAGGCGATTCTCCGAGAAGGTGAGTGCGCATTCGCACAGCGCATGCTTGCGCATGTTCAGGGCGTCGTCGCACGCTGTGCATTGGCCGTGAGTGCTTGCGGACCTGATGTCGCAAGACGCCAGCTTGTCGACGCCCGCACAATGGGTGGCTCCACCGCGCCAAGTGCTCCGATGTGATGCAATGCCCTTTCTGTATCCGCAGGCGCGGCAGAAATGGCACATCACGCTGGACCGTAGCTTCCCGGCGACAGTCAACCTCCGCAACGAGGCCATGATGAAGGAGGCGGGAGACTTCGCCTTGCACCTGCGGCGCTGCGAGAAGGACATTCGCGCGCTCAAGAACGCCACGGAGGGTAAGGCTGTGCATGCTGCTGCGCCTGCCCCCTTGGCGGTCCGCCTCGGGGTGCAAACCAACTGCAGATCTGCCCATCCCTGCTTTGGGCACTCCTTATTAGGTGCTTTTCAGCCGCCACAAATGCTTCAAAACACACCAGGCATCACTGCAGTTCACATGTCGGTTGCGTGGCTGCTCGCAGGCCTGCTGCTCACGACAAAGCTGGTGCTGTCGGCCCCGCTGCCACGCGTGTATGAGGACACAGGCAACGGTCGGGTGGTGGCCACGCCGGCCGGATCAGGCGAGCCAGACAGCAACCGCATCGGCGGCGACTTCAAGGTCGATGAGCTGACCCGGGTGTCCCGCGAAACGGTGCGCCACATCCGTCACGGCGCTTCATACTTGTGCCTCCAGTGCGCGTTGTGCATCTGTTGTTGCGCCCCTAAAGACTTTCTGACAGGTGCGCATTGTGACAAAATGCGAGCGCTTCATCTTCATGGTCGTGGAAAGTCCGCTGCAACGTTTCAACATTGCTGCAGGCGAGGAAACTGGACACGGAGGTGCTCGCGCCAATGGCGCGATGGAACACCGCCTTCCACACAGTGGAGGTGCGCCGCTTTGCCATCTTTTACCTACCATCCCTACTGCAAGTCGTCACGAATCCCTTGCTGTTTGTGCGAAGAATGCCCAGACTTGCCGGTTGCGGCTGCACCCGCCAGGGCCATTCGCGGGGCCTGGGGAGCCTGTCTGTTCCCCTTCACTGCAGTTCGGTCCCCTTGAGGCCCAGCAGGCCGACACATTATGCCCGCATCATGCACGCTCAACCAGCGCTGTCACGCGACCTGCTTTCCGATTGCTCCCAGATGCGGATGAAGAAGCTGGAGGAGATCCGGTTGGAGGTGGACTCCCGGCGGCGCACCGTGCAGGAACTCACCGTTAAGGTGCCGATCTTGAGTCAATGCAAGCCAATGAAAGCAGCTGCAAAGTCAGCTACTACTGGATGGCCGTCAGGAATGGAACCTGCCGAGTGATCAGAAGCCTCATCGACTCTTCTTTCATGGACCTTCAATCCCATCCACGAATGCGGCAGCTCATGCTAGTCGCTGCCCCGCCCGCAGGTGGAGAAGCAGCGCGACCGGCTGCCGCAGACACGCGCAAAGGGCGAGGACGAGATGAACAACACCATCAAGACGCTGCAGCACAAGGAGAACAAGCTCGCAGGTGTGCTGCGTAATTGGCAGTGCTGCGTCCCTGCCCTTGCCCCTTTCGGCATCAGGCTGTCCACAGCTTTGGCAGCAGCGTGCACCAGTCGTCCGAGGAGCACGAGGCGCTGGTGCGCCAGCAGCTGCTGTCACTCCAAGACGCTTCTGGTGCTGGACGAAAAACAGATACTCACTCATGTTCCTTGTATGTGACAGCGGCGCGGCAGTCCTTCAAGGAGCACGAGGCACTGGTGTACCAGCAGCTGGCGCAGCTCATCCGCGATGGCGTCTGGCTCAAGAGCTACATCGCCGCCGTCATGCGCGTGGAGCAGGTGCGAATACAAACACAGCAGGACGCCTGCAGTGAGTGCTTACCCACAGGTTTCTGCGTCCGGAGCCTGTGGTTTGAGGGCTCTGCAGCCGCTCAGCATCTCAGTGCTGTCCGGGCATGTGCAGGAGGCAATCTCACAGCCTACAGAACTGTGTGCTGGCCTACTGGTGTGTGCATGCCTGAGTGAGTGTCTGACCGCTGCTGTCAGTCGCGCTTGGTGCAGAAGGCGTTCATGGCAGCGTACAACTGCGCGCGGGGGAGTGGGCTCCTCCATGACATCAGTATGTGTGCGGTCGCAATGTTATCTCTGACCCGCTGCTGTCGGATGTGCATCACACAGGAGGCGTTCACGACGGCTTACAACTGCATGGGGGCGTCGCGCGCGGGCGTGGGCTCCTCTATGATCGAGGGCGTTGGCCGCGCCTCCGAGGCCAGCGGACTCGTCGGCGTCAGCCGCGAGACCGCCACGCAGTCGCAGGCGCTGGTGCGCTTACTGCTCCCCCCTTGCGTTGACGGCAGTGCATTCACGGCTGCAGGTCCCTTGAGGGACAGCATGCAGTCTGAGCATCGCATCTGCGGCCACTCACCTGCTCAACCATGCCAGGTGTAATGCCCCATTCAAGCTCTGGGATAACCTCGCCCTCCATGCCCATGCCCATGGAGGGCGAGGCTACCTGGCGCCCTGTGGAATTCGCAACTCGACAACAATGGCACCTGCTGACAGACGGCCTTGCGTGCGCATGCAGAGCCCGGCAAGCGCGATGATGCGGCAGGTGGTGTCCAAGATGGCACGCAAGAACCAGGCGGCGCAGCTGCAGCCGCTGGCGGGCGGCGGCGGCAAGGAGAATTCCGCGGTCTTTGACGCGCCCTCGGCGCCGACGCACCGAATCAACGCCGACGCCAGCACCGCGCCGGCGTCGCGGTACGACCGCTATGGCGAGAGCCAGGTCGGCTACGGCAGCCAGCAGGTGCCCGTCTGGTGAAGCGAGCCTGGGCAGGGGGGGACGTGCGACGGGGCCTTGATCCCATCCAAGTCTTTCACTGGCAGCGCGGGCAGCAACTGCGCGGGCAGCGGCCTGTGGCTGTGGCCGGGTCTCATAAGCTCGAAGATCAACCGAAGATCAAAGATTGCGATGTCGTAGTTGCATTGCCATGTCGGCTCAACCAGCCTGCTTGGCGGCTGCGGTGATTCCTGCAATGCCATTGGTAGCCATATCAGCGCGGCGGGCTGCTGCAGTCAACCTCGGGGGTGCCCACCTGCAAAAGGCGTTGCTCCTCCTGGGCAGCTGCAGCGCCTGCGCTGTGCAGGTTTCTCTGTAGAATTCTTAGAGTTCGTGCAGGCGTCCAAGCAGTTGGTTGCAAGTCGAAGAGTACTGGCTGCGATGTTGAAACGAAGCTGGTTTTTTGTTTGCGCTGTTTGGCACTGTTTCCACTTTGGAAGTTTGCAGATGTGGTGAAACGTGGCGCCGCACACTCCAGAGAGAAATTGCAAATCAAGGCTTAAGCGCTGCACATCTGAGTCCTCACCGTGAAGCCAGCTTCCAGCGTCAACAACGATACATGCATGCTGACGACGGACCCTGATCCCATGTTGCGAGGCCGAAACAATTTATAGGTGCAGTATCATTGTTTGCGTTGCGTCAAAACAATGCTAGAAGAATGGCGACTCATCGCCACGATCACGAACCAAACCGGACATCATGCACGTCACAGTACTTGGCGGCGGCTGCATGTGGATGTTTCGCCCCACAGGTACAGGCAAACCCACGCAAATGTACAAGCGAATTCTAGGTACAGACAAATACATGCTTAGCATATGGATTGTTCTACAGAACAGTTGCTGCATTGCTTCTTGTGCAGTGCCGCTGAGCAAATTTCCTCAGTGCCGCCGCACGAATGTGATGCGCAGAACGCCGTTGTCAAAGAGGGCTGACGCCTTGCGCGTGTCGGCGTCTCGGGGCAGCCTCCATGATGAGGCGAAGGGGCCGTGGCTCAGCTCCCGCGCCGAGCCTATGCCTGGGAAGACGGCCCCAATACGACGCCGTCATGCGCGTCAACTCGACGCTTCGCTGATGCCAGGCAGACTGAAATATTGGTTGCACACGTGGATGCTCTGGCTTTGAGACTGAGGGGAAAAGGATGCAGGTGCACACAGCCATCTGATGGTGCAACAACAGCTCTTACCGCGCTCCTGGCGGTGGATCGCCAGCGTCCGGCCGGAGCCGGGCTCGCCGGCACGCCAGCCGGACACCGTGAGCTGCCGTCCCTCCACCTCCACACGCAGGTCCTCTGCGCGGCGCAGGCACATGGCTTCAGGACTGAGGCAGCCCCCTGATGGCTATATGCCTGGAGCCGCCTGACATGCCGCGCTGGACCACGTTGCATGGTCGCCTCATCTACATGCGTGCAGAGCCTCTTCTAACACCTCTTGTGAGCGTGTTACAGCGGCATTGCAACGGCAAAAGGCAGAAAAGTCAACAATCATACGAATTCTCACCTGCTCTGATGCCCGGCAGCGCCACATGCAGCGCGTAGTAGCTGCTGTTCTTGAAGGCGTTTGCCTGCACATGCACAGGCATAGAGTACCAGCTGCATTTGGCTTGCGCATCCCTCATGCCAATCCCCCTTCGCACTGGAGCCTTGCGCACTGCAAATACAACTCTTGCATGATCTGTCACATCTGCCTGTCTTACCTTGGGGCTCCAACCGCGCCCGGAAGTCGCCGAGGAAGCAGGCACGACTTCCTGCACCGCCGCCTTCTTCTCCGCATGCTCGGCCACCATGCACAGGCTCTCTTCGAAGGCCGCCAGGGCCGCAGCGGTGTGCGCCACCACATGTGCGTCGTCGCCCTGTGACCTTGCAAATGCCGGCTTGCCCTGCGGTCGCATCGGCATGGCATGATGAGGCCTGGGAGTCATTTCGTCTGATACCGATCGTCTGTTGACACGCAAAGTGACGACTTCGCATGTCTGGGTGTGGAGCGGGCGCAGTGTTGGCTCAGTGTGAACGCCCCAGCAGAGCGCGGGTGCTTTTGAAGGACATGAAGTATGACACATTCTGGGACACGGACTTGCGTACTTTGGCAGCGGACGACGCGTGATCAGGTAAAAGCGGTGCGCCCAGCAGCTGCTCGGCGACTCGCAGCGCACCCTTCACGTAGCGCCCCTCACCCTGCCGGCACAGTCACGTCCTCACTTTTCGTCAAGTCTTGCGGGTTGGACGACATGCATTATAAGGACGGCACTTTGAGTTCACCATCTGATCACCTTCGGCGTGCAGGTCCGGGCGTGCAGGGTGTCTGCTGCAGCGGGCCGCGCAAACGCGACGCTGCTGCATGCCGCGCAGTCCTGCAGGTCCCACACAGAAAAGTCAACTCCTTGCGTAGTGATCGCCAGGCATGTAAAGAACATGAGCGGTGTTGCGGCCCATGCACGAGCGCTGTTCGGGGCGTACCTGCAGATCGACGCTGCTGGGTTCAGCATGCACGTTGGGATTTCCGAGATGCCCCCTCAGCGTCTCCAGCCGTCGAGCAGCGCTGATTGGAATCATCTTGCGGAAGTTGCATGTACCAAAAAAGGGATTTGCGCCGCTGTTGGCCGCTGCACCTTGTCCTGATGGCTGTTCCGAGGCACGCATGGCGGGAACCGGAGAGGGGAGGATGCGCAAGCACTCTCTAAATTCTTCATGCACTTGCCTGTTATTCATTTGTCATCAGCAGGCGAGAGTCTGTTCAACTGTTAGTCGCTGCAGGCGGATTTCGTGACCGCACGACTGCCTGACACAATCACAATACATTGTTATTGGCAGTGACCCGCTGTCGCCTAGCCAGTGATCGTGGAATCGGCCGCGACTCTTCAACAGAATCGAGCTGCATCCGATACGATTCAACTCCTGAAACAAAGCGTGTAAGGAATGCGGAATGCAACGTGGCGCACTCTTTCGCATGAGCTGAGAAGCGCGAGACTCACCCTCGCAGCCAGTTCAGCGTGTAAGCCGCGCAGATCCATTCTAGCGGTGCCTGTCATTGCGCGCCGCGGGACCCTGGTGGCGCCGCACCCTGCGCCGCACGGCAAGGCGCATCCCCGCTGCATCGCGGTGCAGGCCAGCAGCTTCCTGCAGGAGCATGCGATGAGCGGCACGGCAGCCGACACGACGCCCCAGGGTGTGTGCTGGAATGCATCACCAGCGCTTGCCGTGCGGCATTCGCTGCCTGCGAGATACCGGCCGCCAAAGTGTTGTGCACTGCAGGGAGATGCGCGGTGGCGGCCGCCTGTCTTTCGTTGCAATGTGTGTGGCCCTTCCTGCAGGAAACCCCCTGCCGCCGGTGGTGCATGCCAAGGCGGACGTCAGGGGCCGTGTCATCATCGTGGGCGATGTGCACGGCTGCCTGCAGGAGCTGCAGGTGAGGCGACCCTCGAGCCGGGCTTTGCTAAGCGAGCTGCCGACTGCCCGCCACATGTCACTTGCTTGTCGGCGCACCCTCCAGCTGTTTTTCCAGAACACATATGAAGCGGTAAGGCACGACATCATTCATGCTCGGATCACCCTGAGCGCTGTCCCATTCCGGTCTGCAGGATCTGGTGACCAAGTGTGGGTATCGGCAAGGCGCTGACACCCTGGTTCTCGTCGGCGACCTGGTAAACTCCTGTTGTGGCTATTGTCGAATTTTCAACACCTCCATGCGCCAATTGCAATTGATATCAGTTTGTTGATACTCCAAGATGCTCTGTTTGTTGAGCTATCTGTAGTTTCCTGTGCAAATATTAATCGACTGCAGGTGAACAAGGGACCAGACTCTGCGGGCGTCGTTGCGGCTGCGCAGAAGCTCGGGGCGCTGGCGGTGCGGGGCAACCACGATGACGCGGCCCTGGCGGCCTACCTGAGCCACAAGCGCGGCCACAAAGTCAAGGTGACGTCCTGGCGTCGATATGCCAGCCTCGACTTGGTGGTGCGAATGACGGATTGGGAAGTGAGCAATGGTGAAGCAGCCACGACGATGCAGCACTAGCCGCCTGCCTGAGCCACAAGGTGCGGCCACGAAGTCGAGTGTTGCTTGCTGGCTGCTTAGCGCCTCGACGCTGTGCTGCCACGCTCAGATGTGTCAGGATCCCAGACCCAGGCCCAAGGGCAGGGCGCCGCAGACGTCATCACCTGCATGGCACGGCGTCAGGCGAGACCGCGCGATCGTTTCTGTGATTAAAAAGCAAATCTCAAGCAATTGCAAAGCAATCTAAGCACGTCTGGGTGCCAGACCTGACGGAGCAGGAAGCGGAGTGGCTGGGGGTAGACAAGCAAATGTTTAGCAAATATTCTGTTCATCGCCCTCGCAGGACAAGCACAACTGGGTGCCGGACCTGACGGAGCAGGAAGCGGAGTGGCTGGCACGCTTGCCGTTCACGCTGCGGCTGCGGGACTCCGTCTGCGTCGTGCATGCTGGCCTGGTGCCTGGTGTGGCAGTCTCTGCCTCTGCTGTCCACAACTCTCTCACACACCAGGTTGTTGTAGTAGAAATTGCGGCAAGAACGGGGCCACGTGAATGTGGGTGCGCAAAGACACTCGCCGCAGCGCTGCACCCGCAGAGGCCCTCAGGCCGGCCCAAGTCGTGGCAGCACAGCAAGCAGTTCAGGCGCTGGGTCGCACACTGGGGTTGCTGAAGCTGTGTCTGTGCGCCTGGCCTCAGGGGTCAAGAGGAAGAAGCAGGAGCTGGAGGACTTGTACACGGTGCGACGGCTGTGAATTCGCTGCTATCCTGGCAGTGACCTGCCTCAGCATGAGGAGACAGCATGCACGCCATGCTGTGGCAGCGCTGGTTGGCTTTGTCATTATGACGCGTGAGCCGAGCATCCATGTCTTTCCTGCAGATGCGGGACGTGGTGCCGAAGAAGTCTGGAGGTACCGATACATTGGAAAGGGGGAAATGGGGGGAAGGGGCTTCGGCATTGCAACATCATCAGAGAGCAGACTCCATCTGTTGGCTTCGAGAGCATGTGTCTTCGCTTACTGGCTTCAACGCTGCCGGCTCTTAAATTCAAGTAAAGCGCGGATGACGCGTTGTGCTGCTGCAGGCTGGAAAGCCAGCGAAGAGTACACTAAAAGTGGCCAACCATGGTACGTCGTCCACCAGCTGTTCTTTGCAATGCCGCACACAAACGCGCACACGACGGAGTCTGCGGCCTGCTGTCATATCGCCTGCAAGCACCACAGTGCAGATTGACCTCAAGTTGTTTGGCGTCAATTCACTGTCGACGCTGGTCAGGGCGGAGGTGTGGGGCGGGCCACGCCATGTATTCTTCGGCCACGACGCACAGCGACGGCTGCAGCTGCGGCAGTGCGCGACAGGTGTTGCCCTTTGTGTACCCTTTTCTGTAGCGAACTCGAAGCCCAGCGGAGCAGCAGCACGGCCGTCACATCGTCATCTGGAAGGCCTGAGCCCGCATGCCGTTTGCCGCTGCAGGGCTGGACACCGGCTGCGTGTACGGCGGGCAGCTGACGGCGTGCGTGCTGCCGCCAGCCAGCAGCGGCCTCGCCGGGTGGCTCCGCCGATTCGCAGCGCGGTGGCTCGGACGGCGCCGGGAGGACGACGCCCCGACCCTCAAGGAGCTGGGTGGCCACATTGTGTTGGTGCCCTCGCGGCAGCCCAGTCCCAAGAAAAAATAGGGGTTTTGGAATTTCTGGGTTGCTTTTGAGGGTCGTTCAACGGGCATTGGCCAGCGCGATTGCGTTGGAGTGGTCGCTGCACATTGCAGCCGCATGGGCAAGGTGGGCAAAGGTCGTGAACATTGCATGAACATGCCCGTGACTACGATACCTACCTTGGCAGGTTAATTGTAAGAGGTCTCGAGGGCTGCCTAGGCAGGTAATTTCCCAGGTCTGTGCAGCGTGCAGGTGTCATTGGTCTCAGTTGCGTTGGTGGCAGAGTGGCTGTCGGCAGGGGTGATCGGTTCCAGTGATGCAGACGCTGCAGCGATTGCACCTTGTGGCAGGTTTGCAGGCTCTGTCCTGATCATCACTATTGCAACTCATTGCAATCAGACCTCGACACGAAACAGCATCGTTGGGGCACCTCCGGTTATTCTCTCAAGACACTGCGGCCACGGCTCAACGCCAATCGGCCGCCAGAAACATTAATGCCAACTGTTTGGGGACCTTGAATGCCGCACGCGCACGAGCCGGGGACTTCAATCCGCAGGGCCGCGGCTAGGAACGGAGACCGGCGCTACAGCTACCCCCGGCCACCGCCCCCGCTGCCCGCCGTTGACCCCACCCCCAGCTCGCGACGGCGGCATCAAGCACAAGAGCGGAAAACTGCTTCAAGAAGCAACTTCAGGCTCAGCCCAGGGCCGCGAGGGCCTCCTTCAGGGCGGACTTGGCCTCGGCGTAGGCAGCGGTGGCCTTCTCGGGGCTCTTCTTCCGGATGGCGTAGTCCAGGTCGTCAACCTGCACATTCGGGTGGGGATCCCTTAGGAATACGTGCAGTACGCAATGCATGCTTTGAGTTCAGGATTTGTGCGAAGTTCACCCTCCTGCACCTCCTGCACGCTCCAGTGCTGCCGGCTGCCAAAACGACATGCACAGCAGCCATCCAACTGCAGTCAGGAGTGCCGACGAGCGCTCTCAGACAAGGAAGCGTAGCACAATGGAAACACATGTGTGCGGCGGCGCGTGCACACCTTGGCGTAGAATTTCTTGCCAAGCTCCAGCGCCTTCTTCTTGCCGGCCTTGTCGAGCGTCGCCGCCGAGGTGTTGATGTCCTGGCGCAGGTTGCCCACCTGGCCGCGCAGCTCCTCGCGCGCCATTGTCCTGTGTAGGCAGGGTTTGAAGTTCGAGATGAGGGCTTCCAGGTGTCTGGCCGTTTGCTGCCCTCAGGTTGCCCACGCAGCTCCTCCTGCGCTGAGGGTTCCGCACGGATTCTAGATTGACCGAGAGGGTGGCTACGGAACCGCTCTGTGAAGGTGTCGACTGCCATGGCAGAAGGCTGAAAGGCCGTTGGATGTGCCAGGGGTTTGAGGACAAGGTTTTGAGCCGCGCACCAGTATCTCTTCTCAACGAAGCCGCAAGGCTGCCGTTAATGCGGTTGCTGGTCACATCGAAGGCAAAGGTTTAAAGGCAAGGGTTCAGGCAAGATCTTAAGGTCGCGCACCAGCACTGCTTCTCAATGAAGTCACCCAGGTCGCCATTTGCGCATTTCTGGCCAAGTGCAAGAGTTGAAAAGGAGAGGAGTTACAGATCGCGCACCAGTACTTCTTCTCAATAAAGCCGCCCAGGCTGCCGTTGATGCGGTTGCTGGCCTCCTCAATGCGCGACTTGGTGCCCACGAGGTTGTCGCGGAACTCCGTGATGCCGTCGCGCACGCTCTGCGACACAGCGGCAGCATTCAGGATGGGTCAGCAGCAGACATGAGGTCGAGCCGCGACGCCACGCAGCAGCAACAGGTTGAGGTGAGGGGCAGACGCGTGTTTGAGCCATGACGCCAGCGCCAAGGCAAATGCACCGACCTAGCCATGCTTGGCAGGCACAGCTTCACGTGTGTTGGGCGAGCAGCAGCGTGGGAATGCTCAGGCAGGGAGGACGTTCTCAGTCAGGCTACTTGCGTTTGCATGCTAGCATTTCCAGGCCGCCCGCAGGCTTGTATGGTCAGCCATGCACAGGTACTCACAGGTGCATGCCGCAAGGTCACGGCAAGTACAAGATGAACTCCGTCGCCTCAAAACATGTCAGTAAGGCGTATGCTCACCTGCGGGAGGTCGAGGTCGCGGGCTTGGTAGATGATGTCAAAGCCCGCATCGCGGACCTTAGTGAAGTCCATGACCTCGACGGCCTGCGAGGCCGGCGCCGAGATGGCGACCACGCCCGCCAGCAGACCGCCCAGCACGGCGCGCCGTGTGTTGGCGCCCTCTGCGCTGGCGCGCGCCACCACTGGCCGGCTGCAGTGGCAACAAACGAGCATACGTCGGTCTGGCGCGGCGGCCATGGGCCACATGCAGTGGGAACGCGTGGTGCTGTTCAGTGGGCTGCTGCCTCTCCGATCTGCATCCCGACGGCGTGAAATGACGCCACGGCTGCCAGATCTGTAACTGCTGCTGTAGCGGCCCCAGCGGATGCCCAGTTCAGCGGTACCACAGTATTGGCGCCATTCGCGCCATGAGCAGAGATCACGATGACTGATTGATCGCTGGCTCTCCTGCCCTGCGCAGGTTGGCCGTGCATGTTTCGAACCAAGGCGAGCCTCACCAGGCGCGGACAGCAACCGTCTTGCCTGCGGACAGCAAAGCACCAGGTCATCAGCACCAGCCACCAAGTCTGCTTCTACCTTGACTGCGCAATGCGCGTGACAGCCGAATTGGTCGATAGCACTGTTGCAGACATCAGGTGCGTGCTGAAAAGCCGGTGCCTCGGAGAGGAAACTCACTGGAGGTGGTCTGCACGGACTTGCCCGCCAGGCAGGACCTGCGAATGCACAGAGCGCGGGTCAGAGACGCGCTCGATTCGAAATTTGCCAAATTGTTACTGCAGGTTGCGCCAGCTGCGGCAGCTGGCCCCCTTCATGCGGTCAGAACCGCCCGTTTGCGCGATGAGCGCAACGGCGATGCACACGAGCACCGGCGGCGTCACCTCTGCGTCTGCAGCATGGTGGCCGACATCCTGTACAGCTGAGGCGAGCTGGTGGCGAGTGCTAGTTGCTGCGGGTGCGAGAGTACGGTGCAGTTTGCAAGGATGTGCACCCTAGATTCAGCTCGCAGGATAAGCAAGCACAGCGGGACTCTAGGAGCGATTGCCAAGTCGGGTGCTAACCTGGGAATTCGGCGCACTAGGTGCGGCGGTTGCGCCGGCGGTGCCCAGTTCAAACGGCTTCGGACCCGCTGCTTGCCTGGCGGTGACGCCTTTAAAGGCCCTTGCTCATCGCCAGATGCAGCTGCATCGTCTCACTACAGACCGCCCCGAGGCCGCTGCTGCACTGCTGCCATTAGGTAGTGTTGCCCCATGGCCTGCGCTTGTGCATGCCTTCGCACTGCATTCAAGCTTGCCCCACAGCTCACCCTCCTGATATCTGCCGCATGGTGAGCCATGATACGTAGTTCAGACCACGTATGATCTGGACAGGCCTGTTGCACGTCCAAACGGCGATTGGGTCCCCAGGACAGCCGCGCACACTCTCAGAACTGCGAAGCAGTTCATCTGGTTCCGAAGGCGGAATTGATTGTTACGAGCACTCGAGGCAGCTGCTCAGGCGGCCACGTCCGTGCGATGCACCGTCTGCGGGCCCTTTTCGGTCGCGACCACCGCCGACTGCACGCCCAGCAGAAGGCCGTGGGCGAGCACCCCCGGCACCGCCTCGATGTGCGCTGCCAGCTCATCATATGGTACCCGCTTCCCCATGTACGTCAGGGGTTCATCCTGCTGCGGCTCCACCAGCGGCGCCCCTGACATGGAGACATAATAGCAAAGCTGAATCACAGGGAAAAATTGTACGTTTTTCTACAAAAGAATGATGTTATGAATATGATTCATCATAACAGTTGAACGTGCAATTTTTAAATCTGCAACGGCGTCGAAGGGATGCAGCTCGCTGCGCCACACATATGTCCATCGCAGAGGTGTCCATCACAGGGGCGCGTGCTTCTGCATTTCCATCTGCGTTTCCATGTCTGAGGACGGCTCACACTCGGTGAAAATTTCCCAGACTGCGGGACGGCGCCAATGCACAGAGCGCCAGATGCCACAGCCAGCAGCTTCATGGCGACACAACTCTAATACAGCGTCAAATTTCGAGGGTTCTTTTTAAAAATCGCACGGAATTTCAGGTCCAGCAGATTGTTGCCGTCCTCCGTGATGTAGGGGTCGTCCATTGCCCGCGGCTGGCTGGTCGGCGTGTTGCTCCGCCGCCTGCACAGCACGCAGCATGGGAACGTCATGCAGGGCCCAGAGTTTTGTGACAAGGCACAAAATGTCAGCAAAATCGGGCAGGAAGGTGGCACCCGCCGCAAAGAGGGGGCCGCATCGCAGCGCGACGGTGCAGGGCGTGGGTCAAGCATGGCGATGTACGGCATGCGGCAAGGTCGGGGCTGACGTGGAGAGCAATGAAGATTCTGGGGGATTCAGATCCCCTCAAAACTTGTTCCTGGTCGCAGGCGCTTCTAGGCCTCACCAGATCTCCGCGTCCCCCAGCAACAAATCGTCCAGCTCCTCGGCGGTGTCCTCCCAGGTCTTCCCATCCACCAGCACGGGCACATTACCCTGCAGCTGTGGCACCACCTGCACACGCGGTTGCTGTTTGTTAGTGGACTGGCACATCACTTCGTCATCTTACCGAAATCAGGAGGCGGAGGGGCACTCTGTCGGCGCCGTCCACGATTGGGCCCTCGCGGCGTCTGGTTTCCGTATCGCATTGAAGGCTTAGATCATCAATTGGTGAACGTCTGGTGTGAACACCTTATCATCGCTGCCGCCGAGGGCGCGATTGTATAACACATCTACTGAATTGCGATTTGATGTTTGATCCGAAATTCGTCTAACGTGCTTGACGAAAATAAAGCACCTTGTCGGCCGTCGACGAGGGCACGATTGGGTTGGTGCTATCCTTGCGCTTGAAATATGAACAAAGGATATTCAATATCTTGACAAATCAATATATTGACAAATAAAGCACCTTGTCGGCGCCGTCGAGGAGGGCGACGACGCGTTCCGACGCGGCGGCGAGCGCCTGCAGGCGGCGCAGCTGCGGCTGCTGCGGCTCGGACTGCACGCCGACGACCGCCGCCAGCTCCGCCTCATCCACCTGGTCCACGTCCTGGAGGGTGACGTCCACCTGCCCAGTAGCAATATCAATCCTAAGCTGAGGGGCTTGTGAAAGCGGGTCCCTAGAAGCGCGTTCTTGTCGCTGCCAACTGCGCCCTCATCCACCTGGTCCACGTCCTGGAGCGTGACGTCCAGCTGCCCATTGGCACAGACGTAGATCATCGCATGCAAAAGTCATGGCCGGTCCAAACGCGGCTCATTAACATCCGTTCCCAGGCTGCCGCCAGCTCCGCCTCATCCACGTGGCCCACATCCTGGAGGGTGATGTCCACCTGCCAGCAATGCGTCCAGAGCACCACCGCTGGTGACCGTTGTGTGCGCTCGCCAATTGAGACCAGCTACCCAGTGTTGCTGACACAAGGCAAGTGGATGGTGGAGGCCAATCCTGGTGCGACCAGGTCACTCAGCGGCTGATCCGTTGCAATCAGCGCTGGTGCCATCATAATCGCTGGCGGCAAATCTATTGCGACTCACCTGCGGATGCAGCTGCAGGTCTGATAGCCTCAGATCGTGGAACGCTGCCTCCCTGGCTGCCGTGTCCGACCCTGCAACTGTGACGATATCCTGCGCAGCACATTAGGCGGCATTCTTGCTGCCACCCTGACGTGCAGTGCCAGCATACAAGACAAGGCAAGGCATGCGTGAATAATGCTACACTGCCGCACCTGAAGGCTGCCCCGCTCGATCTGCCTCGCCAGGTAAGCTGTAGCCAGAGCTGTCTGCGCATTGGGGAACACACGGTTGACAGGGGACAGGACGACAGTTGCGTGCGCGATCCAGCTCACGAGACACCGTACCATCTGTAATTCAACCGTACAACCTTACCAGTGGCCCTGACCCCAGCCCGACCACCTGGCCGCTGCGGATGTAACGGTCGACTGCTAGCTCCGCAGCGACTCTGCACTCCCATCACATGCACATGGCCTTGCAGCTCTTACGACTACTCATGCTCAGAGATTGCACCAGGTGCATGTCGTGACAACAACACAAAGTTCATCAGCTCCACGCCCTCACCTCTGCTGGTCTGGAGCGCCCTCTGACTCAAGCCCGTCCCGCACAGCACATGTGGTCGATCTGCTGTGGCATCTGAGGCGCTGCTGGCAGCGCCAGCCAGCTGGACGGCTTGGAAGACCCCTGTGAGTCAGTGTGGAGATGGGTTGTGGGGTGAGTCGTGTGTGTCGAGTTGCTAATCTCTTATCAAAAAAGGTTTAGGACATGGGCATAGCGGTGCATGCAACTCGCCTGTGTCGCGCCGCTGCAAGACAGGACAGCGGCACGCAATTTCTTCTGCTGCTGGTCACAGCTTTGGCTGGGGTCTTGCAGGACAATTCGCATGCTGCTTGCATTGCACTCTATTCGTGATCCCGGAATTTTCGACAGCAGGTCTGCAGAAATGTCAATGCCTACGCCGGGTAGTGCCTTGCAATAAACTCGCAGCCGCCTGATCGTGGCAGAGGATGATTGGGAAGAGTTTAGGAGTGCCTGAAAACGCGGTAAGCCAAGTGTGCAGGAGTATGTGCGCAGTGCTGAACCAGCATGCGCGCGAAATGCCTCGTCATGAAATGCCTGGTGCACCTGCGGGCCACGAGGCCAATTCGTGCGGATGGCAAAATGCAGTTGCGACACAAGCCACTGCAAGACGTGCATGGCAGTTGATGATCCACAGGGTTTTGCACCAGTCCGAAAGTCCAGCGTCACTCGCATTCTGAGTGTGCATCGAAAATCAATCGGAGGTGCAACGACGGTGGCAGCGGTATCTGATTGTCGAGCGGTGTGAAAATTGCAATGCAGACCACATTGCAGCCACACCTCTGCCGCCAGCTGCGGCAGAGCGCGGCAGTCTCTGATGCAGAATGCCATCTGCGCTCGTGCGGCCGGCGACCTCACCTGTCGCCGCGGATGCTGCCTGCGCAGTCGCACGTCAGCGAAACTAGACTACACCGTCAGAGGTGCCACCACGTTTCCCATCGATCGCAGGCTTGCTGAGACTTCCCATGCAATGCTGTCCTAAACCCGCCCAGCTCGGCAACCGACGATCGCCGCTTGCCACCATGCAGGGCAGCGAGACATCGGACATGTGCAGCAGCAGAGGAGGACACCATCGCAAAGCCTGCAGAGACATCGGAGGATGTACGCGCGAGCGCGACCAGCAACGGTGCCTCCACTTCCAGCGGCAATGGCGTCTTGAGCGGCGTCAGCAACGGCGGCAGCGACCAGGCGGATCAGGGCTGGCAGTGGGACGAATCGTCCGATGCTATCAAGGCAAGGCCAACCGCCGATCCTGGGCCTTTCATACAGTGGCAGCAGCACCCGCACGTAGGCAGCCTCTGTCAGTGGCCGCTTGTGAAATACAGCGTGAAACCTATGAAACGCATTTTGGCGTGCATGTTGAAGATCCTACTGAAACGATTTTCCCACAGGCGTACGCAGCGTTCTTCGGCTTGCTGGGCTTCGGCCTGCTGCCGCTGCAGGGCCAGACACGGCTCGCAGACTTGCCGTACTTCCTCGGTCTGGCGGCAGTGACCATCTACATCGGCGCGCACAAGGGTCTTAACAGCAAGCAGCGGCAGACCATCAGCCTGGAGCAGGTAACTTGGCTTCGAATCCATCACCGGGTGCTTCTACAAGCACGCATGGTGGCACTTCAAAAGCTACCAGCTCACAGCGGCCCTCTACACCGCGTGTCTGCAACCCAAATCTGCCGCACACAGGACCAATCCGCATGGACACATTGGCAGCTTCATGACCTGACGGCGTTCTGCTCACAACCCACAGGGCGCCCTGGCCCCGCTCCTGGCGTCAGCGGCGCTCTTCGGCACCTACCTGCTGATCAAGTTCCTGCCGCAGCTGTCATTGCAGACCTTCTTCAACTGCTATTTCTGGTGTGTCTCTCTACTGCCATCTCAGCCCGTTGCTCTTTGCTGCTACAGCACGAGCTTGCATGAGTCTGCGAATGTAAAGCTACTTTGGGGCAGCTACCCAGAGCCATGCCCTGAGGCTGGCGGCCGTCCCACCACTTCAGTAATGCAACGTTGCATGTGTCTGCAGGTTCATTGGCTCAGTGGCTGTGATAGGCACGCTGGCACCACCACTGCGGCAGCTGGTGAGGAATCTTGCAAGCGCCGTGCTGGCCTTGGACGACAGCTATCCGTCATGCTGCACCGGGCTTGCTGCACAGCAGGCAATCAAGCATCGTGTCGCGCGTGACAGCCTGTAATCATCGACTGCAGGCATCTGGCTACAACGGCAACATGGTCAAGCTGCCGTTGCCCATCTGGCTCGCAAAGGACCCGAGCGGCCAGCCCATCAGGTGCTGTCATCCAATGAACGACTCTGCGCCTGACTCCGTGGTATTGACGAGTGTTGCAATTGGCATTTATGTTTGGGCTGGATCTGCGCTGGTCGTGCTCGGGAAGCTGCAAACCTGCCAGCTGTGGGCTGACACTGACAAGAGACACAACATGCACTGACAAAAGATGCAACAACTGCGGTGCAGAGAAGTGGACCTGGCGGTCACAGACCTGCTGGCAATCGCTTTTGCGCTCACTGCCGCGACGGCGGATCTGTCCGCAAACCACCAGATATTCACCCTCAACAACCTGCTGGGTGCGCCGCAATCGCTGCCTGTCCGATTCGCTGTGCAGCGAGACCCTTACGTATCTGTAGGCTGCGGCTCGCGCGCGCACACAACACTGTGCAATGCAGTCGACACCTGCTTGCACAGTACCTGTTCCGTCTTCAACCACCCTCCATTTGATGATTACAGAGTTTTGTTAGCTTGCTGCCATCGAGGTTACCTTACTTTCATACTGCATTCCCAGCCTGCGCTATCACCACGGACATCCTGCAGCTGGTGGGCCTCAAGAGTTTCCGCGTCGCGGGCGTCATGCTCGTGGGGCTGCTGCTGTATGACGTCTTTTGGGTCTTTGGCTCGCCGACGGCGGTCGGCGACAACGTGAGTATCAGAAACAGAATGAAAGTGGTTTATCAACACCATGGGAGTGGTTTATCGTCACCATGACCTGCCTTGCGCATTGGCAATCTGCAATTGCATCTTCCGTAGTGGCTGCTCCGACTTGCCAGCTGCCAACGCTGGCACGGTTGTTGTTGACGGTGCTGTAACCTTTTTTGCTGCAACCTTGGGCTGGCAGGTGATGCTTGCGGTCGCCACTTCAGACCTCTTCCAAGGCCCCACCAGGCGAGTCCTGCATTGTCGCATGTGTGCCCGCGCAGCATTGTTCTTTGCATTGTCAGTTTCAAGCCCCGCCTCTGCTGGCACGCAAGCCTCTTCGTCTGAGATACAGAAGAACACAAACACACAAGAGAACAACCACAACACATGGCGCGCAGGCTGCTGTTCCCGCGGCCGCCAGGCGGCATTGGCGAGGCCAGCGGCTTCCCCTTCTCGCTGCTAGGTGCGCAGCCGCTGGCTCCAGCCTCCCTGAACCCCCGCACGAATGACCAGCCCGCTTGTCGGCCTGTCTTCATGCGGCAGTCCGAGCCTTCGTCCATAGCAATCCATCCAAGTTCCCGTGGTCAGTAACCTGGTGAGCAGAGGACAATGAAAATTTTGGTATGAAAGAGACCATGAAAGAGAGAAGTCGCGACAAGTCAGCCCCGGGTTCTGGCTACAGGGCTGGGAGACATCGCAGTGCCGGGGCTGCTGGCGTGCCTGGCCCTCCGGTATGACGCCTCCCGGTCTGCAGACATCATTGCGCGTGCGGAGGCAGCGGGACTCGCGCTGCAGGGCAGCCTGGACAATATGGTAAGGGTTTCACGAGGCTGCGAAGTCATGCATAGGTACTTTTATGGTTCTTACATGTCGTCAAACTAGGGACTGCCCAGTAGGGAAGCCGCCGGCCTCGCGCCCCCAAGCAGCCTGGACCATATGGTGCATTATCTAGGGTTTGCGGGCTTGCTCTGCCGCTGCCAGTCAGGGCAACATTTGAGGGTTCTCGTCTGGACAGCAACCAAGACGTGAGTGCCCGGCGCACGCCTCCGGGACCCCAATGTTGCAGCAGTGGCTCAGTCAACACGCTGTTCACCTGATGAGCAGGAGCCAATTACGGATTTAACGTTGTCCAGGATCAAATGACGGACGTAACCTTTTGTCCAGGACCGAATGACGGACTTCGAGGCAATGAAGGCAGCGGAGGCGGCGGCGGAGGACGTCTATGACCGCGTGGCAGACGCACAGGAGGCCCAGCTTCTCGGTGCGTGTTTTCCAAGCCTCAGTTCCACCTTAGCAGGTCAGCTACTTTTGCTGCAAAATGATTGCATTGCGCACAGGAGGCCCTGCTTATTGGTGCGTTGGCAGGTTTTTGTCCAAACTCTCTTGTGCCATGTCCCCGCCCAGCTGGTCTTCGCCGTCGAATCACAATTAGCACATGCACAACGCTGTTGCTCTGCTCAACTGAACGGCTTCTGCTGATTAGAACTTGCACCCCAAATCCGGCTTCTCCCAAAGTCGTGGTGTGCCACTGCAAAACTGATGTAACTGCATCGTAAAGATGGCAAAAACACTTTAACCGCATGGCTGCAGGGTCCGGCCAGAACACCAGCATTGTGGTGACGGAGGATGTGCTCAAGCGCCGCACATACTTTTCATCTGTCATGGTCGCCTACATCGCCGGGCTCGGCGTAGCATTTGCGGCCAATGCCATCACCCACCTCGGCCAGCCCGGTGCGAGGCAACGTCTGATTTCGACGACTTCTGGGGGTTACCGCCCCTGAAATTGTTGGCTTGATTCGCAGTAACCGTGCGATGCTCAGGGCTGTGCAGCATCATCCTCATTTCGATCCCTCCGCATCATATTTCGCCGGTGCCCCCGTGCCTCTGTGTTACCAGGCCGCGAACTGGGGTTCAGGCGCTGCTGCGTGCTGTCAACACATGCGGCAGCGCCTGAACCCCAGTTCGCGTTGTCAGCAGTTCACCAGAACTGCTGACAACGGTGTGTCCTTCAATGCAGCGCTGCTGTATATCGTGCCATTCACGCTGGGCGCGGTGGTTGCCACCGCGGTGGTGCGCGGCGAAGTGTCGCAGGTGCTGAAGTTCACGGAGAAGGAGTCGGCGCCCCTCGGCGCACCAGCGAAGAAGGCGCCATAGCCAGCAATAAAAGCAGAGACCCCGCAAGCCAGCCGCATCGATTGAGCCATTTGGAGAGTGCGTGATCTGGGTGCAGAGCGAATCAGCAGGTGCAGGGAGCGTGTACGGCGTATTGTACATGTTTCATCGGCACCCCAGAAAATGTTACACCAATTTGGTCAATAGGACTGCCCTTCCACAACAATCTGGCGACGCTTTCGAACGATTCGTTGAAACTCCGATTGTGCGATTCGTCGTCTGTTTGGATGCTATTGGTCAAATCACTTTGGCAGAGCTGCCCCAAAAGCAAAGAAAACGACTATGCATTGGTCACGCTTCAGTAATTGACGGGGCTCGGCCAACTGTACATACGCATGCCGGTGCCGCCATCAGGCAAGCAGGCAATGACGGCGGCGGCGCACGGCGCCAGGTGATGTCCTGCCACCCACTCTATGGTGGTAGAACACCGCCGCACCGCTGAAAGGCCCACGCACCGCCGCGCCTACCGGATGCCGAGCAGCGACGCTGGACTGCAGCATGCAGGCGCCTGCGGCGTAAAGCGCCACGGCGGCGATTGCCCCGCGGCGCCCACGCCGCACGCGCCTACCGGATGCCGAGCAGCGAGCTGGACTGCAGCACGCAGGCACCGGCGGCGTACAAAGCCACGGCGGCGATCGCCATGATGGCGCCGTTGCGCCACAGTAGGCCCATGTCCTTGCCGGGGATGGCAACATTCTGCGTGCGACAAAGAGGGTGAAAGTATAAAATTCTGATTGAGGTAAGCAGCTCTGCCATGCCATGTGGCGAGGTTGTCCACTTGCATAGATGGATACATAAAATAGTAAGAAGAAGAAAGCCTCCATGCACTTGAACTGCGTCACCTTGAGGTCGTTGGTCAGAATGAACAGGCGGTAGGAGACGAAGACGTAGACGGCGGTGCACAGCGCAAAGTTGACCAGCGGGTAGCCCGGCAGGAACAGGTTCAGCAGCAGCTTGGGCTGCCCATTGGGGACGCCTGCAAGAGGGCGCACGAAAGCACAATGTGAGCAGGCGGTACACTTGGCGCGCAGCAATGCGCTGCCAAAGTCCAAGCGCAACTGGCATTGGCTGAGTAAGAGATGTCTCGCTGTGTTGGGAGCGTCTCTTCCAGCCTGCGGTGAGCAGCAGGTGACAGGCAGCTGCCAGGCACAGCGGACTGGGCGGCAGGAGTGGGAGGTAGCCACACGGCAGCGCACCGGTGTGCAGCCAGGTGTGGAACTGGCCGATGTATGTCTCCAGGGTGATGCAGCCCAGCCAGCCGAAGAGGCTGAGGCTGTAGTTGCGCAGCACCGGTGTGATGTTGCGTGCCTGCGGGGGGGGTCAACACAGCGACACGCTTGCACTGCTGCTTGGGAGATGCCGCCAATCTGAAGATATTGGGCATGGTCACGGTGAGCAGCGTGTGTCAGGTGCGTTAGGGGGACAAGGCTTCACTACGGGCCAGTCGTCGAAGCGCTGGGAGAGGAGGCGAGGGTGGGGTTTTGATCATAGTGGCCAGAGTTCGACACGCACCACGATCCAGCAGAGGATGGGGATCCAGGAGGTGTACGGGTGCACGGCGTTGTACTCCAGCTTCGGCCTCGTGAACACGAACAGGTACCTGTACCAAAGATGTAAAACCTTTCGGAGACGGCCCAGCGCTGCAATGCGTCTCCACGCTCAGCTGCGCTGCCTAATCCCGGTGTCTGGCAACAGCACCCCTGCCATCCGAAACGAGGCGGCCTTGCCAGCAACAGCGCCCCTCCCGTGGACGCGAGGCGGGCATTGCCACAGATGAGCCCAGCCCGCCAGCCAGATCAGAGGACAGAGGGAAGCGAAGGAATCTGCTTTCAGCCCGCTGCAAGGCCGCACCAGAGGTAGAAGACCATGCTGGTGGCGCCGAGCAATATGCCGCGCGCCAGCCACCGCGCCTTCGCCTGCAGGTTGTCGATCCGCTGCAGCGCCTCCTCCGCCTGCACACACGCAGCAGTAGAAGGATATACATTGAAGTTTGTGCTCAGGCTCGTTGTGCTGGAGCCTGCGATGAGTGGGCTCTGGCATCATGCACTTGGGTCGAGGCCCAGGCCCTGGCCAGCACTGAGAGCACCGATGCTGTGGCCACCCGCCCTGTGGCATGCGGGCAGAATGCGCCGCGATGCGACCAATTGCCTCTGACTGGCGGCAGACCTTCGGCATGCCCGTGGGGCAGGGTGATGCACCAGCCGCGGATCTAATGAGGCGTTGCAAACCAGTACCTTTGGGTGCACCCACGCGCACAGCATGCCGAAGATCCAGACGTAGCGGTCCAGAGACGACCGGAAGTACCACTCTGCGGTCACAGAGCAAGCGATCATGAAACGTGTATTGTGACTACAGTCGAACATCGTGATGGCGTTCAAACACGATGAGAACTTGGGTGAACCGCCAATCCTCCACCAACGCTTGGCAGAGCACATGCAACCCCAAGCCCCAGACACTCAAAACAACGAAGCAAACGCTGCGCCACTTTAGCAAATCATGCGCAGGCAGGTGATGAAGCAGGCTGGGGCTGCACATGTTGGCCGTGCATGCCGTGCATGCAAACCCTACAACCCTCACCGTGCAGCACATCATCGCTCGGCTTGCGGGGGTCCACATAGCCGACCAGCCACGTGAAGGGACTCCACACCGCATAGAACATCCACCTGCGGCGCACACAGGAACGCTTGTACGTGTATTGATGCCGCATACGTTCTGCTGCAGCGCGTGCAGCCGGCAGCTTTCTGCTCGCGGCCGGTAAACAGGTGCAGCGGTCGTGCCAGCGAGCTGCTGCTGTGCCGTGCAGGCGGCAGCCAGTGACGCTGACGGTGGGGGCGTGGCAAAACTGGGTGGACCCGTATCTTTCATGAGCGACTCACTTGAGGTCCCAGAACACGAAGATGACCGCCAGGCTGGCCAGGATCTTGGCGCCAATGCCCAACTGGTACTTGTTCAGCGAGTTCCCGATGCCCAGCGCCGCATACACGCCGACCTGCAGGATGTAAACATTTCCTTGCATTAGCGCATGACTGGGCACACTGCAGTCGGCGGCGCTGGCAGCAGCCCATTTGCAGGTGCAGGTGCCGCACAGTCCTGCGGTCTCTGTGAAATTCGCAACCGTGCAAGAGAGCAGACGATGGCTAGGTTTCGATCAGCTGTGTGTGCGGGATTATGTTATTGCTCGACACCACGCAGAGACGACCGAAAGATCCATGGGAGAGAGTGGAGATGTGAAAAGAGTCGACAGAGTATCTCGTGGCGCACCGTGAAGAGGGTGTGCATGGGGCAAATGTAGTACAGCATATAGTCGTTCCGCAGCACGATGCAGCAGAACAGGACCAGGAAGTTCAGCCGCCACATCATCTGGCAGAATCTGCGCCACGAAATGCGCCAAAAGCAAGTCAGTTGACTGAGATTGGCAGCAGCGGAAACTCTGCCGCGACGCTTGCGCGCCCGCAGGATGTTCTTCCAACGATTCCACGGCGCGGATGTCGAGAAAATTTCAGCAGACGCATGCCTGCAAGTACAGGCTGCCTGCCGCCATGCAGGGCTGTGAGGCGCTGTGCGGGGTGTATGCAGGCGCTGCACAGCCATGTAAAGACCATACAAACCCATGTACACACATGTTACCATGTTGATGCATAAAGCCATGCAAAGAAGTGAAGCCCACTCACCGCGGCAGGCTGAAGTCGTTGGTCTTGTAGTAGTACAGGAAGTTGCCAAAGCCGGTCATCCACACGTAGGCGGCAATGTACACGCGGATCGCGTTGTACATCTCCGCCGCCGCAAAGTAGTGGTACAGCAGGAACAGCACCTGCGGTCGTACGCAGGGGCGCCTGGATTAGGGGCTGCTAAGTTCAGCGAAAGGCAGGAGGCGAGCAAAACTCGCCTCGTGGGGCAATACCAATGCCCGGTCAGGCATCGATATCCAGCAACTTTGAACAGGTGCCTGGACATGGCGAACGCCAGCTCGCCAGGCAGTCCTGGCTCCTGGCCCTGTGTACCAGTCGAGGATCGTTGCAGGTCACAACTGCCCACCTGCATCCAGCCCTTCCACTCCTCCGTCTGCTGCCGGTTGAGCAGCGACGCGACCTTGCACTTGGCGGTGGACGTCCAGCCCGCCACCACCACCAGCGTCAGGAAGATGAACGCAAACCTGCAGCAGCATAGGTGCGGCACATCGCTTTTGAGTTATCACTTTGACTGCGCCAAAGCACCCACGCCAAAAGGCCCCCGTGACGAGGCTCAAGACACGAGACTTGTGCCAGCTGTGGCTGAGTGCAGGTGCTGATGGTGCTGATGCACAACTGCATCACCACATTGATGACCACGATACATCAAGATATGAATGCATATTCACCTGCAATACGTTTGGCGCACCTGTCGCGGATGTATTCCTTCTCCACCGGGAACAGCAGCGCTGAACGGTCCGCCACGTAGAACCACAGCATAATGGTCCCAAACTCCACGCTGCGACGTCAACAAACACAATCATAACGCGGCGCATCGAGTCCAATTTCGTATTCGAGGCCACTGCAGGACTCAAAGTATGGTCCCAAACTCCACACTGCAGCGACAGCCGGCCAAGATGGTCATAGCGCGTCGCAGGAAATCTATGCGCAAGCCATTGCAGCAATATATATCGGAAGTGTCCTGCACCGGAATCCCCTGACAGAGACAGTGTACGGCAAAGGATCACGCGCACCAGGCCTTGAGGGCATTCTTGGCGCTGATAAGTGCGTCTGGGTCCAGCTGCAGGCACCTGCGAGCAGTGTAGGAATTCCTCGGCCAGCGAGCCGTGTGAATGCTGGCCATGTGCGAAGCGTTTTTGCCGGTGCGCTTCAATCTCCCAGATTTGCGTCGCATGGTGATCACTCAGGCCCGCTACGACGCGCAGCCTGAGAAACTGCGAGTCGACTCCGACGCTCACCTCACAAAGCCGCACTTCATGAGGCTGTCCATCGTCAGGTAGCTCGCCACCGGCTCCTGGCTGTGGGCGCGGCCATTCGTGGGCTCGCCGCTGCCGCTGGTGTCGCCTTCCGCCGGTTTGCCGCCCTCCTCCATGTGCCCCAGCTTTTCATAGTGCTTCCTGCGGGTTCCAGGCTTCCTGGTCAGAGGTTGCAGAGCACGCGACTGCTGGCATGCCCACAGACATGGCGCCGCGGCATCAAGATCTTGCTGCGGGGGTCTTGATGGCAGCTGTCAGCGCAATGACATAGTGCCGTACCTTTTCCTGAGCGTCAAGTACTCTGTGTACACCCACAGCGTGACTGCGAGCGAGTAAGCCAACAAGCAGCCAGCCTGCACGAGAGCGTCAGATCGTCAGTGTCCACCGCTGCCAGGGACACAGATGGCGCGCCGCCACATGCACAGCTTGCAAGTCCTCTGACCTGGCCGGGGGACACGTTGAGCTTCTCCGGGAGAGGCTGCAGCGATGTCAGATCAGAAAGGTTCGGCGACGCTGCTGCAGTGGAACCTTTGTCCATTTTGCTGCTGGCAACCTGGCCAAGTGATCGAACAGCCTTTGCCCCGGCGCTGCTCAACCGGTCAACGAAGCTCATATGACATATCTACCCGTTGTTGATCCAGCACGCTCGAGATCGCAGCTTTGCTGCCCGTTCTCCCAGTTGCTTTATGTAGTTGGCGACAGATCGACTGGCGAGACGCCAAGGTCAAGGCGAAAGACACGCGGCGCCGTTGCCGATGATGCGCGATGACAGATCGCAACACTTCTTGTGATGTCTGCAATGACGCAAATCTGCTGCGGCGCAGTGCGTTTGCGAATTGCACGAGAGGCATCTCAGCTCCACTGGCTTGTCAATTCGTGTGTCTCACCAGTGCAGTGCACATTCTCGTGCCGCAGTTCTGAGCAGCAACATCACTCTGCAAGCGTTGAGTGCACCAGTCCCAGCTGTCCTGCGCGATCCGTTGCTCGTTCCGCAGCAGAGACTCGTTTGCATCAGCAGCACACAATCGACAACTTTGGCTCGAACAAAGCCTGGCCTTCGAAACTGCAGCGAGCTTTAGATACCGACTCTGCCCACTTCACTTGGCACAGCTCCTTCTGAGCATTGCCTGCCACCTGCTCAACACGCGCACCGCTGTGTCCGCGGCGCTATTTAAACTTGACTTTGTGACGCGGGGACCCAAGCATCAGAAGGCTGGGGCGGCGGCACTGTAATCATGGCGGCTGAGCCGCCCTTCACGGAGGCTCTCGTCCTGCCAGCAAACATCGGGCACAACATCGGCGTGCTCGCCTTCAAGTGTGCCGCGCAATTTGCCATGCGCGCCGCCATCACAGCGATGCATGCTGCTGCAGTTTCATGAATGCATGTTCCCGATTCTCGCATGGATCAGCCGGCATAAATCTGAGCTTGCAACTGGCATGCAGCCGCATCTTTGCATCCCTGATCGCCGGGCTGGCTCTTGGTGTGGTGGGCTACACGGGCTGGTCGGGTTTCCTTTGGTACATTGTCGCGCAGCTGGTGGTGCGAATGCGCTGCATGCCCTGAAAACCCCCACGGATTCATGTGCATGTTGTGCTGAACTATGTGGGCACATCATGTCCCTGCGCCGCCCACTGACCTTAAATATGGTGGTTATCATTAGACGGGGGTGCTGCTGAAGCAGAAGACGGGTGCCGACACGAAGCCCTACTTCCAGTCGCAGTGAGTGCTTCTCGCTATCCTGCCGGCTTGCGCCATGGCTAACCGTGTCAACATGGCCATGCCATTGTCGGGCGTGCCTCCTGCATTGCGTACTGTGACACATCAATCGTACGGCCTCCTCTTAACTAGCTAACCAAGCATTCCGTTCGCCTGCAGGTGGGCGGTGCACACCAACGAGGTCTTTTCGTCAACGTCATTGTTGACATTCGTCCTGTTTTGGACGCTCGGCTTCAGTTGTATACACCTCTTTTGACGGCAGGTTCTGGCAAGCCACTGTGGCATTTTGACGGGCATTCTGCCAATTTGCAATGACCAAGTCTGGCGGCCACGTTATTCTCGCAGCTTTGAGACCATGTATGAGATCCGCAGCGTGCGCGTGTACCTGTGCAAGCTTCCGAGGGAACGATGCGCATTGCTTGTCCTGGAGACGAACTTACATTGGAATTTCGAGGAAGACCACAACAGGTGTTAGGGAGGCATCGCATGCACCCAACAAGCCTGCGACAGCAGCGTCAGCCATGTGTAGGTCAAGCAAAGCATGCCGCACCGCACCGCACTTCTGCTGGCATATGCGTTTCTGTCTAGAGATGATGTGCAAGTGGCAGTAGCATGCTGGTGGGCATCGTGCGATCTCAATCCCTGAGATCTCTGCCCAAACAGGCTCTTTGCTAGTTTACTGGGGAAGCACTGAGCATGAAGCTCACAACTTCCTGCCGCCATGCAGCTTCCTTCACGTGAGCCAGGCGGCCATTATGGCCGAAAGCTGTTCTCACGTTCGCAGCTTGCAGTACATACAACGAGGCTTCAGCAACGCACGGTCGACACATTGAGGGCCGCAGACATTGCGCCGTCACTTTGCACATTTTCAAACCCACACATTAATTCTTTCGAATTGCGTCAACTTGCGTTACAGCACACGATGGAGGACATTCCGGACGGTGGGCAGCTCCCATGAACAGTGATGCAGCCGTTCAATTGTTTCTCCCCCGCTGCAAGTGGCCTGAGGGACAGTGCACGAGCCACATGATGTTGCGCCGCAGGTCTGCCGGCCGCCAAGCTGTTTGGTCAGGGCGTGAGCTTCACCTATGACGATGTCATCTTCCTGCCCAGCCACATCGACTTTGGCGCACACCAGGCATGGTTCACTCGCAGCGCCACAGCCTCGCTGGCGTGAATGCCATGCTGGCGTCTCCAGCGGTATCACTGCACAGAATCCGGCAACGTGGCAACAGCAGTGGCAATCTGCTGTTCACAAGCGCTGTCTGGCGCCGTCTGGCGCCGCCTAGTCAGTATCTTGCCACAGCGCCTTGTTCTTGCAGCCGCCATTGCATACCGCCACGACGGCGGCGTGGAGGTGCAGTCAACATCGGCACTCATGCTTTTGCCGCTGCACTGCCGCAGGTGGACCTTGCCACACGGCTGACTAAGAACATCCAGCTGGCGACGCCGGTGGTCAGCTCGCCTATGGACACAGTCACGGAGGCGGACATGGCAGTCGCCATGGCACAGGTGAGCCTCCTGTGCGGCACCAGAGCTCTGGGACGATCAGAGCTGCAGCGTGCTGCGACGAGTGCTGTGACAGCCGCTGCACGCGCGCTCAGATAGCCAGTGGCACGTCCATGGGCACGGCAAGCAACTTATCAGCATCCTTGCGAGCTGTGCTGCAGCGCACGCATCTGACGTGTGACGCTGTGGCGCGTGGTTTGTAATGCAGCTGGGCGGCATGGGGTTTGTTCACTACAACATGAGCCTGGAGGAGCAGCTGGTGGCGGTGCAGCAGGCCAAGGCGGTCAGCCCCCTTGCCGCCGCCGCCGGCCGGCCCGCGCCCACAGTGGGGCCTTCTGGGTGCGCTGCCGCTGCCGCTGCCGCAGCACTGCATCAGATGACACCGCATCAGATGACGATGCCGCAATGCATCGTCCCACCCAGCCTAAGGCCCCGACTGCTGGGCATATGGGACGTGACCTCATCCAGGCGACATCTCCCTCACAGCATGGCAGTCATTGGTTTCCAATGCCTGCCCTGGCGCAGGCAGCTGCGGGTGGGCGCGGCAGTGGGCACGCGGGACGAGGACAAGGAGCGCGTTCGGCGGCTGCATGCCGAAGCGGGCGTCGACGCCATCATCCTCGACTCCAGCCAGGGTGCGCGACAAAGTGCCGGGCACAAGACTTGAGATCATACGAGACTTGTGATTCAGCTGCCCAATCTGCTGGTGAATGTTCCATGCCGTCGACCTCAACTCTGGGCAGGGTGCGTGACGAATTTTGCTGCGTGCCGGCGCGTGACCCACAGCTGTGGAGACTGTCGTGTGACGGTCAACTCTGTGGCAGGATGTCTGAACCCTGGAGCGCCCCAACACCCTGCCTCCTGCAGGCGACTCCACATGCCAGGTGGAGTTGCTGCAGTGGGTCAAGGCCAACGGCTGTCTCACTGCACTCCCAACCCCTGTGTTCCGCAGGCGACTCCACGTACCAGGTGGAGATGCTGCGGTGGGTCAAGGCCAACTGCGAGGGGCTGGACGTCATCTGCGGCAACGTGGTGACGTCGCGGCAGGCGCAGAATCTGATCGCCGCCGGTGCGGACGGTCTGCGGGTGGGCATGGGCTCCGGCTCCATCTGCACCACACAAGAGGTGAGGAAATGCCTTTCTCGGCAACAGGAACGCATTTCAAGAAAACCTTTCCTGCAGAGGGTGGCGGCGTCGGCGTGGCATCTGGCAATCACCTGGCGTGTGCAGCACTCCGTGGCGCTGCCAGCGGCTGCGCATGTGTCGCAGCGAGCTGTGGTGCACATGTCGTATCCGTCGGCATGGGACTCAGCCGCTGGCATCAGTGTGCCGGCGCCTGTCCACGCAACGTCAAAGGCTTTCGCAACACGAGTTTGACGGCAGGGTTACTGCTTCTGGATGCAGGTGTGTGCGGTGGGGCGGGGACAGGCGACGGCAGTGTTCCAGGTGGCTCGAGTTGCCAAACGCGCCGGCGTGCCCATCATTGCCGACGGCGGCATCCAGAACTCAGGTCTGATTCCAGGTCTGATGCACGTAGATGCTTTCCTGAGGGCTAATGCAGAAGTCAGTGCCCATCGTTGCTGATTCATAACTCAGGTCTGGATGCACTGCGACCTCATCGGCGCATGCGTACACTGTACCAAGTCTTGTGCATCAGCTTGTCATGCCCGTTCCAGACAGCATCAACGCTACACATATCAGAATCAGTGTTTGACATTTGCTTTCCGGCTTTCCCTGTAGGCCACATAGCAAAGGCGCTGGCGCTGGGGGCGTCCACCGTCATGTGCGGCTCACTGTTTGCGGGCACCAACGAGTCGCCTGGTGCGCGCCCTCCTCTGGCGCAGTGCAAATCTGCTGACGCCGATGCTCGTGCCCAGATGTTCTTGCGAGTATGACCTGCATCCAGCAGAGTGTCTGGCATCTGAGCTTTCGCAATGCATCTGCTGAGAGAGCTCGACGAGCCGTGACATTTCTTATGAGCACGTCTACATCGATGCAAATCCAACTCGCTCGCCAGACGACGACGGCAATTGTCAACCACTGCCTGTTGCCTGCAGGCGAGTTCTTCGAGCAGAACGGCGTCAATGTGAAGAAGTACCGGGGTATGGGCTCGCTGGAGGCCATGAAGAAGGGCAGCGAGAGCAGGTACACCTTTCTGTGCCTTTCAGGCTCTCAGCCTTTCAGCCTTGCAGCTTTGCATGGGCTTGCTGGAGGCCAAGAAGAAGGGCAGCAAGAGCAGGTTCGCCTTTCCGAGCCTTCCAAGGTTTTAACCTTTCCCCGCCTTACAACGTTGCATGGGATCCCTGGAGGCCATGAAGAAGGGCAGCGAGAGTAGCCTTTCAGAGCCTGTCAGGGTCTCGGCCTTCCAGCATTTCATGTGTTTTCCAAGTGACAGCGACTTTCAGGTGCCTGGGAAGCATCCTCGAGTACAGGATCTCTGACAGTCATCCACTTGCTGTTCACCAAAGCGTCAAGCATTCGCCCGCTCCCATGCGCAGGTACCACTCGGACACGCAGCACGTGAAGTTTGCGCAGGGGGTGGTGGGCATAGAGCAGTTGCGTGCTCATAACGAACTCATGGCTCAACTCCATGCTGCCGCCCCCGCAGGTACCACTCGGACACGCAGAGCCTGAAGATTGCGCAGGGGGTTGCGGGTACGGTGCGCAGCAGGGGCTCGGTGCAGGACACGGTCCCCTACCTCATGCAGGCCCTCCGCCAGGGCTTCCAGGTGCGCCCGCCCCATAAGAAGATTTGGTGTTACCGTATGATTTGGGGAAGACTTAAGATCTAGCGAAATCGAACTTGTCCTGGCATGCCTGGCCGCGCCAAGCAGGCCTCTGTGTCCCCTGCTGTGTCACAGCCGCTCCTCCCCCTGCGCTTGTCTGTTTCTGTGCTTTTCTGCTAGTGGGTGCGTGTGCACTGCCAGATGTGGCCCATGTGGCAGGATCGACATCTGAACACCGCGGTGGTATGCCTCTGCAGGACATGGGGGTGCGGGGCCTGGAGGCGGCGCACGACATGCTGGCCGCCGGGAAGATCTACCTGGAGACGCGCACGGGGGCAGCGCAGGCTGAGGGCAACATTCACGATATGCACTCCTTTGAGAAGGTCCGGTGGTGATGCCGCCATGATGACAAGTTGTCAGACAGAACTCGCTTTTTTTGCGAGCGCTGTTGGAAGCCTGTAAACCTAGCGCAACTGCCAACGTAGTACCTACACCGGACGAGCAGCATCGCAGTGCATTGACTTGCAAGTGAGCCCATCGTTGGTCAAGTAAGACGGTACACTGCTCGAATCCTCGCCACTCACTTCCCTGCTGGCCAATTTTCAACTCCACGCCCATCTACCAAGGCCGCTTCTTCTCCGGCCCCTTGCCCTTCTTCTTCCAGTCGGGGTCCTGCTCGCCGCGCGCCCAGCTGGCAAAGCCGCCAAACAGCTTTTTGGGAATGTTGGGCACCCCCTCGATGGCGTCGAAAATCTCCCGCAGGTCCTGCGCAGTGGAGAACACCATCGATTTTAGAAGCCCGCTCAGCCACGCAGGTTTGATAAGAGCCGCGTGCCCGACGGACTGTGCTCCTTGCCCGCAGGCGCAGGACGGCACCGCTTCTGTGAGAGCACTCTGCAGGTGGTCGAGGGCTCTTGTCGCAGACAGGCCTGGCGCCCCCGATCCGTCCCCCGAACAAGCTCGACAGACCTCTCAGGACCGCAGCGCGTGTTGCCCCCCACTGGGTGGGATTGGCCAGGTTGCCCTGCTTCGTGAATTGCCACTTTTGTCTACAGACGAGCAGACCAGAGCACCAACGTCTCGACATGAATCTGCGCAGCACCTGGTTGGGGTCGGCCAGGTTGCCCTGCTTGGTGGGGATGCCGCGGATGGGCGCCGCTCTTGTCTACAGATAAGCCGACCAGATCTTTCAATTATACGATCTGAATCTGCGCAGCACCTGGTTGGGGTCGGCCAGATTGCCCTGCTTGGTGGGGATGCCGCGGATGGGTGCCAGGCGCGCCCGCACCGCATCCATGGTGCCGCCCACTATGCGCTTCTCCTCCATGCGCAGCTGCGGAATAACACATGTGGAGACGTGCAAAGTTGCAGACGTAAATGGGACGTGCGTGGAGGGAGAGGATCGCAAAATGAGCAATTCATGGTGCCGCCCACTGTGCGCTTCTCCTCCATGCGCAGCTGCGCGGGAAATGACCCAGGTAGGGTCAGAGGTGCACGGGTTGAGATAGACCAGGAGCACACCCGGAAGAATTGTTTCTGGTGCATGGACCTTGGAGCATTGTGCAGCTGCAGCCATGCGGCGAGGCGCCTGTCTGAGAGCTGGAGGCTAGTGGCCAGCTCAGATGCGTAGCGCAAAGTCCCAGGTCTTTTGTGAACCCTTTGTGCATCACGTAAGGGATATCAAGAACTGACACGCTTCACCTAATCAGTGGATGGCCCACGCACCTGGGCGGCGGCGCGTTCCTCCTCTGTCAGGTCCTGCCGCTGCAGCATCTTCATGTCGAACTCCATGTTGTCTGCGCGAGAGGCAATGCAAGTTGGAGGGGCTGTCGCACGTCAACAGCTACCACGGGGGAGCAGGCGCGGCAGGGGGGGTCTCTTCCGGAAGAGCGCGCGCGTCATTCATTTTGCTGCAGCACCTACAAGGGTTTAGGGTTTAGCGCACCGCCGTAGGCGGTGAAGCGGTCGCGGCAGTCGGCCAGCAGCAGCTGCAGCACCTCGTACTCGTTGGGCGGGCTGATGATCATGTCTTCCTCAAAAGACACCTGTAAAGGCCAAGCACCAACCACTGGAGACAGCGGAATGAGCCGAACTGTGGATGCGGCGGGGATGCTCCATGCCGGGCGCCGACTGACCAATTGAACAGACTGACCTCCCGCAGGAACACCAGATGCATGCATGGCAATCCTCATGCTTGCGGCGATGTAAATCATCCAGCAATGCACGAGGCTGGGACGACCATCGAGCCTACCCGTGCAAACTCGGCGCTGTTCTGCAGCCGCGCCAGGCACAGATATAACAGCAGCTGCACTCACGCCAGCTTTAACAAGTTTCAGAGGATTGAAGTCTACTTGTTTCAGTGACCCGCCCGCGCAAAGTCGGCGCTGTTCTGCAGCCGCGCCAAGCGCAGGTAGGACAGCAGCTGCACTCGCACCAGGTGCTGGCCAAATTTATGGCAACTGCGCCCTTCTGCAGATCGTCTGGAGGGCCATCTTCTCAACGTCTTGAAAGCGATTTGAGGCTACCCACCCGCGCGAACTCGGCGCTGTTCTGCAGCCGCGCCAGGCGCAGGTAGGACAGCAGCTGCACCGGCATGCCCTCCGTGGTGATGGGGAACTCCTGCGGGTTGTCCAGTCCCACGGAATCCAGAATCTCCTTCTTGCTCTGGTACAGCCGGTCCGACGCCACCAGCGACGCCTGCAGTTGAGCAACTTTAAGGAGTGAGCTTTTCCGAACTTGTGGGTTGTCCAGGCCGCAGAATCCAGGATCTCCCTCTTGCTCTGGTACAGCCGGTCCGCCGCCACCAGCGACGCCTGGATGAAAAGACGAAAAACCCATTGTGAGTTGACATGCGGTTTCATTCACAGAATTCAAAGTCCACAGGCAAACAGGATCTCCTTGTTGCTCTGGGACAGCCAGTCCGCTGCCACCAGCGACGCCTGAAAGGGAATCGGAAACCGAGTTTACTGAAGGGCTACACGTTCAGAGTTCAAAGCCCCAAGGCAGAATCTCCTTATGCTCTGGCACGACTGGTCCACCACCACCAGCGACGCCTGCGATTGAAACGAGTGGGGTGAATTACCCTGCGAAATGCTCAAGCCTGAAGCCTTCAGAGTCTCGAGGACCTCGTGCTTGCTCTGGGATGGCCGGTCCGCCGTACCAGCAATGCTCGATGGAGCACATGTGGGAAATCAGGACATAGAACATGCACGTGACGCATGCCGGTGTGGCAGCAGGGTCTGCTGAGAGCAGCAGGTTCTGATGAGCGGTGTGCAAGAGCGGTATCACATAGGTGCAGCAGCGATGTCACACTCGCTGCAAGCAATGGGGACATGGCGCTGTATAACCACATCCGCCCATCATGTACTGACATGTGCACATTGCGGAAGCTCACCCCATTCCCCAACCTTGAGACATGCAGCCCTGTGAAGTCGCACCTTAATGGTGAGGTATTCGGCGGGGTTGCTGGCCTGTCAAGGCCTGTGCATAACATTACACTTGTGAATGTCAGCAAAGCCAGATCTACTTCAAAAGTGTGCGCACCTCGATGGTGAGGTAGTCGGCAGGGTTGCTGGCCTGCACGGTGCCCGTCGCCAGGAGCAGCTCGCCGTTGGGCCGCCCATCGTACAGCGCCACCTCCTGTCCCCGGCTGCAACATCACATCAAAAGACCTTCTCAGAAGACCTGATGGCCAAAACTTCTCGGAGGCTGGGATGGGTTGCTCAGCGCTGCAGTCGTGCATGTGCCTCTGACCTCTAGAGATGTAGCACGACTGGCTCTGCCGCTGTGCACGCGTCGCGCCGTCCGTGGTGCAATGCCCGCAGCGCAAGAGCTCTCGCCCGTTTGAGCAGCTGGTCGACAGTCAGCACGTCGGCAACGCAGTCCGAGCTGTGGCTCCAGCGCCGTCGCCCCCAATTGCATGCAATGACCGTCCGTGAGGATGGTCACCGGAACAATGATGACCACAAAGATGATCACCTGATCGAGCGGTTGGCCATCAGCACGACGGCGCTGTCGACGGCGCCACCGCCACTGAATTCCATAGAAACACATTTTCGAGGAACTGACTGATCACTTTTCAGTTTCACCCGTAGGAGCGGTTTGCCGTCAGCACGACGGCACCGCTGCCTGCATCATAATCCAGCGCCGCTGCTGTCGGGTCGCCCGAGCGCCGCATGCGGTGCACCGCCGGCGCAATTGCAAAGCACTGCGCCGCCGGGAGGTACACCGCATGCGCCAGCACCACGGTCATCGCGTCCAGGAACGCCTGCTCGCTGAACGTGTCTGCAGCGCCCGGAGATGAGGAAGTTGAAAGAGGTGACATCAACACAGAAAGAAGGTGACGATGCTGACTTGAGGGAGGTACTCCGCGTGCGCCAGCACCACGGCCACTGGCGTCCAGGAACGCCCTCTCGTCGAACCCGCCTGGAACAACCAGGTGCGCCATGACACACCAATGCTTGCTCATGTCTCCTGATGCTCCGCTGCGCTGCCGGTACAGAAGAAAGCTGTTGTCTCAGAGCGTCCATTCGGCAGCGCGTCCTTCCAATCGGGAACGGTGACTGCCATGACCAGTGGGGCCGAGTCGGTCAGGAGACAGCGGCGTGTTTGTGTGTCAATCCTGACCTGCAGGCAGGTCGGGCGCGGCTGCAGAAATAGCGCCCCACTCCTCGCGCAGGGCAGCGGCTCGCTGTCGGGCGGCGTCCGCAATCGGCGAGCCTCGCAGCAGCTCCGCCAGCTGCGCTTCACTCCACAGCAGCGGCGTGCTGATGCGTTGCGGCAGTGACTGCAGCAGCGCCGCCCACGGCGACGCTTCGCCCTGCCATTTGGTGTCACAGGGTGCACTGAGAAGCAATCCTGCTGCTATGTGCAGCTTTGCAGGGATTTTGATAGGAATCCTGGACATTAAAGTCCTGGAAAGAGCCAACCTAGCCGACACACAGACGAACCCTACATCGCAAGGCGACGCTTGCAGTGCAGGTCAGGCAGGCTGCCATGAGAAGTAGTGCTTTGCGCTGCAACCATGGAGCCACATCCTGGCTAAGTCTGCAGGTGAGGTTACAGGTGCCTGAGACCGTGCGCGGACCTTTCGTCGCTCGGCGATGAGCCACAGCGCCAGGCCCGTGAGCTCGCCGCGGCCCTCCGCGGCGGCAGCGACCGACTCCTCGGCGGCCACGTCGGCGGACGTAACGCACAGGTCACCGGGTATCTGCAGAATGGCCTGCATTTGAGACATACCGCTTCAAGAAGAACTGATCAAGATGCCGCATTGCATTTCCATCTTGGACGCGGCCTCGTGGAAAGCGGTACAGTGGCACACGTGCATTCCGCCAACCATGCTGGTCGACGATGTAAATGTGCCCAATGTTGCTACCTCGCTGCTGCCGATGTTTCGCGCTGCCGCCAGGATGCTGTGCGCCTGGGCGCCGGTGCCGTTGACCTGCGGCTGCGCAGCCGCCAGCGACACGCCCTTCCGTTCCAGCCATCGCTCCAGCCCCGCAGCGGCTGTGTTTGTGGACAGCGCCGCCTCGGCTGCTGCCACCGCCGTCGTGCAGCCTCGGTTCCGCTGACTGCGTGGCAACCGTGCCGATGCCAGGGAGGGCCTGCTGGTGGAATGCGCCCGAGTGCTGCAGGTAAGGTTGGGGTCCATGTGCCGAAGCGCATGTTGCTGCCGCGTGCATGTGCATGCTGGCACTGACGTGGTGACGGCGCCAGCAAAGCTCTGCATGCTGCCTCGTTCGGTATCAAGACTCAAGGCTGATGGAGAATTAAGGGAGTCAGGCTCGATTCACGTATGTGTTGTCTGGCCTTGGCCAGCTCAGCTGGTCAGGAGGTGACCGATACAAATTTATGGTGCAAATTTGCAACATACACCGCCCGTAATATCAGACGCCGTCATTATAGAGTAGTATTCGGTTTCTAAAGGTCAGGGAACTGTTTGCAAATATGCAATTGCCTTCAAACTTCGCCATGCCCATCATATCCAATATCCTTTGGCCCACTGCAGCGTCCTGCTGTCGGCAACTGCTGCCGGGAGTGGCCAGAACGTTTTTGTGCAGCAAGGCCCTTTCACATGTGGTTGCAAGTAGCTGAGTTATTAGGTCTGTTCCTGACGTCGATGCAGATTGACTGACTTGCTGCAGCATTCGAAGTATTGAACCTCCGATCGATGACTAAAACTTGGACACAGACGCACCTCACGACTCTGTCTTTGAACCGCTGCCAAGTCCATCACCGGAGTCTGGAAAGTCTCGCTTGAAAGTTTGAATTGCTCCCACTGCCTCAGCATGCTACAGCGCTCGACGGCGCCCCATCAGCCACGCCTAGCTGCGGCAGCGACCTGTGTGCAGGAGCAGCCGTTGCAAAAAGGCGTACCGGCGCTGAAATTATCAGCCGCTCAGCAGACCCAATCTGGCAGATGCTTGTCATGCCGGCCTCGCCGGCATGTGGCAGCACGCGCCGCTTCGCCGATCCAGAGCCCGCAGCAGCAGTGGCAGGCCCTGAGCAGCATCGTCTGGGAAGGCAGTGAACAGGTACAGGAGGTCGGAAAGTGCAGACTTGCAATATGTCTGGTTGAAGCGCCGCCAACAAGGGACCAGAAAAGGCCTAAACTGACGGACTCTGATGTCTGCACACAGGAGGCGCTGCAAAGAGCGGCGCCGCTGTCCCGTGAGCACCCGCTGTGGCGGCTGCTGCTGCTCAGCGACGGCTCGGTGACGAGACACCTGCAGCTGCTGACCGGCTCGGCGGTCCGCGTAGACTGCCTGGCCATGGCGCCGGCAGTGGAAGAATCAGCAGAGCTGCCGCCAGCGGTCGAGGCGCTGGCGCACCCGCTGCTGCAGCGCGAGGTGCACCATTCGCTGCCCTGGACTTGGTTGTGTTGTCGCCTTGCCAGCGCCGTCCTATCGTACATTGTGTATATGCATGTTCTCGAGCTTCTCGAGGAGCTCTGTGACCCAATTGTAATGTACATGACCTGGTATCTGATCACAGAGCTACGCAGGTGGCCAGTCGCACGGTTGCCAGCTGAATCTGGCAATTTGACAGCACGTAAAGGCCGACTATCTCGGCTGTCAGTCCCCCAGGTGCTGCTGCGGAACCAGGCAACGGCGGATGGGCGTCGGCGGCGGGCGTTGACTTGTCAAACGCATCCATAGAGAGGCATTCAAAGCCTGAGAGGCATTCGAAGCCTAACCATCTCGGCTTTTGCTTCCGCAGGTGCTGCTGCGAAATCCCGGCGATGGCGGCCGAGCGTTGGTGCATGCCACCTCCTGGTGGAACACTGACTCCGCAAGCCAGAACCTACGGGACCCCAGCCAGCCCATCTGGGTGTCCCTCAGCCAGGTGTGCTGGTGCTGCTGCTCTGAGTGCCGCAGACGAGTAACCGTAAAGAAATTGTACATAGTGATCGAAATCTGGCGTTGTTTTGTTGGGACAGAAGCGTTGATGTCTGCTGAACAGTTGGAAGTCTCAAACGGTCCAGGCGCGCAAGGAGCTGTACCGCGAGATCAAGACGGTGCAGCTGGGGCACTCGGCGGCGCTCGAGGCGCATTTTGACGCTGAGGGCCCCTTCTGGGGCCGCCAGTACCTGTTCTGGCACGCCGGCGCGCCGCTGACGCTCATCCACGAGGCCTTCTCGCCACGCCTGCTGAAGTACCTTGCGCCACCCAGCAACGGCAGCCGCTAGGAGGCTGCGCCTGTAACAAAGTATCATCAAAGTGCTACTGAGTGGAGCATGTAGATAGGCAGGGAGTGAAGAAGGATGTGCCTAGAGGGTCACTCGGCCAGAGTCGCAGGCAGCGAGACGCATTGGATTGATGTGATGGGTGTCAGTGCTGTGCGTGGTGTGATGTCGTCTTTGTGGCGTTTGACGTCGTCCCAGTGTCTGTTGCAATTGCAGTTTAAGGCCCTGTATGCTAGAAAGTTCAATCGGATTGAGCGGAAACTGTTAGGGAGGACCTCTCCCAGCTCGGTGCCAGTATCATATGTAAGCCTACAGGACGTTCCTACAGACACTGAGCAAGACACGCAGTGCCCTCTCATGCCTGCTCTGCCGCCGGGCGCCGAGGTGCCAGCAGCCCCACTAGGCAGGCGTTCATCATCATGTCGATGTTGACCCATCGGTGGTACTTGTTGAACAGCGCCGTGGCCTCCTTGCCCGCCCCCAGCATGAGGTAGTCGGCGCCGCCGGGGTGGAATTTGAGGTACGGCGTCACATTGTACACCTGCAACATCGTCACAAGCAGAGCTTGAAACTCAACGCATCTGCTCCGAGATTGTGCTCTGGGCAACACACATGTAATGTATGTCCGGAGACAGAACAGACTTGTGTAAAGGACACGATACACACTGACGACAGCACTCTGTTCACCTTCCCGTTGATGACCATCCATGCGTTGTCTCTGCTCCTATGCTGCTTGACTTCCTCCATGGTTATGCCGCGCCGCGGCGGCTCCCCTTTCAAGCCTGCGCAGAATCACAGCACATGGCGACAGGCAACTTCCGCGTGGACGCGGCGCACAGCGCATCGTCATCCCAAGACCAAAAGGGTAATGGCATGACACGTTGCGTGTCGTTCCATGCGTGTATGATCAAAACACGCGAACCACACCTGCAAGGTCTGGATGTGTGCGTGCAAGCTTCATCCACTCCATCTGGCTGTACCCCTTCTCAAGCGGCACCTGCACATGCAGAAACACACATAATGTCAGCACGGCGACACTGAGGCAGACACGGCCGCCTGAATACAATGCTACGTGCAGATTTGAATTGGGCAAGTTGGCATACGCAGCATGCCACACATGTGCACGACGGTCACCTTGCCGGGACGCCGGGGCAGCGGCTTGGCGGTCGCCTGGGGGGGCTGCAGCTGCAGCATCACACAGTTCAGCGCTCATCATTTGTCCCACTAGGTCACAGCTTTCAGGCCAGTACGTGCTGTTGCATAAATGCACACGCTGCCGCACCTGCTGGGCTGGGACCGCTCCGGCCGCTGGTGCTGGCATGGGCTGTGCTGCGCTATCTGTATCCTGGCTCCGGTCCACCACCGTAGAACGTGCTGTCAATGGCTCCTGCAGTGTTCACAGTAAGCACACGTCAAATCTGCATTGTTTGGCGCTTGCCGCATGCTCTCAGAAGCTGGGTGTCATTCGGGTTTGCGATGACGATTGTTCACCTTCATGTCCACAACTTCCTCCTGCTTTTCCTGGTGTTTCTGTTACTACTTTCAACAGTCACATGCACGTCTGTCGAAGTGCGCATGTAAGTCCACGATGATTGTGACCGTAGCAACCCACGAAAATGTTGGGGAAACAAGTGGCAAGCTGCTATGAGTGAAGATTACGCTTCCAGACGACGAACAATAACGTGGAAATGTAATTTGCCCGTTGCCGGACTGCTGTGATGGTCGCGTTGGCAGTGGCGGGAAGTACCAGGCATCTGCTTCCTGCGCCGTAATTACCACTAAACCCTTCACGCTTGCAACAGTACACGGAGTGCAAAGTTCCTGTGATTGCCTCCGTGAAAACAGCACTGACAACGCGCACGAGATTGCAGCGTCTGCATCGCCACCACGAGCTCTCTTCCGCTGACATAGTCACGATCTGACGCTCCGCATAGCCTTGCAGTACAAGGGATGTCGCAATTTTTTTTGATCTGGTAGTGAGGACGTCCTCTGATCGCTGCGAAAAGGCCTGCCATCATGGTGGTCCTAGCCTCGTCAATTGTCACGAAGACGGGGAAGGGTGAGTTGACTGAAGGCCCAGGCCCATAGCAGGGGGTGTTGCTGGGTGTGACAATCACCTGGGTAGTTGCATCCGATGCTCGCAGCAGCCTCAAGTCTGGGCTGTGAGCATTGATCTGGACTTTCAAACATCAGCTGGAGCTGGTGTAATTGGAAGGACGACACTCTTCAATGTCACAAGTGCTGTCAGAGCGCCGCAAGCAGTCTGTGGCAAGGCATCCTCCACCGCTGTCCTGACCCACGCTATGTATCCCCTCGCATGGACAGCACTGGTCAGCCGGCAATTCATCGAGATGTCGCGCGTGCGCATTGAGGGACTGCTCGCGGCATTCCCGAAGCTGGTCGGCAGCGGCAAGCAGCACACATACATCGAGACAGAGAACGTCCGCTATGTGTACCAGCCCATGGAGGTGCGGATACCTTGCCGGCACATCTGCAAAGCTGCAGCATGCATGGGCGCAAACTTGACACAGTTGCTGCGGCATTGCCTTTCTGCTCCAGTGCGCCTTGTCCCTCAGTCAAAACCCATCATACTGTCATCACCTGACGTTGCGACTGATACAGGCGTTGTACCTACTGCTGGTGACCAATAAGGGCAGTAACATCCTGGAGGACTTGGAAACACTGCGCCTTCTGGCAAAGGTGGTGCCGGAGTATGTGGAGTCTGTAGATGAAGAGGTGAGTTTTGCATGGAAAGTGGATTCGCCTCTGCAGTGGCGGGCTGCATGCGGCAGGACATGGGCCAAGGTGCCTGACATGCATGCGGATCGAGGCCTGAGGCCTGCCACTGCTGCGCACGCGCAGGGCATCGAGCAGGCGGCGTTCAGCCTGCTGTTCGCCTTTGACGAGGTCATCTCCCTGGGCTACAAGGAGAACGTCACTGTGCAGCAGGTTAAGCAGGTGAGCGGCGCTGCCAGCATATGATCTGAAATGCATCACTGGCGTATACAGCCCTCTCCAAGTTTGCAGTGTGACAGAATCGAACTGGAACCTGGTGTGTGTGTCTTCTAAAAGCTGTCTGCCTGCAGCCTCCTGCAATGACAAGTGGAAGTCAGCCCCTGAAATCCTACTGCTGGATTGTGCGCGCAGAACACGGAGATGGAGTCGCACGAGGAGAAGCTGCACAAGATGATCATCCAGTCCAAGATCAACGACACCAAGGACGTCATGAAGCGCAAGGCCATGGAGATCGACAAGAGCAAGATCGAGCGGCGGGAGGGGCGCGGCGGCGGCGGCTACTCGCCGGCACCCGGCATGGGCGGCAGCATGGGCGGCGCTGGCCCCATGGGTGCGTCCGCTCCTCTCACTTCTGGCGCATGATGGTGGCAAAAGCACACAAACACTGCCACCCACTCGGCATGCCGCATGATCCCTCCGCGCCTGGCAGGATCGTTTGGACCACTGATGAGCGCTTTCCCAATGCAGCGTCTGCAGAAGCACGGCATGACAGCGGGACTTTAAACAAGTGCTGGCAAGATTCGAGGTTACTGTTTTGGCGGTGCGACTGCGGACCTGGGGCTAAAGCATCTGAGACCTGCCGGTTGGCGGTGCGGACGCGGACCTGGAGTCGTCGTTCGTGTGGCTGAGGCAGTGGAGACTTCCGTTCGGCTGGTGTTGCGTTTGTCGGAACTTGAAACTTGCTGTGTGGCAATGTGCAGATGCGGACCTGGGGTCGTTTACTGTGCGGCCGGAGGCGGTGAAGAGCTACGACCGGCCGGCGGCCGCGCGGCCAAAGGGCATGCAGCTCGGCAAGGCCAAGAAGGCCGCCGACATGCTTGACGCCATGGCCAAGGTAGGCAGCAGAATGAATATTTCATAGTGCGACATCTGGAGCAATCAAAGCCGACGAATAGTACTGGTTTGCTGCGGATGAGGAGCGTGATAGACGGCCAGGCTGCCTCGGTAAGCTGCCAGCATGCCCTGTGGGTCCAGGTCGGAGTCATATTCGCCATGCAGCAAAGCCACTTACCTCAGCCTGCTACTGCACCCGCTGCAACCCCAAAGACGCCAACCCACGTGCGTTTCGGCCGTGCAGGAGGGGGAGGTCATGGCGGCGGACGTGGTGCCGAGCAGCAGCGGCGCGGCGGCGCCGGCGTCGGCGGCGCTGCACAGCGAGCCAGTCTCCATCCAGGTGCGCCAAATGTCACTTAACCCCAATAATTTTGTCTGCTACTCTTGTCGTGGTGTCTTCGCCGCCCAGCAAGCCCGTCTCGACCGTTCCTATTATCCTGATGCTTGTTATGGTGTTTGTTTCGGTTACTTTGGTGCGCACTCCGATGCACAAAACCTGTGTCTTGTACGAGCGATTGTTTTTTTGATGTCGACCGGTTCACAATTTCCGTCCAGGTGGACGAGAAGCTCATAGTGCGCCTGAACAAGGACGGCGGCATGGAGAACATGGAGATCCAGGGGACCATGTCCCTCATGGTGAGCACGCTCTTGTGCATGATGATGCTGTGCTACTTGGACTCTCCCCTGCCCTCCAACAGCCGTGTGACGAGGTCAGTACGGAGAGGATCAAGGCGTCCAAACCGCCTTTTCTCCCGGATCTGTGCCAGGACATCCCGACCCTATGTGCCCTAACCAGTAGTGCTGCAGGGAGAAGTTCTTGTGCAGCACACATGTTGCGCAGGCATTTGAGGTGCAGGGGGTGCCCACACACCTGCTCAATTGCCTCTTTGCGCGACTCAATTACTGGTCGATATGGCTAGCCCTGCACTGCAAGGTGCTCCAGCCAGATTGAAGGTTCCCCACATCACTCCGCCGTAACCAATAAATCTTCTTCAGCAGATGCTAAACGACAGCTTACGGTCTGTTCAATTGTACCTTTGTCTCAGGTTCTGGCGGAGGATGCGGCGCGCATCCAGGTTGCGACGACGAGCCACGGCCAGCGCGGGCTGCCAGTTCATGAAAAAGAGTGTGTTCTGAGCCCTAGGTGCTAGCGGAGCAGGCGACGCGCATCCGGGGTGGCGACGGCGAGCGGCGCCAGCGCGGGCTACCAGTTCAAGACAAACTCCTTGTTCTGAGAACTCAAATGTTCACCCTAGGTGCTAGCGGAGGAGGCGACGTGCATCCGGGTGGCGACGGCAAGCGGCGCCAACGCGGGCTACCAGTTCAAGACGCACCCCAACATCGACAAGGCCGCGTACAGCGCGCAGGGGGTGCTGGGCCTCAAGGACCCTTCGCGCCCCTTCCCCACTGGCAGCGCCCTCGGCATCCTCAAGTGGCGCCTGCAGGTGCGGCCGCGGGTCTCCTGGACCTGCTTGCTGCACCTCCGGCGCCTGTTCAGACAAGCTTTCTGGTGTGCAGTGGAACGAAGTCTAACACATGGCGGTGTGCGCCTGTGCGCTGCCTCCATTGGCGCTGCAGTTGCATGGGCAAAAGCCTCGAGGCTCTCAGTAGACGTATGCTGCATTTCGACCCCTGGTGCACTGACAAGGATGACTGGCTGTCGCCGCTGTCCGCCAACCCACTAGGGGTCAGCAAGGTTAACTACTCCGTTGTCCATGCTGTGTTGCTGTCATCCTCTTCAATTTCCCTTATGTATGTCGCCCCTTCTAGCACGCAGACGACGGACAAGCTCGCTGTCCGTCAACCTGCTGGGGCCCAGCGTCAAACTGTCTTTAGAGCGTCCATTGTTCACACACTGTTCCTGGCATCCGCTCCCATGTATTCATCTGGCACCCCTTTTTCTGGCGCGAAGACGACGGACGACTCGCTGGCGCCGCTGTCCATCAACTGCTGGCCTTCCGTCAGCGGCGCGGAGAGCTACGTCAACATCGAGTACGAGGCGACAGAGGCCTTCGACCTGCAGACGGTCGTCATCGCCATCCCGCTGCCCGCGCTGGCGCACGCCCCCAAAGTCAATTCGGTGCGCATCAGCTCCGCAGCATCAGCTCCGCGGCATCTGCTCCGTGGTGGCATAGGCAGTGTTTCTGCAACTCCGTCAACACCTTCGTTCTCGTTGGGGCAGCAAATATGCCCAGGTTGCGCCTGCAGCATGACGGTGGATTGACGTCGCGGTATGTGACCCACAGAACGACGCCGGGCAGACTTGGCGGTCAGCAGTCCGCTGGCAGCGCGGCCGTCCCGCTTCATCACGGCTGACCCCTGTGTCGCAGATGGACGGGGACCGGCGGTACGACTCGAGGCGGTCTCCGAAGCTTGCTGATGCTGTGCTGGCCCTGGTTTCTGACTCTTGCGCTCTGTCCCGGCTGTCGCAGATAGACGGGGACTGGCGGTACGACTCGAGGCGGTCGACGATGCTGTGGACTATCGACCTGGTGGACGACCAGAACCGCACCGGCTCGATGGAGTTCATCGTGCGCCTTGAACCCTAAATGCATGCTCCCTAACCCCTAACAGCATCCTGCATTCACATGAATGTAGCTTATCGCATTCGGAACCTGGAGCTCTTGGCGTGTGCCCTGCCTTATAAGGTCAAAGGCTGAAAAGGACATGAGGGTATATACATGGTTGCTGAGAATTGACCTTGAGATGCACATCTGCATCTCGTCTGCGGCGCGCCGCCAAGGTAGCGGCTGCGTCCGGCTGTGCGTGCGCTGGCATCAGTGCAGTATTGCTCTTACATGCCATTCAGGTTTTGACGTTCATGATGTTGCGGTGGTGCAGGTGCCGGCGTGCGACTCGAGCAGCTTCTTCCCAGTGGAGGTCAACTTCACCGCCACAAAGACGCTGTGCGACATCCAGGTGCGTCTGCCAGGACAGGGCTACAAACCCTAAACAATGCCGCGCTGTCACATCAACCAGATGCAGTCCCGGCAACGTATGTTGGGCACATGTGAATCCAATGCAAATTCTTTGAGTGTCCCCGGCAACGCCTGACTCCGCGTCCTTGTGTGTGGCATCAATTGCCTGTTTGACTCGTTGAATACCTCAGAATGGAACCTACTCGAAATGATGGCGTTTCGTGGATGTGCAGGTGCTGTCGGTGACGTCAAACGACACAGGGGTACCCGTCAAGTACGCGTACACGACGCTGCTCTCCACAGACGAGTACCAGGTCGTCTGAAAGCAACGTCAAAACCCTAAATCCTTTCAAAGGGCGCGGCGTGCTGCAGCTTGCGCAGCATGCCGGCTGCGCGGCCCCGAGGCTCGGAAGACAGGAACGGTGCCAGGGCCATGAACGAAGCGCTTGGTTTGATACTGGGCCTGCCCGAGATGGCAGGCGCTGCAGTGCGCACTGTGGATGATATCCTCTAGCTGACAATGGACTTGTAAACACATGAACACGCTTGCCCTCTGCAATGCGCCACACCAAGGACCAAATTCCCAGACGGGGCACACGCTCAGGCGGTCTATATGCATCAACTGCTTTTTACGAAGCCTCTGTTCAAAACACTATGTTTTCCTACTCTTCCTCACTGCTTGTGGTGGCAGCATCTTCTGGCGGCAACTCGTGCATGCCTGGCTCACAAATCGAGCATCTGGCTGCCACTCTGCAGCATTGACGTCCTCATCAAGGACAGGCAGCCACTGCTCCACCATCGTCCCCGTCGCTGGCAGCAGCCGCCGTCGCAGGCAGTGTGTTTTCACTCCGATCATCACCCTCATATGCTCATGCATCCAGCTCGGAGTCTTCAGCCGCGCAGCCCTCAGCTGCGGCAGCTGGAGCAGCCTCGGGGTCCGCTGTAGCACTGCTGAGCTGGGTGCCGTCAGCACATGGCATACACATCTCATCATCACCGTCTGCTGCAGTGCACGGCTGCTGCGCCGCCTGATCGCAGCCGCCGTCCCAGCTGCTGGCTGCTGTGTTGGTGTCTGCCCGCTGCTCCGGCAGCTCATTGCCACCACTTCTCCGACCCTCTTCGTCGTCTGCGCATGGCTGCTGCGCCGCCTGGTCCCAGCTGCTGCCGGCAGCTGTGTCAGCGCCTGCCTGCTGCGCCGGCCGCGCATTGCTGCTGCCCACTGAAAGCGCAGTCTGGCGCCTGCTCTCTGCGTCAACGTCCAGGCACTCCGATGTATGCGGCGCCGCAGCCGCTGCTGCCAGTGCATCTGGAACGTTGCACGGCAGCTGCTCTGGAGTGTCGACGCTGCCGTGGGATGCGCAAACCGTCGCATAAGGAGCTGCCGCCTTGATGCGGCCGTCGGAACTGCCGCTGCGCAGCATTCGCAGCTCTGCGGTGAGCGCCTTGATCTGCTTAGCCTGCGCTGCCGCCTTGCCCTGTGTGCACAGAAAATTTTGCTGTTGAACACGGCACCTAAAGTGGTTGGGTTGTCTGGAAATCCCGCTGCAGGTTGCGATGACCCTTCCCCCAGCAGCATGTATTTGTATCTGTATGTGACATGCACACATATGACACGCAGCACATGACATGCAGCAGGTTGTGCAAGCACGAACCACATCACCTGCGCCTTGCACAAACGGGTGAGGGCCTCCTGCCCGGGCCGCACCGCCAGCTGCGCCTGCAATTCGCCAACGAGCGCTGCGCGCTCCGTCAGCTGCATCCCCTTCTCCACGTTCGCCTGTTGGATTCACACAACTGCTGTCGTCAGTGCCACGCCGACTGTGATAGAATGAAGAGCGCAACACGCTCCGACAGCTGCATCCTCTTCTCCACGTCCGCCTGATAAACAATAGATTGACCTGCTTCAGCGCCACATTGACACATGTGGAATCTCTTGAGCGAACGTGACGGTGTGCCGCGCTCTCCCACAGTTGCACCCCTCTGCATGTTCACCTGCTAACACGAAGGAGCAGCTCGGAAGGTTGCGGCCCGACACCTTTGCATTCGGACATTTGTTATTACCCAAGGCACAAACGACCGCTTGCTAATGCAGCTTGAAATTGAGCACAGACGCGCATGTGCACTCCCTGGAGTGCCAGCTGAGGAGATGAGGCACCTCCGTCATGGCGACGAGGCGGCGCTGCAGCACCTGCGCCTGCAGCAGCAGCTCGATACATCTTGCTGTCTGGCACTGCCAAGCACAGACGCCAAGTAAACTTTAGACTTGCGTCACCCACCTCCGTCATGGTGATGAGGCGGCGCTGCAGCGCCTGCGTCTGCAGCAGCAGCTCGTGCGCGGCGGGGTCGGCGCCCTCCAGGTGGCGCCACCTGTGCACATTCATTGGCCGCTCGACCTCCTCACCGTACGCATGCGCCTTTATGCGCTCCTGCAATGTTCCAGTAACATGTATATCCAGAATCAGCACTTCTGCAAATGTTCGATACCATCTAGCATGTTCGGATGCTCAGTGTCACGGAGTAGAGGGATATTGCCGCAAATCTTGCTTTCAGTGGATGCAGCTCACATTCAAGCAAGCGCTACAAACTGTGTTTTTATGGTGGAGACTGCTGCTGTGCTGCGCCATGCAGAGACGGGCCTCGTTTGATTGTGGTGCCACAGCCGCGCTTAGTGTAGTCGCTCACCTGAGCCAGGTCCTGCTCCAGGGTGGCGATCTCGCGCCGCATGGCGGCTGCGTCCTGGGCGCCCGCCCGCAGCACGCGCGCATCGTGCTGCGCGCCCTTCAGCTGCACCTCCGCCAACCGCAGCTGCTCCTCCATCTGCCATCGAATACAGCGCCAGGAGACATTAGAAGGGCAACAAATACCATTCTGGCTGCCTTTGCCGCTTTTGATTGCCCAAAGGGCATGGTGGATCTGGACAAACAGAGCTGCTGACGTTGAGCTGAAGAGCGAGGTAGCAAACTTCACACGCCTGCTGGTGCTGCACCGTGTTCTGGGTGATGACCTTGGCCTGATCCGCCGCCGCTGCCGCCGCCGCGGCAAGCTTCTGGCTGCAAGCTGCCAGCTCGCGCGCCAGCCGGTCACGGTCCTTGGTCATACTGTCCATGCTCCGTGCATCCTCCTTCGCTTTCTGTGCGCCTCCACACCGCAGTAACATCAACGCAGAGGATCTGTCACTGACGAGCGATCCTGAAATGATCAGGATGAAGATAAGGCAGCAACCGCTGCTTGAGCGGAGAGCGGAACGACGCATCACCATTACCAAGAACAAAAGTTTTACCGCGTCTGCCTGGCCGAGACATCGTCGCATGACGTCCATTTCGGCGCGCAGCGACACCTCGGACTTGCGCAGCGCGTCCTTTTCCCGCTCCAGCTGCTCCGCTCGCAGCAGCACATTTTGTGCGGCCGCCTGCATGTGCGACAGTGCGCCCGCGATTTGCAAGTATTGAACTGACAGGTTGCGCTGAACATGGCCTGCAGTGCCCGCTGTCCACGCTCATAAATTCAGTGACGAGGAGCAACCTGCTGATCACACTGTTGCCGCACCTGGGATTTGTGGAGCATGTCCTGCAGCTGGCGGAACTCCCTGCCGTCCCGCTGGAGCCGTTGAGCGGCGGCGTTCGCCATGCTGGGAATGTTTGTGATGTGCGAGAATTGAATCTATGATCCCGGGAGATATTTCCGCTGCTCACTGTCCTGACCGCACGACTCAGCTGAATCCCCGCCCTGACCGACGCAGCCTGGCGCTGTCTATCTAGAGATTGCCATCGAGGCGACAATGTGGTCACAGACACCGCATTTCTGCATGTCTGATGTTCAACGATTATATGTTTCGCAACCGCACGGTTACTGCACGGTTTCTAAATCACCCGCTTAAGCAAATCGACGTGCAGCATCGCGTCGAAACTGCACCACTTTCACAAGTCCCTGCCACAGCGATGGCAACTGAAAGTCAAATAGGAATCGAGCAGATTCAACGTAACGGCAAGGCCTTGAATCGGGATCAAAAGCAGTCTCGATGTTGAGCCGCGCGTCTTCGCGGCAGTAAAACAACCCTAAAACCCTTTAAAACCCCCAAGAGCGGACCAGTGTCGAGCTCCGAGCTGCAGTACCAGTTACTCATTCCAGCATAGATGGCGACATCGGCTCACTTCTGTACATCTGCATGCCTGGAGGCTGCTGGAGGCGCAGCGACAGAGCAGAGGTCGAGAAGCACCGGGCCATCGGTGACCAATAAAGACTGAAGTTGTTGCCAGCTGAGCAACTGGCCTGTGGACTGCCCTCCAACTGGGATTGCAGCCTTGCGGCCGCATCATGCATGTTATGCAGGCTCAGGCCTGCGGCCAGAAAGCCCGCCCGTCATCGACAGCGGTGGCGACCGCGGTGGCGCAGCCAGCGCCTTTCATTTGCCGCCAGCGCGACCCCAGCGGCAGCTCGCCGGCCTGCTCGGCAGCGCCTCGAGCGTCGTCGCAGCTGCACCGCCGGCAACGGCGGCGCGGGCGGCATCTGCACCCTCTGCAAACTGCCGCCAGCCAGCGCGGCGACGCGGGGCGGTCAACAGACCTCTGGAGCGAGGACCTGACAGACACCTCCTGGGGCGCCGGCTGGGAGACGGTCGGAAACGGCGACGAGCAGCGCGAGGTGCCGCAGATTTGGCCGGAAGCAGAGGTGGGCCGCACAGCCTCCTTGCACACTGGAAACTGCTCGTTTTCCCAACTCAGAGGCATGCATACATCAAAGAGGCACGCACACTCCATCTTCTGTGTTGTGTCACCGAACGCAAGGTTGGCGAGCTGAAGCGCATATGCATCATATAACCTTGGCAGAGGATGACGAGACTCACACAGATTCCTCGTTGAAGCCATAGCTGCTGCGCACTCTTGTGCGCTGTGGGCTGCTGACTCTGTTACCGACCCTGCCAGACCTGCATCGATCCTACCCTGATCCCAAGGAAGCTACAACGGCACATCTGAAATGCATCCTGAGGCGAGCCGGCGCATGTCTGCAGGAGCCGACGAATCCCGAGGCAATCGCACAGAATGTCCTGGCGGTGGCGCTGGCGGCGGTGCTGGCGCTGGCTGCTGGCAACGTGCTATGGAAGATCCTGGTGGTCTGCTGGGCGCTCATATCTGCAGCCGCGCGCTACTCGGTCGTGGCCATGGTGCTGCTCGTCATCGCGGTGTTTCTGTCTTAACTTGACACTAGTTTCTGTCTTGAGAGGAAGGTTTGGGTGACACCGCTTCCTGTCTGGTGTTGCGGCAGCGTGCATGTATAGAATGACCTTGAAGCTAAGAGCGGTGCAACCCGTTCCAACATGGATTCCATGATGCTGTGTCGCCAACTCCACAAGTCGCAACTTATGGTTGCTTTGAGCATTGAGACCGGCAGTGCACACGCATGTCCCTATGTCCCTACCGGCAAGTAGTGCGGCTTGTGCACTTGGCCATGGCCGCGCCGCACCTGTGGATCTCACGCTCAGCCTTGCACACAACATTCAACGCTGCACGCGCATGCTGCCGTGCATCAAACACCGAGCAACGACTCAACCAATTTGAAGCACCGCCGGGCAAAATGCTGCAGTGTGCATGAAGCGCGAATTTGGTACACTCATGCTGGCTGCATGCTGAGCATGTCACGCGCAGCATGATTGCCCCCTCTTTGATCATTTTCGCAGTCAGTCTCAGCCATTCCGACTTCGCTTGATACAGCAAATCACGCAAAATGCAACTTGCGCTGGATTGACAGCAGCGCGCGAGCAGGCATGGAGGGCGCTGCAGGCAAAAGGAAGGATGCTCCAGGTCATGAGGATGGCAGAGACCAGGACGCAGAAAACAGCCGGCCGGCTGCTGGCATGAGGCTTGCATCAGCGTCAGTCAAACGCCGGTTCGTGCCTCCGAAGATGGTCGGTGCTGCTGCTGCCGCCAAGAGCACACAGCCTCTGGCCTCGAGGGCAAACCTGACACAGCGAGTGGGAGCCAGCAAGCCAGCAGCCAAGCCGGCAGCAGGCAGTGCAGCAGAAGACAAGGCGCAGTACTTCACCGTCCTGTACACCAAAAAGTCCAACAAGGTGCGCGCTTCAACACACGCCATCTGGCCGGCGGCGTACCCATTCTGCTGTCAGCAGCTGCTCATGAGGCATGGAGCTGAGGGATTGTGCTTCAAAATCGCAGAAGCGGCAGAACAAGACGTTCTCAGACGGTGAGCCATCCTTGCTTCGCTGCGCTTCATTCAACGGGTTGCATGTGTGTGTCTGCGGCACAGGCTGACCTCCGCAATGCTCATGGTACTGATCAGGCCTGTCAGCTCCGCAGGCATCCTGCAGGTCACCAGCGACGGCATCTGCATGCTATACAACGAGGTGTGCATCATTTGCAACCTGCAAAGCCTCAGCATGCAGCTCCTGGCTGATGCCAGTGCATTGCCGCACGTCCCCGGCAAATGCACGTGTCATAAGCTTGCATGCAAGTCCGATCGATGTCTATGCTTTAGGTTGATGTGAACCTGCTCATGCAACACGCAGGAGGGCAAAGTCGTAACCAAGTCGCGGGTGGCCAACTCATACAACATGCCGCCAGGCGCAGAGATCTCCCTCAATAGCATGGAGCTGGAGGTCGACTCGCGCATCGATGCGCAGCAGTTCAGGCGCGCTAAAAATGCTTGCGGTGGCAGATCATTCACATAACAGCTTGAGTGAGCTATCATTCAAATCAAGTTGAGAAGCTGAAACAGAAGTGTGCAAGTATGGTAAGCTCTGGTACATGCTTGTTATACACACTGCAGGTCCGGCTCGTGCTTCGCCAAGTCAGCATCGCCCAGCAGGCTGGCGCCTGCCGCGGCCGGCGCCGGCGCATCCTCCAGGGCCTTCAAGACTGTGCTCGGCGGCGGCGCTGCTGGCAGCGCGCAGCCGCCAGTGCAGCCGCAGGTGCACGTCCTGCATGCTGCACCGTGTTCTAAGGCATTGCTCGACTGCAGACACAGTGCTTGCAGCGAGTCACGGACCCTCGTCTGACCAACTGAGGGTTTTACATGCAACCCTGTGGTTGTCCCGCTACAGGGCTTGCACAGCCCGGAGGCTGAGGGTGCGCTGGTGCTGAATGAGGCTGAGTGGCGCGGCGGCCAGGCCGGCGCCGCCGGCCGCCGGCCTGTGGCGCCCATCGTCGTGGACCCCTACCTCTGCAGGTGACACTTCCTTCTGCCTGCACATGCAGCCTTCATTGCGTGCACGCAGCCGCCATGTGCATACGCAGTCATGCAGCCGCTTGCTGGCACATCGCGAACACCGTGTTCAAACATATTGGATGTGCTGAGAACAGCGGTGTGGCGCATCTTTGACATGCTTGAACGGCACATGCCCACATCAGTTGAGCCCCACTGCACCTCAATCGCCGTTCCGTGAATGCAGGCACCTGCGGCCCCACCAGCGTCAGGGCGTCAAATTCCTGTACGAGTGCACCATGGGGCTGCGCGACGCCAACCGCCTCGGCGCCATCCTGGCCGACGATATGGGCCTCGGGTGAGCTTTCAGGGTTTTGTTTTGTATGGACGCTGGCACTTTCGCCTGCATGCACGCGCTGCACTTGGTTGCTGCGGCAGGAGGAGCAGACCGATCGCAAGTGGCTCCGACTTGGGGCTGACGGCAAAGTGTGCGGTGTCAATTGTGCAGGAAAACGCTCCAGGTGCTGTCGCTGGTGTGGACGGCGCTGCGGCAAGGGCCGGCGGGCCGCCCCGCCGCGGGCAAGGTGCGGGCTCTCTGCAGCCAGGCTCTGAGTTGGGCCATAGTCTCCGCATGATCACTTTGACCAATGTTAGACTCAAGATTGCGAGGCACCGACAGCTGAAATAAGTGCACTACTGTTCTGCATGCAGGTCGTCATTGTTGCGCCCTCCAGCCTGTGCGCCAACTGGGCCGCCGAGGCCAAGAAGTGGCTCGGCAACGAGCGCCTCAAGGTGCGAGAGCGGCTGACATGAATGTGCACGCCTGCATTGTGCGGCTGTGGACCTTGCAAGGGGCCTGATGAGGCATCGACCTTGAGTTTGCATGCTGCAGGTGATGGTCATTGCAGCGGGGGCGCAAGCGCAGCAGCAGGTCCAGGTGAGCTAACTCCAGGGGTTGTATTGGTGTGGATCTGTTCGTTGTTGCGCGGCCTGGACCTCTACAACTGCATGCTGCGGCTAGCGCAGTGCCAGCCATATGAGGCGTCATATGCGGTCGGTATGAAGGCAAGGTGCTGCAAGACGCCGCAGGACTTCAAGTTCGGCACGGTGTTCCGGGCGTGCGTGATCTCGTACGAGACCGTGCGCAAGTTCAGCAAGGACCTCAAGGGCAACTGCGACATCCTCATCTGCGACGAGGGCCACAGGTTTTCTACCTCGGGCTTTAACCACCCATCTATAGCCCTCATCAGCTTGATGTCATAGAAGGACATGTTCGATGCTCTGGCACCTGGTTTGACGGTGTGTGCTGTACATGCAATGCGCACCATGCTGCATGTATACCCAGCACATATTTCGGCATGCACAGCTGTTTGCAGAATGTCCCTCAGTCCTGCAGGCTGAAGTCGTCGGGCGGCAACAAGACTATTGATGCCCTGCTGGCGCTGGATTGCCCACGGCGGATCCTCCTGACGGGTGCGGCATTTGAGTAAATAGATCTGCAGCTTCGTCTGCTCATCTCTCATGCTGACGCTTATGCTGATGCTGTTTCTGCATGCTGTGTCATTTGTGTTTGCTATCCCTCCATTATGACAGCCTTCTGCTGGACGCGATGAAGTTTCTCCAGTCCAGAGTTGACTGTGACTTGCTGGACGACCGCCTCGCAGGCACGCCGCTGCAAAACAACATGGACGAGTACTTTGCGCTCGTGGACTTTGTCAACCCCGGCAGGTGGGACAAACCGCGCTGTGAAACATGAGATGAGCGTGCCAGGTTCCGCTGGCGCTGGTCACATGTCACTTTCATCTGTTGCAGAGCGCGTTTCATGGCTGTTTCCAAGAAGGCGCCGCTCCTGTGCTCTGCAGCCTGGCGACTAGCCTGTCGCAGTTCAAGCGTGTGTATGGCGACGTCATCACGCGCTCCCGCGACCGCGGCGCGAGCGATGAGGACAAGGAGCTTGGGCACGAGCGCTCCCAGTGAATTCTCGCGAACATCTCGCGTTTTGCGCCTAATCTGCGGCTTTCGAGCAGTGGAAGGGATCGGGCTGAAGTGGAATACTGGTCAAAGCCAGTCCACAGCAATACATTCCACTGACTGCATTCGCGCTTCCTCGGTCCGCAGACTTGTGTCCCAACTAGGCAATCATGCTCCAGCGGTACAAACCTCAACATCACTCTGCCGCTAAGTGTCAATGTTGGTGCCACCAAATGCAGGGAGATGCAACGGCGCATCGACGGCTTCCTGCTGCGCCGCACCTCCGAGATCAACCAGCGCTTCCTGCCGGACAAGACCACCTTCACCGTCTTCTGCCGGCCCTCGCTGCTGCAGGTCTGCCGCCGGCATGAGTCGTTATTGCGTATGTGCATACTTGACACCAGGAACTGGAGCTCCCAGACAGCTGACAATCTCATTTTCCGAGCTGGTGTCTGGTGGCAGATGCTTCCAGAGGGAAGAGGCTGCCATATTCCTTGCGCTGATCTACACACTACAACGTCCTGATGGTGCTGCATGCAGGTCAAGCTGTACCGCCACATCCTGAACTCGCGGGCGATCACCAGCCTGCTGTCGGCCAGCGGCACCTCCGATGGCAGCTGCATCCTCACCTCCATCACAAAGCTCAAGAAGGTGTGGCGCGTCCATGTTGGGCTCTGCAGTACCATACGCGAATCGTACAAGGACCTGACAGCTTTTAAGGGGTATGTAGTTCTGCCGAGCCACTGTTCACCTCTTGGTGCTAGGGACAGAGGCGCACAACGTGGCTTGGCACGGTCTGCCACATGTGTGCTGCTGGCATGGAAATCTCGGCGCCGACCTTGCAACAGAAGCGACTGCTGTCGTCCAAACTGCGCAGGTGTGCAATCACCCGGACATGCTGCGGCAGAAGGGCGACGACGCCGCCGCGGAGGCCGAGCCGCTGGACGACCTGTTCCCTGCCGACCATGTCGCCGGGGCGCCGGCGGACTCGGGTGCGTTCGACTGTCACGACTAACAACTCAAAAACAGGGTGCTGCCTTCATTCGTCTTGGCCGCGCCAGAGCAGCCCACAATACTTTATCAGTCACCCCGCACCAGCAGGCTGTAGCGATAGCATCGCCGCTCCAGCCTGCTGCTTCGCGAACAAGTGCAGAAGCCTGACGATCAAGCATCAGCGCTGCTTCCTCACATCCATCGACTCAAGTGCATGGCCGTCCTCCCCAAGTCCCTGAACCAGATGGCGTGCCTGGGAGGCGCTGCTGCAGTCGCTGCGGGGCGGCGAAGACCGGGTTGTGGTGGTTGGCAACAGCATCCGCTCCTGCATCTTCCATTAGAATCAGCCAACAGAACGTCTACCGAATTTGAGTGCATTCCCGCAGGCAAGCTGGCGTGTCTGGAGGCGCTGCTGCAGGCGCTGCTGGGGGGCGACGACCGAGTGGTGGTGGTCAGCAACAGCACGGCGGCGCTGGACATCGTGGGCGGCCTGTGCGCATGCCTGGGCCTGCCCACCTGCAGAATCTCCGGCGCCACGGCGGTGGAGGGCCGCCAGGACGTGGTCAACACCTTCAACTCGCAGCACACGCCCGTCCGAGTGTGTTGAGGTTTCACGCGGTTTGATTGATCATTGCAGCTGAATGTGGTAGCCGCAGCCTAAACCTTGGCTGTGTGCACGATGTGCCCGACATCTGCCCATGGCTGCCTGCACGGCGCGCATGACATCTTACTGACTTAATGCACGATTTGAACGAGCCTGACGGAAGTTCCTCCCGATTCCAGGGGTTGCACTGTTCACGGGGCGTACTGAGTGTGTGAGGGCATGCCAAGTGTGAGAACGCAGTCGAGCGGTCAGCGTTTGCATGCAGGTGTGCCTCCTATCGACGCAGGTGGATGGCGCGGGGCTCAATCTCATCAGCGAGCACGCTGGATAAAACATATGTGAAAAGTTTGATTCCCACAGAATAATAGAACACACTACTCCAGTAACATTTTGTCAAGGTGGAATATATGTGGAAACTGTAAATCTAACAAAAAATCTAACAAACCAAACACACAACAAACAAAATCCGATATCACCCTGCAGGTGTGCCTGCTGTCGACGCGGGCGGGCGGCGCGGGCCTCAACCTCATCGGCGCCAACCACCTGGTCATGTTCGACACCGACTGGAACCCCGCGCTGGACCAGCAGGTGCACCTGTGAAGCGGCTGCATGTCTGATGCGACACAGGTTCCAAATGGTTGCCAAAGGTCCTGTGTGACACCTTCTGGCCTTGCGGGCCGCCACCTCATCGCCGCTGCGCGGACCGCCGCCTTTCAACCTGTCCCGGACTGGACACACCAAGGTGTTGCACGCAGGCGATGGCGCGCATCTGGCGCGACGGTCAGAAGAAGCCGTGCTTCATCTACCGCCTGCTGACGACGGGTGCGTTAGCTGCTAGTTACTACGCCTGACGCCCTGCTTATTCCTCTTGCCTTCGCTGGACTGGCATCCAGCACTGAGGAATCTGTGCTCGTAGGCTGTCCGCAGAGCACTGCCCACACATGCGGCATGATGCCTCTGCCTACTTCTGCGAAAGGCAGGGGGCAGCCACCACCATGTCTGCCGCTGGTCGTGGTCAGGTAAATGCCGTGCAAATCCCTGCAGGCACCATCGACGAGAAGATCTACCAGCGGCAGCTGATGAAAGGGGAGCTGGCCGACGCCATGCAGCAGGAGCAGGGTGCCAAGAAGGCGAGTCTCTTTTTCTTTCTGGTCTGCATCCTGACATTACCCAAATGTCATCTGTGTGCCGGCATGCCCTGCCGGCGTGTGTTGTGTGCCTCACCGCTCGATTATGAGATCTCAGCTCCATAATTGAATAGTAATATTGAGCCGGCAGCTGCAGCGCGATGACGCAGAGTCCATGTCTCGTCTGTCTGGCATGGACGGCTTGAGCTGTTGATCGATATATGGCAGAGATTGCGTGCTGTGCCCTCGGCATACGGCAGGGAGCAAGCCGGTTCGGGAGGGAGGAGCTGCGGCATCTGTTCTCCCAGCGATATTGGGTTCTCACAACATGGAATCTATGTCTCACAACATGATATCTATGTCTCACCCATATCTGGGTGTTTCAGGGGGCGAGCCGGCTCATGAGGGACGAGCTGCGGCATCTCTGTCCGATGATTTCTCAGACGGTGACATTCATTTGATGATGGGGATGTCGCAGGGGACCAGCCGGTTTACGAGGGAGGAGCTGCGGAACTCTGTCCCATCTTTCTTAGACAGTAATATTCATACGTCACTCATTTTCATTTCACGTGGGGGGCCAGCCGCTTCACGAGGGAGGAGCTGTGGGACCTGTTCTCCCGGTGAAGCACATATGACGATGTTCTTATGAAATGATGGTTTTGAAATTCTGTTCCTTTACAGGGGGCCAGCCGCTTCACGAGGGAGGAGCTGCGGGACCTGTTCTCCCTCAACACGCAGACGGACTGTGACACCCACGACCTGCTGGCCAAGTTGCCCGGCGGCGGTGACTGGCAGGTGCGGCGGCCCGCTGGCAGCTGGCCACGCCACGTCATCGCATGCATGTTTAGTGTGCTACATGCTGCACAGGCCTTCGTTCACAAACGCTGATCGACGTTGCCACGCCGCATAAGCCCGACATTCAAATGCGATGTGCATAAACCTTCCTGGGCTGAGCAGTTGATAACGACACGCGCAGTGTATTTTCAATTTCGCACTGTTGATACACCTTCATGCCGCAGGATGGCGGCGGCAGCCAATCGGATGCGGCGCGGGCGGTTGCCGTCGCCGCCTGCCCGGTCGTCAGCTTCGTCCACGTGATGGCCAAGAGCGGCGAGACGGCTGCGGCGGCGGCCGCGGCTGCAGCCGCCACAGTTGGCGATGATGGTGCAGGGCCGTCAATGGCGGCCAGCGCCGCAGATGCGAACTCGGATGATGCGGCGGACGACGTGATGTGCCTCGAAGCCGACATGGACGCCTGAGGAATGAATGAGGGCTCGGGGTCTGCGAGAGTAGCAGCGCAGAGTATGCACAGTGTACCTTTTATTTTTATTTCTACCTGCTGAGAATCTTCAGTCTGCAGTGGAACCCGAATGAGACGGTGGCGAGTGTCATTCAACACGCCTGCAGTCACAGTAGCCAGGACTATTCAGCAACGAAAAGTAGTGTGCGTATGTGTAATGTAATCGCCTTGAGTATTGCAGCTCTCAGCTCAAGGTTCAGGTAGGCAGCAGGAAGACAGGCAACCATGCCGTAGATCAGTTGTGTGATGGGACTCGAGGTCGAAGCTCAGTGAAGAATAATGTCCTGGTGTGCTCATGATGTTTCCCGCCGCGTTCCATGCGCAACAGTTGTTCACGACGACCCCATAGCTTGCGACGTCCGCACACCCACTGAAAGACGACATCTCGCCGCGAAATGAAATTGAAAGGGATGGAGCACACAGCCCCGATATCTGCGTCGCTGCATGGCGGCGCATAGGTGTCCTATAACAGCAAACCATGTGAAAGTTTCTCCCCGAGACTTGACGAACGAACCGTGTGCTAGTCCCGCACTTTCGCATTTGCATCAAATGACGCCGCAACACCAGCACAAGGGTGCGCACGGGAGGCTCTATCATGCATTATTGATGGTGGAAAGATATGCCCGGACTTCGAATGCTCGGCTGACTTCAGCTGGCCCCCGCGATTCGCTCGTATCCCTTGGCGATTGCGCCAGAGAACGACGAGGCAGCAGGTGGGTATTGCACCCCCCGCACCCTGCACCAGGCGGGTGTTGCACCCCCCGCCCGTGTGACGAGCCGCGCTACAAGCCAAGCGCTCTACAAGCCATTGACGAAGACGAGCAGGCCACCGATGACAATGATGCCTAGCACCAGCAGGAACTTGTAGCCGCCGCTGACGGGCGGCGTCGTCCTGCACTGGTAACCCTCCTTCGGCGTTGCATAGCACTGCTCGCTGTCTGCAAGTCAAGATCGACATTGGCAGTCAGTGAGGAAGAGATATGGGTCTGGCATCCTTCGGCATCGCGCAGCACTGCTCGCTGTCTGCGGGGCGGCAGGTGCAGCAGCGCCATGGCAGCACAAGGGAGGCTTGGGCGAGCCAGGTGGAACCCTGAATTGTGCTGGCAGTCAAATGTCGCTATCATGCAGAGTTGCAGCAGTGCGGATGATGCATGGGAGCCGCACAAAGAGAGCCTGAACACAGAGATGGGTTGGCACCTAGGCACACACGCGAGGAAGCACTTCAAATAACGAAAGGTATCGTCAAAGTGACGATATGGAAGGGGAGCAAAGCGCGCACTCTTGAGCACGAAGTCGCCGCCCTTGCAGCGTGGGCGCTTGGGCGGGAACTCGGGGAACTTGGGCACCGCGATGACAGCGGTGTCGTTGCAGTCCTTGTTTGAGAAGCCGGTCACGTTGACGCAGGAGCCGGGCGGCGGCTGCACGCCGTTGGCCAGCAGGTTGCCGCTGAAGATGAGCGTGCCGTTGCCTGCGCCAGAGGAATTGAGGTTTCAGAGCCAGCAGAAATGAGGAGGATGTACATCCTTACTAATGATTGATATTGCTGTCAGCAGCGCTGCCCGTCAAGACTGCCATCGACCCGTGTCGATGAATCTGGCGACTCCGCGGCAGATGACCAGCGGCACCTGTGCGCAAAAGTGCGCACATGCTACCTGCAGGAAAATGCAGCAGATGGGATGTTGCTCTCCTGCACACGATGCGCACCCGAGTTGAAGTAGTTGATAGTAGCAGGGACGTTGGCGTTGGTGCCGACACCATTGAAGAAGGTGGAGTTCTTTCCACCCGCATACGTCACGTTAGCGGTGCCATACAGCCCAAGCAGCACCGAACCAGCGCCTGCGCATGTTTGAGTCAAGATTTCAGCATCTGGATTGAAGTTGAGGCAGTGACAAGACTCCCCAGCCTCGTCGGCGTCCTGGCCGCATCCTTTCACCCTGGCACTGCAAAGCAAAGGCAGCGGCACAGAAAGCGGCGACACAGCTGAGAGCCACACTGCAGGTCGAAGTAATTGGTCTCATGAGACAGCCACATAATGCACTGGCGAATGCTGAGGGATGAGTATGAAGATGTAGTACGAGAGATGGTGACAGTGGATACTCACCCTGCTGGATGAGGTTGACGTTGTTGGTCAGGTTTGCGGAAACCGCGCCGGTGCCTGCCATGGAGATGTAGGCCGTGTCCGTGATGTTGCCGATGAACACGGAGCCCTTGCCGGTCTTAGCCAGCGTCAGCTGCGACAGAGGCGCAACACTGCATCAGCGCCAGTTTTGTCAACAAGATCGCACAAGGGGTGCACGGGGCCTAGTGTCTGCTGCTGAGCGCTGCTGATTTGTTTTCGGCGAGCTGTGTCTAAACAATACAAGACAGGGAGGTCATGTTGAGCAGTAGAAATCACGCACCGTCTGGGCGTTGGTGAGAATGACGGGCTGCGTGGAGGCGTAGTTGAGTTTGACGTTGCCCAGCTTGCCGTCTAGCGTCGCCGATCCGTTCGTGCTGGCGTACACCAGCAGATTCTTCAGGTTGTGCACCAGCGTCACCACGCCCGTCGCCGCGATCTGGGCCTGCATCAAATTGCGAGCGGCTCTTCAGAAGTAGATCACCCTGCAGTGGGCAGGTCAGCAGGGCAGAACGGCATGAGACACACAAAGCACGAGGGAGCACCAGCGAGCAGAGGACATGGATTGCCCATCCTGCAGCATTGTCTTGTGCAACGAAAGCTGAAAACTGCAGATTTACCTGGAAGGTGTCGGTGTCAGTGACATTTTTAAAGTTGAATGCAATGTAGCTCTGGCCCGTCGCCGTCACGTTGACGATCTGGGACGCCAGCGCGTCTGGGACCTGCAGCAGCCACGAGACACAGGCCGTCGGAACAGCTGCAAGCTGGCACCGGCGCAGATGCACCCTACTAAAAGCATGGCACGCAAGGGACAGCCCTCTAGCAGCACAGCTGACTGGCGCATGCGGGCAAGCCCAGCATGCACAGCAGGCGGGGCAGGGGACAGCAGGCGACAGCGATTTTGCATCAACACTGATAGATGCAAATGATCTTTGAAGTCGCACCGTGACGGTGACATTAACCAGGTCAGAGCTGGTCAGCGTGCCGTTCAGCGCAAGCGTCAGGACGCCCTTTTTGACATACGGGTGCAGGTTGTACGACTGACTGCGGTGACAATCAGCAACATGGGCGTCAGCACCCGATTCTCATGCTAGCAAGGTACAGGTTTCAACTTCACACCCCTGCAATCTTCACATAACCATGTTGTCACATGAAAGTATTCGTGCACCGAGCAGTCAAGACTCGGAGCGTGACCAAAAAGCTATCGTTCGGGCGGGAAGGGACAGATGAGCGCACTCGAGGCTGGTGGTGTTGACTGAAAATTTGTAGTCGGTCTGCGTCGCGTTGTTGGCGGTGTTGAACTGCAGCGACACCGGCAGGCAGGACTGCACGCTCTGGAACTGGTCCTTGAAGGTCGTCTGCACCGCCCAGGTCTGCAGCCAGCAGAGGCCAGACATGTCGAGATGAGCATGTTAGGGCAGCACAAAGGAGACCAGTCATGGAAGCGACGCCCAGGAGAAGAGGACACACCAGTGACACGCAAGCTGTGATGCAGCAGTACTGAACCATGGCAAATTTGAGCCTCAATGCGAATTCGATGAGGGCACACCTCGAGGCCCTTCTGATTTGTCGCCTGCAGACGCCGGGTCAAGGGGAAAATGTCAAGCCAGCAGTTCCAGAGCACAACTGAAAGTCCGACACCAGATATAAAGCACAGTTGCAACTAATATGTCCGTTCTGCAAGCGCCGTGTGCAAAACCAGGCAAGCTGGGGCGATGGTGAGCCACAAGTGACATGATGTGCAGTGGGTGTGCGGCAGAGGGCGGCGCAGGTTGCTCACGTTCTTGAAGCTCGTTTTCCCGGCCGTGGGCAGGAAGCTGATCTCTTCGGCGGCCGAGGCGAGGCTGCAGGACAGGGCGAACGCCACGGCAACCGCCGCTACCGCAGTGCTGTGCCGCATGGTGCTGTGCCGCCGGTCCGGTGACCAGGCGGGAGCCGGCTGCTGGCGGCGAGTCTGCACAGCAGCAGTGAAGAAAGCTCAGGCCCGGACAGCGAATGGGACACCATTGGCGGGCTGCAAGCGTTGTAGCGTGCTTACGTTGCAGGGCACTGAGCATGACTCTGTGACGCCCAGAACGGCTGACACCCCTGCTGACGCCAGCTCAAGCGCCGAGGCGCCGTGCCGTTGGATCAGTTGCGTGCACTGGATGAAAACCTCCGCAGGCGTCCCCAGGCGGTCTGAAGACAGGTGACAAACGAGGCGCGCTGCGCAGAGCCGGAGAGTGCTACGCGGCTGGGGGGCTGCAAGATCAAGCTGTTGTGCAGCAGAAGCCCTGACAAGAGCCCGCCTCACAGCAGCGGTGAACAGCTGGCAGGACCGCCGTGTAACATGCGCAGCGAGGCAGCAGCTGCAAAATGGGCTTGCCGATCGAGCCGCAAGTCTGCCGAGCCCTAGCAACGCCTTGCAGATTCTCCTCTATCCGACTGGCTGCTGACCTGAGTTCCTCCTGCTTCACTGCTCCCCGCCGCCGCATTGCACGTGCCCCCAAGGTTTGGGCACGTTGGTGAGGGGGAACTGACAAAGCCTCAATTCGGCTAGAAAGAAGCCGTGGGAGCGCCTACCAAGCCAGGATTGACCTTTGCGCCTCAGCTGCTCCAGCCGCGCCGCCCTTCGTACAGGCTGACCGGGGCGACTTCTTCAATGACGGCTTCTGACCTGACTGACGTGAAGACAGCACCGCAGGAGAAGAAAGACAGCTACTCAGTGAGGCGTCTCAGGGAAGGCAGTCCTCGCTTCTGCTTTGTGAGGAAGTCCGTCAGTTCTCGAATTCTACCACTGGGACAAACCGCGTCCGCACAACGTGCCCCGTGTGCGCGTCCTCGCGGGAATGGAATGGAATCCGAAGGGAGGAAACAAATTGCCGTAGGAAAAGCAGAAACAGAGAGAGGGAAAAGCCCCGATGCAGGGCAAGTGCTGTTGAGACACATCACGTCCGATGCCGAAGGTCCAGGTCCCGGTTTGATCCCGTCTGAGCCCGGTTCTGCCAGCCGAAATTGGCCCTTCTCTCCCCAAGCTTATCCAACCTACTCCTGCAGGAGTTGGACTGATAGTCCCTTGAAAGAGGTCTGCCCTCACTCACCAACACGTGTGGCCTGAATGTTCCTCTCCCAAAAAGAAGATTGCGGAAGTCATCTCTTCATTTTATGTCTCCCGCATTGGGAAACCTGACAGTCACGAGCTCGCGTGAAGAAGAAGGGGACGCTCCTAAAGGACGACGCGTCTCCCAAGACTTGACAGCCGCCAGACCTGGCAGCCCTCCGCCTCCGCCCGTCCGGCGCCATGGCTGGCCGGTGAGGCGCTTGATCACTCCCTCCTCACATCGGCAGTCTCTTCTGTCCTTCTTGCAGACTGTGTTCGCCTGTGACGCGTTGTGGACCCTGTCCATGTCGGAGGGTTGGGCGTCGACCCTTCGTGCACGGGCTGCACGGCAACGCGCGCTGTTCGAACAGGACCGATGTTGAGTATGGGAAGCGTTTACAATCCGGCCAGTCACACAGCGCTGCGCTGTTTGCCGGGGAACATGCGGCGCAGCTCTTCAACATCTGTGAGCGCCCCGGGGTGCCTTGCGCCCAGCGCGGCGGCGCCGCCACGATGCGTAGCAACGGCGCATCGGGCATGCATGTATCGTCTCATGACAAGGCAGCCTTCGCCTGTTCACGTGCCTGTTAATATCACGAACTTACCGAGCCGTCCCTGCAGCCTGGCCCCGCAACGTGAAGCCAGCTGGCCGGAAACAGCACTGGCTCCGCCGTTTGAGCGCTCCAGCATTAGGATGCCTCAGCGCAACAAGCGCGCAGTCTACTGCCAGGCAGCCCACTGTAGGGAGATGGGCAGGAAGACCCTAGACTCCTTGCAGGGCATACCACACCTTCGCCAACCTCCACACACTCGCTTACTCCCTCGCTGCCCTGTGCGCTCGCAGGCTCGGCCTGGGCAATGACGACGACAAGGTCGTCCGCCCGTCCAGCTCGTCCACCTCCAGCGATGACGTCCGCCGCCGCTACAAGGCGCGAATCAACATAATGGCACCAACTCACGCGCCATCACACCTCTCGCACACTGTTACTCTGCCACAGCCCATGTCTTGCGCGCCGGCACTTGGCTTCACGGCCGTGGTATCTCTGCCACTGATGCCGAGTCAAATTTCGGCGGCCCTGTTCCTGCCGCCCACCTCACAATGCCACTCGTTGTTCAGGTGGCCTACCCGATCAGCGATGGCTCAGAGACGACGGCACTCGGCGGCGAGGCCCGCGAGTTCCTGAACCACCGCACGCACACGCTGAAGCAGCAGTACAGCACCTACGGCTTCCTGGACTGGGCAGCCGTGTTCTTGCCCTGCATCGCATGGCTGCGCAAGTACAACGTCCGCCGCAACCTCATCGTGCGCACCTCCGATCTTCTCCTCTCTTTGTACAGCCTTCAATTTATGCACCGAGCACTGGGGCTTGCATGTGCACTGGCTGATCGAGCGATGCAGTAATTCTCCACAACCTCCTCAATGTACATGCATCAGGTGCTGTCACACCCTATCAAGTCACCAACATAGCGCCTTGCTGAATACAACTGCCTGTCCGTGCAGATCGATGTGGTGGCCGGCCTGTCAGTCGGCGCCATGGTGGTGCCGCAGGGCATGTCCTACGCCAAGCTCGCGGGCCTGCCGCAGGTGAGCTGACCACCACAACATCTGAACAACGACAAACACTTCCATCTTGCATTCTATCGCCTGTTTGGCTGCAAAAGTGACACCCAAGGCGACTCTGACTTTATGTGTCTGTGACATATATTTGTCAATGTCCAATGTTTCCATGATTGCTGCAGGTCTGGGGCCTGTACGGCGCCTTCTCCCCCTGCCTCGTGTATGCTGCCTTCGGCTCCTCCCGCCAGCTGGTGCGTCGTCGGCGCTTGTCCTTCATTGTTTCAGCGTTGTCGTCCCTCAACATCCTTAATCTGTTAGCGCGAGCACAGCCGCACACGACAGCACACCTGTTGTACGCAACAAGCCATTGCGGAGGCTCCCATGGAGTTGTTGTCCTTGCCTCACCATTCATGTTGGGTTATGTCGTGCCTTGTCATGTATGCTTCCTGGAGTGCCCGGACTGCACCACTGCTCAGCTTGATGCTGACACATGCCTCCGTTGTGCGTCGCAGGCTGTCGGACCTGTGGCCGTCACCTCGCTGCTGCTGGGCAGCGGGCTGCCCGGCATCAGCGGCTTCACAGCCCCTGCCCAGGTCACCAACACTGACGGTGCGCTGCCGCGCCCACTGGACACAACTGTCGCAATCTGCCTTGATTTCTGCTTCTCAGTTGCATATGCTACCCACCCAGCCTTGCATTTTACTCGAGCTTCTGGCGGCACCCTGCGGTGAAATTTTTTCTGCATCATGCTGCACACACATAAACTGCATGCACAGATCCTGTCAACTGAAACGATTGGTTTCATTGCCTCCAGGCTCGGTGGTGGCATACAACGCCAACACCCCCGGTGAGTTTTCGGACCAGCAGCAGACGTACGACTACGCTGCCAGCCAGATCGCCATCATTGCGGTACGTACAATCGACAGTGCAGAGCTCTTAAACACGTAGGTTGCGCCTGCAGGCCTGCCAGATGCCCAATGAAGGTTGAACAGGGGCTGATTCTGGTGCACCTGTTTGCCATGTGATGCGGATTCTTTATATCTGTATCTTAATCTTCTTGCATCTTCTTGCTACAGGGGCTGCTGTACACATGCGTTGGGCTGCTGCGGCTGGGCTGGCTGACGCACTACCTGTCGCACGCCGTTGTGTCGGGCTTCATGACTGGCGCCTCCATTACCATCGCCATGTCCCAAGTCAAGTACCTGCTGGGTGCGTCCCTTTGCGCACACCGCTTCCTTGTGCACGCAGGCGTCCACAACTCACTCTACCCCTGCACCGCAAGCGCTGCTCTTTCCGCCTCATCCGAACTGTCGTCCGTCAGACTGCGACTCTGCACACAATACCTGTCGGAGGACATACCAGTCAACCAGATTCGCTGATGTTGTCTGCCACAAATGTTGCCTGCTGCGCTGCTGCAGGCCTCAAGGTGCCGCGGTACGACCGCCTGCAGGACTCCATGAAGAGCCTGACGGACAACATCTCCCTGTGGAACTGGCGCGAGTTGCTGGTGCGTCTGCCCTTGTGCACGCGATAGACTGAATCGTGTGCGTCAGTCGCTGGCCGTCCATCCCACCGCCTGCTGCTGCTCCCCGCGCGCTCGTTCGACTTCTTGCATGAAGTGGCTTTCCCAGATGCGCTGCCGCTGGCCTAACGCATTTGAACACCTTCAATCACAATTCTGAGATGTCCGTCGCCGATATGCCGCAGATGGGCCTCTCCTGGCTGGTCATCCTAGAGGCCTGCAAGTACATCGGCCGCAAGCACCGCCGCTTGATTTACATCCGCGCCATCGGGCCGCTGCTGGTGCGCGTCTTTTCTTGCTGCCGACCGCATCCCAATCAGAGCGCCAGCCGTGCCTCCGACCGTCAGCATGAGCGATGTCGGAGCTCGAGCGCCGATCAGACTGCTTTCATATCTACTTTTCCAGTTTCAGCCGCACCCAGCTGATCAGCGTGCTCAGAGGCATGTGGTGCCCGCCCATCAAACTGCAACCCCTGTTTGCCATGCACAGGTCACCATCATCTCCATCGCCATCATGAACATCTGGAAGCTGTTCAAGGCGCCGCACAACATTGCAATCGTCGGCAATGTGCCCAAGGGCCTCCCCGGCTATGTCGGCAACCACTTCTTCCCCCTGGTCGGCTCAACCGGCAAGACGCTCGGCCTCGCGCTCCTGGTGCGCCCCCTTTCACATTGGTAGTCTTCCTTGTCAAAACAAGGCCTGCTCACCAACACTGCCCTTCCTGCGCCACGCGGTCTGCAACCCACGTCACTCTCACTGATCTACGCTCGCCGTCAGAATGAGTGTTGTTGCCATCTGTGAGAAGCCCCTGCCGACATAGCCAGCGTGTCAAGCAGTCCTGTGCAAGCGTACAATAAATTGCACTGTCATGTCCTTATCAATCGCTGCATACGACTCTCAAGCCTGCATGTTTCTGAGCACAGGTCTGCATCATCGACCTGGCGGAGTCGATCTCCATTGCGCGCGCACTGGCCCTCAAGAACCAGTACACGCTGCAGCCAACGCAGGAGATCCGCGCCATCGGCTTCGCCAACATCGTCGGCGCGCTGTTCAACGCGTACACCACCACCGGCTCCTTCTCCCGCTCCGCCGTCAACAACTCCTGCGGCGCCCAGTCCCGTGCGTTCCCTGTCTCTAAATCATGTTTCATGACACATGTTGAGGCTGCTTCTCCCGCGTCGCCGTCAACAACTCCTGTGGCGCCGCCCAGTCCCCAACGTGCCTCATAACTCTGGGACCCGAACTTCACTTTTGTTCAGTTCTGACTCCACCGTTGTCGTGCCTCAGTTGCAATGTGCAAGTGTTCTTCGATCCCGAGTTGCCACCTTGAACTTGTGGTGCTGGCTGGTCGGATTCCGGCAGCTGTCTGATTCTTGTCGTGTTTTGCCGCGCAGAGATTTCCAGCCTGGTGACGGGTATCTTCGTCATGATCGTGCTGCTGTGCCTCACGGAGGTCTTCCTGTACATGCCGAACAACGCGCAGGGCGCCATCATCATCAGCGGCGTCATCACCCTCTTCGACCACAAGGAAGCCATCTTCCTCTGGAGGGTGCGCCATTGCCCCCTGGCTGCCCTATCATCTCGCATTCGATTTGGTCTCTTCTCAAGCCAACATCATCTTGGGTGTTCACTCTGTGAATACTCTGCAACTGTTCTGAACATGTCCTTCACACAGCTCGACGGAAGCATTGGCCTCGCCTCTGCAGAGATGCCACTTTGCTGATGGGCATGTGATGGCAACTGCAGATCAACAAGCTGGACTTCCTGGTCTGGCTCACGGCCTTCATAGTCGTCGTGTTTGCCGGCGTCGAGATTGGCCTCGCCACCTCCGTTGGCCTGTCACTCCTCATCGTGCTCTGGAAGGTATTTGGTCTCACTCCTTCAGGCCACTTGACCAAAAGACTGTGTAGTTGATGGAATGCATTGCCACCAGTACAGATGTGCAGAGGGTGTCCTCCGCCTGCTGAGCAGCCCATTTAACGCTGCACCGACCTGCGCCTCTGCCACACGGCACCATCAAGTCGAGTCAGCAGACCTTCATCTTCTTCAAGTATAACTTACGTGAAACTTGGGCCTCTGCTTCCCACAGGTGGGCTTCCCGCACACAGCGCAGCTGGGGCGGCTGCCGGGTACCAATGTGTTCCGCAACGTCAAGCAGTACCCTGAGGCGCAGCAGTACCCCGGCATTCTGGCCGTGCGCATCGACGCGCCGCTCTACTACGCCAACGTGCCGGTGCGTGTCACGAAAGCTGAAATTCACACTGCATCACGGAGGGGGGTCTTTCATTGCAGGATACGCCCGCAGCTCTGTCTCCTGCGCAAGTATCTGCTCAGTTCCAAGACCGTTGACATCGCCCGCCGGCAGCTGTCGTGTCTTGCTCCGCTCCCGCTTTCAGGTTTCTTTCAGCATCTCTTGACTGAAGCCTCTCCGACAGATTCTGACTGCCTTTCTACCTGCAGACGGTGCGTGATGCGCTGGAGAAGTACGAGCTGATCGCGGTCGAGCGCGCAGCGGAGGCGGGCGAGCACCTGCGCTGGATCGTCATCGACCTGTCGCCCGTGTCCGAGATCGACGGGACAGCAGTGCACTACTGGTGCGTCCCTGTTTCGCCTTGGCATCTCGGTTTTGTGCTTGCTGGCTCGCTCGCCATTCAGGCGGCATAGAGTTTGAATCGGTGCTGCGACCCGCTGTGGGGTGTGCAGGTTCGACCGCATCCGAGTGCACAGAAATGGTTGAAGGGCTTATAATGAGTTCTTCTCAAAACTGTCTCAACTTGTGTGCTGTTCCCTCCGCAGGTTTGACTACATCCGGGCGCACCGGGCGGCGGACATCAACATCATCTTCGCCAATCCCTCCAAGAAGGTGGTGCGCCAGCTGGAGGAGGCCCGCCTCGTGCAGCACGTCGGTGCGCCCTGCCCCCCTCTCTGACTGGCAAGTTGGCGCACGTGTGAAGCATCGTTTTAGCATGCGCCTCTTCGCGTCGTGGATCAAGCGCTGCTCGTCGGTCTTTTGAGAATGGTGTGCAGACTGCGTTGTCTGATTTGAGGAGGATGGTCGCTAGCTCTCCGCTAACAGAGTATACGTGCTGCCCCGCAGGCCCGGAGCACATCTTTGTGCGGACCGCCGACGCGGTGGAGTATGCACAGGAGCAGCAGCTGGCGGGCAGCAAGGTCGGCAAGGAGGGCCCTGCCATCCACGCTGTCTAGAGACTTTCTGCTTGCGAGCTAAAACAAACAGGTCATCAAGGGTTATGACTACATGGTTCCTAGCGGGCGGTCCGGCGCAAAAGCGGCCCTGTGGTCACAATGTCGCATTGCGCCGCGCCTGAGGCAACACTGAGTTTCAGCGCGTTTTTCGTATCTTGAAGTTTGGGGCAGCATGCAGTTGTCTAGAGAGGGATGAAAGTGTCCGCGAACTTTGTCTGACTTTCATCTTGCGCTTCCGCGTTTGGCGGACGTACCATCCTCTAGACTCTTTCGAAAGTAAGCAGCTGTGGTTTGATTTGGGTTGAATCGTAGTGGAAAGCGCAGAACGAATTGTTACACTCATCGTACTCAAATCAATGGTCAAGAGCATGTTTTCGTACTTGTGGCAAACATGTACATCTGCGCTGCATACCTGCCACCCTTGCACACTCCTGGTCTTCTTGCATCGTGGTCTATCAACGCGAGCCGTTTCAGACTTTGCTGTGTCTTCAACGCAGATGCACGGGCATATCTGGGAAAATTGTAATCCTAAGTGCACAGCGCCTCAAAAACCCTACGCCTTCGGTGGTTGCTCCTTGTCCTTGCCAAGGATGCGTGCCACCACCGGCGTCAGCGCCACTGTCGGCGGAAACCGCACCTGCACGATCACATTGTTGGGTGTCGGCTGAGCGACGTCATTGAATGAAAGTTGCATCGAGTTGCCCTGCACTTCTGTCCCCTCTTTTCGCAAACTCCTCAACAGGCAGCCGCAAGGGACAGCGCAGCAGTGCAAGAAAGTACTCATGTCCCATGACAGAACTGTGTTTGGGACTGCTCGACAGGCAAACGTTATGGCAAAAGAAAACCTACCGGCGATAGCGCCTTGTGCGCAGCGTACGCAATGGCAAAGGTGCCGACGCGCTCGCCGGTGTTGCCCACCTCGATGCCCACTCTGCTGAACAGCGACGGCACGTCCACGCCTGCGGAAATGGACACAGCGTCTGTACGGCGCCAGAGTGCCGATCAGGGTGCGAACCGCCTCGTTTTCAGGCGGTGTGCTGCCGCGGGCACTGCGTCGGTGGCAACTGGACTGCACCCTGATGGCAATCCAGCACGTGCCACGGCATTGGCACAAAGGATGCCCAGGGTAGCAATGTGCAGCTAGAAGGATGTCTTGGGCAGTCTCGTGGACCTGCGTTGCTGTCTTCCAGGTCTGAAATATCGCTCATGGGTGGGCAGGGGGCCCCCAAACAAACCCCGCACCTGAGCTGACCAGGGCGTAGCAGGCCGCGAAGGACACGACGGCGAATGAGATGGAGGTGATGAGGTACGCGCTGCCGTACCGCTTCAGCAGATCCTTGGCCTGTGCGCGGCAAGACACGGCTGACGGTTCTGGTGGTCTTGTATGCAAAGTGAGCCGAACTGCTTCTTCGCGCACGCGCGCGGCAGCGCAAGCCACACGTTTCTGCTAGATGTGTCACGTCACCTGCGCACAGGGAATTTGCGGGGCAGTGCATCGTAGTTGTGTGATGAGTGTCAGCTGATGCCCCTCTGGAATTTGAAGCGGTGTTCCATGAGACTTTTGCTGGGCCGGGGCTGGGGGCCCAGCAGCAGACATGGCGGTGATTTCACGCCATGTGTCTGTCCGCAGAACAGGGCGGCCGGCTTCCAAAGCACGCACCGCGCCTGGCCACGCCTGTCTGCTCCCACCAGCTGTCGTGCACATGACGGGGCCACGCCTCGCCTGCTGCTCCCCTAACATGCTGCGCCCCTGTACCCCTCGATGACCCAGCTTCAACGGAACCCTGCGGCTCTGCAGCCGCCGCTCACCTGCTGCCCTTTGGACTGCCCCGTCTGGCCCGCCTCCTCCTTGGAGGTGAAGATGTTGAACAGCCCCGCCTCCAGGCCCCACTTCTTAGTCACGTCCTCAGGGTCCGGCTTCGGCTTGCTCTCCGCCTCCACCGGCTGCGGCACGCGGTGGCAAGAGCCTTGTTTACTTTGCCTTTTCCGTGGTGCGGCAGGAGCTCATGGGCACATTGCATGAGTGTCGGCAAGTGCACTAGCATGTAAATAGCAAGGCTCAGTGGCAACCAAGTTGGATAGAGCACTCACAATGTCGTCCGTTCGCCGTGCGTGCAGCCGCATGCAGAGGTGCCGCCGGCCCGGACCAGCAGCTGCCGGCCAGACGCCGCTGCAGCAGTGGACACACGAGGCTCATGGAATGATTTTTGTCTAGCGTGCCTCAGCATACATGAAGGAATGTCAATCGGACAGCCGGTAGCACGAAGAGCACGCACCTGTGTTGGGTGTGCGCCGCATGAGCAAGCGGCCGTGCGACGCGGAATACCTGCTGGGAAGGAGAGCACCTGCACGCAGATGCCGGCACGCTGAATTGCGATTCCGTCAGGCGCATCCATTTTGAAGATTCCTGCTGCAAGCCCCAAACACGGCTGCAGCGCACCGTTCGGTTGGTGCAGTGCATGCGGGCATGCTGACACAGCTGCTCGACAGCATGACGGAAGTCTGCGGGATCGATTGCAGCGCGCTGAAAACCTCTTCGATGTGCAACTCGGACGAGAATTGAAGCAGCTCCAAGCGCAAAATGACACTGTGAGCTCCGTGCGGACCAGCTGACGTGCAGTGTCCTCGCAGCACCTGCCAGCTTGGCACAGGGTCTAGCCTCGCCACCCGACGAACCAAGTGGCACGCGATCGCGCATTTTAGCATTTGGCAACATTGATCCGCAGTTTCTGATGACAGATCCAGCAGCAGCCACGGACGCAGCACCCCGTGACGCCAATGGCGCCGCCACTGACGCGCAGCCATCAGCGGCGCCGCTGGATGCGTTTGTGAAGGAGCTGTCTGGGCGACACAACGACAGGCTGCCAGCAGTCCAATTCCTGCTGAAGCATGGGGTAGGCCTCACCAATACACCGATGTAAGGCATATCATTGGCACAGTGCACATCTTCTGCTGCCGATGGCCCGAGTCCGCTGACGTCTATTTGCGCACTGAAACGCAGGCGTGCACGCGGTGCTGCCTGCGCTTCGCTGGCAGGACGGGCAAGGCAAGGCTGCCCGACACAAGCAGGTCTGAGCTGCTGGAAACAGTGGCGGCAATGCTGCAGCAGCATGCAGAAGCGGCCGCGCCGGTAGCTGTGGCAGCGCCGCCAGCAGCCACGGCAGCTTCTTCGGTGCGATTCCCGCGTTCTGAGTGCAGGTTTTCACCTTATTGAGACCAAGAATCCGATCGAGGTTTGTTTCACTGTCCATCCCAAAGTCTGCTGCTTCGATGTCGTGCCAACTGCCAGCACTGCAACCAACCTGTCCTCCTCTGCGCAGGGGTCACTGCTGCCGACCAGCACAGCAGCTGTCCCAGCAGCGGCTGCGCGGCCGGCACTGGTGCCAGACAGCCCTGTGCCAGATGCAGAACCTGCCGCAGTTGTGCAGGAGCCAGGCGGCGATACAGCGGCGGCGAAGCCTGACACAGCAGGGTTCTTAGTTGGGGCAGCAGCGATGCAGGTCGCAGCACCCTCTGCTGGCGGCGACAGCGTGCCGGCGCCTCATGTGGCGGCGCCAGCCATGGGCGGCTCAGGACAGCCAGCAGGCGGAGGCGCTGGCGCAGATACAGCGGACAACAGCAGGAGCTCAGCAGCGGCGGGAGCAGGCACTGCGCCACCTGCAGACGCAGCAGCAGGCGATGTCGCAGGAGGGTCAGCAGCAGCAGCAGCAGCATTTCACGGCGCTGCGGCAGCAGCCAACGGCGCAGCGGCAGCACCCGCCGAGCCCGCCGCAGCGCCACAAGCAACGGCCGCAGCGGACCCGATCTGCCCGCTGTGCCTGGGACTGCTGCAGTCCCTGGACGCTGGAGCCGCGCCGCCGCCGCAGGTGCTCCCTCATGGCAGCAGCTTCCTGCGAATACTGATTTTGCATAATGCACAGCAAGGTGCCACGAGCCCTGCCGCTGCGACACGCTCAACGTCATTCGTGCAGAAACATATCAGAAGCACTGTCACAAGATCAGTTGTAGGGCAGGAAAACAGGTCCAGGCATCAACATAAACCTATTAAACCTCCAGGGCGGCCAGGCGATTGCGCTGCCTGACATGGACGCCGGCGGCGGCACCTGGCGGTTGGCCGACGGTGGCGCCGCCGCCGCGCAGCTGGCAAAGTGCGTCAGGTGACATCTACAATGAAGCCTTCAGTCTCGTGTCCGCAACCTGTCTGGACTACAGACGCCGGCGGCGCCTGGCAGTCCGTCGACGGCGACGCCGGCGCCGCGCAGCTGCGGGTGAACTGACGACACGAGCTTTGTGTGCTAAGTAGACATGACGGACAGTATTGCACCTGATCACATTAGGACAGGAAGGTTCCTTTGGGACACACACCTTCCAGAGCTTCAAGTGGAATGGTGCCGCCACGCAGGCGGGAGGGGCACGAGACGGCGCACTGCTCGCTCAGCCTGTCGGTGCCAGCGGCGACGCAGCTGCGCCAGCTGGCGGTGCTGCACGCACTGAAAGAGGCGCTGCCAGGCACGTGCTGGTTGGAGAATGTCGCCGCGGTGAACGAGCGGCTGCCCGACATAAAGGGTGCCTTGCGACACGCGCTGGGCGCGCAGCTGGGCCGTGCCCTCGGCTGGCAGGTTTGTATCAATTGTAAAAAGTTTGTTTGGCTCATCATCTGTACACAACGCTCAATCCCAGGGCAGATCGAATATGCGGCACGCGCTGGGGCCGCAGCTGGGGCGTGCCCTCAGCTGGCAGGTGTGCGAGAAACTTTTTGTTTGCCTTTCATCTGATGGGTTCTAGTTCAGGGTGAGTGGGCGGGGATTTGGGCATCCATCATGCGGCATGCGTCGAGCGTGGAGTTGGGATGCGCCCTGCGTCTGCTATAATCCGTGTCGTTTGCTGCACCTGTCGTATGCAACGCATCGTTTGACCTGCTGTACCTATCTTACGTGGCTGAGACGGATTTGCAAACCATGACCGTACCCGATGCATGTTCACACAGCCAGGCCACCTTCGCCGCTCATCTCGTGCATGCACATCCTCCTCAGGTCACCACGTCCTCGGACGTGGCGGTGTCGCTGATGTACATGCACCCGGGGTCGAACGCCGAGTTGGACTTTCTGCTCGGCGCGGGCGGCGGCAACCGGAAGCGGTACAAGCGCCGGCGGGGGGAGCGCGGCCAGCCTGGCAAGACGGGACTGGCAACGGTCGGTGAGACACTTTCTCTGTATCCATTCTAGTGTCAGAAGGCCTGCTGCGAGGATGTGGGCAGGCTGCCAGCCCTGCGCATGCACATCCTGACGCCTGCTGAGAACTGCTGCTGGGTCAGCATTGCTCCCACCAGGTGACGAGTGCTCCCCTCGGTTCCGAACTTCGCATTCTGCACCACCTGCAGGGCGGGCGGCTTCGGACGCCATCGCAAGGTCGATCTCGGAGGTGCCGACTGCCGAGTTCCTGCAGCACTGCCGCAGCCCGCCCGCCTCGCCGGCGCACAGCTGCCAGGTGTCTCTTTGAGTGCAACGCAGCATGTATGTGCATGAAACTGCACAGCAGCGTCAGTGTGAATGCGCACGAGGGGCAGACGCATTGGTCGGTGCGGCCGCGCTGGGTTGCTTCTGCAGGGCAGGCTTGCGGCGCAATGAAGTGCTGCCATGCGTTCAGCCAGACGCATGCATTTCATGCCTCCCATTGAATGACGACTCTCACCTACCCTGTCTGTTTCACTCTAGGTGATCGTGAAGGTGGGTTGCGGGATGACAGATGTCAAGATGTCTCGCACTCCACGAGTCAAATGAAACTGTTCATTCGTATCATTTTCATGCTCATCCGTATTTCTTTCATGCGTCAGGTGGCGGTGAAGGTGGTGCGCGCGCCGGTGTGGGTCGCGGGCCGCTACCGCAAGCTCGGGCGCGACATCAGCAACTCGCCCTGGCTGCCGGGCAAGTGCCGAACCAGCGTGTCGGAGGAGCTGGCCCGGGGCATCCTGGAGAGGATGAACGCGGACTCGTACAAGTTCAACAGCGCCGGTGAGTAGCTTGTGTGCCTTTTGTGTGCATGCATCAAGAGAGATATTATGCTGCTGCTGCCAGTGCCGCCGCCGCCGCTGGCGTTGCTGCCGCTGCCGCTGCCACTGCTGCTGTGCAGGTGCCGCCATGTACCACAACCTGTTTTGTCAGTTCGGCTATTCGAACAAGCATCTTAATGGGCGACTGCCCTGCATTGCGACCTTGCAATACTTTTGTGTGAAGGCCATGAGGACTTTGAAGTGGCGGATTCTGAGCAACAATTGCCCCCGCATGAGGCCTTTGACGTGCGTATCGGCGGCCGCCCCTTTAGTTTCCACACGGGTATCACGCATCAAAGTTGCATTTCAAATATGCCTTTCGTGGTGTCTGCAGGCCGAGAAGACTTTGACGTGCGCATGCTGGGCGGCGGCCGCCCCTTCACCCTGGAGTTTGCCAACAGCCGGCCCGCGATGCCGAGCGCCGCTTTCTTCGCCGGCGCCCAGGCCGAGCTCAACGGGGTGCGCGCCCTCCTCCAGAACTGTGCAGTGCCCTGCGCACTGCGGCATGCCATGCTTGTGGCCGCCTGCACTGGGGACATGTTACACGAGGCAGCGAGTCCATCTATGACTCCTGTGATACATACTTCACGGTTCTGCCATCAGTCTGCCCCGCGGTAGAGCAAGCGCCCGGAGGCAAAAGTCTGTCGAGCAGTCCAAGAGCTGGGAGGGTCGATGATCTTGCAGCCATCTGCGTCGTGCTCAATGCAATGCTCAATGAATGCGCAGTTACTGTCCGTGCTCAATGCAATGCTCAATGAATGCGCAGTTACTGTCCTTGCACAAGCGA
>JAABUM010000370.1_pt1 | contig 82654 bp, 79 predicted proteins | sample 5559161 | NCBI WGS metagenome assembly JAABUM01 (sample SAMN10711868, study PRJNA513369) | rock metagenome | isolation source: Antarctica rocks | place: Antarctica: Victoria Land, Siegfried Peak nord
CGTTAGCGTGGGACATGAGGACCTCCGTGGTGGGTGTGTTGCCGTAGGACAGCCCCACCTCACCCGGAGGTCCTCCTCATGTCCAGCAGGCTCGCCCGTCACCAACGTCCGTGGTTAGTACAGCTAGCCAGGAGCTCGCGCGACTAGAAAGACTCGTCCGGGTTACGCGCGGAATGAACTGCGTTGCGCACCGAGTGGACCACCTGCGGCGCGCATCCGCGGCAGTCCGGTTCCTCTCATGCGAACCGTTGCTCGGCCCGCTCCACGGACTGAGCCTCGACGGCATCGACTGGGTCATCGCCGGCGGCGAGTCGGGCAGCAACTATCGCCCCATGGACATCCGCTGGGCCCGCGGCATCCGCGACGGGTGCCTTGAGGCTGATGTGCCGTTCTTCTTCAAGCAATGGGGGGGCGCACACCCAAGACCCTGGGCCGAGACCTCGACGGGCAGACCTGGGACCAGATGCCCGCCACCCCTGACGAGCGCGTGTCTCGACGCCTCGCGACCTGAGCTCGGTCCCGAGGCTGGATCGCCGAACGGCCTTCGCGATCCACAGGCCGAGGAGCAAGTCATCTGAGCCGTCAGCCCGCCACAAGGGCGCCAGCCCTGGTCCGGAAGGTGCGTCCTACCGCCAGACGGCACTCCAAGTCTCCCGCTCGCCAATGGGAAGTGAGGCAAGGGGCTTACGTCAAGTCCGTGGGCCAGGACCGGTCAAGGAGGAGGACTCCTCATCAGGAGGTTAGAGCGGGTGCGTTCGTGTCGGTTTCATCAGTTGATCCACGCTCTCGGGATCGAGTCGAACCAGACGTGGTCCCACTCGGTAGGCCTGCAGTCGGCCTTCAGCGATCCAACGCCGTAGCGTCCGAGCGCTGACATGGGTACGTGCCGCTGCATCCGCCAGGGACTCATAGGACTTCCGGGTCATGACAGCTCCAATCTGTGTCGGGCGAGCCTGTGTACCCCTTTAAGCACGGCCCCCACGTCTTACTGGACATTGTTTTTCGAGCCAATATTTGTAGATTTGTCAACTAGTGACACATACAGGCCTGCAACCCACCGGTCGTTCGTGACGGGCGTTATCGACTGGCACGCGTCCCTACAGTCAGCGGGAGGACGCGACGGACCTGAAGGGGGCGCCCAATTCGTGGTGGGTGGGTCGGCGACGGCTGAAGAGTGATCAGTGTCGACGGGCGATTCCTGATCAGATTTCGGCCACCGTTGACAGTGTGCGTCTAGGCCGTTGCCGAGTGTTGACTCCGCTGAGGACCGACAGGGTGGCCAACTCCTCGTTAGCGAAGGCCGAACGAACCGAGTCGCGGTCCAAGCTGCTCACTCGGTAACAATCATGCTCTTCTTCGATGCTTCCTCGGCCATTCGAGACAGGGCAGTTGCGATTTCCCTGTCTCGCCCATCTACGGCGTGTTGATAGCGCAGGGCAGCCGTGACAGTACTGTGACCGAGACGCTGTTGAAGTTCGGCCAAGGTCGCCCCGGTCCTGGCGGCCATCTCGCCCCGGTGTGCCGAAGATCGTGAAGTCGTAGATCCGGTCGGGCGGCAGCTTGTCGAGCCGACCGCCAACGCTTATGCAACGTAGAGGGCTGCATGTGAGACACACCATCTCCACGGGGGAAGAGAAGGGCGTCGGGTCCCGGAGCCACGCCCAAAAGGTGCGCCTCAAGTGTGGGTAGAACATGAGGCGGCACTGCAATGACCCGAGTCCCCGCCTTGGACTTTGGCGGTCCCACGACGACCTGGCCCTTGACCCAGGAGACTGCCCGGGTGATAGCGACGGTGCCAGAGAGTACGTCCACGTCACGGCGACGTAATTCCAGGACTTCGCCACGGCGCAGCGCGCACCACGTACACAGAAGGGCCAGTGGTCGCAGTTTTGGCGGCAAGGCCTCGACGATGACGTCTAGCTGCTCGAGAGTTGCGGGGCGCATGTCCCGTGCTCGAGGAGTCTGAGACGCCCCACGGAGCGTGCAGGGGTTGGCCACCACGACCTGATCCGAGACCGCGGTATTGAGGATCGCCTTGAGCAGTGCGTATGCCCGCGCACGCACCGTCGGGTGCTCCTTGGGAAGTTGGTTCCACCATGTACGTACCCGAGCCGGCGTTAGTTGGTCCACCGGCCAATGACTGAGGTCTGGAGCGATGTATCTCGCCAGCAGATGCTCGTAGCCCTCCCGGGTACGAGGCTTCAGCTCCCTCTCCCGCACCCACTGTGTCGCGTACGCGCCAAGCATTGGGACTGAGTCGGAGTCTGCTTCAGTAGAGAAGGCGGAGCTCCACTGTCCTGTGGCGATCCGCTGCCGCTGCACACCGAGCCATCCCTCAGCATCACCCTTCGCTGTGAACGTCGTAGGCGCATTGTGACGAGCCAGGTCCGGCCCCACGTAGCTCGCCTGCCACCTACCTGAGGGAAGCCGCCTGAGGTACCCAAACCCCCGACGACGTCTAACCGGCATGTGTGCGACACCAAGTGCACGCCATGCTCCGTCGTGCGATCCACGTGCGATAAGGAGGTGAACTCATGGCCGTCTCTGTCCCATCCTGTCACTGCGATGCAGTGCGCTCATTCAGACATCTGAGCAGGTCAGACCGCGTTTCCGCAAGTCAGACCTAGAGCCGGCGGGGGGACTCGAACCCCCAACCCCCTGTTTACAAGACAGGTGCGCTGCCAGTTGCGCCACGCCGGCACGTCGCCGGGCTGGTCGACGACCCCGGGCGAAGCCGCCTACGAGCGTACCGGGCTCGTCCTCCCGCGCTGGTCAACCCAGGTCAGCCCAGGTCGGCGGCCACGACGGTCTGGCGCTGCCGACCGAGCCCCTCGATCTCGAGCTCCACGACGTCACCGACCTCGAGGTAGGGAAACCGGCCGGACATCGCCACCCCTTGGGGCGTACCGGTGTTGATGACGTCGCCGGCCTCGAGCACAGTGAACTGAGAGAGGTGGAGGATGAGCGTTTCGACGTCGAAGACGAGGTCGCCGGCCGTGGAGTCCTGCCGCAGCTCGCCGTTGACCCAGGACCGGATCGGCGCGCTCTCGATCGACGGCACCTCGTCCGGAGGTACCAGCCAGGGACCCAGCGGGTTGAACGTCTCTGCACTCTTGCCCTTCGACCACTGACCGCCGCTGACGTCGATCTGGAACGCGCGCTCCGACACGTCGTGGCTGAGCACGTAGCCCGCGATGCAGGCCCGCGCCTCCGCCACCGACCCCAGGTAGCGGGCCCGACGGCCCATGACGACGGCCAGCTCCACCTCGTAGTCGAGCTTGGTCGACCCGCGAGGCTTGATGACGTCGTCGTCCGGGCCGACGACGGTGTTGGGGGCCTTGTAGAACAGGACGGGGTTCTTCGGCGGCTCGGCCCCGGTCTCGTGGGCGTGGGCGGCGTAGTTCATGCCGATGCACAGGACCGCCTGCGGTCGGGCCACGGGGGCGCCGATGCGCATACCGGCCGCGACCGTCAGCTCGGGCAGCTCGCCGGCCTCGAGGGCCCGCCGCACCCGGTCGGGGCCACCACCGGCGAGGAACGCCCCGTCGATGTCGTGCGTCAGCCCGCGCAGGTCGCGCAGGGTATGCCCGTCGGCCGAGACCGTGGGTACCTCCTGGCCGACCGGTCCGACCCGCATCAGTCTCACGGCCCTGCTCCTCTAGCCGCGGCGCCGCGGTCGATCCACGGCGACGCCCCAAGTAGACCGCGTGTCCGCCGCCACGTCGACCAGGCCCCCGTGGGTTGCCGTGGCGGTCGGACGCGATCACGCGCGAGCACGGCGTCGGCTCGCTGAAGCGGGGCGGGGCCGGGGGACGCGAAACGGCCCCGCGGCGAGGCCGCGGGGCCGTCTGCGTACGACGGAAAGACGTCAGGCAGGGATGCTGAGCGTCTGACCCACGTAGATGAGGTTGGCGTTCTTCACGGTGTTGGTGTTGGCCGCGAAGAGAGCCTGCCAGCCACCCTTGACACCGTAGGTGGCAGCGAGCTGGCTCAGGGTGTCGCCCGGCTTGACCGTGATGGTCTTGCCACTGGCCTTCGGCGCCGCGTTGGTCGCCTTGGCCGGGGCCTTGGCCGGGGCCTTGGTCGGGGCCTTGGCCGGGGCCTTGGCCGGGGCCTTGGTGGTCGACTTCGTGGTCGTCTGCGGGGCGGCAGCCGGAGCCGTACGCGTGGTGGAGCGCGACGCCTGACCCGGAGCGGCGGCCGGAGCCGGGGCAGCAACGGGAGCCGGAGCGGCGGCCGGAGCCGGAGCGGACGAGTCTGCGCCACCGTTGGACCGGGTCAGACCGGCCTTGACGGAGCAGACGGGCCAGGCGCCGGGGCCCTGGCCGACGAGCACCTTCTGGGCGACGGCGATCTGCGCCTCACGGGACGCGAGGTTGGCCTGGCTGGCGTAGGCGTTGCCGCCGTAGGCCGCCCAGGTCGACGAGGTGAACTGCAGGCCACCGTAGAACCCGTTGCCGGTGTTGATGGCCCAGTTGCCACCGCTCTCGCATGCGGCGACGGCGTCCCAGACGGACGCGGCCTTTGCCTCGTTCGCCATGGCGATGCCGCCGATCATGGTGGCCGCACCAGCGACACCGATGCCCGCGAAGCGAGTCTTGAGCGAGCGCAGCCGCGGGGCGGCGTGCTTGGGGGAGTAGTGCACGAAGATTCCTCTCCTGACGTGCGCATACGGGGTTAGCTGTCGGGATCGGGCTGTCAGGTGCCCTGCCGGTCGAACCGGCTCTCGCCCCAAGGCCGGTGCACGCACCGGCCCATCGTGGGTCCCCCATCCTCGTCATGCCCCGGACCATCCGGGTAAGTGCTCGCCTGACGAGGCTCAGCGCAGCGAGCACACACTGATTGGGTGTTGCTATTCATCTGGTAAGGGCGCCCCGACGAATCGTGACGACTACATGACGGTAGGTCATCTGTCGGTAAAAACCAAGCCACGCCGAGATCTTTCTGTGACCTATCCGTGTTCTGTGCGTGACCACGGGGGTAGAGTCCCGCCCCCTCAAACGCTCAAAACCGGGCTCAGGACGCGCCGAGGCTCCACGGCAGGGGCCACCATTCCAGCCGGCCGTGGTGGACGAACGCCAGTGCCGTGAGCACGACGGCCGCAGCCAGGAGCAGCCCCACCAGCAGGCCCCGCACCGGCCCGTGCGGCGCCAGACCACGGACGAGGGAGCGCGACCCACGCCGGAGCGAGGCCCCTCCCGGTCCCCACCACGCAACGAGCGCACCGACGGCGAATCCGCTGGCAGCACCCGCTGCTGAGACCCCGCCCAGGGCCGACGAGGTCGCGGCCGAGATGCCGAGGGTGGTGGATAAGGCAGCGGAGGCCGCCACCACCGCGGGGAGCAGCAGTCCGACGACGGTGAGGAGGGCGGCGACGACGACGTGCCACGGGCTGAGCGCCACCGCCAAGGGCAGGTCCGCGCGGCGCCGCCCATAGCGGTAGCGCCGCATGATGAGCGCCGTCACCGAGCGGTCGCTGAACCGCGCCGCCCAGCACCAGAGCGCCGCCGTGACCAAGGTCACTCCCGGCCACGTCGCGACCCCGGCGGTGAAGGCCGCCCCTAGGGTCAGGATCGTGCCCGTGCGCATCGGCCGGCCAATGCGAGGGTCCGGCTCGTGGGGGTCGGCGTCCCAGGCCGCCTGCCAGTCCGAGTCCTCGTCGTCGGAGCCGGGCCTGAACCCCGAGCCGTCCTGGCCGTCCGACTCGTCTGAGTCTCCCCAGTCTCTCCAGTCTCTGCGGTCTCTCTGGTCGGCCTCCGACGACCCCCGCGGCCCAGCGTCGGCACCGGGGTACTCGTCTGCCGGCGTTGGGCCTTTCGGCTCGGCCAGAGGCAGGGGCGCGGTCAGGCCTCGTCCCTGTGTCTGCGCCGGGCGCCCCGGCACCCGCACCGTGGCCGGCGACCCAACGGCATACCTCTCGAGGGCCGCGACCACCTCGCGGGCAGGCGGGCGTCGGCGGGGGTCAGGCGAGAGCGCGGCCGCGAGCAGCGGGGTGAGCCGATCGTCCACGCCGGTGAGGTCGGCCTCGCCCCGGTTGACCCGGCCCAGGACGACGTCCATCGGACCCCGTCCGAACGGGGGGCGCCCCGAGGCGGCGTACGCCAGGGTCGCCGCCCAGCCCCACCAGTCGGTCGCCTGGGTGACCGGGGAGCCGCCGATGACCTCCGGTGACAGGTAGCCGGGCGTGCCCATGACCAGCCCGCTGCTCGTGAGCCGCAGGTCATCGGCGATGTGGGCGATGCCGAAGTCGATGACCACCGGCTCGCCGTCCTCGAGCAGGACGTTGGCGGGCTTGAGGTCGCGGTGCACGACGCCGACGCCGTGAATCGCCTCCAGGGCCTCGACGAGGCCATGGCCCACCCGGACCAGCTCGGGGGGCGTCAGCGGGCCTTCGTCGAGGACCACGTCGTCGAGAGAGGGCCCGGCGACGTAGCGGGTCACCAGGTAGGGGCGCGCACCAGCGATGTCGGAGTCGATGACCGCGGCGACCCGCTCGCTGGTGATCCGGCCGAGGGTGTCGACCTCGCGCTCGAGGCGCCACCGCGCCTCCGGGTCGTACGCCACGTGCGGACGCAGCACCTTGACGGCCACCGCACGGCCGTGCCGGTCGAGGCCGAGGTGGACGACGCCCATGCCGCCTTCGCCGAGCCGGGACACGAGTCGGTAGGGCCCGAGGCGCTCGTGCTGCCCCGGCCCGACCCGCTCACCGGTCGGACGGTCGGCGCGGGTGGCCCCGTGGTCGAGCGCCATGGGCTCCACGGTAAGCCGTCAACCTTGCGGCGGGCAGCCACTTACTGCTGGATGTAGCCAACGAGTTGGTCACGTTCCGACTGCAGCGAGTCGATCCGGAACTTGACCACGTCACCGATGCTGACGATCGAGTGCAGCCGGCCGTTGACGACCACCGGCAGGTGCCGGATGCGCCGCTCGGTCATCACCCGCGCCAAAGCCTCGAGGTCGTCGTCGGGGCCGGCGGTCGTGACCTCGCTGGTCATGATGGCGCTGACCGGGCCACCGACGATGTCGGCACCGGTGCGGTGCAGGTGGCGCACGACGTCGCGCTCGCTGACGATGCCGGCGACGTCCCCGCCGTCCCGGCTCACGACGACGGCGCCGATCTTTCGTTCCTCCAGCAGGGCGAGAAGCTGCGCGACGGTGTCGTCCGGATGGATCGACACGACGCCCTCGCCCTTGCTGCGCAACACGTCGGCAATCTTCATGACAGGACGGTAGCCCCCCGGGCACGGGTGGCGCCAGGCACAGCGATGCTTCGCCGCACCCCATACCCTGGAGAGATCGCGATCCAGAGGAGCTGAACCTCGTTGGCCACCCCCGCCCGCCGCCACGAACTCGTCATCGCGGCCAACCGGCTCCCCGTCGACAAGCTCACGGCGCCGGACGGCACCGTCTCCTGGGGCCGCTCACCGGGCGGTCTGGTCACGGCCATGGGCTCGGTGATGCGCGACCGCGGCGGGGCCTGGGTCGGCTGGGACGGCGAGGCCGGCCAGGGGACGACACCGTTCACCCACGAGGGCATCTACCTGCAACCCGTGGGCCTGTCCACGGTGGAGATCGAAGAGTTCTACGAGGGGTTCAGCAACGACACCCTCTGGCCCATCTACCACGACGTCATCGTGCAGCCGTCGTTCCACCGCGACTGGTGGCGCACCTACGTCGAGGTCAACCAGCGGTTCGCGGATGCGGTCGTGGAGCTGGCCGCCCAGGGCGGGACGGTCTGGGTGCAGGACTACCAGCTGCAGCTGATGCCCCGGATGGTGCGCGAGCAACGCCCGGACCTTCGCATCGGCTGGTTCAACCACATCCCCTTCCCAGCGGTCGAGCTCTTCGCCCAGATCCCTTGGCGCCGGGCCATCCTCGAGGGTCTGCTCGGCGCCGACTTCCTCGGCTTCCAGCGGGTCGCCGACGCGCAGAACTTCGTCCGGGCCTGTCGCCGGCTCATCCAGGTGACGACGAAGAAAGACACCGTCACCTTGACGAGCCGTGACGGTTCGCGCCACACGACCCGAGCGAGCGCCATCCCGATCTCGATCGACTTCGCCGCTCTGGAGGCGCTGGCCATGTCACCCGAGGTCAAGGACCGGGCTGTGGAGCTGCGTCACCAGCTCGGTGACCCACGGGTCCTCATGCTCGGCGTCGACCGCCTCGACTACACCAAAGGCATCCGCCACCGCCTCAAGGCCTACGAGGAGCTGTTGCAGGATAAGGCGATCACGCCCCCGGACGTCACCTTCGTCCAGGTGGCCACGCCCAGCCGCGAGCGGGTCGAGGCCTACCGGTCACTGCGTGAGCACGTAGAGACCACCGTCGGGCGCATCAACGGGGAGTATGCGCCGATTGGCTCGCCGGCGGTCCACTACCTCCACCATGCCTATCCCCAGGCAGAGATGGCGGCGCTGTACCTCGCGGCCGACGTCATGCTCGTCACGCCGCTGCGCGACGGGATGAACCTCGTGTCCAAGGAGTACGTCACCTGCCGGCACGACCTGGGTGGCGCGCTCGTGCTCTCGGAGTTCACCGGCGCGTATCACGAGCTGCACCAGGCGTTCGTGTGCAACCCGCACGATATCGAGGGCCTGAAGCAGACGATCCTCAAGGCCATCAACACCCCTGCCCACGACAAGGCCCGCATCATGAAGTCCCTCCGCCGCCGAGTGGCCGACCACGACGTCAACCGGTGGGCCACCCGGTTCCTCGACGCGCTCGCGGTCGCCCCCGCGCACCCGGAGAACCCGCTGCAGTCCGCCCGCCCGCAGTCGCGGGTCACCGCGGGCCCCGAGGCCCGGAGCGGGCGATGAGCGACCAGCCCGGTCGTGGTCCGGAGGCCGACGAACCCGACGAGCCCGACCAGCCCGACGGCGGCCCGTCCGGGAGCCCGTCGGCCCCCGGCCCCGCGGAGGAGCTCACCTCGGCTCTGGAGCAGGCCGCCAATGCCCCCACCCTGCTCGTCGCGTCCGACTTCGACGGCGCCCTCGCCGAGTTCACCGTCGACCCGGAGGACTCGAAGCCGGCGCCGGGGGCCATGGCCGCGCTCCGCGGTCTCGCCGCGCTCCCCGATACACATGTCGCCGTCGCCTCCGGCCGCGACGTGCGCGCCCTTCGTGAGCTGACCGGTGTCGGGTCGGCCGAGCCCATCACCCTCATCGGCAGCCACGGCGCCGAAGCCACCCATGCCGATGTTGCCTCGCATGGCCGGCTCGAGCCGGACCAACGCGCCCTGCTCGACGAGCTGACCGCGACGGTCGCCGAGCTCATCGACCGGCACCCCGGTGCGCGCCTCGAGCGGAAGCAGGCCGCCGTCGCGGTGCATACGCGCGGGCTCCCCGCCGATCACGCAGCCGCGGCGCTCCGCGAGGCGAAGGCCATCGCCGAGGGCCGCCCCGACATCCGCCTGCTGCAGGGGAAGTCGGTCGTCGAGCTGTCGGTCTCGCACGCCGACAAGGGCACCGCGATCGCGCGGCTCAGCGACGTCGTGGGATCCGACGCCACCTTCTACACCGGAGACGACGTCACCGACGAGGACGCGTTCAAGGCGATGGACCCCGACGAGGGCGACGTCTCGGTGAAGGTCGGCCACGGGGAGACCCACGCGGCATACCGGGTCGACTCCGTCAGCGATGTCGTCGAGACCCTTCAGCAGCTCCGCGACCTCCGCGCCCAGGCGACCGGCGAGAGCTGACGCGCGGCTGCCGCAACCGACAGGCGCCGGTCGACGCCCGGACGATTAGCTCGGGCCGGAAGCCATACTCCGAGCGGCTGGCTCCGTTGCCCGCGATCTTGTCGACGAGCGCCTCCACGGTGGCCTCCCCCATCGACAGCACGCGCTGGCGGATCGTGGTGAGGGGCGGGTCGGTGAACGCGATCAGGGTGGAGTCGTCGTAGCCGATGACGGAGATGTCGTGCGGCACCTGCAGGGACCCGCCGAGACGGTCAGCCGCTTTTCTGGATGTTCGCGACGACCTCGGTCTGCGCCGCTTTGAGTCGGTCGGCTGCGGTGGCCTTCTGGCTCACCACATCGGCCTCGGCCTGGCCGAGCGGACCCCATACCGAGCTCATGGCGGGGATGTTCGGCATCGGGAGGGCACCCTGGCCGGCGTTGGACCAGGCCTTGACGTCAGCGTCGCTCCCAGAGACCTGGTCGAGCGCGGCCTGCAGGGCGGGCGGGCGGTGACCGATGGTGAACATGTCGACCTGGAGCTCGGGCTTGCTCACGTAGCTCGTGACGAACTCCTGCGCGAACGCGTCGTTCTTGGCCTTGGCCGACACATAGAACACCTGGACACCGAGGAACGGCGTCACCTTGTTGCCCTGGAGCGTCGGCAGCGGCGAGATGCCGTACGTGATGCCGGCCGCCTTGGCCTTGTCGACCGCCCACGGCCCGGTCACGTAGTAGGGCACCTTGCCGGTCGCGAAGAGAGACTGTGCCGTGTCGAAGTCGATGTCGGTCGACAGGACGTTGTCCTTGCCGAGCTGACCGAGGTAGTCCATGCCCTTGATCGACCCGTCACTGCCGACCAGCACCTTGGTCGGGTCGTAGTCGCCGTTGTCCTTCTGGCCGAAGATGCCGCCGCCGAAGGCCTTGAGGTAAGGGTAGGCGTAGTAGGCGTCTCCGGTCTTGCTCACCTGCTGCAGCAGCGCGTTGGTCGCCTTGCCGTCGGCCACGAGCTTCTTGCCGTTGGTGACCATGTCCTCATAGGTCGCGGGTGCGTCGGGGGCCAGCGCGGTGTTGCGCATCAGGCCGAGGTTCTCCGTGGCATACGGCACGCCGTAGAGCTGGCCGTTGTACCTGGCCGCCTGGATCGAGCTCTTCGTGAACGTGCCCTGCTGGTCGGCGGAGAGCGGCACCGGCTCGACCGCGCCGTTCTGGACGAGCTCGCCCAGCCAGTCGTGGGCACCGACGATGACGTCCGGGCCCTTGCCGACGTTGGTGGCGTCCTTGAAGTCCTTGCGGACGTCGGTGGAGCCCTGCACGGCGACCTTGATGCCCTGCTCCTGGCCGAACTGGGTCGCGTACTTGTCGAGGATCGCCTTGCGGTCGTTGTCGCACCAGATGACGAGGTCGACGTTGGCGTCGCGGACCGGGGCAGCGGTGCCCGTCGTGGTCGCGGCCACTGGCGTGATGGCGCTGGTCGTCGTGGCCGAGCCGGCGTCCGTCGCGGCGGGGGCCGTCGTCGTCGAGCTGCCCCCGCAGGCGCTCATGAACAGGGTTGCGACGCCCGCGAAGGCGACCGCGCCGTGGGCGCGCTTCTGCATGGATTCTCCTGTGTAACCAGGCGACGACAGCGTCACTCTTGAGTGCGCCGAAACGTAGCAACACTCGGCAAGGAAGCGCAGTCCCTGTAAGAGCTTTCACGGTCCCGGTTGGGCTGCGGCTCCGGCGGACAGCGAGGCCCTAGCCAGCGAGCCCTCCGATGGGTCATGATGCGAGCGTCGCCGAGGACATGCTCGGCGGTCGACCCACCTTTACAACGGACCGTCCGGCACGTTCCTGCCGGTGAAGGAGATATCTCGACATGGCAACTGTGACCTTCGACGAAGCCACCCGGCAGTACCCGGGCAACCCCATCCCCAGCGTCGACAAGCTCAACATCGACATCGCCGACGGCGAGTTCCTCGTCCTCGTCGGTCCTTCCGGATGTGGCAAGTCCACGTCCCTGCGCATGCTCGCCGGCCTCGAGGAGGTCAACGGCGGCCGCATCCTCATCGGTGACCGCGACGTCACCCACCTGTCCCCCAAGGACCGCGACGTCGCCATGGTGTTCCAGAACTACGCGCTCTACCCGCACATGACCGTCGCCGACAACATGGGCTTCGCCCTGAAGATCGCCGGCGTCTCCAAGGACGAGATCGGCAAGCGGGTCAAGGAGGCGGCCAAGATCCTCGACCTGGAGCCCTACCTCGACCGGAAGCCGAAGGCCCTCTCCGGTGGTCAGCGGCAGCGCGTCGCCATGGGCCGCGCCATCGTCCGCAGCCCGCAGGTCTTCCTCATGGACGAGCCGCTGTCCAACCTCGACGCCAAGCTGCGCGTGCAGACGCGTACGCAGATCGCGTCGCTGCAGCGCCGCCTCGGTGTCACGACGGTCTACGTCACGCACGACCAGGTCGAGGCCATGACCATGGGCGACCGGGTCGCGGTGCTCAAGGACGGCCTGCTCCAGCAGTGCGACAGCCCGCGGCGTATGTACGACCACCCGGACAACGTCTTCGTGGCCGGCTTCATCGGCTCGCCCGCGATGAACCTGCTCGACGTGCCCGTCACGGACGGTGGCGTCAAGTTCGGCGACGCCGTGCTGCCGATCGCCCGCGAGGACCTGAAGCAGGCCGGGAGCCATGTCACGGTCGGGGTGCGCCCGGAGGACCTCGACCTGACCGACAGCGGCAAGGGCCTGGCGGTCACGGTCGAGGTCGTGGAGGAGCTGGGCGCCGACGCGTACATCTACGGCCAGACCAAGGCCCACACCATCGACGTGGGGGGGGACGAGGATCTGGCGTCCTCGAAGCCGTTCATCGCCCGGGTCGACGGTCGGCGTCCCCCGGAGAAGGGCTCGGTCATCCACCTGGCCCCGCGTCAGGGACACCTGCACATGTTCAGCGCCGAGAACGGTGAGCGCATCGGCGGTTGAGCGCTCGACGAGGGGCGGCACCCGCTGAGGTGCCGCCCTTCGTCGTGTCATCCGTCGTCGCTGCCAACCGTGGAACGATGACGACGTGCCCCTCGAGCTGACCGCCGCGCGCCCCGACCCGGCTCTGCTGGACCTGCCGTGGTCGGTCCCGCTCGAGGACTGGCCGGCCGAACGTCTCGCCGCGCTCCCCCGGGGCATCTCGCGCCACATCGTGCGCTTCGTGCGGGTGTCCAACCGGGTGCTGGCGATCAAGGAGATCAAGCTCGACCTGGCGCGACGCGAGTACGCGATGCTGCGCAACCTCGAGCGCCTCGACCTGCCCTGCGTGGAGCCCTTCGGCATCGTCAGCGGCCGGCAGTCGCGGGACGGCAGGACCCTCGACGCCTGCCTCATCACCCGGCACCTGCAGTATGCGTTGCCTTACCGCGCTCTCTACAGCCAGTCGCTGCGGCCGGACACCGCCCAGCGGCTGATCGATGCGCTGGCCGTGCTGCTGGTGCGGCTGCACCTCACCGGCTTCTGGTGGGGCGACGTCTCGCTGTCCAACACGCTGTTCCGGCGCGACGCCGGCGCGTTCGCGGCATACCTCGTCGACGCCGAGACCGGCGAGCTGCACCCCGCTCTCACCACCGGGCAGCGCGAGCACGACCTCGACATCGCGCGGGTCAACATCGCCGGCGAGCTCATGGACCTCGAGGCCGGCGGGCTGCTCGAGGAGGTCGCCGACCCGATCGAGGTGTCGAACCGGATCGTCGAGCGCTACCACACGCTGTGGGCGGCGCTCACCGAGGCGGAACGGTTCGAGACCGGTGACCGGTGGCGGGTCGAGGAGCGGATCCGGCGGCTCAACGACCTCGGCTTCGACATCGCCGAGCTGTCCATGTCAACGGATTTCGACGGCACGACGATCCAGATCCAGCCCAAGGTCGTGGACGCCGGACATCACTCGCGGCGGTTGCTGCGGCTGGCCGGGCTCGACGTCGAGGAGAACCAGGCCCGACGGCTGCTCAACGACCTCGACTCGTTCCGGGCCGCGACCGACCGTCAGAACGAGGACGAGGAGCTCGTCGCGCACGACTGGCTCGTGTCGGTCTACGAGCCCACGGTGCGCGCGGTCCCGCGCAACCTCGCCGGCAAGCTCGAGCCCGCCGAGGTGTTCCACGAGGTGCTCGAGCACCGCTGGTACATGTCCGAGCGGGCGGGCACGGACATCCCGATCCGCCTTGCCGTGCGCGACTACGTCGACCAGGTGCTGCCGGCCAAGCCGGACGAGCAGTCGGTGGTTGGAGTCGACACGGTGGAGATGCCGGTCGTCGCGATGTTCAACGACTGAGGTCCAAGTCACCTCCGGCCGCACCGCCCAGCGCGGCTTCAGCCGCCAAAGGTCACCTCTGGCCGATCCGCCCAGCGCGGCTTCAGCCGCCAAAGGTCACCTCTGGCGGATCTGTGGGCGCGAGTGGTCACCATGTGTCGCGCGGACGATGCCGAGACGACCAGAACTGACCTGTCGACGCAGCGCCACCGGCTGTACGCCCATCGGCAAGCGCTGTTCACTGGTCAGGCGGACGTCATCCCCGAGCCGGAGTAGCAGCTGAATGGCAACCAGTCAGTGGAGGTGGCCGGACGGCTCCGTCACCGGAGCCCCCGCGCGCTGGAGCGTGAGGAAGGCACCAGCGGCCTACGGCCTGACGTGCGCCTCCCGGCCGCCTAGCGTGTTGACGGCGGGCGGCGGCGGTCATGGACCGAACTGAACCACGTCCCGGTCCAGCGGCATCTGGCTCGTGCGTGTCGACGACGGGTTGGCCGGCTGGAACGGCAGCGCACCGGTCGGTTGCAGTCCCAGGTTGTCGTCCCACAGCCGCTCCGGGATGCGCCCGAGCAGAGTGAAGGAGTCGAACGCATACGGGCTGCTGTCGGCTGGGAAGTAGGTCGGCGTGGTCAGGATCTGGAAGTGCAGGTGCGGGGTGGTCGAGATGCCGCTGTTGCCGATCAGCCCCAGCTGCTGACCGCGGGTGACCCGGTCCCCGACCCGGACGGCCACCGATCCCGGGTCCATGTGTGCGTACAGCACGTAGGCCCGGTCGGAGATCTGCACGATGACGTGGTTGCCGACGGTCTCCTTGACCGTGGCCAGATTCGTCGGGTGAGGGATCTCTGCACTGTTGGCGAGCCCGTCCTGGGCGGCGACCACGGTCCCCGCCGCAACCGACACAATGGGCTGTCGGTAGGACAGGTAGCTGTCGAGCTTGGACGGGTCGCCGACCCCATGTCCGGTGCGCGTCGTCGAGCTTGAACAGGTCGACCGCGTAGCGCTGCGGCACCTCCAGCACCCCGTTGACCGGTTCGATGCCGCGGCGGTGGTGCGTGTCGTCTGCGCAGCAGCCCTCACTCACGTACCAGGTCCCCGCGGCACCGGCGGGCCAACGACCGTCGGGCCGTCGGTGGCCGGGTCGGTGCGAGCCAGCCGCATCTGGATGGGGGCGGGTGGTGCCTGGGGGGCCAGGACCACACCGCTCACGACATGCTCGATGGTCGCCGGCACCGCGGAACGTTGCGGAAAGGCGACATCGACCCAGGCGATGTACGTGGTGGTTGGCGCGATGGTCACCGTCGTGTTGCCGGCACCCGCGTCGCTGGCCCCTTCAGCCTCAGCACCGACCCGCAGCGGCGTCAGGTCGACCCGTGCCGTGGTGCCCGGAACGAGCGCTGAGGTAGCAGCGTCATGCAGCTCGATCCGATCGACCCGGACGGGCACGGGCGCCACGTTGGTCAGGACGAGCTCGTAGGTCAGATGCACCTTGCCGTCGGTCATCTCGACCGGTGCCGGTGTCGTGACGAATGATCCGGTCAGCTGGGTGACCTTGGCTCCACGGTCGATGCCGCTCCCGAACGTACCTGTCCCGGAGGGCCTCGCAGACTGGCTGCCGGTGCTCGGACCAGGACCACCGCCCGTCTCGGTACACGCGGCACATCCCAGCGTGACCACGACAGCCGCCCCAGGCAGAAGTGCAGCGAAACGTCGACGCATTCTCATCCACTGCACGTTAGAGCCTGAAGACGGTGTCTGCGGTCGACGTCGCCCACGCGTGGTCCAGACAACCGACGGCACGGGCTCATCGGTCGCCGAGTGAATCCGCATCGCTGTCCGGGCCGCCATGGTCGCCGCCGTCGGCGGCCTGGTCACGACGGCTGGGCGCGGTCGACGAGCTCACGCACGGCGGCGACCACGTTGTCCTGCTGCGACACAGGGTTCTTCGGGATGTCGAGGCCGCCGGGTGCGTCGGGGCGGCTCAGTGGACGCGGGCCGGCGGGTAGCCGGCGGTGGCCATGTCGCTCAGCGCGAACACCGCATACTCAGCGAACAGGCCGTCCTCCAGCAGGGCCACCGCATCACCACGGCGGTGGAGCTCGGCGCCGAGGCGGTCCTGCTGCCGACGAGGTCGCGACGAGCACAGCCTAGGCCTACGACTCGGGTTCGACGAAGACATTGCCGATGAGCAACGTGGCGAACAGCAGGAACGTGAGGACATGAACGGCGGTGCACCACAAGCAGATCGCGCGCACCTGGAACAGCTCGGCCCACAGCAGGTAGAGCGCCATCAGCAGCCCGATGCCGCAGAAGCCGAGCCGGACGAGGTCCAGCTGACGTGACGGACGGCGCAGCATCGATGGCCGGCACAGGACGAGCATCACCGCGAAGAACACGACGCCGAGCGGGGCGACGGGTATGCCGAGGATGCTCGCCCACTCGCTCGACGTCACCCTGGCGCAGTCGATCGAACCGGTGGCGGGGCAGGCCAGCGTCGTCGACCCGGTGAGGTGCTCGTAGGTGAGGTAGATCGAGACCAGCAACCCGAGGACGCACCACGTCAGCGCGGTCGGCGCCAGCCAGCCCGGCGTCACCCGGTCTCCGCGCGAATCTCGCACCGGCGCGGTCAGATCCGTCACGTCACTGCCCCGCCGCGGCCGTGACTCCCGGCGACGTACAGACCGCGGCCGGCTGGTTGGTCGTGAGCTGGCACAGCTGGGCGGTGATGGTGTTGGCGCTCCCCAGGACCGCCTTGGAGAGTGGGGTCGACGGGTCGGCGATGGCCGTGGCAACCTCCGCCTGGGTCTTGCCGGCGAGCAGGCCGGCGTCGATCGACGCGCCGTTGGACGCCACCTTCCCGCCGTAGTCGATCCACGGGATGCCCCCGCCGGAGTTGTACGTGCTGAAGATCTTCTGGTCGTCCGCGCTCAGGGTGTCGAGCGGCTGGTGCGTGTTGGTCTGCGTCTCCACACCGGTGAACGAGAGGTACTGGCTGGTGTAGGTCGCCCCGTGGAAGCTCAGGGTCGGAGTGTCCGGGAACTGCTCTGGCGCAGCGCCACTCGTGGTGGCCTGCAGCCCACTGAACTGCCCGAACCGCGCCATGGCGACGACGAACGGCCAACGTTCCGCCGCGCAGTAGGGGCAGAACTCTGCGCCGACGTAGAGCACCCGCGGCTTGCTGTCGGCGGTCAGCGCCGGGGCGGAGATGGCCTTGGGCGGGTTGGACACACCCTGACCGGCGCCGACCGTGTCGAACGTGGCCACCGGTATGCCGGTGAGGGTCGAGGAGACGGCCGGGTCCAGGGTCGTCGATCCGGCGGCCGTCTTCTTCGGGGCCAAGAGTGAGATGACGACGAGCGCCGCGACGACGACGACCACCGCGACCACCGCGCTGACGGCGATGACCAGCCGGCGGCGACGCTGCTCCGCCGCCTGCTGGTCCCGCATCTGGTTCAGTCGGGCGTTCTCCGCCCGCGCGCTCTTGGCCACGTCGCCACCGTACCCAGCGTGGCTGTGTGGCGGTGACCGCTCGGCGTCAGCCGCGAGCCGCCGCCCGCCGGCGCGCGATCTCGTAGAGGGTGACGCCCGCGGCCACCCCGGCGTTGAGCGACTCGACCGCCGACGACATCGGGATCGACACGACCTGGTCGCAGGTCTCCCCCACGAGCCGCGACAGTCCCTTGCCCTCGGACCCCACGACGACCACCACCGGCTCGGTGGCGAGCGCCAGTCCCGGCAGCTCGACGTCGCCGTCCATGTCGAGGCCGAGCACGAAGAACCCCGCCTTCTGGAACGTCTGCAGCGTCCGCGTCAGGTTGGTGACCCGGGCGACCGGCACTCGTGCAGCGGCACCGGCCGAGGTCTTCCAGGCGCTGGCGGTGAGACCAGCGGACCGGCGGTCGGGCACGACGACCCCGTGGCCGCCGAATGCGGCCACCGACCGGATCACGGCTCCGAGGTTTCGGGGGTCGGTGATGCCGTCCAACGCGACGACGAGAGGGATGCCGGGTGCCTGCGGGTCGATGAGGTCGGCTGCGTCGGCGTACTGGTAGGGCGGCACCTGCAGCGCAAGTCCTTGGTGCACACCACCGTCGGTGAGCCGGTCGAGCTCGCCGCGCGGCGTCTCGAGGATGGGGATGCCGCGCTCCGTCGCGGTCTTGAGGGCCTCGCGAACCCGGTCGTCGGCGTCCACCCGGCCGGCGACGTACATCGTCGTGGCGGGCACCTCGGCCCGCAGCGCCTCGACGACGGCGTTGCGCCCGGCGACGATCTCCGACGTCGGCTTGCCGTGGCGTCCCCCGCCGCCGGACGATCCCGAGCCCCCCATGGGGCCGGACCGGCCGGTCGGCCGTCCGCCCGCGGCATACCCGCCTCGACCTCCGGAGGCCGCTGAGCCACCCCCTGAGCTGCCGCCCGTGCGCTTCGCGTCGCCCCGGGCCTTCTTCGCCGCGGGGTGGTACTCGCGGTCGGCCGCCTTGGGCGTCGGACCCTTGCCCTCAAGCCCCCTTTTGCGCTGACCGCCGGAGCCGACGCTGGCGCCCTTGGTGCCCTTTGTGCCATTGGACGCCTTGCGCACCGCCCCGCGTCGCTGGGAGTTACCGGGCATGGGGGTCCTCGTTCCGTCGGGCGAGCGACCACCGCGCCCCCGAGGGAGTGTCCTCGATGGCGATACCGGCCGCAGCCAGCCGGTCGCGGATCGCATCGGCTGTGGTGAAGTCTCTCGCGGACCGGGCCGCCTGACGGGCCTCGAGCTCCGCGGCGATGACCGCGTCGAGCGCCTCGAGGGCGTCACTGGACGCCGCGGTCTGGGTGGCGCGCCAGGTCGGGGACAGCGGGTTGACCCCGAGCACCTCCGTCATGGCGACGACCTGGGCCCCGGCCGTGTGTGCCGCCGCGTCGTCGCCGTCGTCGAGCGCGCTGTTGCCGGCGCGCACGGTCTCGTGCACCACGGCGAGGGCACCGGAGACGTTGAGGTCGTCGTCCATGGCCTCCTGGAAGGCCGCGGGCAGCTCGCCGTCGACGGTGTCGAGTGGGCGCATCCGCTCGACCCGCTCGAGGAATCCGGTGATCCGGTCGACCGCGGCCTGCGCCTCGACGAGTGAGCCCTCGTGGTACTCGATCATCGACCGGTAGTGCGCCGCGGTGAGGTAGTAGCGCACCGCGAGGGGCGAGGCGACCCGCACGACCCGGCTCACCTCAAGGGCGTTGCCGAGGGACTTGCCCATCTTCTGGCCCTTCACGGTCACCCACGCGTTGTGCAGCCAGTAGCGCGCGAACCCGAGCCCGGCCGCGTGCGACTGCGCCTGCTCGTTCTCGTGGTGCGGGAACCTCAGGTCGATGCCGCCGCCGTGGATGTCGAAGGTGTCGCCAAGGTAGCGGCGGGCCATGGCCGAGCACTCGAGGTGCCAGCCGGGGCGGCCCTGGCCGTAGGGGGTCGCCCAGGAGGCGGTCTCGGGCTCGTCCGCCTTGTGGCCCTTCCACAGCGCGAAGTCGCGGGCGTCCTTCTTGCCGCGCGGGTCGGCGTCCTCGGCCGCGGTCATGTCGTCGGGCGACTGGTGGCTGAGCGAGCCGTAGTCGGGCCAGGACAGGACGTCGAAGTAGACGTCGCCCGAGGCGTCGGGAGCGGGGTATGCGTGGCCCCGGTCGACGAGCGTGTCCATCAGCGCGACCATCTCGGGGATGTGGCCGGTCGCCCGTGGCTCGTAGGTCGCCGGGAGCACCCCGAGCTGGTCGAGCGCTTGGGCGGTGAGTCGCTCGTTGCGGTAGGAGAGGGCGTACCAGGGCTCGGTGGACTCAGCCGCGCGGCGCAGGATCTTGTCGTCGATGTCGGTGACGTTGCGCACGAGGGAGACGTCGTAGCCGTGCCCGGTCTCGAGCCACCGCCGCAGCACGTCGAACGCAACCGCGAAGCGGACGTGGCCGATGTGGGGCGCCCCCTGCGTCGTCAGGCCACAGATGTACATGCCGACCCTGCCGGGCTGCAGTGGTTCGAAGTCGCGCAGCGCACGCGCGGCGGTGTCGTAGAGACGCAAGGGCACCGGCGAAGTTTACCGGCGGGCGGGAGCCCCGCCGGCGACGCGGCCCAGGCGCAGCGAGAGGGGGATGCCGGCCAGGGACACGGCACTGACCAGCAGGCACACCGCGACGAGGCCGTGCCCGGTTGGTCGCCGGGCGGCCAGCGTGAGGTAGACCGTGCCGACGAGCGTCCGCGGCCCCCAGCGCCGCTCGTTCCGCGGGAGGTCCGCCGAGACCACCATGAAGGCTGCGGCGATCGGCAGCAGGGTCAGTGCGCCCATTACCGGGCTGAGGTGCGCGTCCCCCTGGGTGGCGAGGGCGAAGACGAACATGAACCCGCCGAAGGTCGTCCCGGCCGCCAACGTCGCGCTGCTGGCCGACCGCCTGCTCACGTGGTCGGCGCGCTTCCCGGACGCCGGGCACGCCTGATGGCGCACGTACCCGAGCCGATGGCCGACCTCATCCACCGGTTCTTGCGGTCGGGCTAGATTTAGACGTTAGCGGTTTCGGCGCCGATGGTGGTCTCGTCACCGTGGCCGGTGAGGACGCGCGTCTGGGCAGGCAGGGTGAGCAGCCGCTCCTTGATCGAGACGACGATGGTGTCGTGGTCGCTGAACGAGCGGCCGGTCGTCCCCGGACCACCCGCGAAGAGCGTGTCGCCGGTGAAGACGACCCCGAGCCGCTCGGCGTAGAAGCAGCAGGCCCCCGGCGAGTGTCCGGGCGTGTGCACCACGTCGAGCTCGACGTCGCCGACCTCGAACCGGTCGCCGTCCACCAGCGGCGCGTGGGGCGGCTCGGCGTGCACGCGGTCCCACAGCATCCGGTCGTCGGCGTGGAGGTAGGTCGGCGCGCCCGTGGCCGCGGCCAGGTCGAGCGCCGCGCCGATGTGGTCGTCGTGGCCATGGGTGAGCAGCACGGCGGTGACCTTCCGCCCGGCGACGAGGTCAAGGATCGGCTGGGCGTTGTGGGGCGCGTCGATGACGACGCATACCTCGTCGTCGCCGACCACCCAGACGTTGTTGTCGACGTCCCAGGTCCCCCCGTCCAGGCTGAAGGTGCCGGAGACGACCGCCCGGTCGATGCGGACGGTCACAGCCGGACCACTGACCGCAGCACGTCGCCGGCCGCCATCTTGACGAAGGCCGCTTCCACCTCGTCGATCCCGACTGTCTCGCTGACGAAGCCGTCGAGGTCGAACCGGCCCTGCCGGTAAAGGTCGACGAGCATGGGGAAGTCACGCGACGGAAGGCAGTCGCCGTACCAGCTGGACTTCAGCGCCCCGCCGCGGCCGAACACGTCGAGCAGCGGCAGGGTCAGCTGCATGTCCGGGGTCGGGACGCCGACGAGGACGACGGTGCCGGCGAGGTCGCGGGCGTAGAACGCCTGCTCGTAGGTCTCCGGGCGGCCCACCGCATCAATGACGACGTCGGCACCGAAGCCGCCCGTCAGCTCGCGGATCCGCTCCACGGCGTCCTCGCTGCGCGAGTTGACCGTATGCGTAGCGCCGAAACCCCTGGCCCGGGCCAGTTTCCGGTCATCGACGTCGACGGCGACGATGGTCGTCGCCCCGGCGACGGTCGCACCGGCGACGGCGGCGCACCCCACCCCCCCGCAGCCGATGACGGCCACCGAGTCGCCGCGCCCGACGTGTCCGGTGTTGACGGCGGCGCCGAAGCCGGCCATGATCCCGCAGCCGAGCAGCCCGACTGCCGCGGGGTCGGCATCGCCGTCGACCTTGGTGCACTGGCCCGACGCGACGAGCGTCTTCTCGGCGAACGCGCCGATGCCCAGCGCCGGTGAGAGCTCGGTGCCGTCGGTCAGCGTCATCTTCTGGGCGGCGTTGGCCGTGTTGAAGCAGTGCCACGGCCGGCCCTTCGCGCAGGCCCGGCAGACCCCGCATACGGCCCGCCAGTTGAGAATGACGAAGTCCCCCGGGGCCACGTCGGTGACGCCCGCACCGACGGCCTCGACCACCCCTGCCGCCTCGTGCCCGAGCAGGAACGGGAAGTCGTCGTTGATCCCGCCCTCGCGGTAGTGCAGGTCGGTGTGGCACACCCCGCACGCCTGGACGGCGACGACCGCCTCACCCGGGCCGGGGTCGGGGACCACCACGTCGACGACCTCGACCGGCGCGCCCTTGCTACGAGCGATGACTCCTTTGACGGTCTGTGGCATACCCCGATCCCACCACACCGGCGACCAGACCGGCCGACCGCGGGCTGATTCCCGGACCCACGTGCTGTTCGCCCGAAGTTTTCCGGTTCCTTGACCCCGCACAGCCTGCGTTGATGGCACTCTCAGGCCGTGGCCCGTCACCTCGATCGACGGGCCCCGTCAGGGAGAAGAGGACCGCCCATGAGACATCTGAGAACGTCCTGGACCGCAGCCGCACTGCTGACCGGGGCTGCGGGGCTGGTCGTGGCCGCCGCTGTGCCCGCCGAGGCGGCGCGGCCGCTGTCCGGCAAGCTGCCGGGAGGCTTTACCAACCTCGTCGTCATCTACGAGGAGAACCACTCGTTCGACAACCTCTACGGCGACTGGGGTCGCGTCGGAGGCAAGGTCGTCAACGGGCTGCACAACGCCACCCCTGCGACGACCACCCAGGTGGCCCAGAACGGCACCGCCTACCAGTGCCTGCTCCAGGACGACGTCAACCTCACGTCGCCGTCGCCGCTGCCGACGACCTGCAGCGACCCGACGCACGGCGTCCCGAACAGCCACTTCAGCAACACCTGGTGGACGGTCGACGACTACATCAAGCCGGCCGACACGACGTGTCCCATCCCTGGGGCGCCCTTCGCGCCAAACGGGGTGCTCAACGGCACCGGCCGTCCCGGTGGCTGCACCCGCGACCTCGTCCACCGCTTCTACCAGGAGCAGTTCCAGATCGACGGCGGCAAGCAGGACCGCTACGTCATCGGCTCCGACGCCGTCGGGCTGACGATGGGGCGCTACGACACCAAAGCGCTGCCGATCTACCAGTACCTGCACAGCAAGAGCGCGCCCAGCTACGTCGTCGCCGACAACTTCTTCCAGGCCGCGTTCGGTGGGTCGTTCCTCAACCACCAGTGGCTCATCGCCGCACGCTCGCCGCTCGACACCAGCGCCGGAGCCAACGGCGGCGTCAACTCGGTCCTCGACACGAACGGGATGCCGACGAGCTACCCGCTGTACAAGGCGACGACGCCCGTCGTGGACAAGCAGCTCACGCAGAAGTGCGCGAGCGGTTCGAACACCTACGTCGCCGCCTGCGGCAACTATGCGGTCAACACCATCCAGCCGGCCAGTCCCCCGAGTGCGGGTGGCGCGACCATCCCGCTGATCGACGACGCCGCGTTCCCGAACATCGGGGACCGGATGACCGCGGGCGGCGTGTCGTGGAACTGGTACTCCGGCGGGTGGGACGACGCCGCGGCCGGTCACCCGGGCCCGTTGTTCCAGTACCACCACCAGCCGTTCAACTACTTCGCGAACTACGCGGAGGGCGCCCCCGGCCGGGGCCACCTGCAGGACGAGACGGCGTTCATCGCCTCGGCCCAGAACGGCACGCTCCCGCAGGTCTCGTTCGTCAAGCCCTACGGCGTAGAGAACGAGCACCCTGGGTATGCCAGTGAGCCGAACGGCAGCGACCACCTCGTTCACCTGCTCAAGACGGTCATGTCGGGTCCGCAGGCCAAGCAGACGCTCGTCGTCGTGACCTACGACGAGTTCGGTGGACAGTGGGACCACGTCTCCCCGCCCACCGTCGACAAGTGGGGCCCCGGCACCCGGATCCCCGCGCTCGTCCTGTCGGCGAGCATGGTGAAGTCCGGCGTCGACGACACGCAGTACGACACGACGTCGATCATGGCCACTATCGAGCGGTCCTACGGGCTCGCTCCGGTGGCCACCCGGGACGCCGCGGTGAACGACCTGTTCACTGCGGTGCGCACCGGGCTGCCCGGTCACCACGGGTGGCCCAACCCGTAGCTTGGGTTTCCGAGCACAGCAGGGGGTCGGGGCGGCAACCGGACCACTCGACGGGCACGAACCTCAGCTGTGGCGGTTGGGGGGCCGTTCAGGCCGTTCGTGCCCGTCGAGCCGTCCGCTTCGAGACACGCCGCGCCACCTCGAGCGATGGCTCGGCTAGCGTCGGGGCCATGACGGCTCCCGTCCTCGTGGTCCAGCACGAACCCGAGTGTCCGCCCGGCCTCGTCGGCGCCGGGCTCGCGCGGGCGGGTGTCCCCCTCGACGTCGTCCACCCGTATGCCGGAGACCCCCTTCCGGCCGACCTCGCGAGCCATGCGGGCCTCGTCGTGCTCGGCGGCCACATGGGGGCGAACGACGACGACGCATACGCGTGGCTCGGGCCGACCAAGGCCCTGGTCCGTGATGCCGCCAGGACCGGCATCCCGGCGCTGGGGATCTGCCTGGGCCACCAGCTGGCGGCGGTGGCGCTCGGTGGCGAGGTGCGGCTCAACCGGGCCGGCTACCGCCGCGGCGTGCTCGACATGGGCTGGCGCCCGGAGGCAGGGTCGGACCCGGTCGTCGGCCGGTGCGGGCCGCGAGCCGTCCTCTGGCACCACGACATCGTCACCCGGACTCCCGAGGGCACCCGCGAGCTGGGCCGGGTGGGGAGCGGTGAGCTCCTCGCGGCCCGCTTCGCTCCCACCGTCTGGGGGGTCCAGTGCCACCCTGAGGCCGACGCTGAGATCGTCGCTCGCTGGGCGGCCCGGGGTCGCGCCGAGGCCGGGGGCGACTCGGCCGAGATCGCTCGGATCGACACGGCGGAAGCCGACGTCGCGGCCGCCGAGGCGGAGCTGCGGGCGGGGTGGCGACCCTTGGTCGACGGGTTCGCAGCCCAGCTGGGTGCCGCGCCGCGGGTCGGCCCGAGGAGCTAGCTCACCGCGACGACCAACGCGGTGGCGATCGCGGCGACGCCCTCGCCGCGGCCGGTCAGCCCCAGCCCGTCGGTGGTCGTCCCGCTGACCGACACCGGCGCGGCGGCGGCGGCGGAGAGCGCCCGCTCGGCCTCCGTCCGGCGGGCCCCCACCTTAGGGCGGTTGCCGACCACCTCGACGGCGACGTTGCCGATCTCGAACCCCGCCGCGCGCACGAGCCGGGCCGCCTCGGCCAGCAGGGTGAGGCCGGACGCACCGGCATGCTCGGGTCGGTCGGTGCCGAAGTGAGCGCCGAGATCGCCGAGTCCGGCGGCGGAGAACAACGCGTCGCAGGCGGCGTGGGCGACGACGTCGGCGTCGGAGTGGCCGGCCAGGGCCCGCTCGCCGGGCCAGTGCAGCCCCGCCAGCCACAGCTCTCGGTCGCTGCCCGCGGGCGCCAGCGCGTGGACGTCGACGCCCACACCGACCCGCGGCAGCCGTTCAGGCATCGCCCTCGCCCCAGTCGATGGGGCCGCGGTGGAGCACGTGCTGGGCCGCCTGGGCCACCGGCTTGACCACGAGCCGGTCGACGTTGACGTGCTGCGGGAGCCTGACGCAGAAGGCGACGCACTCGGCGACGTCCTCGGCGGTGAGCGGGCGGTCGACGCCCTCGTAGACGGCATCGGCCCTGCTCTGGTCGCCGCCGAACCGGTGGACCGAGAACTCCTCGGTGTGGACCATGCCCGGACAGATCTCGACGACCCGGACATGGCTGCCGTTGAGCTCCAGCCGCAGGGTCTCGACCAGCGCGTGCTCGGCGTGCTTGGCCGCGGTGTAACCCCCGCCGCCCGGGTAGGTGATGTCGGCCGCCGTCGAGGTGAGGGTGACGACGGTGGCGCGGGGCGAGCGGCGCAGGGCGGGGAGGAGGGCCTGCGTGACCTGCAGGGTGCCGATCACGTTGGTCTCTAGCGTGCCCCGCCAGTCGGCCGGGTCGGCCCCCTCCACCGGGTCGGCGCCCAGCGCCCCCCCGGCGTTGTTGACCAGGACGTCACAGCGCCCGATCTCGACGGTGGCGACCGTGACAGAGGCGAGGTCGGCCACGTCCATGGCCACGGCGCGGGCGTGCCCGTCGAGGGTCGCGGCCACCGCGTCGAGCCGTTCCTGACGGCGCCCGGTGACGACGACGTCGAACCCGTCGCCGACCAGCCGGGCGGCGGTGGCCGCACCGATGCCGGACCCGCCCCCGGTGATGACGGCGACCGGCCTCATCGGGTCACCTGACGGGTGCGGGTCGCCTGACGGGTGCGGGTCGCCGCGCGCCCATCGGTTCGTGGTGGATGGGGCCGGAGTTCGGCGTGGTTCAGCGCACGAACGGGGCTAGGCATCGGAGGGGCCTCCTATGTCGCGCAGAGCGGCTTCGGCGCGGTGCAGGTCGTCGGGGGTGGTGATCTTGTGCGCCAGCCGGTCGCCGGCGACGACGAGCACCGGCTCGCCTAGCGCCTCGACCAGGGCGGCGTCATCGGTAACCCAGCGCAACCCCGGAGCGGCGTGCGCGCGCTCGAGCAGCTCACGGCGGAACCCCTGCGGGGTCTGGATGGCCCGTAGCACCGAGCGTTCCGGCGTGCCGGTGACCACGCCGTCAGGGTCGACGATCTTGACGGTGTCGACGAGCGGCAACCCGGGGACGACCGCCGGTCGCCCGGCGGCGACCGCGTCGGCGACGGCAGCGAACAGGGCCACGGGCGCGAGCGCGCGAGCGGCGTCGTGCACGAGGACGATGTGGGCCGTCGGGTCGATGGCGGCCAGGCCTGCGGCGACGGAGTCGCGTCGCTCGTCGCCGCCGGCGACAACCTGCACCGACGGACCGACACACCGCTCGGCTTCGCGCTGGGTGGTCTCGAGGTATGCCTCGGGCACGACCGCGACGACGCAGACCACCCCGGGGCAGGCGCAGGCCGCCTCGAGCGACCAGGCGAGCAGGGTGCGACCTCTGAGGGTGACGAAGGCCTTGGGCACGGCGGCCCCGAACCTGGAGCCCGCGCCGGCGGCCACCACGACCACAGCAACCGACCCACGTTCGACAGGCGAACGCGGGTCGGTCGACGCCGTGCTCAGGACGCGAGGACCTCGTCGAGGATGGCCTCGGCCTTGTCCTCGTTGGTCTTCTCGGCGAGCGCGAGCTCGGAGACGAGGATCTGGCGGGCCTTGGCGAGCATGCGCTTCTCGCCGGCGGACAGGCCGCGGTCCTTGTCGCGGCGCCACAGGTCGCGGACGACCTCGGCCACCTTCATGACGTCGCCCGAGGCCAGCTTCTCGACGTTGGCCTTGTAGCGGCGCGACCAGTTGGTCGGCTCCTCGGTGTGGGGGGCGCGGAGCACCTCGAACACCCGGTCGAGCCCATCCTGGCTGACCACGTCGCGGACCCCGACGAGGTCGCAGTTCTCAGCGGGGACCTCGATAGTCAGGTCGCCCTGGGCAACCTTGAGCCTGAGGTAGAGCTTCTCCTCGCCGCGGATCGTGCGCTTCTTGATCTCTTCGATCAGTGCCGCCCCGTGGTGGGGGTACACGACCATCTCGCCGACCTTGAAAACCATGTGCTGTTTTCCCCTTTCGCGACCACCAGAATACCACGACGGCGCGGCGGGCCGCGACCGTGGGCGGCTCGTTTGCGCAGGTCAGAGGCCTAGCGCCTGGCCCACAGGGGTTGGATCGACCCTTGACAAAACCGGGGTGCCGTGCAACGCGCGTGGTTCCGTGGACCGGCGTCAGGCCGTCGCGGACCCCGACGGCGTCGTGCTGCCACGGCCGGGGGTCGGCCGCTAGGCTGACGCCGTGCTCCGGCCCGTGACCCTGACCCTGCGCCTCCCTCTGAGCCGCCGGCCGCTCGTCGCGCGAGGCGTGGCGGTGGCCGTGACGGCCGCCGCTGGTGCGGTGCTCGCGGCCTGCTCCACGCAGTCGCCGGCGCAGACGCAGGAGCCCTACCTCCCGGCCGACGGCATCCCGGCGTCCATCGGCGCGGTGCAGACCCGCGACCTGCTGGTGGTGGCCCAGTCCAAGGGCGCCACCGGAGTGTTGTCCGGGTCGATCATCAACACCGGTGCCCAGCCCGTGTCGGTCACCTTCCTCACCGTCGCCGACTCCCAGGGCAGCGCCACCGGCGGGACCACCATCCAGCTCGCCGCCGGGCAGCAGCAGCGCATCACCGGCGTCCAGTTCCCCAACCTCCAGGCCAGCCCCGGCGCCCTGACCGGCATCGTGCTGAAGACGACCGCCGGCCTGAAGAACGTCGACGTCCCCGTCCTGCTGCCGGACGGCCCCTATTCGAGCCTCACGGCCACAGCCGGACCAAGCACGGCCACCAGCACGAGCACCGCCGGCGCTGCCGCCGGTGGCACGACCGGCGCCCCGACCGGCGCCCCGACCGGCGCCACGACCGGCGCCACGACCGGCGCTGCCGCCGGTGGCACGACGGCGCCGACCGGCTCAACGACCGCGACCGCCACCACGAGCTCGCCGGGAGGCTGAGCCCGCGCGCTGCGGCATACGGGCGGGCCGCCTCAGACGGTCTCGAACTTGTAACCGAGGCCGCGCACGGTGACGATGTGCCGGGGGTTGGCCGGGTCGGTCTCGACCTTGGCCCGCAGGCGCTTGACGTGGACGTCGAGGGTCTTGGTGTCGCCCACGTAGTCGCTCCCCCACACCCGGTCGATGAGCTGCATCCGGGTGAGCACCCGGCCGGCGTTGCGCAGCAGCATCTCGAGCAGCTCGAACTCCTTGAGCGGCAGTGAGGCGGGCGCACCCCGCACGGTGACGGTGTGCCGGTCGACGTCCATCCGCACCGGCCCCGCCTCGAGGGTGGGCGGCTGCAGGTCCTCGGGGTCGGCGAGGCGGCGGAGCACGGCCTTGATGCGGGCCAGCAGCTCGCGGGAGGAGTAGGGCTTCGTGACGTAGTCGTCGGCCCCGATCTCCAGCCCGACGACCTTGTCGATCTCGCTGTCCTTGGCGGTGAGCATGATCACCGGCACGCCGCTGCGCTGACGGAGGGCCCGGCAGACGTCGATCCCCGAAAGTCCGGGCAGCATGAGGTCGAGCAGCACGAGGTCGGCCCCGTTCTTGTCGAACTCGGTCAGAGCGTCCGGACCGGTCTCGGTGACGGCCACCTCGTAGCCCTCGCGCCGGAGCAGGTAGGAGAGGGGGTCGGAGTATGACTCCTCGTCCTCGACGACGAGGATGCGGCTCATGCGGGGGTCTCCTCAGTGAGGCGGTGGGCGGGGACGCTGACCGCGTCGTCGGTATGCCGCGCATCGGCGGCGCGCTGCCGGCCCACCGTGGCGGCCGGCAGGCGCATGGTGAAGGTCGACCCGCGGCCGGGTTCGGACCAGACGCCGACCTCGCCACCGTGGTTGGCGGCGACGTGCTTGACGATGGACAGCCCGAGACCGGTGCCTCCGGTGGCCCGCGACCGGGCGGCGTCGACCCGGTAGAAGCGCTCGAAGATCCGCTGCTGCTCGCCGGCGGGGATGCCCTGGCCCTGGTCGGTCACCGCGAGCTCGACCTGCTCGTCGCCGTCGACGTCCGTAGCCCGGACGCGTACGGCGACCCGGGTGTGCGGCTCGGAGTAGGCGATGGCGTTGCCGACAAGGTTCCGCACGGCCGTGACGAGCAGCTCGTGGTCACCCCAGACGTGGCTGTCGCCGGTGGCGACGAGGCTGAGGGTGACGTCCTTGTCCTCAGCGGCCAGCCGCGACCGGTCCACGGCCTCGCGCGCGGCGAGGGCGAGGTCGACCTGCTGGGGGTCGGTGAGCGAGGCCGCGACCTGGAGGCGGGACAGGTCGACGATCTCCTGGACGAGCCGGGTCAGGCGCGTCGACTCGACCTGCATCCGTCGGGCGAACCGGGCCACCGCCTCCGGGTCGTCGTGGGCGTCGAGCACGGCCTCCGCCAGCAGGGTGAGCCCCCCGACCGGTGTCTTCAGCTCGTGGGAGACGTTGGCCACGAAGTCGCGGCGGATCTCCTCGAGGCGCCGAGCCTGGCTCCGGTCCTCGACGAGGAGCAGGACGTGGGCAGAGCCCAACGGGGCGACGCGGGCACCGACGACCAGCCCGGGTCGGCCGGCCGGTCCCCGGGGCAGCTCCAGCTCGGCCTCGCGGATGACCCCGTCCCGGCGCACCTGACGGGCCAGGGCGAGCAGCTCAGGCTGGGAGAGGTCGCTGCCGCGGACCAGGCCGTTGGCCACGGCGGCCGGGGAGTTGTTGACGACGGTGTCGGAGGAGTCGAGGACGATGCCGCTCGACCGGAGCACGGCGAGCACGTCCGCCACCCCCTCCGGCATGGCGGTGGTGGGCTCGGCGGCCGGCACCCGGTGCTGCATCCGCTCTGACAGGCGCACCGCCAGCACGGCGATCACCGAGAGGGCGATGCCGGCCATGGCGCCGAGGGTGGCGGCGGCCGTCACGTCCACCCCTCCAGGGTAGGTGTGTTGCGGGCCGGTGGTGGGCGCCGCTCGCCGCGGCCGGTGGAGCGTAGGCATGGATCGGGCCTGGATCACGCGCGCCGACGGAGAATGTTCACCGGGGCGGCGACGTTCGTTCACCCGCCCGTGCCAACCTCGCGCTGGTCGGGCCCCACTGACACCCGACCGGCGCACACGGGACCCGCCCCGGACCCGGCACGAACCCGCACCCGCACCCGCACCCGCACCCGCACCCGCACCCGCACCCGCACCCAGCGACGAGGACCCCACCGCATGCGCGACGCCTTCCACGACGATCTCGACAAGATCACGGACCAGCTGGTGGAGATGACGCGGCTGGCCGGCTCGGCCGTGGCCCGCGCGACGACTGCTCTCCTCGACGCGGACGTGCACCTGGCGGAGACCGTCATCGCGGCCGACGAGGAGCTCGACGCGATCCGCACCGAGCTCGACGCCCTGTCGATCGACCTGCTGGCCCGACAGCAGCCGGTGGCGACCGACCTGCGCATCGTCGTCACCTCGATGCGGATGAGCTCCGACCTGGAGCGGATGGGCGACCTGGCCCGGCACATCGCCAAGGTCGCGCGGCTGCGCTACCCCGACCGCGCCGTGCCCCCGACGCTGTCCGCCCACGTCCTGCAGATGGGCCACATCGCCGAGCGGATCGTCGCCAAGGCCGGGTCGGTCATCGCCTCGAAGGACACCGGCATCGCCCTCAGTCTCGAGAAGGACGACGACGCCATGGACGAGCTGCACCGGCAGCTGTTCGAGGCCATCCTCTCCGACTCGTCGGACCTGCCGCGCTCGACCCTGGTCGACCTGACGCTGCTCGGGCGCTACTACGAACGCTTCGCCGACCACGCCGTCTCGGTGGCGCAGCGGGTCGTCTACCTCGTGACCGGCGAGTATCACGGCGAGCTCGACCTGCCGGAGCTCGACCACGAGGAGCAGGAGGACGCTCGCGTCGTCATCTGAGGCGCGCCGAGAGAGCTACCGGCCCTGGTTCGCCACCGCGGCGGCCGCGGCGGCGGCGGCCTCCGGGTCGAGGTAGCGCCCACCGCGCTCCACCGGGGCGAAGCCGTCGTCCAGCTCGTAGACCAGCGGCATACCCGTCGGGATGTTGAGCGCTGCGATGTCGTCGTCGCCGATGCCGTCGAGGTGCTTGACCAGGGCCCGGAGCGAGTTGCCGTGCGCCGCAACGAGAACGACGTGCCCCTCCCGCAGGTCAGCCTTGATCTCGTTCTCCCAGTAGGGGATCATCCGCGCCACGACGTCCTTGAGGCACTCGGTCGCGGGCATCTTGGCCTCGAGGTCGCCGTAGCGCGGGTCGCCCGCCTGGGTGAACTCGTTGGCGTCGGAGATGGGCGGCGGGGGGGTGTCGTAGGAGCGGCGCCACAGCATGAACTGGGCCTCCCCGAACTCAGCCATGGTCTGCTTCTTGTCCTTGCCCTGCAGGTCGCCGTAGTGGCGCTCGTTGAGCCGCCAGCTGCGGCGCACCGGGACCCAGTGCCGGTCGGCGGCGTCGAGCGCGAGGTTGGCTGTCGTGATCGCGCGGCGCAGGAGCGAGGTGTGGACGACGTCGGGCGCCAGGCCCGCCGCCACGAGCAGCTCGCCGCCGCGCACCGCCTCGGCGCGACCCTTGTCGGAGAGGTCGACGTCGACCCAGCCGGTGAACAGGTTCTTGGCGTTCCAGACGCTCTCGCCGTGACGGAGCAGCACGAGGGTGTGGGTCATGCGCTCAACCCTATGGCGAGGGTTGCGTCGCGTCCGAGCCGTCGAGCAGGTGTCGGAAGGCGTCGAGGTTGCGGGTGGACTCGCCCCGCGAGACCCGCCAGGCCCACTCCTTCTTCATCGACGTGAGGAAGCCGAGCACGAGCAGGTCGTTGAACGGGGCGTCGGCCGCCTCGAGGACGACGCCGAACAGCTGGTCGAGGTACGCCGCGTCGACCGCGGCGTTGGGGACCTCACCCTTGACGTAGACGTCGCCCGAGCCGTCCACCGCGTAGGCGAGGCCGGGCATACGCAGGTTGCGGCGCAGCAGGAAGCGGTAGAACGCCGCGTGGTTCTCGTCGGCGTTGCGCACGACGAAGGCGGTGACCGAGGTGACCTCCTGGCCCACCATGAGCGAGGTGACGGTGCGCAGCTTCTTCTCACCGGGAAGGGTGACGACCAGCTCACCGGTCCGCCCGCCGAGCTCGTGGTCGATCCCGGCGTCGACGAGGTAGGCGCGGACGACGGCGGTCACCTCGTCGACCGTCGGAGCCGCGGGCCCGGTCACGGGATGAGGGCGGTGGGGGCGTCGGCGAGCACCGCGAACGGGTCCAGCACCGTGCGCGTGCGGGCGAACCGGGCCTCCGCGTAGACGTCGAGGAGCCGGTCGGTCGTCGCCCCCCAGCCGAAGCCCCGGGCGTACGCCGCCGCTCGCCGGCCGAGGTCGGCGCGGCGGGCTGGGTCGTCGAGCAGGGCCTCGACCGCGTCGGTCCAGTCGGCGACCTCGTGCCCGTCGAGGAGAGCGCCGGTGTCGCCCACCGCCATCGGCAGCCCGCCGACCCGGGCGGCGACCACCGGGGTGCCGCAGGCTTCGGCCTCGACGGCGACGAGACCGAAGGACTCGCTGTGGGACGGCACGAGAAGGACGTCGGCGGCGCGGTACCACCGGGCCAGCTCGGCCCGCGCGACCGGCGGGACGAACCGGGTCTGCGCGGTGACACCCAGGTCGGCGGCCAGTCGCTCCAGCTCCTCGGGGCGGTCCAGGCCGCTGCCGCTCGGCCCGCCGAGCACGGCGAGGACGAGCCGGTCGCCCCAACCGGGCCGGCCGGTATGACGTCGGCGCAGCTCGGCACCGACGCGCAGCACCAGGTCGGGGCGCTTGAGCGGCTGGATCCGGCCGACGAAGAGCAGCACGACGGCGTCGGGCGGGAGGCCGACCTCCTCGCGAGCCGAGGCCTGGTCACCGGGGGTGAACACGTCGAGGTCCACGCCGGGCGCGACGACCCGGACCTTGGCCGGGTCGGCGGCATACAGGTCGACGAGGTCGTCGGCCTCGCCCTGCGTGTTGGCGACGAGCCGGTCGGCGGCCTCGACGACCTGCACCTCCCCGATCTCCCGGCCGGGGGGCTCGGGCGTGTCGGCGGTGGGGAGGTGCCGGTTCTTGACCCGGGCCATCGTGTGCATCGAGTGGACGAGGGGCACGCCCCAACGGTCGGCGGCCAGCCAGCCCACCTGCCCGGAGAGCCAATAGTGCGAGTGCAGCACGTCGTACCAGCCCTCGGGCCGGGCGGCCGCCGCGCGCATCACGCCGGCGGCGAAGGCGCAGAGCTGCCCGGGCAGGTCGGCCTTGCCCAGCCCCTCATAGGGGCCGGCGGTGATGTGACCGACCCGCACCCCGGGGGCCATCTCGACGACCGTGGGCGTCGACCCGGTCGTCGCGCGGGTGAAGATGTCGACCTCCACACCGCGCCGGGCCAGCTCACGGGCGACCTCGGCGACGTAGACGTTCATGCCGCCGGCGTCGCCGGTGCCGGGCTGTTCGAGCGGCGAGGTGTGCACGCTCACCATGGCCAGCCGACGAATGCGCCGGACCTCGTCGCGGGGGCTCACCCCAGCAGGGTATGCGTCCCGGCTGAACTGAGTGTGCTGGCACGCGTACGCTCGGTTGGTGGCACGAGCAGGGGGCGAGCGCCCGGTCGGTGTCGTCACGCGCGGCACGACCAACCCCAACCGGCTGCGCCGCACGGACCGCTGGCTCGCCGACGTGCAGGGCTGGCGGCTGCGGCAGGCGGCCGATGCCCCAGTCGTCGTGGACCTCGGCTACGGAGCGTCGCCGGTGACCGCCCTCGAGCTGCACGAGCGGCTCGTCCGGGCGCGGCCCGACGTCGAGGTGGTCGGCATCGAGATCGACCCCGAACGGGTGGCCGCGGGGCGCGCGCTCGAGCGGCCGGGACTGCGGTTCGTGCTGGGCGGGTTCGAGGTGCCGCTGCCGGGTGAGGCGCGACCGACGGTGGTCCGCGCGTTCAACGTCCTGCGGCAGTACGCCGAGGCGGAGGTGCCGCCCGCGTGGGACCTCGTGCGAGCGCGGCTGGCTCCCGACGGGCTGCTCGTCGACGGCACCTGCGACGAGCTCGGGCGGCTCGCGTCCTGGGTGGCGGTGGAGGCCGGCGGCCCGGTGAGCCTCACCGTGTCGCTGCGGCTACGCGGGCTGCAGCAGCCGTCGGTCGTCGCCGAGCGGCTGCCCAAGGCGCTCATCCACCGCAATGTCGCGGGCGAGCCGGTGCATCGCTTCCTCGCCGACCTCGACCGGGCCTGGCGGTACGCCGCGCCGCAGGGCGGCTTCGGCGTGCGTCAGCGGTGGCTGGCCTCGTGCGCCGCGGTGCGGCGCCAGGGCTGGCCGGTGCTCGACGGGCCGCGGCGGTGGCGGCTCGGCGAGCTCACCGTCGCGTGGTCGGCGGTCGCCCCGGCTCAGCGGGCGTAGTCGTCCTCGAGGCGCTCGATGTCGGCCTCGTCGAAGTGACCGAAGGCGACCTCGAGCAGACGACCCGGCTCACTTCCGCTGTTGCCCATCCGGTGCGTCGCGCCGCGGGGGACCCAGACGATCTCGCCCCGCTCGGCCCGCCACTGGCGGTCGTCGACCGTGATGTCGATCGGCCCGTCGAGGATCTGCCACATCTCCCCGCGGTGCACGTGCCGCTGCAGGGAGAGACGGTGACCGGGCTGCACGGTGATGATCTTGACCGTCACCGTCTCGTTGGAGACGAACTGCTGGAAGTCACCCCAGGGGCGTTCGACGGCGAAGATGTCGGCCACCGGGTTGCGGTCGCCACCGTCGAACTCGTCCTGGCGATGGGTGGCCTCGTCGGTGAGATGCAGCTGGTCGCTCATGGCGCCCAGTGTGCCCTACGCAGACGGCCGGGGCCGGCGACCGCGGTCACCAGCGGCCGTAGGGACCGTCCTGTGGCCGGCCTCGGCCACCGACCTGCCGCAGCGCCGGGCGGACGTCGGTGAGGTAGACCGCGGCGGCGACGAAGGCGATGATGCCGACGAAGCCGAGCACGTTGGTGAGCGTGATCACCCCGATGACGACGGCGACCGCGAGCACGATGAGCCAGAAGGTCTTGGTGCGCTTGCCGGCGGCGGCGTAGGCCTCCGGGCGGTGGCGCAGCGCGTCGACGAGGGCGAACGCCTCGCAGCCCAGGGCCAGGACCCCGAGGACGAGCACGAGGGTGCCCTGGATGTTGGCGAGGGCGTTCATGATGGGGCTCCTGGGCTGTCGAGAAGGAGGGTCACCGGACCGTCGTTCACCAAGGAAAGCGCCATGTCGGCCCCAAAGGTTCCCGTTTCCGCCACGATGCCCCGGGCGCGCAGGGCCGTGACGACCGCGTCGACGACGGGCTCGGCCTGCGGACCCGGCGCCGCAGCGTTCCACGTGGGGCGACGGCCCTTCCGGGCGTCGCCGTAGAGGGTGAACTGGCTGACGACGAGGACCGGCGCCCCGGCTTCGGTGACGGACCGCTCGTCGCGCAGCAGTCGCAGGTCGGCGACCTTCCTCGCCAGCCACTCGACCTCGGCCGGACCGTCGGTATGCGTGACGCCGACGAGGACGACGAGACCAGGCTCGTCGATCGCCCCGACCACGACGTCGTCGACGACCACCGAAGCGGAGGTGACCCGCTGCAGGACGGCGCGCACGGGCGTACCGATCTCAGACGCCGACGGCGACAAGCGCCCCGACCGGTTCGCCGTGGCCGAGGACGGGAGCGTCCTCGAGCTCGGTGAACGCCGTGGGGGCGGTGAGGCCGAGGCGACGCAGGACGGCGGCCAGGACGACAGGCGTGGCCCGGGGGGAGCCGTCGGCGATCTTCACGGCGACGCCGCGCCCGTCACCCAGCCCCACGGCATACACCGACTCGGCGCCGTCCTTGGCGATGAGGCCGTAGGTGGGCCCGGCCTCGCGGACGAGGGTCGACACCTGGCGGTGGGTGCCGCCGAGGTAGGCCGGCTCGGCGCGGACGGCGGCGGCGATGCGGCCCTCCGCGGTGCCGGGCGCCGTGTCCGACGAGGCGGCGACGCGGCCGAAGGCGCGGGCGAGACCGGTGAGGGCGTAGGCGTGGGCCGGGGCGCCGCAACCGTCCACGGCGACCGCGGCCACCGGCTCGCCGCTCAGCTCGGCGATGACCTGGGTGATGTGACGCTGCAGGGGGTGGTCGGGGTCGCGGTAGGTCTCGACGTCCCAGCCGCCGGCGACACAGGTGGCGATCATCGCGGCGTGCTTGCCGGAGCAGTTCTGAGCCAGGCTCGACGGGGGGCGGCCGCTCCGGAGCCAGGCGTCGTGCTCCGCCTCGTCGATGGGGTAGGCGGGGGTGTTCTGGAGGTCGCTCTCACCGCGACCGGCGCTCGCGAGGATGGCCAAGGCCCCCTCGAGGTGGAACGGTTCCCCCGAGTGGCTCGCACAGGCGAGGGCGAGGAGCCGGTGGGGCAGGTCGAGCCCGGCCCGGGCCATGGCGCTGGCCTGGATCGGCTTGTTGGCCGACCGCGCGAAGACCGGCCCGGACGGGTCGCCCAGGGCCCACTGCACCGAACCGTCGGGTGCCGTGACGACCACCGTGCCGCGGTGGACGCTCTCGACGACGCCGCCGCGGATGAGGTGCGCGAGGACGGGGGCCTCGGTCAGGGCGCTGGAGACGTCGGGCACGGCGGGGTCGGGCACGGCGGGGTCGGGCACGGCGGGGTCGGGCACGGCGGGGTCGGGCACGGCGGGGTCGGGCACGGCGGCCAGTGTGCCAGAGCGCACAGAAACCCCGACCGGACTCACGTGTTTGCTGGTTTCAGGCGTCCGGAGACGTCGAAACCGACAATCACGTGAGTCCGGTCGGGGTTGCGTATGCCCCTGGCGGGGTCGGTCAGTCGCCGACCTTCGCGGCGCCGGCCTTGGTGGCCTTGCGCGCGCGGGGGGCGGCCTTGCGGGCCGACGTGGTCGCGGCCTTGGTGCGGGACGTGCTCGCCTCGGCACCCTTGCGGGCGGTCGTGCGGGCCCGCTTGGCGGACGTCGTCGTCCGCTTGGCGCCCTCGCTCGCGGCGTCGGCGACGACGTCGGCCACGGTCTCGGCGCTCTGGGCGACACCCTTGGCCTCACGGCCCGCGACGTCGACCGCGACATCGGCCACCCGCGACGCCTGGTGACGGCCGGTCGTGATGGTCGCCTTGGCGGCGGCCTGCGTACCGGAGACGGCCTTGCGCACCGTGGTGACGGCGCCCTTGCCCGCGACGACGGTCTGGTCGACCTGGGCCACGAGGTCCTGGGTCGCCTTCTGGGTGCGGATGCGCTGGACGAGGTTCTCGCCGCGGGCGGCCAGCTCCTCGTACTGCGACTGCGCCTTGTCGGCCAGCTCGAGCGTGCGGTTCAGGGCGACGGCGGGCGCCTCCTGGACCGACGTCTGGATGGTCTTCTGCACGCTCTTGGGCGACACCGTGGTAACGATGGTGTGGCGGGCGGCGGCAGCGGTGGTGCGAGCCTCGCGCAGCTTCTCGGCGGCGAGGTCGGTGACGCCCACAGCGACGTAGACGGGGGTGGCGTCCGTGACGCTCTTCCTCAGGTCGGCAACGATGGTCATGTCAGTTCTCCTTCGTGTTCTTCGGGTGGTGCTTCTGGTCCGACGCGGCACAGCGGTCGGTGGTGTGTTTGAGGGGCTCGGCGGACGTCGCGGGGCCGACGAACGACTCGTAGACGTCGACGAGGACGGCCCGCTGCCGGGCGGTGAGGGCCGGGTCGGCGGCGATGGCCGTGAGGACATCCGGCCCGGTATGCGTGACCGGGGGCGCCTCGTCGAGGATGCCGGCCTGCACGTAGAGGGTCTCGGCGGACACCTCGAGCCCTCGGGCGAGCTGCTGCAGGATCTCGGCGCTCGGCTTCTTCAAGCCGCGCTCGATCTGCGACAGGTAGGGGTTGGACACACCGGCCAGCTCCGAGAGCTGGCGCAGCGAGAGCTTGGCGTTCTGCCGCTGCTCACGCAGGAAGGCCCCCAGATCGGGACCCGGCAGCTTGCTCACGCCCCCAGTATGCTTGCTCTAGTTAGCAGAATGCAAACTGGAGACAGCGTGAGGCGCCTCACACGGCCCCGTCGGCGTCAGCGTCGCTTGACCCCGAGCAGCGCGCGGGCGTCGGCCGTCGTCATGGGCGGGCGCTCCATGAGGGTCGCCAGCTCCGCCGCCCGCGACACCAGCTCGTCGTTGTGCTCGACGGCCCGGCCACGGGCGTACACGAGGTTGTCCTCCATCCCGACCCGCAGGTGACCGCCCGCCGCGAGCGCCGTCGCGGCGATCGGGAGATGGGCGCGGCCGATACCCGTGGCCGACCAGCTCGTCACCTCCGCCGGAAGCAGGGCGACGCCGGCCAGCAGCGCGGCGGCCGTGCCCGGCATACCCCCGGGCACGCCCGTCACGAAGTCGACGTGCACGCGCCCGCCATAGGGCAGCCCCTCCTGGTCGAGCAGCCGGCGCAGGGCCGCGACGTGGCCGAGGTCGAACAGCTCGAACTCGGGCACGACCTCGCGCTCGACGCTCTGCCGGTAGAGCTGCACCATGAAGGGCCACGGGTTGAGGAAGACGTCGTCGCCGAAGTTCGTCGTGCCGCAGGTGAGGGAGCACGAGTCGGGCTCGGCGTCGAGGACGGTGAGCCGCTGGCCGAGGGGGTCGTGGACGGACCCCCCGGTCGACAGCTGCACGACGAGGTCGGTCTGCTCGCGCAGCGCCTCGACGCTGGCCCGCAGCCGGCTCTGGTCGAGCGTCGGCCGGTGGTCCGCGTCGCGGATGTGCAGGTGGATGAGCGACGCCCCCGCCGCCTCGCACCGGCGCGCCGTGTCCACCTGCTCCTCGAGGGTCGTCGGCAGCTGCGGCACGTCGACCTTCGTGCTCTCGGCCCCGGTCGGCGCGACGGTGATGAGGGTATGCGCGGAGGCTCGGCTGGGCGGCGTGGGTCGGCTCTGGCTCACGCCGTCATGATGCCAGCGGGCATACGCCCGCCCCGGCTTCCGGCGCCAAAGGTCACCTTTGGCGCCGTCCCGCCAAAGGTGACCTTTGGCCGCACGGAGAGCGTCGAAGGGTCAACTTTGGCCTCACCCGGACCCCGTGGACGGCAAAAGGTGACCACTCGAGCTCGCGACGGTGCCCAAAGGTGACCTTTGGTCAGCGACGGCCGCCCGCAGGGTCGGTCAGGGTTTATCTCGGAGCGTTGCACCCCTCCTGGGGGGTGTGGCGCTCCGAGCTGACGTTCGGCGCGGGCCAGTGGGGTCAGTCAAAGTGAGGGGGAGGAGGCCTCAGGGCGTGACGACGACCTCTTGCGCGGCCGCGATCCCGCCGGCCACCAGCGGGGCGTCGACCGGGATGTTGCGCTTGACCAGGGCCAAGGCGATCGGGCCGAGCTCGTGGTGCCGGGCCACCGAGGTCAGCAGGCCGACGGGCCGGTCGCCCAGGACGACCGGCGACCCGCGGTCGGGCAGCACGTGCCCAGAGCCGTCGAGATGCAGGAACACGAGCCGGCGCGGCGGCCGGCCGAGGTTGTGGACGCGGGCGACGGTCTCCTGCCCGCGGTAGCAGCCCTTGTGCAGGTGCACGGCGGTGCGCAACCAGTCGACCTCGTGGGCGATCGTGCGGTGGTCGGTCTCGAACCCGAAGCGCGGACGCCACGCGGCCACGCGTAGGGCCTCGGCGGCCCACGTCCCCGCCAAGGGCCGATCCCCCACAGCAGCAACGAGATCCGCCCGGGGCACGATGAGCTCGCGCCAGCGCCGCGCCGCACCCGGGTGGTCGTGGACCGTCGCGTATGCCGCGGTGTCGCCGACGAGGTCGGGCCACGGGTCGCGCCAGGCCAAAGCCTCGCCGTCCACCGACTCGGTGGCGTGGGGCTCGCCCAGGACGGCGAAGTCGGCCGTCCGGTCGGCCACCTCGACGCGCAGCATGAACCGCATCGAGTCGAGCCACGCGCGCAGCGCCTCGGCGGTGCCGGGTTCGACGGTGAGCCAGGTCGACGTGCCGTCGTCGACGACGTGCAGGGCGTGCTCGACGTGGCCTTTGGGGCTGAGCACGAGCGACTCGCGGGACGTGCGCGGCGGCAGACCGGTCAGCTGCTGGGTCGTCATCGAGTGGAGCCAGGTGAGCCGGTCAGGACCGGTGACGGTGAGCACCGGGCGGTGGGACAGGTCGACCACCGCCAGCCCCTCCTCGAGCAGCCGCTGCTCGCGCATCGGGTCGCCGTAGTGCGCGCCCACCCCGGCGTCGACCCCATGGTCGGCGACCGCCCCGGGGCGCGACAGCAGCGGGGACTCCACCACCACGGGGAGGTCCAGCGGGGTGAGGTCGGAGGTGGGGGTGGTCGTCACGGTCGGGCCTCTCGGCAGGTCGCGCACCAGCCGTGGATGGCCATGTGCGTCACGTCAGGGTCAAAGCCCGTTGCCGCGCGGACATTCCCGGCCAGCTCGGCGGCCATCGCGACCGGCGCCTCCGACACGCTCCCGCAGCCGAGGCATACGAGATGGAAGTGGGTCGCGTGGTCGGCGAGGTGGTAGGTCGGCGCTCGGTGGTCGAGGTGCGTGTGCGAGACGAGCCCGAGCTCCTCGAGGGCGTCCAGTCCGCGGTAGATCGTCGAGAGCGGAAGGGCCGGGCCGCCGTCCACGGCGACCCGGGCAGCAATGGCATCGGGGGTGCCGTGCTTGAGCCCCGACAACGCGTCGGCGATGCGCCGACGCTGCGGAGTGAGGCGCATCCCGTGCGCCCGAAGGGTCTCGCCCAGATCGCCGACCTGGCTCACGGCGACCTCAGGACACCCGCTTCAGCTGCGCCGACACGTGGCTCTGCAGCTCCTGCCCCACCGCCGCCATGTCCATGACCCAGAACAGCTGCGACTCCACAAGGCCGTAGAGCCGGCTGGCGGCGTTGTACTCCTTGGCGTGGGGGCTGCGCATGACCCCGTCGGTGCGCAGCTCCACCTTGGCCGGCTCCATCGTGCCGTAGTACATCTCGACCACTCCGGTCGGATGGCTGAGGAGCAGCTCGACCTGGCGCATGTCCTCCTGGGGCCGCCAGAAACCCAGCTCGGTGGCGAGCGGGCGGACCTTCTCGCCGGTGTCCGGGTCCAGCAGCCAGGTGTGGCTGTGCCACTCGAGGAAGCCGCGGCCGTCGTGCCGGCAGACGACCTCCTGGCCGAAGTTGGCCGACTCGATCGTCGGGTAGCCCACGACGCCCGCACCCTCCCAGGTGCCGATCATCCAGGCGAGAGGGCGCAGCCGCTCCGGCAGGTCGACATCCAGCTCGAACACCCCCGAATCGTAGCCTTGCCCTCGTGACTACCTCGGCCGACAGCCCCGCCCCGTCCAGCGCCGCCGGCCCGCCCCGCCGGCTCGTCGTCAAGATCACCTGCGGGGGCGAGGCTCCCGAGCGCTACTCCCAGGGCGTCACCGTGGCCGCGACCGCCCTCGCCAGTGGGGCGCAGGTCAGCGTGTGGCTGACCGGCGAGGCGACGTGGCTCGCGGTCCCCGGCACCGCGGAGGCGTTCGAGCTGCCGTACGCCGCGCCGCTCGCCGACCTGCGCGACGCGCTGCTGGCGGGCGGGCGGGTCACGGTCTGCACCCAGTGCGCAGCCCGGCGCGACCTCACCGACGAGGACCTCTTATCCGGCGCCCGGATCGCCGGGGCGGCGTCGTTCGTCGAGGAGGTCCTGGAGCCGGGGGTCCAGGCCCTGGTGTACTGACCGGAGCCGGGTCGACCCGCGGGGTCAGCCCGAGGCGACCCGCGCGACGAGGTAGGTCAAGACCCCGGTGACGAGCACCGTGGCGGCCCCGACCGAGATGGCCGCCTGGGCGGTGCGCGCTCCGGGCAGGGCCAGCAGGACGCGTGACAGAACGTGGACCACGGCGCTGACCAGCAGCCCGAGGACGGCCGCGCCGAGCAGCGGTATGCCCTTGACCACCACCGCGGCGAACACGGCGACCGCGGTGCCCAGCACCACGCTGGCCAGAAGGACCCACGGTCGGAGGCGGGGTCGGCGGGCGCCCAGCGTGAGGACCGCGGTGAGGGCGACGGCGGCCATGGCCACGGCCACCCAGCCGGGTCCCGGGCTGCCGAGGGGCAGCGGGATGAGGGGGACCCCGCACGCGGTGAGGGCCAGGGCGGCGACGGACGAGGCCACGCCCGCCGTCAGCCGGGGTCGGCCGCCACGACGGAGCACCTGGTGCAGGAACGCCGCGACGACGCTCACCGCGACGGCGGCGGGCGCCCAGACGAGGTAGGGCTCGGATCGGGTCAGGACGACCGCGAGGCAGATGGCCAGGGCTCCGGTGCCGACGACCGCCGTCGCCGAGCGGGGGCTGGGGGCGTCGGTGAGCCCTGCCCACCCCCACACCATGACGACGGCGGCGAAGGCCACGGCCAGCGCCGTCGGCGTGGACCCGGCATAGGCCGACAGTCCGACGAGCACCGCGAGCGCCACCGTCGTCCCGACCGCCGGCGGCGAACCGGCCGCGTCCGGCTCCACGTCGAGAGCGACCTCGGGCCCGTCGGCCGGTGCGCCGTCGGTTGCGGCGGCTCCGGGCATACCCCGCCTGGCCTGTACCGCCCGGCGGGCCTCAGCCTCGCGGGCGGCGCGCATCGCCGCGCGGGTGAGCGGCGGCGGGTCGGACGGCGGCGGGTCGGACGGCGGCGGGTCGGACGGCGCGGGGCGGGCGTCAGGGGCGGCCGGCGGCTCGGCCGGCACCCACCCCCCGGACCGTCCCTCGTCTCCCGCGGTCACGGGAGGCATCCTTGCACCACGGACCTCACCGGGGCGGCCCGATGGCGGTCGGCTAGGAGCAGGCTCAGCCTCCGGCGAACGGCGGCAGCACCTCGATCGTGGCTCCCGGTGACAGCACCCGGTCCTGGGCGGCGGCCGCCCCGTCGACAAGGAACGTCGCCACGCCCGCCACCGCACGCAGGGCCGGATGGAGGTCGACGGCGGCGGTGACCGCCTCGGCGACGGTCCGGCCCGGCACGGTGTCGGAGGCCACTCCGGCCGCGGCCCGCGCGCCGGCCCAGTAGCGGACCGTCACGTGCTGGTCGCCCTCGGCCGTCGGTGTCATCCCTCCATTATTGTCGACGGATGGTCCACCTCCTGCTGCTGACCAACGCGCTGGCGCCCAGCGCAGAGGTCCTGCCGGCACTAGGCCTCCTCACGCATCAGGTGCGCATCCTCCCCGCCGAGCCGACCGCCCTCGTCGACGCGCCCAACGGCGACGTCGTCCTCGTCGACGCCCGCTTCGACCTCGCGCAGGCCAAGTCGCTCTGCCGGGTGCTGCGGGCCACCGGCATCTCGAGCCCCCTCATCGCGGTGCTCACGGAGGGCGGTCTCGCCGGCCTGACGAGCGACTGGGGCGTCGACGACGTGATCCTCGACAGTGCCGGACCGGCCGAGGTGGACGCCCGGCTCCGGCTGGCCATCACCCGCGCCGAGCCCGGTGAGGCCGAGGAGACCGGCCCCATCCGCGCCGGTGACGTGGTCATCGACGAGGCCACCTACTCCGCTCGGGTCCGCGGCGAGATCCTCGACCTCACCTACAAGGAGTTCGAGCTGCTCAAGTTCCTCGCGCAGCACCCGGGCCGGGTGTTCAACCGCGCGCAGCTGCTGCAGGAGGTCTGGGGCTACGACTACTTCGGCGGCACCCGCACCGTCGACGTCCACGTCCGCCGGCTACGCGCCAAGCTCGGCGTCGAGCACGAGTCGCTCATCGGCACCATCCGCAACGTCGGCTACCGGTTCGTCGCCGACCGCCCCCGCGAGGTCGAGCTCGCCGCCGAGGCCTGAATTCGGACACGAACGACGGCGGGGTATGCCCGGTGGTGACCACCCGGCATACCCCGCCTGTCGTCGGCGGAGGGCTGCGTCAGCCGACAGAGCCCGAGATCCGGGTCAGCGGACCCGGGGCGTAGGGCGAGACCGTCGGCAGGTAGCTCGCGAAGGCGTCGATGTCGAGGCCCCCGAAGTACTTGCCGGTGCCCGACCGGAAGGCCGGGAAGTTGTCGCCGCCGTCGGACAGGAAGTTGTTCGTCGTGACCCGGTAGGACGCCGCCTTGTCGATGGCCACCCCGCCCAGCGTGACGCTGCCGTCGACCGGACCGGTCGGCGTCATGGTGTAAGCGAAGCCCTTCGAGACCTGCAGCGTCTTCTTGCTGCTCGCGTTCGGGCCCGTCACCTGCTGGGTGAGCAGGTCATAGATGTTCTGGCCGGTCAGCGTCATGGACACCATGTAGTTGTTGAACGGCTGCACGGTGAACGCCTCCTCGAAGGTGACGTCTCCGGGCGCCTCGCCCTGCGACGAGGCGTTGTAGACCAGGTCGGCCCGGATGCCCCCGGGGTTCATGAAGGCGATGACCGGTGTCTGGCCCCCGGTGACGACCGAGGGGTCCTTCAGCTGGGCGTCGGCGATGAGGTCGCCGAGCGGCGACTCACCGGCCGGGTTGCTCGTCCGGGTCACGTCCGCGGTGATCTGCCCGAGGACCTTGCTCGCGATGGGCTTGATGAGCGTCTTGTACTCGCCGATGAGCTTGGTCTGGGCCACGTCCTTGGCGACGTCACGGGTGACGACCATGTTCGAGCCGCTGACCGAGGCCCGCACGATGTCGCGGGAGAGGCGGTCGTACTTGAGGTTGGTCTCGGTGAACAGCCGCCCGAAGGACGACGCCGAGGTCACGAGGCGCGGTTGACCGGCCGGGTCCTTGATGTCGCAGACGTACGGCTGGTGGGTGTGGCCGGAGATGACCATGTCGATGGCCGGGTCGAGGCCCTTGGCGATCGGGATGATCGGGGAGTCGGCCTTGAGCGAGCCGCCCTCGGCGCAGGTGTAGTCGTACGTGGGGCTGACCTTGTAGGGCTTCCCGTCCGGTCCGACCCAGGTCTGCTGGTCCGGCGTCCCACCCTGGTGGATCAGCACGATGATCGCGTTGACCCCCTTGCGGCGCAGCTCGGGAACGAGCGCGTTGGCCGTGGCCACCTCGTCGGTGAACTGCAGCCCGGCGACCCCGGCGGCGGTGACGATCGAGGGGGTGTCCTTGAGGGTCATGCCGATGAAGCCGATGCGGGCGCCGTTGACGTTCTTGATCGTGTAGGGCGGGAGGATCGTCTTGTCGGTGTCGGCGTACTTGACGTTGGCGGCGAGGTAGTCGAAGTCGGCGCCCTTGAAGCGGTGGTCGGCGCAGGAGTTCTGGTTACTGGCGCCGTCACCGTCGTCGATGCAGCCGCCCTTCTGCATCCGCTGGAGCTCCTTGTAGCCCTCGTCGAACTCGTGGTTGCCGACCGCCGACGCGTCCAGGCCGAGCAGGTTCATCGACTCGATCGTGGGCTCGTCGTGGAACGCCGCCGACAGCAGGGGTGACGCGCCGATGATGTCGCCGGCCGCGACGGTCAGGGTGTTCTTGTGGCCCTCCCGCGCCTCCTTGAGGTGCGTCGCGAGGTACTCGACCCCTCCGGCGTCCTGGGTGACGTCCACGGCGATGGTCGCCCCGGTCTTCGCGTCCGTCCCGAGCTTGTGGTCGGTGACGATCCGCCCGCTGGAGCCGCTGGGCGGCTCGAGGTTCCCGTGGAAGTCGTTGAAGGACAGGATCTGGACGTCCATGACGAGGGGGTTGAACGCCTCGGCGGTGCCGCTCGTGGCGGCGACTCCGGCGAGGGTGCAGGCCCCCACCGCGACGACGCCGATCAGGCGTCGTGGATGTGCGAACGACATAGTTCTCCCTGGCTGCTCTACTGCTGGCCTGTGGCGGCGGTGTAAACTCGGGGAATTCTCCGAGCCCGTGCAGGCTAGCCTCTGAAAACTCTGCTAAGGGTCATGGCTGGTTTGCAGTTCGTGAAATCCTGCCGCCCGTGACTGCAGCCCCGACGATCCGACCCACCGGCCGCCTGACCGACGAGGAACGCGCCGCGGTCGACCGGGTCGTCGCCGGGGCTGTCGAGAGCGACGGGGTGCCGTCGCTGTCGGAGCAGTCCCGCCTCGCCGTCTACGGCCGGTCAGGGCACCAGCCCGAGCACCTGCTCGCGTATGCCACGGGCGCGCTCGTCGGGTACGCCCAGGTGGACGAGGGGTCGGCCGAGCTCGTGGTCGCCCCCGACCACCGGCGGCAGGGCGTGGGCACTGCCCTGCTCGCCGCTCTCCCGGCCGGCATCCGGGTCTGGGCGCACGGGGACCAGCCGGCCGCCGAGGCCTTCGCGGCCGCTCGCGGCCTCGACGTGGTTCGTGAGCTGTTCGTGCTGGGCCGGCGCTTCGCGGACAACCCACCACTGCCCGACCTCGTGCTGCCACCCGGTCTGGTCGCCCGGGGGTTCCGGGCCGGTCGCGACGAGCAAGAGTGGCTGCGGGTCAACGCGCTCGCCTTCGCCCACCACGCCGAGCAGGGCCGGCTGACCCTCGCCGACCTCGAGGCCCGGATGGCCGAGCCCTGGTTCGACGCCGCGGGACTGATTCTCGTCGTCCCGGTGGACGACGCGAGGACGGTCGCCGCCTTCCACTGGACCAAGATCCACCCAGGCGGTGATGGGGGGGCGGGTGTTGGGGAGGTGTACGTCGTCGGGGTCGACCCGGCATACCAGGGTCGTGGCCTGGGCCGGCCCCTCACCCTGCTGGGCCTGCACCACCTGCGCGACCAAGGCGTGCCAGACGTCATCCTCTACGTCGACGGTGACAACCCCGCCGCGCTGGCCGTCTACCGGGGACTGGGGTTCACCACCCGGTCCGTGGATCGGATGTATGCCGCCCCGCCGTTGACGTGAGTTCACCTCGGAGTGGAACGATGAGGCCATGAGCACCGACGTGTCGGAACGAGCGAGCGACCTCGCGCAGGAGAGCGGGCACCGCAACGGCGACCGCCTTCAGGACGGCGCTCCCGACGCGGCCCTTCGGTCGCTCGCCAGCGCGATCCCGTCGCCCCGGGTGTTCCCCGCCCGCGGCGCCAACGGCCGCTTCATCCGCACCGAGGACGAGCTGCCGTCCGACCGCTTCCTCGAGCGGGAGATCTCCTGGCTCCAGCTGAACGAGCGGGTGCTCCAGCTGGCGATGGACGACAGCGTGCCGCTGCTGGAGCGGGCCAAGTTCCTCGCGATCTTCTCCAACAACCTCGACGAGTTCTTCATGATCCGGGTGGCCGGGCTGAAGCGCCGCATCGCCACCGGGCTCGCCGTGCGGTCGGCGTCCGGACTCGAGCCCCGCGAGGTGCTCGAGCGCATCAGCGAGGTGTCGCAGCAGCTGATGAGCCTGCAGGCGCAGGTCTTCCTCGAGCAGGTGCAGCCAGCCCTGGCCGCGGAGGGCATCACCATCGCCCACTGGGACGACCTCACCGAGGAGGAGCGCACGCCGCTCCATCAGCTGTTCACCGACCACATCTTCCCGGTGCTCACCCCGCTGTCGGTCGACCCCGCGCACCCGTTCCCCTACATCTCCGGCCTGTCGCTCAACCTCGCGGTGACGCTCGTCAACCCGAAGACGGGCAACGAGCACTTCGCTCGCGTCAAGGTGCCCCCGTCGCTCCCCCGGCTGCTCCGAGTCAACCCGCAGAGTCACGAAGGCGACTACTCGGCCCGGTTCGTGCCCCTCGAGGACGTCATCGCGGTGCACCTCGACCAGCTGTTCACCGGCATGGAGGTCCACGAGCACACGACCTTCCGGGTGACCCGCAACGAGGACCTCGAGGTCGAGGAGGACGACGCGGAGAACCTCCTCACCGCCCTCGAGAAGGAGCTGACCCGGCGCCGGTTCGGGCCGCCGGTCCGGCTGGAGGTCGAGGAGGACATCGACGACCACGTCCTCGACCTGCTGCGCCGCGAGCTGCAGATCCGGGGCAGCGAGGTCTATCGCGTGCCGGCGCCCCTCGACATGCGCTCACTGTTCATCATCGGCGACCTCGAGCGCTCCGACCTGAAGTACGACGCCTTCGTGCCGCTCACCCAGCCCGACCTGTCGCCGACCGAGAGCTCCAAGCCGGGTGACATCTTCGCCTCGGTGCGCGCGAAAGACGTTCTGCTGCACCATCCTTACGACTCGTTCTCGACGTCCGTGCAGGCGTTCATCGAGCAGGCGGCCGCCGACCCGCGCGTCCTCGCGATCAAGCAGACGCTCTACCGCACCTCCGGCGACTCCCCCATCGTCGACGCGCTCATCGACGCGGCGGAGGCGGGCAAGCAGGTGCTGGCCGTCGTCGAGATCAAGGCCCGGTTCGACGAGGTCAACAACATCAGCTGGGCGCGCAAGCTCGAGCAGTCGGGTGTCCACGTCGTCTACGGCATCGTCGGCCTCAAGACCCACGCCAAGCTGTGCCTGGTCGTCCGCCAGGAGGCCGAGGGCCTGGTCCGCTACTGCCACATCGGAACCGGCAACTACAACCCCAAGACGGCGCGCATCTACGAGGACCTCGGCGTCCTCACCTGCGACCCCCAGGTGGGCGAAGACCTCACGCGCCTGTTCAACCAGCTGTCCGGCATCGCACCGCGCAGCCGGTTCAAGCGCCTCCTGGTGGCGCCGCGTACCGTGCGGTCCGGTCTGCTGGAGCAGATCGAGGCCGAGGTCGAGCGCCACGAGAAGTCCGGCAAGGGCCGGATCGTGTTCAAGGTCAACTCGATCGTCGACGAACAGATCATCGACGCCCTCTACCGCGCGTCGCAGGTCGGCGTACGCGTCGACATCTGGGTGCGAGCCATCTGCGCCCTGCGGCCGGGTGTGCCAGGGGTGAGCGACACCATCAGCGTGCGCTCCACGCTGGGACGCTTCCTCGAGCATTCCCGAGTGTTCTGGTTCGGCGGCGACGGCGACCCGGTCGTCTACATCGGCAGCGCCGACATGATGCACCGCAACCTCGACCGTCGTGTCGAGGCGCTGCTGCGCCTCACCGATCCCGCCCACGTCGCCGACATCACGTCACTGCTCGACCGCGGCACCTCCGACATGACGTCACGCTGGGACCTGACGTCGGACGGCCGATGGACCCGCCACCACCGGGCGCCCGACGGCGAGCCGCTGACCGACGTGCAGACTGCCCTCGTCGACATGCACCTCAAGCGCCGCCGCAAGGCCCGGCGGCGCTGACCCGGTCGCGTCGAGACCTCGAGGTAGGCCCGCCGTGACGGAAACCGGGACGGTCAGCCCGTCCCTCGTCGTCCCCGCCGCCGGCACCGTGCCGTGGCGCCGGCGCCGAGGGCGGCTCGAGGTCGCCCTCGTGCACCGACCCAAGTACGACGACTGGTCGTGGGCCAAGGGAAAGCTCGACCCCGCCGAGGACTGGCCGGTGGCGGCCGCCCGGGAGACGCAGGAGGAGACCGGCCTCCAGGTCCATCTCGGCCGGCCGCTCCCCTCGGCGAGCTACATCGTGCTCGACCGCACCGGCGAGCCGGCGACCAAGCGGGTGCGCTACTGGGCCGCCGAGGTCGCCGGCGGGCACGGCCGGCTCGTCAACGAGATCGACGAGGTGCGGTGGCTCGACGTCGTCGCCGCCCACGACCGGCTCGACTACGCGCGCGACCGCGAACAGCTGCGCGCCCTGGTCCGCGCCGACGCGGCCGGACGCCTGACGACGTGGCCGCTCGCCATCGTGCGCCACGCCAAGGCCCGGCCGCGCGGTTCGTGGAAGCACCCGGACCCGCAGCGACCCCTCGACGAGCGTGGCGAGGCCCGGGCGCAGGCCATCGTGCCGCTCCTGGCGGCCTACGGCATCAGCCGTCTCGTGTCGTCCGACTCAGTGCGGTGTGCCGAGACCCTGCGCCCGTATGCCGCCTCGGCCGGCCTGCCGCTGCGGCTCAAGGACGCCCTGTCCGAGGAGGGGTTCGACGCCGACCCGGAGCGCAGCGCCCACCATCTGCGTCGTGCGGTCGAGCGGGGCGCCCCGACGGCCCTGTGCAGCCACGGTCCGCTCATCCCCAGCCTGGTGACCGCGATGCGAAGGCTCATCGACGGCGAGGACGGGGAGCCTGACGTCTCAGACCTGCTCACGGCGGCGGACGAGGCTATGGACAAGGGCGAGGTGCTGGTCTGTCATCTGGTCGGGACCGGGGCGGCCGCCCGCGTCGTCGCCGTCGAGCGCCACCGGCCCTGACCGATCGCGGACCGACGGGCGGGTACGAACGGCTTGTGTCCGCCGTCCTGCCGGGCATTCCGGGCATCGACCCGTCGATCGGTACGCGGGCCTTGCCGGATCTATGCCTGCTGTATGACCGTCGGATCACGCGAGGGCACGAAGACGTTGACGCTCGTTCACCCTCCGTTCGCCCAGCAGGGGCAACTGGTCACTCTCGCCACCTAGGTTCCGAGACGGACGCGCTTCCGGCCACGCGCCGATGGCGTCCCCGCTCCCCCGGGAGCGGCCCCGAACCAGCCCCCCGTCCCAAGAAGAGGGAACACCGTGCGACTCACCCGTACCAGCGCCATCAGCGCCGTTGCCCTGACCGGCGCCCTTGCGCTCACGGCCTGTGGCAGCGACAACAACTCCTCCGGCGGCGCCGCGGGCGGCGCCGCGGGCGGCGCGGCCGGCGCCGGCACCACGGCCGCTGGCTCCTCCGCAGCCGTGGGCTGCTTCTCCGGCAGCCTCAACGCCGAGGGCTCCACCGCCCAGAAGAACGCCATCGAGGCGGCCATCAAGTCCTACCAGAAGGCCTGCGCGGACGCGACGATCAACTACAACGGCACCGGATCGGGGGCCGGCATCAAGCAGTTCAACGGCGGCCAGGTCGACTTCGCCGGCTCCGACTCCGCGCTCAAGACCGACGAGGCCACGGCGGCCAAGCAGCGCTGCGGCTCCGACGCCTGGAACCTGCCCATGGTGACCGGACCCATCGCCATGGCCTACAACGTCAAGGGCGTCGACAAGCTCGTGCTCAACGCCTCGGTGGCGGCCAAGATCTTCAACGGCGTCATCACCACCTGGAACGACCCGGCCATTGCCGCGCTCAACTCAGGCGCCACCCTCCCCTCGACACCCATCAAGGTGTTCTTCCGCTCGGACGACTCCGGCACGACGGAGAACTTCACCAACTACCTCAAGGCGGCGGCCGGCACGGACTGGACGGCCGCGGCTGCCAAGAAGTGGTCAGGCAAGGGTGAGGGCAAGCAGGGTAGCGCCGGCGTCTCGAGCGCCGTGGCGTCCACGGACGGTGGCATCACCTACACCGAGTGGTCCTACGTCACCCAGAACAAGCTGCAGATGGCCCAGGTCGACTCCGGCGCGGGTCCCGTCACCCTCGACGGCAACACCGCTGGCAAGGCCGTAGCTGCCGCGAAGCAGTCCGGCTCCGGCAACGACCTGTCGCTGAAGCTCGACTACGCGACCAAGGCGGCGGGCGTCTACCCGATCGTCCTGGTGACCTACGAGATCGTCTGCTCGAAGTACGCCGATGCGGCCAAGGGCAAGAACGTCAAGGCGTTCCTGACCAGCTTCGCCTCGGACACGACGCAGAGCGGCCTGACCCAGATCGGCTCCGCCCCGCTGCCGGCCGAGGTCAAGAGCAAGGTCCAGGCCGCCGTGGCGGCCATCGGCTGACCTCACGTCTCTGACCGTCCCGTCCACCGTCCCCACCGAGGAGGTTCAGTCGTGTCGTCCATCACCGGCGTGTCTGCCGCCGACGAGCTTCCCGGTGGGGGCAGTGGCGACCCCAACGGCAAGCCCGGTCGCCCGACCACGAGCGCCCGGTTGGGCGACCGCATCTTCGGCGGCGCCTCGCTCACCGCAGCGTGGATCATCATGCTGCTCGTCGCGCTCATCGGCGCCTTCCTCATCGCCCAGGCCGTCCCGGCCCTGCTGAAGGACCAGACCGGCTTCCTCACCTCCAGGGAGTGGTCGCCCGGCGGCGACGCCCCTCGTTTCGGCATCGTCGAGCTGCTCTGGACGACCGTCGTCGCCTCCACCATCGCGATGCTCATCGCGGTGCCGGTCGGCGTCAGCGTCGCGCTGTTCATCACCCAGTACGCCCCGTCCTGGCTGCGCCGGCCCGCGGCCACCCTGGTGGACCTGCTCGCCGCCGTGCCGTCGATCGTCTACGGCCTGTGGGGCCTGCTGACGTTCCGCGACGTCGTCCGGCCGCTCGAGGGGGGCGTCCAGAACGTCCTCGGCTGGTTCCCGCTCTTCGCCCCCACCGGCATCAGTGGCGGCACGATCTTCTTCATCAGCATCGTGCTGAGCATCATGGTCCTGCCCATCGTCACCGCCCTCTCGCGGGAGGTCTTCGACCAGACCCCCACGGCCCACATGGAGGGCGCCCTCGCTCTCGGGGCCACCCAATGGGAGATGATCCGCACTGCCGTGCTGCCGTTCGGTCGCCCCGGGGTCATCTCTGCGTCGATGCTCGGCCTGGGGCGGGCGCTCGGCGAGACGATCGCGGTGACGTTCCTCGTGTCCAAGCTGGCGGACGGCGCCCCCTGGACGTGGTCGATCTTCAACGGCGGTGAGACCTTCGCCTCCCGGATCGCCAACAACGCCGCCGAGTTCGACAGCCCGCAACGCACTGGTGCCTACATCGCCGCCGGTCTCGTGCTGTTCGTCCTCACCTTCGTGGTCAACGCCATCGCGCGCCTCGTCATCAACCGGAGGAAGGCCTTCACCGAATGACGACCAGCCCCGACTCCGCCGCGACCTCGCCGGCCGCCGGCCGAGCCTCGGCCCCGTCCATCCCGCGACCCGAGGTCCGCACCCGAGCCACCGCGCCGCATACCGAGCTGTCACCGAATGCGGCGACGGGACCCGCCGCTCCGCCCACGAGACCCCCGGCCGACGCCCCGCTCGGGTTCGGCCAGCGCTCGCGGGGCCGGGCGGTCAAGGACGTCGTCGCCCGGTGCCTGATCTGGGCCTCGTTCGGCCTGGCCATGATCCCGCTGGTGTGGATCCTCTACACCGTGGTGTCCAAGGGGGCCGCCCTGCTCCTGCAGTCGCAGTGGTGGACCAACTCCCAGCGCAACGTCAACTCCGACGACGTGGGCGGCGGGGCGATCCACGCCATCCAGGGCACGCTCCTGCAGGCCGGCGTCACCGCGGTGATCGCCGTCCCCATCGGCATCCTCACGGCGATCTACCTCGTCGAGTACGGCCGCGGCCGGGTCGCCCGCGCGGTCTCCTTCATGGTCGACATCCTCACGGGGGTCCCCTCCATCGTCGCCGCCCTGTTCATCTACGCCGTCTGGGTCACGACGTTCGGGTTGCAGCGCGTCGGGTTCGCCGTGTCCCTGGCGCTGGTGCTGCTCATGCTGCCGGTCGTGGTCCGCTCCACCGAGGAGATGCTCAAGCTCGTGCCCAACGAGCTGCGGGAGGCGTCCTACGCGTTGGGTGTCCCCAAGTGGGTGACCATCAGCCGCATCGTCCTGCCGACCGCCCTCTCCGGCATCATCACCGGGGTCCTGCTCGGCCTGGCCCGCATCATGGGCGAGACCGCCCCGCTGCTCATCCTCGGGCCCTACACCAAGAGCATTGCCACCAACCTGTTCTCCGGCCCGATGCCCACGCTGCCGACGATGATCAACCAGGACCGCTCGGAGCTCGGCCTGGCCCCGGCCGTCGAGCGCATGTGGGCGACGTCGCTCACGCTGATCCTGCTCGTCCTCCTGCTCAACCTCGTCGGCCGGGTCATCGCCCGGTACAGCTCTGTCCGAAAGTGACCTGACCGTTATGGCAAAACGCATCGACGTCAAGGACCTCAACGTCTACTACGGCGACTTCAAGGCCGTCGAGGACGTCTCGATGACCATCGAGCCCCGGTCCGTGACCGCCTTCATCGGGCCGTCCGGCTGCGGCAAGTCGACCTTCCTGCGCACCCTCAACCGGATGCACGAAGTCATCCCCGGCGCCCGGGTCGAGGGGAGCGTCATGCTCGACGACCTCGACCTGTATGCCGGGTCGGTCGACCCCGTGGCCGTGCGCCGGTCCGTAGGCATGGTCTTCCAGCGCCCCAACCCGTTCCCGACCATGTCGATCTTCGACAACGTCGTCGCCGGTCTGCGGCTCGGCGGCATGAGGAACACGCAGCAGCTGGCCGACGCGGCCGAGAAGTCACTCAAGGGGGCCAACCTCTGGAACGAGGTCAAGGACCGGCTGGCCAAGCCCGGAGCCGGCCTGTCGGGCGGCCAGCAGCAGCGGCTGTGCATCGCGCGCGCCATCGCGGTGCGCCCGCAGGTCCTGCTCATGGACGAGCCCTGCTCCGCGCTCGACCCCATCTCGACGCTGGCCATCGAGGACCTCATCGACGAGCTGAAGGCGGACTACACGATCGTCATCGTCACGCACAACATGCAGCAGGCCTCGCGGGTGTCCGACCAGACGGCCTTCTTCAACCTCGCCGCCACGGGGAAGCCGGGGCGGCTGGTCGAGGTCGACACGACGCAGAAGATCTTCAGCAACCCGACCCAGCAGGCCACCGAGGACTACATCAGCGGCCGGTTCGGCTGACCGGCCGACCGGCCGACCTCGCGGCGGGCGGACCGACCGACGGGCACGAACCGCCGAACGCGCGACTTCTGCCGGGCATACCGGACTCGTGCCCGCTGAGCGGTCCGTATGCCGTCCGTATGCGGTCCGTATGCGAGCGCCGGCCGAGCCGGTCAGTGGAACAGGCGGGTCGCCCAGAAGGTCAGGGCGGCCATCAGGCCGGCCCCCGGGAAGGTCAGGATCCACCCGCCGACGATGTTGCCGGCGACGCTCCAGCGCACCGCGGAGAGCCGCTTCGTCGCGCCGACGCCCATGATCGCCGAGGTGATGGTGTGGGTGGTCGAGATCGGCGCCCCGAAGGTCAGCCCGGCGACGTAGAGGATCGACGCGGCCGACGCCTCGGCCGCGAACCCCTGCGGCGGGTCGAGGTGGATGATGCGGCGGCCCAGCGTGCGCATGATCCGCCACCCACCGGCATACGTGCCGAGGCTGATGACGATCGCGGACAGGACCAGCACCCAGATGGGCACCGTGGGCCCCTGGTGGTAGCCCGCGACGGTGAGGGCGAGGACGACGACGCCGGCGGTCTTGGCCGCGTCCTGCAGGCCGTGCCCGAACGCCATCGCTGCCGCCGAGACCGTCTGGGCGTAACGGAAGCCGCGCGACACCCGGTGCGGGTTGGCGTTGCGGAAGGTCCAGAGCACACCGGTCATGACCAGGTAGCCGAGGATCAGGCCGGCGATCGGCGACAGCACCATGGGGATGATGATCTTCTCGAGGATGCCCTGCCACTTCACGAGTGCTCCGGCGGCGAGGGCCGCGCCCCCAAGTCCGCCGATGAGCGCGTGGGACGAGGACGACGGCAGCCCCTTCCACCAGGTCAGCAGGTTCCAGGCGGTGGCGCCGATCAGGGCGGCGGCGACGAGCCAGAGGCCCTCGGCGCCCTGGGGGGCCTCGATGATGCCGCTGCCGACGGTCGCCGCGACCTTCGTGCCGAAGAAGGCGCCGACGAGGTTGGCGACCGCAGCCATCCCGAGGGCGATGCGGGGCGTGAGGGCGCGGGTGGAGACGGACGTCGCGATCGCGTTGGCCGCGTCATGGAACCCGTTGGTGTAGTTGAAGCCCATCGCCAGGAGGGTGACGAGGGCTACGGGGAGCCAGTCCACGTGAGGGTCAGCTCTCCTTGATGGCGATGCCCTCGACGGTGTTGGCCACGGCCTCGAACGCGTCGGCCGCCGACTCCAGGGACGACACGATGTCCTTCATCTTCAGAACGTGGATCGCGTCGTCGTTCTCGAACAGGTTGGCCACGAGGCGCCGGTAGTGCTTGTCGGCCTGGTTCTCCAAACGGTTGATCTCGATCCAGTACTCAGACAGGTCCTTCATCGACCGCAGGCGGGGCATCGCCGTCGCCGTCAGGTCGGCCATCCGCCCGATGATCTCGATCTGCTTCGCGACCCCCTTGGGGAGGGCCGTGACCTTGTAGAGCTCGACGAGGTCGGCCGCCTCCTCCATGTGGTCCATGCAGTCGTCGAGGCGGGAGGCGAGGACGTGGATGTCCTCCCGGTCGAACGGGGTAATGAACGAGCTGTTGACCCGCCGGATGATCTCGTGGGTCGCCTCGTCGCCGAGGTGCTCGAGGTCGCGCATGTGCTCCACGACGGCCTTGCGCCCAGCGGCATCCTCGACGGCCAACAAGTTGGCCAGCTCCTTGGCGGCGACGACGAGATGCCCGGCGGAGATAGCGAAGAGGTCGTAGAAGCTGTCCTCTTTGGGGGTGAGGCGGAACGCCACTGCAGTACTCCGGTCGATCGGGTCAAGGCCGTGGGCAAGGCTACGGGAAAGCGTTCGCCGAACCGCAACTCGGCGTTCGCCTCCCGCCTGACCACCGGCCGGCCTGAGGCCCCGTCAGTCGTGCCGCCCGACCGCCCTCACGGGTGTGGGGTCGCACTCGTCCTCGATGCCCAGCACCCGGTCGATCTGGGTCTGGCTCAGCCGATGCGCCGTGGCGGTCGCGGCGACGACGAGCTGGCCGACCAGCTCGATCTCCTCATGCAGGGCGGCATCCCGCAGCTCGTCGGGGCCTGCACTCCCGCCCTTGCGTGCCTTACGTGCCTTGCGTGCCTCGCGTACTTCGCGGGCCTCGCGGGCCTGAGGGGGAGGTCCAACGCCGACCATGGGTTCAGCGTACGCGTCGGGGACGGTGTCGTCCTGACGGGAGACAGGCTGGGTCCGGCAGGACATCATGTCTCCATGCCGAAGCGCGCCGACCGTGGCTCCACCAGCTCGAAGGTCAGCTCGAAGGTCAGCGCGAAGAGCAGCGCGATGGACGAGGACGGCGGCTCCGGCGGCGGGGCGGCCGAGGTCGAGGAGAGGGGGGCGTTCGCCATCGCCCGGTGCGACCGCTGCGGCTGGCAGGGCTCCGCCCGACGGTCCCGCGAACGGGCCCGCAGGGATCTGCAGCAGCACCTGGAGGACAAGCCGAAGCACGCCGAGCACGTGTCGCTGGAGGACGTCCGCCGCTGACCAGCAGGCCGCATTTGTATGCCGGTCAGCAGGCGACATAACCCCCCCCAAGGGGAGGAGGTGCGCGTCGGGCCGGGAAGCGCCTCACGGCGCGTGGCCGCTCTTAGCGGCGTATCTTGGGACCCGGGGCTACCGCGGCCCGACGCCCTCACAGGGTAGTCCCTACGACGGGCATTGCCTGCTGAACCGCCGTCCCTGGTGGATATCCAGGGCTCGGAGCCACCCCGTCAGGCGAGGTCGCCGACGCGCCACAGGGCCGCAGCGGCCCGGAGGTCGGAGGCGGTGTCGAGCAGGTTGGCTGCTCGGGCCGCGACCTCCTCGCCCTCGGACCGATCGGCCCGACCGGCCGCCACGACGCGGCAGAACGACGCCGCCCGCTCCAACGCCACCGCGAGGTCGCCCTCGAACACACCGGCCAGGATCGCGTCGGCGAGGGCGGTGACCTCGGCTGGGCCGGGCGGCTCGGCGGCGCCGGCCACGGCGTGGTCGACGTCGGCGAACCGGATCCCGGCGGCGTAGTCGCGGCTGGCCTCGTCCGGCGCTCTTCGGACCCACTCCCGCAGGGCGTAGAGCCGCCACAACGCCCCAGGGAGGCTCCGGGCCGGACGGTGCGCCCACAGGTCGGCCACGGTCGACAGGCCGATGTCCTCGACGAGGTCGACGAGCCGGGCGGTCACGAGGGGGTCATGGGCGCCACGGCCGGCGTGCACGAGGACCGCAGCCGTCTCGTGCGCGGCCTCGATCTCGTGAACGGGGTCGACGGTGCCGCCGAACGCCTCCAGCGCAGATGGGCTGAGCATGGCCGGGCGCCGGGGCGGCTGCCGCTGTTCCTGCTCCTCTGAGCTCACCCCCACCATCCTGCCGTATGCCCGGTCGTCCGACCGGGGCATGCCCCGGCGCGGCCGACGGCACCCGTCCACGACGACCACACCCCAGGGTCGAGGCCGTCGAGCACCAGGGTCACCCAGGGGCAGTCGAGACGCGGTGACGCTACGAGGCTCCGCGGCCGGTCTTGTTCTGCAACCGGTCGATGTGCTCGGACGCCTGGGCCTTGTTGAGGTCGGCCGGCAGCTGCTCTCCGGCCTGCCGGGCCAGGGTGTCGAGGTAGCTCGCCTGGGCCCCGGTCATCGGCTCCGATCCGGTCACCCAGGCGCTCGGGTCCTTGACCGTCGTCGACGCCTCTCCCGGAGTGTCGGCGCCGAGGACCTCGCCGGAGCTGCCTGACCCTGACTGGTCACCCGATCCGGAGTCGGCTGACGACGGGTCAGCGGGACGGGTGGCCGCCGTGGTCGCCGTGGCCTCGGCGGGCTTGTCGGTCTGCACGGGGTCGTTCTCGGTGGACGGCTTCGGTTGGCTCTCGCTCATGACCCTGACCCTAGGTCGAGCCACCGACAGGGGCGACACGGGGCCTCAGTGGTGGCGCTCGGGCTCCGTGCCGACCGGTCCGTCCCCGGCGTCCCCGGCGTCACCGTGGTCAGCACGGGCCGCGCCCGTGTCCAGGTCCGGGTCCGCGCTCACGTCCGGGTTCTCGTCCAGATCCTCGTCGCCGTCGACGTCGGGTCGGCGCCGCAGCACCTGCACCAGCCGCAGCCCCACGGCTGCGGCGACGGCGACGAACGCCAGCCAGAGGCCGACCTGCCGGGGTCCAGCGTTCGGGTCGTCCTCGAGCACCACCGGACCGACGGCCTCGGGCGGAGCGGCCGTCGGGGGCGCATCGTGCCCTGGCATCGTGGGACCCGGTCGCTGCGGGTCGAGCGTCATGGTCAGCGCGTCGTAGGGCGAGATGAGGCCCCATCCGATGGCGGCGTCCTTCACGTCGGCTCGGGGCCGCTGGGCCGAGGCCTCGATGCGGTACTTCCAGAGGGCCGGCCCCTCGTCCGGGTAGCGCTCGGCGAGCAGCGCGGCCGTGGCTGAGACGAGGGGGGTCGCGAAGCTCGTCGCCGGGGCACCGGTCAGCAGGCAGTCACCGACGTGCCCGAGGGCGGTGTTGAGCCCCTGGCCGACGGCGGCGACGGTGATGTGGTTGCCCTGGATGTTCGCCGTCGTGTCGACGCCCCGCCCCGAGGTCACCGAGGTGACCGACACCACCCCGGGAAAGGCGGCCGGGTAGCGAGCGCCGTCCTTCGCGTCCGGCGCCGACTCCCGGTCCCCCGCGCTGGCGACGACGAGCGCGCCCTTGCCCGTGGCGTACGACACGGCATCGGCGAGCCCGGGGTTCGGACTGTCGACGCTGAGCGACACGTTGATGACCTTGGCGCCGAGGTCGGCGCCGGCCCGGATGCCGTCGGCGAGACGCTGCACGGTCGGCGTGACGGCGGCGAGCCGCTCGTCGGGCGTCGGGCCGGCGGTAGCCACTCCGAAGACCTGGATCGGCACCAGGGTCGCGCTGTAGGCCAGCCCGATCTGCCCGGACCCGTCGACGGAGCGGCCCCCGACCAGGCTGGCGACGGCGGTGCCGTGTCCGGACAGGTCGTTGTGTCCCGCGGGGTCGGGCGTCCAGCCGTCGATGGCCGGCAGCAGCGTGCGCCCAGGAGCCACGGCCGTCCTGTCGGGGAGGTGCGCGTTGCCGATGTCGATGCCCGAGTCGACGATGGCGACGCTGACCCCCCGCCCGGTGGCGATCTTCCAGACCGCGCTCGCGCCCATCTGGTTGAGGGCGGGCGAGCGCTGGGCGACGTAGACGGGGGCGGCGCGGGTCTCGGTGCAGGCGGAGTCTGCTGCGGCAGCAGGAGCGACCGGAACAGCCACCAGCCCGACCAACGTCAGGACGCCGGTCAGTCCGGTCAGCACGGCGGCCGACGGCGCAGCAGCCGACCAACCGCGACGCACCGACCGGGGAAGGCTCACGAGGAGCTGTCGATCTTGGGCGCCCCGACCGCCGACTCGCTCAGCGCGGGGCCGGCGGGCAGCTGGGACACCCAGGCGGGTGGCACGAAACGCGGCGTGACTCCCCGGTAGCCCAGCCTCGCCAAGGTCTCGGCTGACGGGTCGGTCACTGTGAACGACTCACCGAACTGGTCGACCACCGACACGGGGCCACTCGTGGCCGTCGAGCTGGCCCGCACCAGCGCTCCACGGCCCGGCTGGACGACGACCGTCTGCCGCACGGGCAGCTTGACCCAGGGCGAGTCGCTCGGCTGGAGGGCCAGGTGGGTCGTCGCGGCCTTGCCGTCGGCGGTCTCGAGCACCGCGCAGGGGTTGCCGCTGGCCGGCTTCGGTATGCCCGTGGGCCAGTCGGTCGGGACGAACCCCTTGGTGTCGCTCGCCTGGACCTTGGCCAGGTCGTCGTTGGATACGGCCACCGGCTTGCCCAGGGCCGAAGGAGCGACGGCCTGGTAGACCGCGGCAGCGAAGGGGGTCAAGGGGATCGTCCCGTTGGCGACCATCACCGACATGGCGCTGCTCTGGTCCTTGTTGACGATGAGCTGGCCGGCAGACATAAGCTTGTTACCGAGGGTGAACGGCCCGGTCAGCGGCTTACCCACCTGGCTGGTGCCGCCCTTGAAGGTGAACGAGTCGAAGGCCACGTCGGTCCCGGGGTTGAACAGGTCTACCCAGGCGCCGGCGACCTTCTGGGGGTTGTCGAGCTGCCCGAGGTACTGCTTGACCGGGTCGTAGGTCGCCCCGTCGATGAGGTAGCGCCGACCGGCGGTGAGCAGGTAGCGGACCTCCTTGTCCGAGCTGGTGACCCGGGCGGTGAGGCCGCTGGAGTCGGCATACGCGGGGGGGTCCTGGCTCGTGAGCGTGAGGCCGGTCTTGGTGCCGTCGAAGCAGGAGACCCACCCCGACTGGAGAAGAGCGTCGGGCGGCGGCAGGTCGTCGGGGGCGCCGAGGATGCCCAGCGTGGAACCGTGGGGGGTCGCAGCGATCTTTCGTCATCGACGACCAGCACCTGAAAACCCTTGTCAGACGGAAGGATCAGCCGAGCCGACGTGGCGTTGAGCACGGGGTGGAGGGTGCCTTTGATGCTGACGAAGCGCGCGGCTGAGCTCTTGCCCAGAACGACATAGCCGTTCTCCCAGCCATTGGGCAGCGGCGTCGCGAACAGGCCGGCGATGGCCGCACCGCCGACCAGGAGGCCGCCCAGGGCGAGGCTCGCGACGACCGGCCTGGATCGGGAGACGCTCTCCACCTCGCGGCCGCCGGGTGCACCGCTGAGGAAGGCCGATACGAGGCGGCGCCGGTTGTAGGCGTGCGCCTCGACGAGGTCGCGCTTGCTGGCCATCGGTCAGCTCTTGATGGAGGCGATGAGGCCGAGGGCGATGACGAGCAGCGGCACGAGGGCGAACAGGCCGAGCCCCTCGCACACGTCGAGCACGCGACCCCGCCGCACCGTCGCCTTCTCGGGCACTGCGAGGCTGACGAGCACCGCCGCGGCCGCGACGCCGACGACGGGACCGATGACGACACCCCACCCGGGGTGCTGCACCAGTGCGGTGACCGTGCCGGCGACGATCCCGAGCGCGCCACCGATGAGCCCGACGACGACATCCCGGGCCAGGAGGAACTGGCGGGTGCGCATCATCTAGACGACCCCAGCCGCCCACACGATACCGAGCCCCGCCCAGCCCAGCTGGACCACGGCCGGAGCGCCGATGATGACGACGAGCGCCACGCTCAGGGACATCCCGAGGACGAGGTCGTGGGCGAGGTCTATGCCGCGCGCCACCCGGTCGGGGTCGATGGGAGGGGGATCGCCGAGGATCTCCGACTCGCTCTGCATCGGCAGGACCATGGCGCGCGCCGAACTGAGCGCGAACCAAGGGATGAGGCTGCCCAGGATGACGGCGACGACCACGACGATGGCCACGACCCGGTTGGGGTCCAAACCGCTGCCCAGCAGGATCCCGCCGACCGCGGCCGCGGCCACCCCGAGGACGACCGACGGGAGGAAGGCCCACGCGTGCGGCGGGAGCAGGGCCATGCTGAGCAGGCCGACCACGACCAGGACGACCCCGGCGATGAGCAGGGGCATCCGACGGACATCACCGGTGCCGGCGCTGAGCCCGGCGACCACGGCGTACAGGGCAGCGGCGACGACCACGACAGCCGCGGCCGCCGTGTCGACCCGCACCCGGGCGAACACCGCGCCGGCGAGCAGCAGCAGGACGGCTGCCACCCCGGCGACGATGGTGACGACGAACCCGCCTTGCCGCTGCAGCAGAAGCGCGCTGGCGCCGAGCGCGAGCAGGAGCGCCGAGATGCCGAGCGTGGTGGTGCGGGTGTTCTGCGCCGTCCAGCCGGCGCCGAGTCCCTCGACGGCGTCGGCGACCGCCTCGACGACGTCGTCGTAGACCTTCTTGTCCTCGGCCTCGGCGCCGGTGACGAGGGTGAGCACGGTGCCGTCGTGGACGCCCTGCGCGAGGAAGCTGGCGTCGAGGTCGAGCGCGCGACCGTCGGCGCCGACCAGGGCATACCCGCCGTATGCCTCGTAGGCGTCGAGCGAGCCCACGAGCGAGGCCACCTCGGGCAGGATCTCGGCCAGCGGCAGACGCGACGGCAGGACGAGGTCCATCGTCCGGTCCCCAGCGGACACGGTCAGCCGCACGAGGTCGGCGGACTGCGTGCTCGTGCTCACCTGTGCTGCTCTCCTGCCCCCGTGGCCGTTCGTGGCCCGTCGCTCGTGCGCCGCGCCGGCACCAGGTGTGGCCGCGCTTGATGTGCTCGCTCGGCTCCGCCGTCTCCGCCGGGCCGGCCCGCCCGGGGCCAGGTGGCCAGGGTGGACTCTAGCCGCCTCAGCGGATCACGCCGTCGGTCGTCTGCCCGTCGTCGAGCCACTGGTCCTCGACCACCAGGCTGAGGTCGTCGACGTTCCGGCGGCCCCTGTCCTTGCCCCGCGAGGTCCCCGTGGCCGCAGCCGATGACCCGGCGCGAGAGGCGGAACCGCCACGCCCGGCCACACTCTTGCCGGTCCCGCTCCTGCCGGCTCCCGTCGTTCCGGTCCCGCTCCTGCCGGCTCCCGTCGTGCCGGTTTCGCTCCTGCCGGCTCCCGTCGTGCCAGTTCCGCCCCTGCCGGCTCCCGTCGTGCCGGTCCCGCTCCTGCCGGCTCCCGTCGTGCCCGCACCGTTGTGCCCCGTCGCGGCGGCGGCGGCGGCCGAGCCCCTCGTCGCATCGGTCACCTTTCCGGTCGTCCCGCCGGCGGCGGACCGTGAGCCGGTCCCTCTAATAGTCGAACTCCCACCGGCCACGGCCGCTCCTCGCGCTCCGGCCCGTCCACCGGCGGCCCCGGACCGGGCGCCCCCGTCGCCGGCTTCGACCGCATCAGGCCCGCGGGACGCCCGAGCCGAGACGCTCCCGGCCCGTCCGGAGCCGCGGGTTGCCGTGCTGTTCTGACCGGCGACGATGCTGCCGCCACGGCTCCCGCCGGTCGCCCCGGCGCCACGACCGGTGGACCCGGTGGACCCGGTGGACCCGGTGGACCCGGTGGACCCGGTGGACCCGGTGCGGCTCGCGGACCCGGCACCCCGGCCGGTCGTGTCGCTGTTCGTCCTGAGCAGGCTCGAACCCACACCGCGGACCGCGCCACCCGCGACCGCACCGCGCACGGCGCCGCCGATGACCCGGCCGCCGCCGGCTCCCGTGGTCTCGACGGCGAACGAGCCCGCACCCGACACCCGGCCCCCGGAGCGACCCAGCGTGGTCGCGGCCATCCCGACGCCCCCGACGAGACCGGCGGCTCCCCCGGCGAAGGTCCCGGCGCCCCCGCTCATCCCACCGTGGGGGGCGAACGGGCCTGGCGTCGGCAGCCCGCCGCCGACACCGCCGACACCGCCGACACCCCCAGTGGTGCCGACGAGCGTTCCGTCGACCGTGGGCATGCTGACACCGCCACCGGTGACCACCGGGCCACCTGTCGGCGCCGCGACGACCGCTGGGTGGGACGTCGGGGGCTGGCTGCTGGTCTGGGTCGGCGGCGTCGTGGGCGGGTGAGGGGTCTGGTGCGTGGTCGTCGTATCGACATGCCCCGGCTGCGTCGTCGTCGGGTGGACGAGAGCCGGCCCGGTGACGGAGGTCGCGCTACTGCTCGTCGGGCCGTGGGACGAGCCACCGACCGCACCGGCAGAGGTGCCCCCCAGGCTCGACGGGCCGCCGGACGCCGAACCCCCGGGCGTCCCGCCACCCGGCGTGCCCCCATCGGGCGCACTACCACCCCCATTCTGCGGCATGTCGAGCGAGTTCGCCTGTGCCAGCTGGGTTCCGGCCGTGCCCAGAGACGTTTGCAGCTCGGAGTAGTGCTGCTGCATCTGCTGCTCGCGGGCGTTCGTCATGCTCGTATAGGCCGAGCTCTGCTGCTGGTAGCGGCTCTGCTGCTGCAGCACGTCGGTCGGCGATGCCGAGTCCGTGTAGTCCGGGACCGTCGGGGCCGTCGGCGGGGGCTGCTGGTCGACCCAGTAGGTCTGTGCCTTGTTCAGGGCCGACTTCGCGGTCAGGAGCGCCGCCTGGCTGTTGGACAGCTGCTGGGCTTTGGTCGCCAACGTCTCGGACAGCGACTTCGTCGACGTCACGGCGGCTTGCCCGTCGGATGACGTCCACGCCTCCTGCAGCTTGGGCACCAGCTTGCCGAGCTGCGTCGTGACGACGTCGAGGCTCGTGCGGGCCCTGTCCAGGTGGGACATCGCGTCGTCGATCTGCGCGGTCGACGCGGTGAACACCGCGGTGTAGAGCCGGCGTTCGTTCGGGCCCCCCGCGGACCCCCCGCCGCCACCGTCCGGGATGTCGTTCATGGCGCGTCCTCTCGGTATGCGTTCACGCTCAGCCGTCCTGCCGATCGGCTGATCGTCGTGCCTGCCGTCTCTCGCCGGCCCTGCTCACCCTCGTCAGGCGTATATGGCCCATCGGCTTCACCGTGGTCGACGCCGCTCGAGGCGCGCCGGTTCCGAGTCGCCCACCATCCTCCCCCGAAGAGGGCGCCGACAGCCACTACGCCCGCGAGCAACCAGATCAGCCACACCGTGTCACTCGTCGACGACACGACCACCGCTGCCGCGGCTCCCGCCCCCGGCGCGGCGGCCGCTGAACCGGCCGTCGAGCCGCCCACCGACCCGGTCGGGGGGCGGGGCAGCGACCCGTCGGCGTCCAGCGCCTGCGGCATGGACGGCACCGTGGGGCGGTCGCTGTAGACGTTGGCCATCGTCGTGTAGATCGGTTGTAGGTCGGCGTAACCGGTGGGGTCGGTCGTCAGCGTCGCCTCGAACGACGTCGTCCCGAACCCGCGCCGCGGGTCCCACACCGGGCTGCCCGCCGGCCGGACCGCGCTGCGCAGCAGGGAGATGACGAGCTGGTTGCCGGTGGCGCTGGGCCACCGCTGCCGCATCAGGGCCAGCTGCCCGGCGATGATGGCGCTGGCCCCCGAGGACCCACTCTGGAGCACGGTGGAGCTCCAGCGCCCGGTGGAGGTCAGCCCCCCGCCCATGAGGTCGGAGCCGGGAGCCACAAGGTGGATGTTGCCCGGCTCGTCCACCGTTCGAGCCTGGTCCCACGAGGTGAGCCGGCTCGTCGGGTTGGTCTCGAGCACCTGCCCGTCGGATCCGACCCCACCCACGACGAGGATGCCGTGGTTGCCGCCCGGTGACATCACGCTCGAGGCGGCCCCGCCGTTGCCCGAGCTGGCCACGATGACGACGCCGTGGGCGAAAGCCCGGTTGTAGGCGGCCTGCACGGCGTCGTCCTGCGCGTCGATGCTGACAGGGATGTCAATGACCGCTGCCCCGTCGGCGACGATCTGGTCGATGAGGCCGGCGTAGCCGGCCGGCCGACAGTCGAAGTCCTGGTGGGCGGCCGGGTCCTTGGTGTTGAAGACGGCGTAGGTGCGCAGGGTGGCACCCGGGGCGACGCCGAGGACGCCCACCCCGCCGGGCCCGGTCCCCGTTCCGCCGCCGACCATGAGGGCGGCCATGGATGTCGTGTGGATCGAGGTGCCGTCCAGCGGCCCGTCCGGGGTCGTCGGGCCCCACTGACGCCACGGTTCGCGGTCGCAGAGGGTGCCGCTCGGCCGCACGTCCTGACCAGCCAGCTCGGGGACGCCGGAGGCGACCGGCCCGTCCACGAGGGCGATGGTCACCCCCCGGCCCGTGACGCCCTGCTGGTGCCAGGTCCGCAGCCGCGCGGCGTCGACCCACCACTGGCCCTGCTGCCACACGCCCAGTGACCCGGCGACGGGCAGGGCGCTCGGTATGCCGCGCGGCATACCGGCCGCGGTCGACCCGGGCAGCACGAAGGCACCGGCCGCCGAGATGGTGGCCAACGCCCCCGAGGACTGGCGCGAGCAGCATGCGGTCCTCGCGTCCGACTCAGCCGGTGCCGCTGGGACTGCCGCCCGAGCCGCGCCCCGACTCGCCGCCGGACGCGCCCGACCCGTCACTCGCGGACGGTGTCGTGGGTTCGGGCGCGACGTAGGTGGCGTCGGAGGGCTTGATGCCTGTCGACCCGATCACCCTGGTCGTGGCGGTGTTGTCGTGGGTGAGCTTGGCGTAGTCCACCCGGGCGACCTCTTGACCTCGCACGACCGCGTCGACCGAGGCGTGCAGGTTGGCCGTCAGCAGGACGATGGCCTTGTCGACCTCGGTGATGAGGTCGTCGATGACGGTCGATGCCGTGCCGAACACCTCGTCGGTCGACATGCCTGCCGGTGACACCCCGAAGATCGCGGAGCCCTTGAGCGCCACGAGGCTGCTGACCGCGTCCTGGGCCGCCTTGAGGGCCTGGGCGGTGTTGGCATCGGTCTGTCGGGCGGCGGCCAGCACAGCCTCCGGCACCATGGCGATGTTCATGAGCCCCTCCTCGTCGAGCAGTTTCACACGTCAGGGCCCGTCGGAGCGTCGGTCACCGACACTGGGTCCGCGACGGGCGTCGCTCAGCCGGCCCACATGCCCTTGTTGCGGTTCTCCGTCGACTGGGCCTCCTCGGCCGCCTGGGTGACGACGGGGGGCATCTTGGCAACGGCGTCGAACATCTCCGTGAAGAGGGTGTCGACCTTCTTCTTGAACGCGTCGTAGGACGCCCTCGACTCGGTGCCCTCGCCCCACTCGGGCAGCGTGCGCAGCAGCTCGCCGCTGAGGTCGTCGAAACCGCTCTTGAGGTGGCTGTGCGTGCTCTTGATGTCGGCCGCCATGGCCTCGAGCGAACCCTTGCCGACCTTGATCAGGTCTCCCATGTCTCTACCTTCGTCTCGTCAGTCTGTGAACAATGAGTGCGGGTGTGGTCGGCTACTTGACCGACGTGGAGAGCCGGGTGGCTGCCTTGCTGAAGCTGGCTGCCGACTGGTCCTGCTGGGCGTTGACCGTCGTCTCCTGGCGGTCGAGCTTCTCAGCGAAGTTCTCCATGTCGCTGACGATCGCCTCGACGTCCTCGAGCCAGCTCCCGACGAGCGTGAAGAACGCGTCGGCCGCCGGGCCTTTGTACTCGGGCCGCAGACCCTGCGCCTGGCCGAGCAACGTCTTCAGCTGCTGCTGGAACTCGCCCTCCTTGGTGCGGACCTTGCCGGCCGCGGCCTTCTGAGCGCCTTGCCGTTGCTGCGTGGTGGACATTGAGCCACTCCTTTGCTGTCCCCGACGGGGATCTGATGGTCGATCTCTGCTTTGCTGGCCCCACCCGGGCCGGTCGGCCATCCGGGCGACCGCCCCGCCGGTCAGGTCTCGCTCGTGGTGGGTCGTCAACCCTGGGTTCCCGCCCCTTGTTCGGCCTGTCGACCATACCCAGATGACCGGCGGCGACAAGGGCTCGCGGAGCACAGATCCGGGCCACCGCAGCGATTTGAGTGCGCATACTCATGGGGGGCTGAGCACCCCCACCGCCGGCGGCAGACCCCCCGCACTCAGGACGTCTGAAGCCACCCCAGCGGGCGAGCCGATGCGGCACCGGCTGACCTCCCGACCGGACTCACGGGATTGCCGTTTTCGGCCTCGCCGACCCCCCAAAACCCACAACAACGTGAGTTCGGTCGGGGTTCGACGGCCCTCGACGGCGGCTCAGGCGAAGAGGCCCATCGCCCGCTCGACCAGACCGGCCGCCCAGAGGGCCAACGGCAGGACGGCGACCAGGGCGAGAAGCTCGGCGATGTCTGCCAGTCGGCTGGCCCACAGGGATCGGTAGCCACGGCCCAGGGCGGGGGCCACCGACGCCAGCGCCAGGGCGAGGACCACTCCGGCCGCCCCGACCACGATGCCGCCGCCGCCCGCGGAGCCGAGCCGGGTCAGGCCGGCCACCGCGAGCGCCAGAGCCGGCGCCAGCGCCGCGAACCGCAGCAGGGTGCGGTCGCCCCGACGCCGGTAGGCCCGGGCCGTGAGCGACAGCGCGAGCCCGGCTGCGCCCAGGAGCAGCTGCACCGCGAGCGAGGGCACGGCAGACCGGACGAGCCCGACGAACAGGACGGCGCTGCCTCCGGTCGAGACCGCAGCGAGGCCCACGAGCGTCGCCACCTGCTCGACACTGGCCGCAGCGACCACGGACCCCACCGCCTCGTCGTCGATCCGCCACCCAGGGCGGCGGGGCCGGCGTGACTCCCGTGGTGACCAGCTCGTCACCGACAACCGGCCGATGTCGATGAGCACGTCGTCGTCGACGTCGATGACGAGGTCAGGGACGACGCGGCCGAGCAGGACCACGGCCGCCAGCGCGACGGTGGCGAGCACCGGCAGCGGCATCCCGGCGAGCAGGGCGAGCAGGCCGAGAGCGCCGATGCCTCCGGCGAAGGCGATCCAGACCCGGGGGACATAGCGGTCCCGTCCGGTGCCCGCGCGGCCGGCCAGGGCGACCAGGGCCGCCCCGGCGCACCCCCAGACCACGACCACGACCGGCCCGTCGGAGAGGACACCGGCGGCACCGGCCCCGCCCGCAGCGCCGAGGAGGGGGGCGCAGAGCCGCAGCAGTCGCGGCCCTGACCAGATCTGCACCAGCACGAGGCCGATGGCGACCAGGGCCAGGGAGACGGCCTGGGCCCAGCGGGCTCCCGGGGCCGACGCGAGGACAGAGCCGGCGACGGCCAAGGCGGCCAGCAGGGCAGCGACCAGCACGGTGGCCGCCGGGCGCGCGACGCTCGCGGGCCGTCCTCCTCCGATCGGGACGGCTTCCCCGAGACCTGGCGCTCGTGACCCGCGCTGACCTCGCTGACCTCGCCGGCCTCGCTGACCCCGGGTCACCAGCGCCCCCGCCATGCGGCCGGTGGGACGGACCGACAACGGCCCGCCGTGCCCGCCGGCGGTGCCGCCCGGGCCGGGGCCGTCGCCGCTCCCCTCGGGCGAGCCCGCGACATACCCCAGCCGTCGCCGGCTCGAGCTGCCGCCGGGCGTTCCCAGGGCCGGGAGCGCTCCCCCGGACACCGGTTCCGAGGGATCCGGCTCCGAGCCACCCCCGGGCAGCATGGCGGACCGGGCGCCGCCGGCCGCCGGCAGGCCGATGCCGTCCGCACCCCGCTCAGGTGTCGGGTGCAGCCGCGGCGACGGGACGGTCACCTCGACCGGTGCCGTGAGCAGCATCGTCCCCGTCTCGAGGTGGGCCAGGGCGACGGTCTCGTCGAGGGGCACCGTCTCACCGCTCATGGTCAGGGCCGCGAGCTCGCGGTCCGGCTGCACCAGAGCGAGGACCTCGGAGACGAGGAGGTGCTCGTCGACGACGACGTCGTAGCGGTGCGAGCCGACGACCACGGACAGCCAGCGCGTCCCCGCTCCGGCCACCCGGGTCACCGGCGTCACCGGCGCCACCGGCTCAGCCACCCGTCGCTCTCCTGACCTGCGTCCCTGCCGACCCGCCCGACCGGCCGGCGATCGGTCGCAGCGTACTCGGGGGGAGGCGCCGACCCGCCGTCGTTCGACGGGGCGGCCCTATCATGCGGCTGGGCTGCTGGCCCTCGTTCACCGAGCCGGGAGGGCAGCATGGCGGGCATCGCGACGTCGACCGGCACGGCGCTGACGGGCACGGCATCGGCACGCGACGGGCGGATCGAGCCGCCCCCGACGCCCTACGGCGAGCTCGAGCTGCAGGCCCCACCGCCCCTCTACGCCGGCGAGGGCGCGACGTCCAACGTCCTCATGACCGCGGTGCCGATGCTCGGGTCGGTCGGGTCGGTGATCTTCGTGGCCATGAGTGGCCAGTCGGCCCAGAGCTACCTGGCCGCAGGGCTGTTCCTGATGGCCTCCCTGGGCTTCGTGGCGGTGAGCATCTGGCGGGCTCGGTCGGGCAAAACCGCCCAGGTCACGAGCAACCGCCGCGAGTACCTCAACTACCTGCGGGGGGTCCGCGAGCTGGCGCGTCGCGCCGGCGCGGAGCAGCGCCGTCACCTCACGTGGATCCACCCGGCACCAACGGCGCTGGCTGCGGTCGCGGAGGAGGGCACCCGTGTCTGGGAGCGCTCGCCCGACGACGAGGACTGGCTCCTCGTCCGGTATGCGTGCGGCCCTCAGCGCCTGGGGCTCGAGCTCAAGCCGCCGGAGTCCGACACCATCGACAAGCTCGACCCGGTCTCCGCCTCCGCGCTGCACCGGCTGCTCGCCACCCACCGCACCCTCCCAGACCTGCCGACGGCCGTCGCGCTCGGCTCGTTCGCCCGGATCGAGGTGACCGGTGCTGAGGAGCACGCCCGGGCCCAGGCTCGCGCCCTTGTCGTGCAGGCCGCGACCTTCCACTCCCCCGACGAGCTCGTCGTCGCGGTGCTCACCGAGCCCGCGTCGTTCGCCCATTGGGACTGGGTCAAGTGGCTGCCCCACGCCCACAGCCGCCGCGAGACCGACGCCGCCGGACCCCGCCGACTGGTCTGCACCAACCTCGAAGAGCTCGTCTCGCTGCTCCCCGCCGACCTCACCGAGCGGCCCCGGTTCGGGCCGTCGCGCACGCCGACGTCGCCCCACGTCCTCCTGGTGCTCGACAACGTCTTCGTGCCGGTCGGCCACTCGGTCGTCACCGAGGACGGCGTCCAGGGCATGACGGTCATCGACATCCCCGAGCGCTGGGACGAGCTGGGCGACGAAAGCCGGGTACGCCTCCACCTCGAGGGTGCGGACGCCAGGGACGGACGCGTCCGGGTCGCCGCCGTCGTGCCGCGCCAGGAGCCGGTCCGCGGGTTCGCTGACCAGCTGAGCATCCCCGCCGCCGAGGCCGCGGCCCGGCGCTTGACCCCGCTCTACGCCGGCGAGGGCCCCGTCCGCGAGGACGCCCTGAGCAGGAGCACCGAGCTGACCGACCTGCTCGGGATCGGCGACGTCAGCACCCTCAACCTCGACCGCACCTGGCGGCCCCGGCCGCCGCGCGACCGGCTGCGCGTCCCCATCGGTGTCGGTGCGGACGGCGGGTCGATCAACCTCGACATCAAGGAGTCGGCGCAACAGGGCATGGGGCCCCATGGCCTGGTCATCGGCGCCACCGGATCCGGCAAGTCCGAGCTCCTGCGCACCCTCGTGCTCGGCCTGGCGATGACCCACTCGCCGGAGATCCTGAACGTCGTGCTCGTCGACTTCAAGGGTGGTGCGACCTTCGCGGGCATGGCCGGTATGCCGCACGTGTCGGCCATCATCACCAACCTCGCCGACGAGCTGACCCTGGTCGACCGCATGCAGGACGCCCTGTCAGGTGAGATGACCCGGCGGCAGGAGCTGCTGCGCGCGTCGGGCAACTACGCGTCGGTGCGCGACTACGAGAAGGACCGCACGTCGGGCGAGAAGCCCGACCTCGCTCCCCTGCCGAGCCTGCTCATCGTCTGCGACGAGTTCTCCGAGCTGCTTTCGGCCAAGCCGGAGTTCGTCGACCTGTTCGTCGCCATCGGGCGGCTCGGCCGGTCGCTCGGTATCCATCTGCTGCTCGCCTCGCAGCGGCTGGAGGAGGGGCGGTTACGGGGCCTCGACAGCCACCTGTCCTACCGGATCGGCCTGCGTACCTTCTCCGCCGCCGAGTCCCGCAGCGTCATCGGGGTCGGCGACGCGTATGAGCTGCCCGCCGTGCCGGGCCTCGGGTTCCTCAAGCCCGACCAGTCGACGCTGCTGCGGTTCAAGGGGGCCTACGTCAGCGGCCCTCCACGCCAGGTCGCGCGCGGCGCCGCCGGACCGTCCGGTGCCGCGCGCCGCGAGGCGCTCCCGTTCGTGCCCGGGGAGGTGGTGTCCCCGCTCGAGACGCGCGAGGCGCAGGAGGCGCAGGAGGCGCAGGAGGCCGCGGCACAGGAGGCGACCGAGGCCGACGAGGCCGCGGCCGCCCGTCCCCAGGCCCGGCGCAGCGTCTTCGACATCGCCGTCGGCGCGATGACCGGCCAGGGGCCGGCGGCCCACCAGGTGTGGCTGCCACCCCTCGACGTGCCTGACACCTTCGACCGGCTGCTGCCCGACCTCGCGGTCGACCCTGACCTCGGGCTTGTCTCGCGGTCGTGGCGCTCCCGGGGGCCGCTGCGGTTCCCGCTCGGCACCGTCGACATGCCGCGCGAGCAGAAGCGCGCGACCCTGCTCGCCGACCTGTCCGGGGCCGCAGGGCACGTCGCCGTCGTCGGGTCGCCGCGCACCGGCAAGTCGACGATGCTGCGGGCCATCGTCACCGGGCTGGCCCTCACGCATACGCCGCAGGAGGTGCAGTTCTACGTCCTCGACTTCGGCGGCGGCACGTTCACCGGGCTACGCGACCTGCCACACATCGCCGGCATCGGCACCCGGTCGGAGCCGGACGTCGTGACCCGCATCGCCGCCGAGGTGGGGGGCATCGTCGACCAGCGCGAGCAGTACTTCCGCGCCCATGGCGTCGACACCATCGAGACCTACCGCAGCCGCCGGGCCCTCGGTGAGGTCGACGACGGCTACGGCGACGTGTTCCTCGTCGTCGACGGCTGGAGCACCGTCCGCTCCGACTTCGACGAGCTCGAAGCCGAGCTGCAGACGCTGGCGCAGCGCAGCCTGACCTTCGGCGTCCACCTGGTCACCAGCGCGACGCGGTGGATGGACTACCGCACGGGGGTGCGTGACATTCTCGGCACCCGCTTCGAGCTCCGGCTCGGCGACGCCATGGACTCCGAGATCGACCGCAAGCTGGCCGCCAACATTCCCGCCGACCGCCCAGGGCGCGGCATCATGTCGGCGAAGTACCACTTCCTCGGGGCGCTGCCCCGGGTCGACGGCGACAACAACCCTGGCTCGCTGGGCAGCGGCGTCCAGAAGCTCGTCCGCTCTGTCGCCGACGCCTGGCCGGGTCCGGCCGGCCCCAAGCTGCGCCTGCTGCCGACGACGATCTCGCTCGAGGAGGTCCGCCGCCTGGCGCCCGAGTCGAAGACCTTGCTGCTCGGCATCAACGAGCGCGCGCTCGCCCCGGTCGGCATCGACGTCCTGCGCGACCCACACCTGCTCGTCTTCGGCAACGGCCAGTCGGGCAAGTCCGCGCTGCTGCGCACCTACATGTCGGAGGTCACCCGGCTGCATACGCCCGAGACCGCCCAGCTGTTCATCGTCGACTACCGCCGCGCCAACCTCGGAGAGTTCCCCGACGAGTGGGTCGCCGACTACGCGACCAACGCCGACACCGCCGCCGACCTGGCCGGCGGGCTGGCCGAGTTCCTGCGCAGCCGGCTGCCGGGCGCGGACGTCACCCCCGATCAGCTGCGCAACCGCACGTGGTGGGAGGGCCGGGAGGCGTTCGTCGTCATCGACGACTACGAGCTGGTCGCGACCAGCCAGGGCAACCCCCTCGAACCCCTCGTCCCCTTGCTCGCCCAGGCCGTCGACGTCGGCCTGCACGTCGCCGTGGCCCGCCGCACCGGTGGCGCCGGCCGGCTCTACGACAACCTCGTCACCGCCCTGCGCGACCTGGCCCAGCCCGGGATGCTGCTCAGCGGCGACCCGAGCGAGGGGGCCCTCATCGGGCAGCTGCGGGCGGTGCCGTCGGTCCCGGGGCGGGCCCGGATGCTGACGCGCGACGGTTACCACCTCGTACAGGTGGGCTGGACGCCGTCCGCGCACGGGTCCTGAGCTCTCGGAAGGGTTGACCGCGACGAGTGCAGGTTCGCACCCCCTCGAGGGGGTGCGAACCTGCACCGATCTGCTGCCGTGCCGGCTGGGGTATGCGTCAGGCGCGGGGCGCGTCCTGGGGGCCGCCCGGGGTGGCCGGGGTGGCCGGGGTGGCCGGGGGCGTCGTAGTAGCCATGGTCGGAGAAGTGGCCGCCGTGGGGCTGGGCTGCTGGTGGTAGTTGCTGGCGCCGCGACCACCGTGCCCGCCGCGACCGTTGTGGCGCTGCCACCAGCCCTTCTTCCAGCCGAGGAGCGCGATGCCGGCCACGATGAGCAGCGGCCATGGCCCGCCGTGCCCGTGCATCCCCGGACCCCGGCCGACCTCGTCGCCGAACAGCGCTCCCAGCAGTGCGAGGCCGCCGACGACGAGCAGCAGGATCGAGCCGCCCTCGCCGCCGCGGACCGCGCGCTCGAGGCGAATCTGCCCCTGCGCGTCGGGCAGCATCAGCCAGGCGAGGAGGTAGAGCAGGACCCCGGGGCCGAAGATCGCCAGGCCGACGATGGCCACGCGAACGATGGCGCGAGAGACGCCGAGCCGGCCGGCGACGCCTGCGGCGACCCCCGCGATGACCCGGTCCGACGACCGGGTGACGGAGCTGCGACGCAGCGTGGCGAAACACCGGTCCAGAGCCGGAGTAGGAGCGGAAGCGGGTGTCGTTGTCATGTCTCCATCGTGCGGACCGCCGGCCGGCGGCACAGTGCGGATCGTCCCTGACCCGACCCTGATCCGACCCTGACGTCCTTCAGAGCCGGGCCGAGGCGTCGACCTGCGGCTCGTACCCCTCCAGCAGGGCCGCGATGGTGGTGGGCGGGGTCAGCACGGTCGCCTCGCCCTGCCGGGGGCGCGGCACCGCCGGCCCGTAGCCCGAGGTGGTCCACGGCACCAGCAGGTCACCCCCGACCAGGTGAGGGACCTCGTCGGCGATCACGAAGGCCCCGTGGGGCACGTCGCTCCATGGCATCGAGTGCCGTCGGTGGGTCCGGCTGCGAGGGACGAGTCGCTCGAGATGCAGCCGTGCGTCGATCTCCTTAGCCAACAACGGTTCTGCCTGGTCGTGCCGGGCCACCGCCGAACGGTATGCGTCGTATGCCGGCCGCCGGCACAGGGCGCACGGTCGATGCCCGGCGGCGAGGGCGACGGCCTCGTCGTGGAAGAAGAGCACGGTGTAGTGATGGGGCTCCCACTGCGGAGCACGCCAGTCACGGAACACCAGGGTGCAGGTGATCCACAGGGTGCTCGCGTGGTGACGCACCACCTGGCCGGCCGCGGCCGACGCATCGTCGTGGAGGATCCCGCGGTTGCCCAGCCAGCTGCCGCGCAACGGGATCGCGATGATCTCGCCGGTCGGCGCCACCCGGTTCATCCGCGCCACCGCCACCACGCTAGTCGTGCACCGTCCAGGGTGGAGTCGCTCCGACACCCATGCGGGGCCCACAACGGACCCACAGCGTTCGGCGAGGTGAGGGGGCATCATCTGGGTTGTTCAGGTCTCAACCGCCAGCCTCCAGAAGCACCGATGACCACCCGACGCCCGAACCGAGTGCCGTCACCACCCCGCCGCTGGACGGGGCGTCCTGCTCGCCTCAACGGTGGCCGTCGGTGGCCTGGGCGTCCACCTCGCCGACGCGTACGACGCGTCGACCACGACCCAGGCCCGGCCGGCGTCGCCTGGGGCGGGAACGACACGGGGCGCGTCCGGATTCGGCCAGGCCCTTGGCGTACGCAGCGGCTCGGGCAGCGGCTGCACCTCCACCCGCGGTTCGTAGGTCCCGGCCCTTCGGTACCCTCACCCGAGGTGCGACCGCGCCGGGGCCTCTAGCTCAATGGTTAGAGCTGCGGACTTTTAATCCGTAGGTTGTGGGTTCGAATCCCACGGGGCCCACCACGTTTCTGCAGGTCAGCAGGCTACCAGGGTTGTCCGTCTCGCCGACGGCATGGCAGACTTCTACCGTCTTTTCTACCCAACCTTTCGAGACGGTGATCCAGTGCGAGGCTCGGTCGTCCAAAAGCCCAAGGGCACGGGGCGGTGGTACGTCGTGATCGAACTCGACCGAGACACTGGTTCGGGAGCACGGCGTCGCAAGTGGCACTCGGGGTTTGGCTCGAAGCGTGAGGCAGATCGTGGACTCGCGAGAATGCTGGCTGCCCAAGATGAGGGCATCTATGTCCAACCGCACAGGCTCACGCTCGCAAGCTTCCTGACAGAGCAGTGGCTGCCAGCCATCGAGTCGACCGTTCGCCCAACGACCTTCCACGGTTACAGCCGCCACGTGGAGCTGTATGTGGTGCCTCGATTGGGGGCTGAGCAGCTCCAGCGACTCACGCCGGACCAGCTCAGCCGGTTCTACAGGGAGCTTCAGCGTGCGGGCGGCCAGGACGGGAAAGCCCTCTCCCCGAATACGGTTCGAAGACTGCATGCCACGGTGCATCGAGCTCTGCGCGACGCGACTCAATGGGGCCACCTACAGCGGAATCCCGCATCGGTTGCTGTGAAGCCTCGCCAGCCGGCCGTCGGTGCGCGCGACATCGCTACTTGGTCGGCTGCTGAGGTACGCACGTTCTTGGACAGCGTCTCGACCGACCGGCTGTTCGCCATGTGGCGGCTGGCCGCCATGACCGGCATGCGAAGGGGCGAGCTGGTCGGCCTGCGGTGGTCAGACGTCAATTTATCCAGCCAACGACTCGCGGTACGCCAGACCGTCACTGGCATCGGCTCTCGAGTGGCCTTTGGCGAACCTAAAACGAAGCGCGGCAAACGCAGCGTCGCCCTTGATCGTGAAACCGTCCACGCACTCTCGACCTGGAGAACAGAGCAGGAGCACGAACGCGCATCCTGGGGCGCCGCATGGGAATCAACGGGGTTGGTGTTCACCAGAGAAAACGGGGCACTCGTCCACCCGGATCTGCTGACAACGTGGTTCAGGGTGCGCGCAAGAGAAGCTGGGGTCACCCTTATAAGGCTTCACGACCTACGGCATACTCATGCGAGTCTTGCTCTTCAAGCAGGGATTCCGGCCAAAGTTGTGAGTGAGCGCCTTGGGCACGCAACTGTCGCGTTCACCCTCGATGTCTACTCACATGTGGTGCCTGGCCTACAGGAAGACGCCGCAGAACGGATAGCCGCCCTGATGGCGTGAAGAGTGAGACTCCGCTCGGTGGGACCGCCCGAGGAGCGTTCCGTTCCGGTGCGACGCACCAGACTGTAAGCCAAGCGAACCTTGGTCCGGTCGATGCCAGGTTGTGCCGCCGCGGCCGTGACCTGCGGGAACGTCCAGTGGGTTCATGCCGGCCTGTCCGTCTGGGGGGCTCGTGTCCGCGCAGTGTCGGCGCGTTTCCTGACGCATCCCTGACGCGCCAGAAGTCATGCAGCCGTCCCAATTAGGTGCGACACGGCATCATCTGACCAACGCCGGGAACCCCGTCGTGTCACCTCGGCGCCTTGATGACCCCCCCTGGCGCTGGGCAAAGCGACGGGCACTCCCAACCCACATCGGCGCGTCTCGAAGGTGCTGCACACCACCCACTGTGACGCACGTCTTCCGCGGCCTCCGATCGACCGCTCATGCCGAGAGTCGTGCGTTCCGTAAGGCGCCTCCAGGCGCGCTAGACGTCCGCCTCTAGGGCGCGTCCTTCCGGCCCAGATGTGGCGCCCCCCTAGACTCACGAGGACGCCTCATCATCGCCCGCACGGAACCACTCCAGAGGTGCAGCGGTGCCGTCGCGCTCTCGTCCCACCCGGGCCGTGGGCGAGGGCCTGCAGGTGGTGTCGTTGCTGACTCCGCCCACGACCCGTTCGCGAATTCATCGGTCACCCGAAGTGCGGCGTCCCGGGCCCAAGCCGGTCCGCGTAGCCGGGGAGCGACATACTCCGCCCAACTCGCGACTGCCTCATCGAGATCGAGGAGGACCGCGACGCCGGCTGCGGTCACGCGCTCGACGGCGCCATCGCCGCCGGCCCTGACCCGGACAGCGCCGACATCATGCTCGGCTGCGCCGTGCGCTTCCTCGCTGCGGAGCCTTGGCTCAAGGCATTGTTCAATCGTGGCGAGTTCTTCGACGCGCTCGGCGCATCGGGCTAGCGGCCGACGACTGCCACCCTAAGGGAGGACGCCCCTCCCCGCCCACCCCTCCCAAGTCGGTTCGGCATAGCGCCTGACGCTATGTACGGGTCTGGGGATCCAGGCAATAGCCCGTCGCTCGGGCTGTCTTACATTCGGGCCAGCCGTGCCCGGCGCTTGGGGATGCACTGCCTACGCTCATCTCATGGACGACGACACGCCACTCCCCCCGCCGAATCCCGAGGTCATCGACACCCTCCGGCTGGCGGAGCACCTAGCATCTGATCCGCAGAGTCGCGCCACCTTTCAGCGGTTGCGACAGGCCCTGAGTCGCCGAGCCGTCCCTCACCGCGAGAGGCGGCGGCGTATATCTTCGGCGACGCCGCGATATCTGCACATGCGGACATCGTTGCGGAAGGCGTCGTGGACGTCGCTATGAGATCCACTAGGTCCGCGGAGGCCACGTCGTCGATGGAGTCGCGGAGCGCCCACTCGGCCAGCCTCGCGGCTGCGTAGGTTCGCTGCTCCCCCGGCGGGGCGCAGAAAATCATCGCAAACTGCGCCTGCATCTCCTCAGCCAGCCCGGTGTGTAGCTCCTCCGCTTCGCGCTCGGTTGACTCCTGGAAGTGTCGCCCATCATTCATTCTCCCCGTGGTTGGTGTCTATGGCCGCCCGCCCGACGCGAACCTACCGATTCGAGCACCGCCTGCGCCCATTGGGTCATAGGCACTCGCAAAATGGGCGTGAAAACCTCATGAGACCGCATGGCCGTACCCTTTCGAGCATGAACACGCGGCGGACGGCCGGCGGCTGCGACACCGCCATCGCCATTGAGTTGCGGGCCAAGCGAGCCCGACACCGAGGCCTGACCATCGAGCGACTCGCCGCCAGTTCGGGCGTCCCCAAGCGGACCCTCGTTCGCTCCCTCGACGATGAGCGCGACGTCCGCCTCGACCACCTTGCCCTCGTTTGCCAGGCGTTGGAAGTTAGGGTGTCGCACGTTGTCCGTCACGTCGAGGAGCGGATAGACATACACGATAAGGACTGCTAGATGGCGGACATATTCATCCGCAAGGTGGAAAAGCCCCTAGACGGCCGCGACCCGTTACTTGCCTTTGAGCGGGTTGAGGAGCGTATGCATGCGGCACTGGGTGCCCTGCCTGGGGGGACATCTGCAGAGCCATTCCGCTGCACGGATCGGCACGGGTCGAACTTCTCACGCCCAAGCCTCGCGGACATCACACGTCTCATACAAGAACACAATCTGGAATTGAAGTTCCTTTACCGCTTGGTAAACAATCAAGGTGACCGATCTCACGAGAATTCAACCACCGTTGATACAACTCTGTATAATTCTAGCGGGCGGATTGAAGTCGAGATCCGCAGCACGTCTCAAGTTGTTGTCAACGGCCTCGCCAAGGCGGCTGAGGAGGCACTGGACCGCATGGACAGCCCTGTCAATGGCATGGCATCTGCCACTGTCGCGCCAGCGCACGCTGAGGCGGGGTGGCTTCGGCGCACTTGGAGAGATCACACGGCCACCTTCGTCTCGACCGTGGCTGGGACCGTGGTCGCAGCGTTGCTGTTGGCCTGGGTCTTCGGGATTGGGCGCTGATTCTGGCAAGGCGTTCGTGCCAACCGTGACATGAGCGACGGCGACGATGCCGTCGACGAATCGGGCGACGATCAACGCTAGCCCGGCCGGCAACCACGTGCCCGACCGCTGGCGTCGGAGACACGCTGGTAAGAGTTTTGTGGGACGCGCCCCTTTCCCCGCGACGTGACCGCGGTGCCGGCGGTGCACTGCGAGCTTCGTGCTCGTCCAAGACCCACCGAGGAATCCGCCCCGAAGGCGCCCGTGGAACATCATCCGAACCCACCGGCCACCGAACGTCCACCCTCCACCCCCGCCTGATCTGCTTCAAACCATGGCGAACGTTTCGGACCGCTGCATCGACCGAACGGTCACACCGGCCCCGCGAAGTCGGCGGTTGGATGCACGCTCTTGCCGCTGTCGGGACGCCCTTCCTATGCCGCTGTCGGGCGGTAGCCCGACCATGCCGCGTGGAGGGTGGTGACGCTCGCCCGACTTGCTGCGGAAACGCAGTCGTGCCGAGAGTGCGCACGCTGGTGTACCTGGTGACTGTCAGACTGGAAGGCCAGGAACTGAGAAGGAGTGAACGTGCGTAGGCGTAGGTTCGGGGGCCTCTGGCTCGGTGTCATTGCGGTGGCGGTGTTGGGCTCGGCTTGCTCGGCTGGTTCCTCGACGGCCCCGTCGCCTTCGGGCAGTGGCTCTACGGCCCGTTCCCGCTCGCTCGTGGTTGGCCTTGTTCTTGAGCCTGCGAGTCTGGATTTCACTCGGATCGATGGGGCGCCGATCCCGCAGGCGCTGTTGTCCAACGTGTACGAGACGCTGGTGAAGCAGGATCAGAGCGGCAGGATCGTTCCCGCTTTGGCCAAGTCGTGGAAGGTCTCGGACGACAGGAAGACCTACATCTTTGATCTGGTCGACAACGCGAAGTTCAGCAACGGGGACCCGTTCACGGCCGACACCGCGGTGTTCTCAATCAACAACGTCAAGAGTGACAACTGGACGATCTCCCTCAAGGCGGCCATGAACGTCGTCTCCGACGTCAAGGCGCTTAGCCCCACCCAGCTGCAGGTCACCCTCACCAGGCCCAGCAATGACTGGCTGTTCCGGATGACCACCCGGATCGGCGCGATGATGGACCCGAAGGGCGTCGAAGCGCTAGCGACCAAGCCGGTGGGCACCGGTCCGTACCTGTTCGACACGTGGAACCGCGGCGACTCGATCACCATGAAAGCCAACCCAGCCTACTGGGGGCAACAGCCCGCCTACTCGACCGTCGTCCTGAAGTACTTCAAGGACCCGACCGCTCTGAACAACGCGCTGCTCACCGGCACCATCAACGTCATCGGCACCGTGCAGGCGCCGGAGTCCCTGGCCCAGTTCCAGGGCAACAGCAAGTACCAGGTCATCCAGGGCACCACCAACGGTGAGGTGGTGCTGTCCTTCAACGACGCGAAGGCCCCGTTCACGAACCTCACGTTCCGCCAGGCCATCCGCACCGCAATCGACCATAAGGCGCTGATGGACACCTGCTGGGCGGGCAAGGGCACGCTGATCGGGACCATGGTCCCGCCGACCGACCCGTGGTACGAGGACCGCACCGGTGACTACCCCTACGACCAGGCCAAGGCCAAGCAGCTGCTCGCGGAGTCGGGCAGTGCCACCGCCACGCTGAGGCTGCGGATCCCCAACCTGCCGTACGCGGTCGCCTGCGGCCAGGTGGTCAAGAGCCAGCTCGAGCAAGTCGGCCTCACCGTCCAGCTCGACACCCTGGAGTTTCAAGGCGACTGGCTGCCTCAGGTGTTCACCAACCACGACTACGACATGTCGATCGTTGCGCAGGTCGAGCCCCGTGACCTACCGGCCGTATTCGGCAACCCGAAGTACTACACCCAGTACAACAACCCGCAGCTGCAGGCCGACATCGCCGCAGCCGACGCCGACTCGACCGACGACCAGGTCACCTACATGAAGAAGGCGGCCCAGGAACTGTCCCAGGACGCCGCGGCCGACTTCCTCTTCCTGCTCCCAAACCTCACCGTCGCCGACAAGAACATCACCGGCCTGCCAACGAACGCCATCACCGAGGGCTTCGACCTGTCCGCACTCCGATAGGGCCCGGCCCTTCCGACCACCCGCAACGTCCGCCTCAACGCCGAGCGAGGACAAGGGCGCCGTGATGCCCCTGTCGGCCCCGGATAGCCGTCGTACGAACCGTCCGCACTTGCCGCTGTCGGGACGCCCGACCATGCCGCTGTCGGGACGCCCGACCATGCCGCTGTCGGGACGCCCGACCATGCCGCTGTCGGGACGCCCGACCATGCCGCTTCGGGACGCCCGACCATGCCGCTGTCGGGACGCCCGACCATGCCGCTGTCGGGGCGGGACGCCCGACCATGCCGCGGACGGGACGTCCGATCATGCCGCTGTCGGGACGCCCGACCATGCCGCGCTTGGCGACTCGGCCCCCGCATGGGCTCCGCCCGCACCGTGACCACCTCAGCCGGAAGAGCCGCCTAATTTGAACAAACTCCACCGAGCTGAGCCGGCCCCTCACCGCGAATGACCTTCGCTGTCGGCGCGGGATCACATCGCCCCACCCATCATCCAAGGAATCCCGCGCTGATGACGGAAACCGTTCATCGGCCGCTGGTCGGGACGGGAGCCCCGGGCCGTGTCCCTGTGGTGAGGCCAGGGTCGGGTAGCCGGAGGGAGTTTCACCCTCCGGCTCCCTCAGATCCCGGCGTGACAGTCTCCTGTCACCGGGCTCTTGTCACCCTGGTCACCAGGCTGAACGGACCCACCTCCACTGCGCGAA
>JAABUM010000371.1_pt1 | contig 82566 bp, 151 predicted proteins | sample 5559161 | NCBI WGS metagenome assembly JAABUM01 (sample SAMN10711868, study PRJNA513369) | rock metagenome | isolation source: Antarctica rocks | place: Antarctica: Victoria Land, Siegfried Peak nord
AGCAGTTTCATCCTGGCCTGATGTAGGTGACCAAAAGGCTGGACCTGCGATTCCGCTAAGTCATGAAAGATCCTCCCCGCCACTCCACCTGCTGTTGTGGCCACGGCAGGTTGCGGTGGGGCTGAAGCTCAAGTCCTGGCGGCGGGGGTTCTTGGACAACGAGGACGCGCTGAAGATGGCCTTTTAAGTCGTTCGGATGGAGCAGCAATGGGATGTTGTGTCGTTCCTGCCCACTACAGGTGGCAGAGGGGCTGGAGCTCAAGTCACGGCGGCGGCCGACAGGGTTTTGGGACAACGAGGACGCGCTGGATCGGGAGCTGGGGCGCTTTGTCAGCGGCGCCTGGACGCAGCACCGGGTGGAGCACTCCGCCGGCGACACCTACTTCTACAACCAGGTGCCAACTCGATGAATGCCCAGTGGAATCAAAGCCGACTGATTGCTGCTTGAACGGAATCTAGCAGGGAGTCTGGCCAATACCAATTGAAGGTTCACGGTTGCTTTGCTGACACGCCTGGATGCAGCACTGAGTGGAGGACTCTGCCCACGAGACCTACGTGCACAATCAGCTGGCTGCTCTGATGTCATGTGGCAGTGACATCTCCGAGTACCCTGGCCATCCGGCCTGGCGCCATGAACGGTGGGGGCATGTTGCGCGCTCGCCCCAGTGCATCATCCAAAGCTGTATCAACAGCCCTCTTGCTTGCACTCGGGTGCAGGCTTTGTACTCCAACAAACAGTGTAGAGCAGCAGAGCAGGATTTCAGCGCAGTTATCAGACCAGCACTGTCCAGCAATCAGTGCAGCGTTCGCTGACAGATCGCTCGATCTCACGGTCTGATCGCTGATCGAACTGATTTTGGACCGATTGCTACAGCAGCGATTGATGAGGTGGTCTTGGACCACACACCAGGGTTTGTTTCTATGACAGCTGGCGGCACCGCAAGCCGCTGCAGAAGTGCTGGTCAAGGCCATCTTCGCGCGGACAGCCGCCGCTAACGTCACACTGCTGCACGATGTCAATTCAGTGTTGTACACAGACTGGATGTGAAACCGAATGCATGCGCGCAGGTGACGGGGGACATCATGTGGGACAAGCCGGCAGCTCCGTGGGAGGTGGAGCTGGATGATGCGGGAACTGTCATGCTTGTGGAGCCGGAGGGCGCACGCATCATGCCTTCCCGCTCGACAGTCCTTGCAGGTGCAGTGCCATTGAACAGCGTGGGACATCCCTGGCTGATCCTCCGCTCCACGATGCTCTGCTATCGTGGGTCTGCTGCAGGACTGATGATGCGGGACTGCTGCTGCGGGACTGCATGATCAGCCCTGACAACACTTCTGCACACTGCCCCGCAGCTGGGCGCTACGACCTGCACCACGCAATCGTGTACAACGGCGGCTACCGCGCAGTCGCCGCCGAGCTGGGCCGCCGCCCGGTGCGCACATAACTTGACCTGATCTGATTGCAAACCGGCAGTCATCGTCTTTTGGGGTCTGGAGCAGTCCTGCATCCGCTGCATCGTCGTTTCACAGCCTGCAAGTGTCCTGGTGTTGCCATCAAACCCGGCGCTCAAATCCGCACTATCTTCACACCGGCCCGGTGACCGCCCAAAGGAACTCACCGAGGCTCTGTTGTGTGTCCCTGCAGGCGTGGCCGAAGGCGGAGCGCGAGTTTGGCGATCCCGCAGTCTTGGGGGCGGAGCTGCGGACGTTTGCGAGGGCGGACGGCGGCCGCGAGGACGTGCTGCCCACGGCGCGGGCACTGGCCGCCGCTGGCCGCATGGACCTGCTGCAGGTGCGGCACCCTAAATCCCGTAACCCCAGGCACAGGGGGCCGACGCAAATTACTCTGCGCTTGAGCCCTTTCTATGTTGCACAGCTGCCTGTTGAGACTCAGAAGAGGAGCCAGGAAAGATCTCTGGGACCAATACAGTCTTGACCTCTCCCATGCTGCGCTGTTCCAGCAAAAGCAGGGCGGCAGCATTCTGCCACCCTTCAACCCGCGATGGCGCACCCTCCCTGCAGCCTCTTGCACTCACGATGCATATTCCAAGTGACTTACCGCGTGTAGTCACGGTGACCTGCTGCACCAACAGGCCATTCGCGAGTTTGGCGGCCACGGTAAGGCGGCGGTGCTCATGAACCTCGGCACGTCGCGCCGCCCACGGCGCCACTGGCGGTGCTTTGACACTGTGGCGGAGGAGCTGCGGCGCTATCTGGACGCCCGTCCAGACATCGTGCAGCGTAACCGGCTGCCCACGCACAGGTGCTGACAAGGACACACCGTATTCCAGGTGGTTGCAGGCCCGCCCCGGTGCTGCCAAGCGCAACTGGCTGGCCATGCAAGCTCAGCCCTCCGACCTCTCTAAGTTGCACTTGCATGTCCGCTGCCTGCTCAACAAGCCAGACGAACGAACAAAGGCGCAATGGTTCTCTGCCGGCTTTGAGCTTCACACTGCAGTGTGCTCTGGTTCCATGCCTCATCTGAGCGCTCAATCCTGACTTTCTGGCTATCGCAGGGAGCTGATGGTGGACCAGCGGTACGACCTGCGGTACGCGATGCAGCAGCACAGCCACGCAGCGCTGGCGGCGGCGCTGGGCGTGCAGCCCAGCCACCGCGGCGGGCACACCAAGCAGCGGCACAAAGCGGAGCATACGGCCAGTGGTGACATCAGCAGTACGGCGCACACAAGCGGCGGGGACAGCAGCGGTGGCGACGACTGCGGCACGCCTGCAATTGGCAGCACGGACAATGTCAGGATCGCCAGTGGCAGCGGCGGCGGCAGCGGCAATGGCGGCACCTCTGCCGGCGCATCAGACGCTGAAGATGCAACACGTGCGAGTGTGCAGCAGAAGGCAGGCGCGGCATTTCAGACCAGCGAGGCAGCTTTTCCTGCCAGGCATCATGGCATGCGGGGACAGGAGGGCAACGAGGCTGCGCAGCAGCCAGCGCCACCAGCCAGGCGGGCGTAGTGCATGTTGCGCTGGGGTGACTGAGCTGGGCAAACCCGCGCATGGCCGTCTGGGATCAGAGCAGGACTCCAATTGATCAGGCATTGCAGTTCATCCGGTCGATGAATTGGTGACAGGATTTTTTTGGGTAGACCAATCTTTAGCAAACGCATTTAAAGCAGGAGTTGTCCCGACCTTGCTGACAGGCGCACACGATTCGTGCGCCGGCGTTATTTGGACAATTGTGTAGCTTTCAAAAGGTCCTCTGCATGGCCATGTACAAGTTACAATGACTGCTAATGGCTGCTGCATCAACTAGCCGGGCAGGCGCGTCTGGTATTCAAGCAAAGTCAACGGCTGGGATGTCCGGCGAGTCAAAGTCGTCGTCCATATCTTCGTCCTCCTCAACCGCTTCCTCTGCCTGCGCCATCACAAGCATCTCATCACTTCTCGTGTAGATGACACGAACGGGCACATGTGATCCCACGTGATGCTGCTTTGATGCATAGGCTGATGCTATCAGCGCTTGACACCGATACATGACAAGAACAGCGGTGCAACCACTCCAGCTCATGCCAAGTCGGTCTTGGCATTGCAACATTGCAGTGCTGCCACGTCGACGGAGGAGGGAACAGTTCCCGGACGGGAGCAATTCCCCTTTGCGGTCGACGGTCTCAGATTCTTAATATCGCAAGAAGACGCACCCGCGGCAGCTCTGCCAGGTCGGTGCTCTCAGCGTCGCGGTGCTCCAGGGAGGCACGCACCACCTCCTCGATCGACGGCATCGCCTCCGCCAGCTCCAGCGTCAGCCGCCCCTCCCTGTTGCGAGGGAACAAAAGCTAATTCGGCATGTATACAGAGTCTCGCAGACCTGGGTTCTGTCTCGCCTGCCAATGGCATCGCCTCCGCCAGCTTTGGCGGCAGCCGCCCCTCTCTGTGCAATACCAACGTGATGAAGCAACGAATGATGCGCGCCTGCCGCGCAGGGCTGGACGCAGGCGGGTGCTAGGCCGCGTTCTTCGGAGCACCAGACCAATCTGGAGGAGGAGGAGGAGGAGGAGGAGGAGGAGGAGGAGGAGGAGGAGGAGGAGGAGGAGGTACAGGACATAACGACGAAAAAATTTTTGGTGAATAGCGCAGCCTGTGACGTGCTGTTGCAGTGTGAGCATGTGCTGGGGGGTTTTTAAGATGCAGCTGGCAACAGTTTCAACAATGCGCGCCAGGCAGCTGCAGCAACTGGGGACTGGGAAGTGGGAAGGACGGGAAGCAGCGAGGCTGGTGCAAGGATTCTTGCCTGATGCGCAGCACGAGGCGCTCGGGGTCAGTGACGCCACCGGAGACGGGCGCGATCACCTCGCGCACCACGGAGCGCGCCTCCGCGTCCAGGCACACCACCGTGCCGAAATCCAGCCGCTGCGCCGCCGGGTCCCGCCGGATGAAGAACACCTTCAGAACCTGTAGATAAACAAACAAATGCTGGAAGCAAAGTTGGACAGACGCTTTGCAAGACGTTTTGCCAACGAGGCACTCGATAATAGGCCATTCCCAGTATTCTCACAACTGTACCCCATGGCACCGATCCACGACCACTCCGGCATCGTTAGTGACAACATGCTCGGCTGTCTCACCTCATGCACTGCGTCAGACAGCTTCATGTAGTCGCCGTGCTTCTCCTTGATCCAGGGCACCTGCGCCGCCGCACTGCAATTGCTCACGAGTTGACTGAGCCGGGCGGCTAGCAGCGCACATGCTCAAGCGAACCAATCTGACATGTGGGGCTTAGGTTGCCAGTCTTGGACTGCCATCAGACGCACATTGTGCGCAGCTCTGTACCTGCTGGTACAGTGCGGGTTCCCGAGGCAGCTCGCCGCTGACATCCGACCGCGAGAACTCGCCGCTCTCCGCGTCCTGCAGGAACACATCGTCCAGCCGCAGCATGTCTCCCTCGGCGGCGACGAAGAAGGTGCAGCCGTGCTGCACGGACCAGAAGATGCGCCGCATCAGCTGCTTTTCCAGTGATCCATGTTCATCTTCCTGATACACGGCCTTCTGCAGTTGCATCTGGCCTCTGCATCTGGCTGTTGTACGAGTTGCATTCCATCCTCCTCCGGAAGGAGGCCATTCGAGCAGCATGCTCTCAGAGCGAGCATGGGAAATCCAGCGGCGCACCGCAGGGATCGTCGCATACTCCTGCTCCACGTCTGCCGTCAGCGGGTCCGGAAATTGGCTCCTGTCCAGGTGGTCCAGCCCGCCCAAGTCTGCAGTACATTTTGACGGTTTGCGTCCAAACCTCTGCCGTTTCTGAACTGACTGAACGCATGTGTGAGCGGTGTCGATGAAGTCGCATGAAAGACAGCACCGGTGGCGGACGCCGCTGCTGTGCTGATGCATGCCAACAATAGCATGTGGCTGCATCTGTTGACGCTGGCGGCAGCAGCGACGTCAGCTCACCAGGAAACTGAGGTGCTCTGGCCAGCTGCGCCTCCTCGGCTGGCTGCGGCAAAGCATCTGCTGCTGGAAAGTCCATCGTCGGTCCAGGCTCCGGAAACAACTCCTGCGTTGTGCGTTCATATGACTCCGCCGCCGCTGCGCCGCAGTGCCGGCAGCGCTGCGTGTCGAAGCTGGGGTGGCGAACAGCCGGCCGGGTGCAGCTGGAACGTGATGCATGGCATAGGTGGCGTCTACTGGCAGGCGCAGCCAGGGCAAAGCCGGCTGGCGCTGCGTGGCAGTGTGCCATGTCGGCGACCAGCGGGCGGCCTGGCAAGATACTGAGCTGTGAGCGTGCAGACGCTGTTTGTATGATTTCTGAAGCTTTCTGATACGATGCAGCTCCGATTGTGGAGCGCGAGTCAATGCGCTGTCGTTGTGGCTAAGCAGATTGGCTGCTACCTAATGACGGTAGCTCAGAGCCCGTGTGCTGATGAGAAGCCAGCGATGGGTGTGCGAAATGGTGAAAGTAATATCTAGTATTGTTGCGTCGAAACATTTGCTGGAGCTGTGGAGACCAGGTCTACGCCGCTGCATCGGTCGGCCCGAGTGACGCGACGCTTGCAGGCTTGCTGGGGGGCAGAGGGAGACATTTTTGGAGCGTTTGACGCAGCAGTGCAATAGTGATGGTGCAGCAAGCCCTCTGCGGGAGAGGCTCAGCGATATTGGCAGCGCGATCACCGCTTCCCGCAGCGGCAAGGCACTTCCAGGTGTGATGCCCTCACTGAACCATGCTGTCCGGCATATGCTGTCTGCAGCAGGACAGCGCGACGGTGGCGATCAGCACTTGACCACTTGAACATTTTGCAGCTGTCAGGTACTAAGCAGGCAGCGTGCGTTGCAGGGACTGGCTGCCTGTGGGGCAGGCCTGCTGCGCCTGCGTCACGCAACCTGACATGCGGCATGATGCTTTCTCCATTGTGAGCTTGCAGCGCTGGGCACGGCAGAGGGCAGCGCGCCAGCAGCGACCAGCCGGCGCCAGACCATGCAGACGACGCCTGGCGGTTGTGGCCGCCACAGACAACGAGCAGCGGACGGCAGCGGAGCGGCGGCACAGGTGGGGCTCGATGTCACAGTGCTTCCAGCTGCAGATGGGCTCCGCAATTTCCGTGTTTGGCAGCTAGCATTCTGTATGATGGGCGTTCAAGTTCCTGCCGCATCTAGAAAGCTTGGGGCGGTACTGATGCAGCAAGTGCCGAGACGTCGCTGAGCCGCCGCTGTCCTGTGGCGTGCAGAGAGGTGGCCACGCAGGCCACCAACAGCAGCCTCGATGAGGGCGACAGCGGCGACTCCACCGCCGGCGGCATCGACCTCAGGGTGCGTTTTGCTTTCGTAACCTGACGACTTTTGTAGAGTGTGTTACTCGTAATTTGTTGACTGCTGGCAGCATGTCACAGTCATATCTTGCGCACAATGGTTGACGCCGGTGACGGCGCATGCCATCGTCATCGCAACTCCTACACATCGATGCAGCGGCGCTGACCCAGCAAACGGCGCTGCAGGTGGTGGGCGCATTGGCAGCGGTGGCGGGCATAGGGCTCATAGCGGGCGGCGGGTACGTGTACCGTGACACAATCAAGCAGGGCCTCACCTGGTTCATTAGTGTGGTGCGTCCCTCTCCTTGTGCGGCAGTGCAAATCTCTGCCAGGCTGGCAGTTGACTGATGACTGTGTCACCAGCACGTTGCAGCAGGTGGCGTGTCTGTGATGACATGACCGCTGCGGCGTCAGCGGTCATCTACACTGTTGAACGAACATGTTGGATGTGCAATTGGGCACTCTTTCAGGGTTGTGGGCCCTTACGGCGCACACCCTCAAGCACGCTGGACCACTGGACTCCCAATGTATTGCGCATAACCTGATGAAACATGTCCGGTATTCCTGGAGGTGGATGACTGGGGATCGTGGGGCTACGTGGCGTACACCTTTGTGTACACAGCGCTGGAGCTGGTCATCATCCCGGCGGTGCCGCTCACCATGGCGTCGGGCGTGCTGTTTGGCGTCATCCCCGGCACCGTCGTGGTCTCGCTTGCGTCGACCGCAGCGGCCGCGATCGCATTCCTCATCAGCCGCTACGCCGCCCGCGACAAGGTGCTTGTTGCCAGTGCAGAGAAGGCCCCACTGGCTTCAGGCCAATGTCCACCCAGCATCCGCCGGTGCTGCTGCTTTGGCAGCGGCGGCGGCGGCATGTGTTTTCACTGACACTCGTATATGCCGGTGGGCTCGGCATGCTGCGCTGTTCCCAATGGATCTGCAGCTCCCGCCGTCCTTGTTCGCCACTGTGACCCTATGCATCAACCCGCAGATCGCGGACTTGGCAAAGGACAACAAGAAGTTCGCAGCCATTGACAAAGCCATCGGCAAGGACAGCTTCAAGGTACACAGCCCATGCCGTCTTGCTGGATGACATGTCACTGCCTGCACCCTGGCTGCCGCTTTTGCAATCCTCATCCAGCCGTGTGCAGCATTACAGGCAGTGCGATTTCAAGGTCACATTAGTCACGCAAGCTGCAAAAACCCCCGCAGGTGGTGCTGCTGCTGCGGCTGAGCCCGCTGCTGCCTCTGTCGCTGTCCAATTACCTGTATGGCCTCACCAGCGTGGACTTTGTGCCCTACGTTTTCGGCTCCTGGCTCGGCCAGCTGCCCGGCACCATCGCCTACGTGTCAGCCGGTGCGTCGCACTGGGCCCAGGGATCAAGATATTGAAGATCATCCCGCTTGCCGGGTCACCCCTGCGCGCAGTAGCCTGAGCAGCAACTCTGCCTAGCTGCATTGCTACTGCAACGCATACTGTTCCAGAATTGCCCAGCATGGCAGTCCTGGAACAGTCTGCGAGGCTCGTACAGCGCAGCATTGGCTGATCGGCTGGCTAGCTCTGCACTGAGCACGACACTGTTTGCCAGGTCACTGATGGTGGCCCGGGGGGCCAGCCCCTGCAGTCGCAAATTTGCAGCAGCATGGCTGGGCTGCATCGCGACTGCCCCCGGCATGCAGCGAGCGATTTGCGACGCTCTGTACTCCGCGCTTGCTGGCTGACTTGTGCTGCACTGGCGATCGCTCCGTAAATTTGCTGACTTGTACCTCGCAATCGGCACTACACAGTACCGAGCAGCATTCCCGTGTGCCTCCCCGATGGTACACCGTCGATGAATATCTGCCACTGACTGATTGTCGCACTGGCTGCAGGCAGCTACGGCCGGAAGGTCATCGACGGCGTGGACGCCGGCGGCGGCATCAGCTCCTGGCAGCTGGCGGTCGGCGCCGGCGTGACGATTCTGGCCATTGGCTACATCGGGCGCCTCGCCAAGCAGGCACTGGACGAGGCAGACGATGACCTGGACACCACGTGACGGCCCTCGGCGAGGGAAGTCAAGTCCAACAGAGTGGGCCTGGATGCGGCGGTGGGCCGGAAGGAACGCCGACGGCGGATGCGCGCTGTGGATAGCTGTGGTAGATGAGACAAAAACTGTAGCAGGGCCATGACTGCAGTTTGATACCTGTTGGCGCTGCGGCATGGCGGCGCGTAGCCAGGTGTGTGCATGACGAGGTGGGGTGTCTCGTGGGTGTTGTCCACATTGACTGTTTGTGTTTGGTGCCGCGGCCAGCGAGTCGCATGTTGCAAATGTGAACAAATGCGCTTGGTTTGCTCAAGATACCATCGTTTTGTCGAGTAGTCTGACGTGAGAAGGCACAAGGACAAGTACACACAAGGACATGAGAAAGCATCCTGGTGGGGCGGTAGGTATTCGCGGCCCAGTGATGACGCCACACACACTTAAGATCTAGGATGGTAAACATGACTGAATACGGTACACAAACTGAAATACGACTGGACCACATACGTCATCAGTGAACAGTAACCTGGAATGGTTATACCCCGTGTGCAAATGGCAGTGCGCAGCCAGCCGTTCTCAGCTCCTCAAACGTCACCCAACTTGGCAAGAAGTCAGATTTTACAGTAACACGCCTCCAAGCTTGTATACGCTTCACAGTAGAACGGCCCGCACACAGCCAACACAGCAAGTGACCTGCGCACTGGTGTGTAGCTGACCTGCACTCAGGAGCCGAGCATGGAGGCGTGGCCCGAAACACCACCCAGCCCACCCTCGCCTGCGAAGCGAGCTACGCAGGACTGCATCGACTGCCCCAGCCAGCAGACGTTGTGCGGTGAGTGGCCGACTTCGTCGCCGAGACCTGCCAAACGATTGCCCCCAGCCGAATTTGCCGTTCGTGCTTGGAACGGCCTGTACGTCAGGGAATGCTCTCCAAATATTCATGCATGTACAGGCTTCGCCTGCATGGGCCATATAACTAAGTTGCGTGCTGCCCCACCACTACTGGGCCGACGAGCACCATGGCAATGCGTTTGCGTCCCGATGGCCGGCAGCAGCACACGTTGCACCCAGTGCTGCAAGATGCGGGCTTTGCCAATGCCCGAGGCTCTTGCCTTGGGCGGTCCGTTGAGGTCAGGCCCAGGACGGACCTGCTTGTGCCTTGAGACGGTACAGCACGTAGAGGGCCCGCTGTCCGGTGGGTCAGACTCCATCCAGTGATATTCAGTGGGCTTGCTTCGCTGTTAGAACGACAGCTCGGTATGCACCCTGTCGCGTCTCTTGCCTCACGCACGTCTAGGCTGTCAATGTTGTGCTGGTTGCCGGGTGGTAATCGCGGGGAACTCTGGTGCCGGCTTCAGCGTGTACGCAGCGCGCCACGACGCCGCGCCAGCCACATCATATCTGCAGTGTGCTCCTAGCAGTTCTATGCTGCCGCTCACGCGGCCGGCAGCCCTTTCCACGCCGTGCGCCCACTCCGGCGAAGGACGTTAGGACGGTCCACATTACCCTGATCACCAAGGGCTCGTGAACTCCTTGAAATGACAATTCTTCACTACCACGGCTCACTACCATAGCCGGAGGTCTTCAAACTTGCCTCGATCTTGAAGATCCTTTCGTCTGCATTGCAGATGTCGCGTCGGCAGCGTCGGAGCCGCAATACTACCCGGAAGTCCTTGACACCCTGGCGGATACACTGATGGACACCCTCACGGACGACTGGCGCAAGCTGCGCAACGCCCTGTGGCTGGTCGAGCACCTGCTCACCTGCACGCCGCAGCTCAAGTGAGTTCGTCTTCCTTGCTCCTGGCTCCCCACCGCCTGCATCCATGACCTCACTGCAACTGCAAATGTACCGCAGCCGCCAGCGCGCTACAGCATGCTGCAACTCTGCTTGATTTCGCTATTTGTGCCTTGCAAGTACGCCCCGCTTGCTGCTGCATTACTTTGCTTTGGAACGGTCTTTCACCGCGCGCCGCTGCCCGCACGCCGCTGACATGCGCGACCCCTCTTGCCATCCGCAGGGACGACCTATGCGCGGAGCCGGGCATGCTGCGGGGCTTGCTGGGCTTCTGGGCCGAGGACGAGCAGGGACACGACTGCGGCCAGGAGGTGCGCATGCGGGCCAGCACGCTGCTGGGGCTGCTGGAGACGCACGAGCAGACGCTGATCGCGCAGCGGTGCGCGCAGCAGGTGAGCACCACATCAGTATCAAGTGCCCAACTATCAAGGCATCTGTTATGCCCTGTCTGAGCCAGGCTTCGAGCGGATGTCATGCTAGCACGTGCAGTTCTGCCTATCTGGTGGTTGCAGCAGCACCAGCCAGGACGAATCTGTTGCAAGGAAGGGTGTGCGCGCTTCCCCGGCTACATGATTAAACCTGTGTTCTAGATGCCAATCTGGTCGAACTCGTACTCCTTAACTGTGCAGGTGGCGCAGCAGCCGCAGCAGCAGTGGGAGCAGCCCGAGTACTGGGAGGCGGCGCAGCTGTCCTATGCCGCGCCGGCTCCGGTGCCGCACTGGTGCACCGACGACGACGATGCGGACTCGCCGACAAACAGCGAGGACAGCACCTCCTCCACCTGCAGCCCCTTTTCGCTGACGCAGGAAAACAGCCGCGGCGCCAAGCCCGCCAAGTTCAGCCTGCCCGCGCTGTCGAGATTTAAGCTTCCCAAGCTGAAGCTGAAGACGGCGCCGGTGACGGTCGCAGCAGTTGCGACGGCGGCGTCGACGGCGGCCTCCGGCAAGCCGCCGCGCGGCGCGAGCTTCAAGGCTGGCAGCCTCAAGGCGGGCAGCTTCAAGGCCGGCAGCCTGCGCCACGGCACCGGCAGCCAGGAGCTCGTGCAGGCCTGGGGCCAGATCCGCGGCCAGGTGGGCAGCGGAGCGTTCACTCGGCATCATGCACACTGAAAGAGCAATTGCAATGCAGCACTGCATGCTCCTGATTGCCTTTGCGAAACTCGGCCGCATCACCCTCCTGCGCAGCTGGCGCCTCGCGCTGCAGCCTGCCTCGAGTCAGAGCTTGCGAACATGAAACCTGTTCCTGATGCGGCATCTCTGATTCCATCTGCAGGACTCGTCGGACTTTGCGCGCATGCTCCAGGCGCTGGACGACAAGTGCTTCGAGCAGGCGCAGGAGGCATACGAGGCGCTGCAGCGGCCCTCCTCTGCACAGCGCGCCTTCTGAGCAGCAGCGGTGTTTGTGCCGCTGTCAGACGCCGCCCCCGCAGTCTGCGGGGGCCGAAAACAGACGATGCCGCAGCCGGCGGCGTCAGTGTCGCCGCTGCCAGCTGCGCTCAGCATACCCATTCCGCCGGGCCCCTCTAGCCGCCTGCCGCCCCCTCGAGAGCTCCCGCAGCGCCTGGCGCAAAATTCAGACGCCGCCTTGCAAGGCGCTTCAGCATTGACGATTCAGCTTGTACCTACCCAGATGGTTTGTGTGCACGATTGGCACGGCCACAATGTTCTGCACGTGCTCGTCAGGACGGTTCTCCCTTGGTTCATTGCATTCGGAGGTCATAAGTGTGGTTTCAGTGGGAACCGAAAATTTTCAGGAGCGTGTCAAGGCGATTGACGTGATGTGCAGTGTTTCACCGTTTCGGCTCAACTGTGCAATGGAAGCAGGTTGAGGGGAATGTGATTTTGAATGATAGAAAAGAAAATTGCGGCTGCCTTGCCTCGGGAACATGATATTGTAATGCTTCGAGTTACACACCGCGCAGCGCTCAGCCAGACTCGCACCACCTCCCTTTCATATCTGCCCTGCTGACATCGGTTTGATGCGCACTGACTCAACAATGCGCAAGTGTTCACAGCCCCTTGGGCAGCGCTCTGACTGCATCCGCCAAGACCTTTCAGAGCTTCGCAACAACGGGTGCCTGCCGCCTCACTTCCCCGCCACTGGGGCCGCCGCCGCTGCCGCCTCCGGCGCCGGAGGCGAATTGATGACAAAGTCCCCCTCCAGCCGCGCAAACACCGGCTGCGCTTTTGCAACCGTGTGACCCACGGCCAGGCCGCCCCAGGCGGCGTTCTCCCATTTTGCTTCCCCCGGCGCCAGACCCAGCTGCGCCAGGACACGAGCCGACAGCGCAGGCGTCACCGGCGCCAGCAGCACCGCCACAATGCGGACGGCTTCCAGCACCGCCACCAGCGCCGCAGCGGCGTCGGCCTTCTGCTGGTCATTGCCCTGCTTGGGAGAACACACCAACTGAGTCGGGCAGTTCGAGCATCGCCACCAGCACCGCCGCCGTGTCAGGCTCCTCCTGATCATTGCCCTGTTCAACGAGGAAAGATCCTTGCATTTGCATCGATTCAGGATCGAGCACCGCCTCCAGCACCGCCACCAGCGCACCAGCGCCGCACCGGCTTCCGCCTTCTCCTGGACGACGCCCTGTTCTCTGCACGGAAGGAAGGTGGGTCATGTGCGCCAGTCTCAACGAAATCCAAACGCGTGCCAAGGGCGCTCGTTGGGCACGCCTGCACGCGTCAGTGGTTCGGTGATGCAAGATCCAGCCGCATCCGCAGCCCGGTGCTCCACTGCCGCGTTCTTTCTTCCATCACATGCGCGCAAAGAGAGTGACGCAAGACGCCCCGCATGGCCTGGGGAGCAGCTGGGTGCCTGGTGCCGCATCATGACGCATTGTGCTGGTTATGTTGCATTGTGGTGTGCACATCACCAGGAGGACTCCCATGATGTGCCTCCCCAGCACCTCGATGGCAGCTACCCTGTCGTCTGTGGCGCAACAGGAGGCACCACACCATGGTGACGACGGTGTTATTGCCAGCTGGTGCCAGCCTGGATGTGTCACCAAACTTCCAGGTGTCGTCCCGCGAGTCGCGGACACCGCGATCTATCCGCGATTGAGGACGAGACGCCGTCCCCCATTCATTGTCCTTGACTGCTGTTGAGATCTCGCGAGTCGCCTAATCGCTGTCCGTGGCCCACCCGTGCTGATGATCTGCCTGCCGATGCCCGTCGAAGACGGAGTGCGACACCAGGTAACCTAGCTTTTGGGAGCTCAGCGACGTTGGAAACAGACATTTCGAATGTACAGTTGTGCAAGCACAAATGCGCATGTGGCTCGCCTTTTTGAGGGCGGTCCAGGGCGCCACCTCCGCCAGCCAGCGGTTGCCAAGGCTGCTGACGGCGACAGCGCCCTGCGCTGCCCTGTGGAACGCCATCGCCTCGTAGGCGGCCGCCACCTCCGGTACCTGCGTTTCCAGACCGTCTCCATTGCTCAAAACCCTTCAGAAAGGGGTGCCATGCACGGCCGTGTGGAGCGCCAGCTGTGTGCACGCGACCGCCATTTGCAACACCTTGGGGTGAGAGACCACTGTTGCAGGGCTATAGGCAAGGGTAAAGCCGCGCAGACCAGTAAAGCGCCATCCCCAACAGGCGCCCGCCACCTCCTTAGATTGTGCAAGTACACGTGCGTGTACAGACATTGGCGAGCCAACACCGACAAGCGCACGCGGCAGGAAGCCCACCTGTGCCTCGGCGAGCGAGCGGAGGGGGTGGTCTGCGGGGATGTCCGACGCACCTACCGGCAGCGCTCCGCCGCAGTTCTTGGCCAGCAGCCCCAGCGTGCGGTTCAGCAGGTTGCCGATGTCGTTCGCCAGCGCCGCATTCACCTGCGGGGGCACAGGGTTGGATTCACCATTTTAACGGTGCAGGCCAGGCAGCCTCCAGATTCGGCAAGGCGACTGACAGTGATTGCTGCACGCAATATGGGGCTGCACAGAGTGTTGCAGTCGCCAGGCTGCGCGCCGGCAGGCGTATCAGACATGTCTGCCTTTCAGATAATTCAAGACAGGTTTGAAACTATGACCCAAGCACCGCGTCGCGTAAGCGCTCCTCGCTGAAGTCACTGCCCTTTTCAAATGCAAAGACATTGCTACACAAGACCTCTGACAGAACAAATGACAATCGAGGTGGATACCTTGTCGCGGAAGCGCTCCTCGCTGAAGTCGCCGTCCTTGCCAAACTCCAGCTCCGCCATGAAGTAATACCGCACCGCGTCCGCGCCATACGCCTTCACCAGCACCTGGGAGGAGAAAGAAGCTAGCTAAGGCTTAGTTCAATCTGAAAAGAGTGGGGCATAACTTGTTGCCTCGAAGTGGTGCTGCGACGTGTCTGCATCGTAGTGCCTTCACCGACACCTGCCGCGATGCGGGGCGGATCGCGACACGTTGGGCTGCCCCATAGCCTCTGGCGGTGACGGCGAAGTGACGACTCATCGATGGACCCACAGCAGATCGATGTGGTGCACTCTGCGACACGTTGCGCGCCTGGGGGTCGACCACGTTGCCCATGGACTTGCCCATCTTCAGGCCCCGCGAGGTGAGGAAGCCGTGCCCAAAGACGCGCCGCGGCAGCGCCAGCCCTGCAGACAACAGCATGCCCGGCCAGTACACCTGCAGCCACATTGTGTAAATTTTGGTTCCGAAACATCGCCTTGAACCATTACGATTACCGGAACAACGTAAGTGATTGAAACTCTCCCCCGTTGCAATACAGCCAGCCGCTGTCTGCCCACAAGCGGGAGCCGCCACTTGTGGCGGTTCTGCACAGCTGCGTGCACCGCCCCAGGCTCCTCAGGAGGCTGCAGAGTCTGTGCAGCAAGCGCCGCGCACCGCGTGGAAGCGCAGGATGTCCTTGCCAATGACGTGCGTTGCGGGCCACCCCGCTGCCGCGGCGGCGTCCAGGGCGCTGCCGCTGCCGTTGCTGCCATCTGGCAGCAGCGCCGACAGGTAACCCGCCAGCGCGTCAAACCTGCGACATGTACACATTCCAAATTCTTGGGAAGCTCGATTGACTAGCATTGGTTGAAATTGACACACCGGCTTCCCTGAGGGCAGCCGCACCGCACCGTGCCGAGGCGCGGCACGGTCTTGATTCCTGGGATGGAATCGGGGCACCGTAGGTGCTTCTCTGCGCTGTCATGGCAGTCCAACGGACCGACGAGAAGGCCAACCGGCGGGGATTTTGCAGGGTTTTGCACTGGCGTGCGCGCACCAGACGTAGGTGTTGTGGCTGGCGTCCTGTGGCAGCGGGATGCCCCAGGACATGGCGGATGCGGAGCGGGAAATGGAAAAATCCCGCAGCCCGGACTTCACCCAGCCCAGCACCTCATTGCGGCGCGCCGCCGGCTGCATAAAGTCTGGGTTGTTGCTGAGCAGCTCCTGCATGGAATGGCGGGAGAACATCCTCATGTACAGTATCAAGTGGAACATGCTGTCATGGTAAAAGACCAGCTCTCCATCGCTAGCTGCATGAAATTCGAAATCATGCTCAGTAGCTCTGCCGCATGCTTGGCAACATTCTTCCCGAGGTCGGAAAAACAATGCGAAAGCAATGATCGCATTTGCACGCGGGGCTGCTAAGTTGGACAGGGTTGCAGCTCCCCAGGCGTCCAGGCGTCGTGAGACCGTTAGCACACGCTAGGCAATGGGGCAGCCTGCCCACGCCGGCGTGCGCACCTCGATCTGCTGCTGGTAGCGAGACAGCCGGAAGAAGTAGTTCTCCTCGCTGCGCTGCTGGCACGGCCTCCGGTGCACCGGGCAGTTGTGCTGCGTGTCCAGGTCGCCCTCGTCCTACAGGGTGGGGGCACGCTCAACGTGTTTCCCCTCTGCGCATGCTCTGACCAAGACTGCTTTTCCGTCCAAGTGAGGGGCAACGGCTGCCACTGCGCAGTTCTCAGCCGCTGGCACATTGTGGCATCCTCCCTGCCGCTGCGTCAAGGACGCAGGCAACAGTAGTGCAGCGGCCCAATCCTGACATTCGCACAGCCCAGCCTGCATGCAGCGGAATCTGGTGCGCCGCCACTGCCATGCCCATCTTGCACGCTTCAGTCGACTGCATCAGCAAAACGACAGTCGCTTTGCCTCCAGCATTGACTTGTACAAGGTGCGGGCTTTGTCAGCGCGCCGTGCACCTTGTACTCCTCGCAGTCGACGCAATAGAAGCCGTTGTAGTCGGCCTTGTAGATGTCGCCCACCTCGCTGCACCGCGTCAGCAGCTCCGCCACCAGCGCCTGCGCCGGATGACACACGAACTTCTCGTTTCATGGTCTCAACATGTGTCGATCGAAGCGGGGAAGGCCCCTGGATTCCGGCCATGGACCCTAAACTCTAAACCCTAAACCCATGGCATCGCTTCATATACACCAGCAGACAGGACAGCGCATGCCCGTCTGCAAACGCACGTGCGAGGTGCACCTCGTGCTTGACGTCCGTGGTCCGGATAAATGAGTCGTACTGGATGTCCAGCTGCGGCAGCAACAACGAGTTTCACACATTCTCCCTGTGCCATTCGTCACCAAAAAGACAGTTATCAATTTTTAGGCGATGCACGATGCGGCAGGCAATCCGAACCAGTCATGTGTGGGAGTCATATGTGTTGAACGACCGGTGCAGCACTCGAACAGACCACATGGCAGCCCACCTGCCGCCAGAGGTCCTTGTACTTTGCCACGACCGCGTCGCAGTGCGCTTTGGGCTCGAGGCCCGCCTTTGCCGCCGAAATTGCGATCTTCTCGCCGTGCTCGTCCGTGCCAGTGACAAAGGTGACGTCCCGCCCCCGTAGCCGCTGCACATGCAATGCATGACATTTCGATGTTGAGACACATCATTTTTTCGACCACAATATCTGTCAATGGGACTCGAACACTGCAACCGCAGCAATGTCTCCCAGATCCCCATATTTGCACACTATGCACTTGCATCAGCAGGGTTCAGAAAATGTGCACCTGGTACCGCGCCATCACGTCGACAGCCATCGTGGAGTAGGCTCCACCCAGATGCGGAGCTGCATCCAGAATGGTGAACGATCTGGCATTGGATGATGGCAACAGGCCGTCTGTCCTTGCGGCCGTGAGCCAAGAGTTGTAGATGCAGACGCCAAGACAAGGCGAAGACCACGAATGCACCTGCGTTGACGTAGTACAGGGGCGTTGTGATGACGAAGCGGCCTTCTGCCTCGCTGCTGCCGTTGCTGCCTGCTGCGGTGCCGGCACTGCTGCACATCGTCCTGAGCGGTCGCCTCCGCTGCTGCAGCGGCACCGCCGCCAGCGGGGTCCCTGCTCTACACTGTGGGACATGTAGTTGACCGCTAGCGGCTGTCACGTCTGCATGATGATGCAGCGCGCTCTGCTGCACGCTGCTGGCGGCCCAGCGCATGGCGCGGCCGCTGCAGCGGAGGGACGAGCCGGCGCAGCAGTGCAGCCTCGGCAGGCCTTGCCAGGCCATTGCGTCGACCCGTCTACTACGAATGCTGTTTGTATGATGATGCCATTTGGTCTGTGCCGAAGACAGCCACTGACAGCGATTTCCTTGTGCCGAGATCCTGTGATCGGTGCGCGCGAATAGGCAACGCAGACAGATGGACGCCGAGCTCAAATGGAATTCTAAATTGAATTTGTGGCGGCGAAAGTCGTTAGGCAATGGAACTTCTCGTGCTTGGATCGGCAGGGAGCTGATGGGTTGGGCGTGAGGTTGCGTTCGCTTGCTGCGTCCAGCATTTCAGCGTGGAAGCAGTTGTACCGCATCGAGCTTGCTGACGTGGACGCCGGATGGACGTGGACTTTGTGTTAGCTGAGCGGCTACATGCGAGTTTGCTGTGGCCCCGAACCTAGTCGCTTGCAAGCCGGCATGTAGTGAATCACGCGGCCTGACTAGGGCAGCACAGGCCTTGTGAGGTCAGCCTTTAGAATCACAAGGAATCAGCTAGTTTAAAGACATCGTGCTGACCGCTGCAACTGGAATAGCGGTCCTACGCTTTATTTCCTTCCCACTTGCCGGCCGTCGTATACCTTTAGATTTTGAGACTTGCAGCGGTGGAGCCAATACAGCCTGCGCCATCGGCCAGCAGACATGAGCAGCAGCCCTGCCGCAGGTACGCGGATGCCTGCTTCAATCCTTTCACGAAGCTGTGCTGTCACATGGAACATGCTGCTCGAATGGAGAGCAGTGGGCAGGGTGGATCAGTTTTCGCATGGCAGCGGTGACAGCACCGCCACTGCTCTGCCTCCTGGAGCTTCCTCATTTGGTGTGTGGGACGTCACCAAACTTATCCATGCACGATACATGCATTAGGCATCATTTCGCACTCCAAGGCTCTGGGCGAGGCAGCGACAATAAGTCTGGGCGCATGGCAACCCTACCCTCACATTTTCTTTGGCAGACTCCGCGCATGCCCAGATGCTCGCCTCGCACCATTGAACAGCTGGAACACAGTACCAGCATGTCCGGTGCTGAGGCCTGTGCGAACCTCCAAGCGCGGGTGGTGCCAAGGTTGCAGGCAGTGCAGAGGCGAGTGGCGGACGCGGCGATGCGTCCCTGTCGCCCACGTCGGCTGGCGCATCCGCAGCCAACACACCGCGCACGACGTCCACGCCGCGAGCTGCGGCAGCGGGCGGCGGCTCCGGCAGCAGCAGCCCTTGGGGCACGCCGCCGTCTTCAGGTGGCGGCCGCCAGCCTGGCGGCATGCTGCTCTACGAGCCGTTGCTCCACCTTAACAGCCGCCATCTCGAGGTCATACACCTCCATCGGAAGCTGGCTGCTTGCATTCCGATCTTCTCGGGCTGACACACCCAAAGATTCCGTTCCAGTACGCCAGCCGTAACCTGCTTTCAATTATTGAGCGCCAGGTTCTGGAGTGTGTCGATGAACTCTGCCTCCCACGTGCGCGCAGGGTACAGGCGCCGGCTCCTTCGGCCGCATGCGGCTGCACGCCTACAACGACTCTGCGGCGGAATCCGTCGCCTCAGAGGTATCGGAGCTGCTGAGCTACCCGGAGGAGCTGGCATCGTCGGACCGGGGGGCTTTGGCGTCCGCATTTGGCAGCAGCGCCGGCGGCGGCGACGGCGGCGGGCCGTCGAGCCCTGCGGGCGCCGCCGGCGCCACCCTGGTGGACCGACTGGACAGCGCGCACTACGAGCCGCGGCCGCCGGGGCTGCTGGAGCGTCAGGACTCGGCTCACGAGGTGAGGGTTTTTAGAATGTTCTTAGAAGTGTTCCAGCTTGATTTGGACCGGGTAGACAGCGCGCACTACGAGCTGCAGCCGCCGGCCCTGCTGGAGCGTCCAGATTCTGCGCACAAGGGGAGGGTTGGTGACTTGCATCTCAGTTTGATCATGAGGGTCTGGAAGGAGTGTGGGAGGAAGCCGCCTGGTGCGCGCTGCTGTTGTCTGATGGCACGTCAGGCTCAGCAATAACTCAGTGGTTGAGGCCGGCAGCAGCGTGTGGTGGCAGCATCTGCGGGACCAGGCTCTCCACGCAACAATGGCATCAAACAGTCTCGAAAACGAAGAGTCTCGAGCCAGGTTTGCTGCGCTGCTTCCAGCCTGAGAGCGATGGCGACGCGGCGGTAGGGGGTGCGCCGGCGATGCTGCCCGCGCCCAGCATTGCGGACCGTGAGCGGCAGGACAGTGCCAACAGCCTCGACCGCGCCGCCCACATCGCCGGTGAGGGTGGACAGCTTCACATGAGGGCCGCCCAGTAGCTAAGCCGCCCTGTCAGCTGACTACCTGAGGGAGGCCAGGATGAAAGCCACCCGCAAAAGTATCTTCTCAAGAAGACACCACTGTCCCAGGCTACAGCTGGGCCGCACCTGGCACATGTCTGTGGGTCTGTCTATGCACGGGATGTCGCCATGAACAAGTCACAGTAACATACCTGCGGGGCTGTGCAGGCCAGATTATCCGTGGCAGGACCTCAATGAGCGGTGCGCCGGAACAGCACCTGCGAGGCGGACTCACACGGCAGTCGCTGGACGGTTTTGCGGTAGACTCGGCAGCCGGGCCCAGCCGCGCAGCACTCCAGACGGCAAGGCATCCGTACACTGCCGTCGTGTACTGTGGAAATCGCTGATGTGAAGTATACCATAATGCAGAAGCATGCCTGCAAAAGCCAAAAGCACAAACAGAAGGGTTGGCGCAATCACAGGATGATACTGGCTTTAATCACAATGCTTTTGGTGATCGAACTTGCGGCCTGATGATGCACGACATGCCTCATGAGCAGGACTCTGCCGGAGAGGACTCGCCGCCGCAGACGCCCACCGCCGCTGCGCAGGAGGCGCAGCAGCAGCAGCGGCGCGACTCGGCGGGCGAGATGCAATCGGCGGCGGTCGGGCACGCGATCAACTACCGCCGCCCATCCGCGGCAGAGTCCCTCAGCGCGGCGCGGCAACTGGTGCTGGGCGATGTGGTGCTGCCGCTGCCGTCGATTGCTGCCGCCGCCGCGCCGGCCGCCGGTGGCTCCGCCGACCTGTGTGACAGCCCGCGGGAGCACGCGCAGGCTGCGGTAGAGGCCGCCGCGTCGCAGCAGGCCGCAGCTGCGGCGATGAGGGCGGCGGCGACCGCTGACCGCGCTGCAGCTGACCGGGCGGCAACAGCGGCATCTACGGGTGGCAGGTCACGCAGGCTGTCGTGGCGTTCGCTGCGGTGGCGGTTGACGCCGCTGCCGCCGCCAGAGCCGCTGCCTGAGATTCAGGTGAGGCTGCAATTGAGCATTGATTGACGGCATGTTTGCCAGTGCTTGGTGATAAAGCAGCAGCACAGGCAATCGTGTTTGAGTGGCCTGCACCCTCTCGGGCAATGCGGCTGCGGCGCGGGTATCTACTACCTGCAAGCGACTGCATAAGCTCTGCCTGCCAGGCATTTTCAGATCCACACGAGCTGGAATGTGAACAGTGTCTGCTGCAGCCTGAGGAGCGGTCCGACTCCGCGCTGGATCACCTGGCGGCAGCGCGGGCGGCAGTATTGCCGGACTTGGCTGCCGATCCGCCGCCGCCGTCGCCGCGCGCGGACGCCGCCGCAGAGGCGTTCGACGGCGGCCTCGGGCGCGCGCTGTTGGCGCCGCCGTCCGAGATCACGCATGAGGCGAGACCTTGGCTTGCCCTGGTGTGCTGTACCCTGACCCTGGTCTGACATCGCACGTGAGGAGTAATGGGTGGCGGTGGCCCCTGGAAGAGCGTCCACCTAGAGATCAACTTCGTGCAGCAATTCACCCTTCGATCAGCTTCGGGGTTCTGTCAACCTGCAGGGAGTTGCAGTGGGCCTGCGGCGGGACAGTCCGCTAGACAGCCTGACGGAAGCTCGCCGGGTGGTGCTGAACGATCTCGCCGAGCACCCCGCCAACAGCGTGGCGCCAGTGTTCCGGAGCTCCAGCGCCGACGCTGCCGCCGGCATCGCATTCAGCAGCGGCGGCGGCGGTGAAGCAAGCAGCTGGGGCGGCGGGGGCGGCAGAGGGGGCGGCGACTGGGGCAGCGGGGCCGGCGGCGGCGGCTGGGGTGGGGGTGACTGGGACGGCGGCAGCAGCAGCAGCCCGACGGGCGGCGAAGCTCCTGGTGCCGGCGGCTTCCAGCGCAGTGACAGCGGCCACAGCCGCGGCGACTCGGCGCACAGTCAGCCGTGGGGCCCAGCCGCTTCCCCCATCCAGGTTTGTCCCGCCCGGCCAGGTTCCAACAGCTGTTGAGTCTGCAAAGCTGTTTCGCCATGCAGTGTCTGTGTGGCGACTTGACAGCATCACGACCAGGCATCATAACTGCTGCGTTCGTGCTGGTTATGCTGCCATGGTGACTGGCGTTGTCGTGCTTGGCGGCAGCAGGTTGGCGGCGGCGGCGGCGGCGGCGGTTTGACGCCAGTGGCGCAGCAGCGGCAGCGGCAGCCATTCGACAGGGACAGCGCCTCGCGCCAGATGCTGCGCACCGGCGACTCTGCTGGCAGTCTGACCGCTGGGCCGGCTGGAGCTGGTTCGGCGGCCGGCAGGCGGGGAGGGTGGCCATAGATCAGAGCCGTGCTTGGAAGGTTTGGGCGCCAATGTTGCACCGAACAGCCATGTCAGGAGATTCAGGAAACGTGCAGGCAGAATCAGTCCGCTGAGGGCAGCTGCGAAGACTGTGTGACGAGCAACTCAAGGCAGAGCCAGTCAACTTGCGCTTTGTGGTTGGAAGGACTTCTGACATTTTAGCCTTGCGGTTTGTGGTTGCTGACATTTCAACTGAGTGCGGCAGCGCCATGAGTGCGGCATGGCGCACTCGAGTATGAGGGTCGTTGCGGAGGAGGCTTCGGCAAGTGTGGCACACAACAGGTTTACGTTTTGCCCTAAACCATAAAGCCTAAACCCTAAACCCAAAACACTGGAGAAAAAGGTAGAAAAAGGTAGAAAAAGGAAAGGTAGAAAAAGGAAAGGTAGAAAAAGGAAGGTAGAAAAAGGGAAGGTAGAAAAAGGTGCGTCAGCTGGGGAGGGGACAGAATGATGGTTGCCGAGTTCATGTTGGCATGCTTGGGGGAGGTGGGTCTCATGGCTCATCTGCTCAGTGAGTGTCATCAAGAGTTTGCGACATGATGACACATGATGGTTTATTGGTGATTTGATGCCTTATCAGCCTGAGCGAGGCTGGCGGGTGTGATCTATCTGTCTGGTGTCCCGTTGTAGGATCAACAGTGCCCCTGGCATGATTAGGTCATTGAGGGCGCCGAAAAACTTGAGGTGGAAGCTACAACCAAAAAGACGACGTGCAATACCATTCACAGCACCGCTGCTCATTTCAGTAGCAGCTAAAATCCCAATGTTAAATACGAGAGAGAGAGAGAGAGAAGAGGAAGTAACGACGAAGAAAATCTCGATGACTAGTCGAGTGTTGATGTCTAACTTTTGAAGAGATTACACTGTTCCAGCTCACTCAGGCTGATCAGCGAGTACAAGGCCACCTATACGAAGCCGATGACGGCACGGCCAGCAAGGCCTGGCGGGACATCCGGCAGCTTCACAGCGTCGGCAAGCCAGTGTTCCAGTTCCTGAGTGTGGTTCGAATTGTGATTCTTGCCTTCCCCAAACACCTGAGGAAGAGACGAAGGCTGCACAGACCGTCGACGTCAGTGTAATGTTCTGACATCTACTGAGCAGACACATGCTGTGTCAGTATGCTATCATGCTCTCAACGCCCTGGTCGAAGCCGGAATGTAGTCGGATATGTACACACTTTTGTTCGTGCCCAATGAGTATGCATTTCAGTCAATTTTGTGATCATTACTTGTTGGCATTGGCGCAGGTGCATCCCCAAGCACCCCGGCGCCTCGCCGCTGGCCCACGCGCTGCTGCCGTCAGGTTGGATTTTCCGGGCTGTCCTAGACGAGCACGAGGAGATCAACGCTGAAGACTTAGCGGCACTTGTGGCGGCGCTGCCGGCAGGGACCGGTCCGCTGCGGCTGGTGTGGTGCTTGCCGCCGCAGCTGTGGGCGGGCTTCACGGCCCGATGGGTCACGCGGCAAGCGGGTTGGTGCAGCGGGGAGGGGGCAAGGGAGCGCCAGGTCTGGCGTGAACCTCCAGCAGCATGCACTGGAATGCAGGCTTGCGCACGGATGATGACAGCGAGGGATGGCTGGAGCGCCTGATGCGGTCATTACATTCGTTGGCTGGAAGGATTCAGCTGCGGCAGCAATCAATAAAGTCGTTGATTCACTTTGAGGCGCACACCACAGGGCTGTGTACACGAGTCAAATGCTGTGTGCACATGTGTCGGTATGAGACGAGACCGAGCGGCAATCACAAGCAGCCTGCCACAGAATATTATGTTGTAGATACGTGTGTCGAACAGCTGACACTGTCGTGCTTGCCTGCCTGCGCAAGCGTTAAAGGATGGTAAAACCCAACTGATGTGACCAATAGACGATGCAAGGCAGGGCACGACTGCAGCTCGTTGGGCCGTGCTTTGAACAAATCAACAGCCGCTCGCTTTACATCGCCTTTGCCAGCCCTCATGACGGCATGCTTCGCCTCCTGCAGCAGTCCAATCGCCAGCGGTGGCATGGCCGGCAGGAAGAAAGGCCCCCCTGCACATCTGACTATCCGCCCCTTAGATAAGATTCTACACTGCCGACTTTAGCGGCCCCCTGAGAGCGCGCTTCGCCTCCCGCTGCAGCCCGATTGCCAGCGGCAGCGTCGCCGGCAGGAAGAAGGGCAGGTAGACCGCCAGCTTGTGCTGCGCCGGGAAGCTGAGCTGCGCCAGGATGCTGTGGTGGAAAAACGCCGCCTCCGCCGTCTGCAGTGCACAATTGTACAGCCGTTCCCAAACCCTGCCGTGTTGCAACTTACTCATGTAAAGTGTTAGTGCTTGTGCCTTTTTCTGCGGTGTTCAATGCTGACACCTAGCAGAGCATGCTGCAATTCAACCGCAGAAACTCGTGCAAATTTCACAGCTTGTGAGCGCAAAGCTCACCTCCCGAGCCCTTTGGCTGGCAGCCACGGCGCTGCTGAGCTGCCCGGCGCGCGCCAGCAACGCCGCCTGCGCGTGCGCCGCCAGCGCCTTGCGCACCTGCAGCCATGCGATGGGTACAGCCTCGACATGAAGCAAGACAGCAGCGAGCAGCCGAGGGTGCATTCGTGAAACTTGGCAGGAACTCTGCAGCGAGCTTGTGCAATGCAAGTTTGTCACATATCCACACCCTAAAAAGTGACGCCCCTGGCCGGCATGGCAATCGAGAACACAATTACGCCCGGGTGCTGAAGAAAAAGAACGTAGGAAAACACTTGAAATGTGAGACCTGGTCGCCGACGACGTCAGGCATTGCGAGGCTCGCAGCGCCTGGACGAGACGCGCCAGGGAGGCCAGGGCAACAAATTGGAAGGAATCTGGACAGTGTGACGAGCCAACTACAGACCTGGGCGCCGACGAGGTCGGGCATGGCCAGGCTCGGCAGCGCCTGTATGAGGCGCGCCAGCGAGGCCAGCGTGCCGCCCGCGGCCGCCCGGTTCCCCGCCAGCGCCCTCCTGAGCATCCCCTCCACCTCATTCATCGCGAACGGCTCAGCTGAAGGTACTGCTGCGGCGTCTGCGGCGCCTGCTGTCGCCAGGCAGCTGCCTGCGCCGCAGCCGGAGTCTGCCGCGGAGCAAGTGGCTGTAGAGCCCTCTGCTGCGCCGCCAGCGTCGGCCGCCGCGATCGCCGGGCGGCTGCCCGGCAGTCCCAGGTGCTGCCGCAGTTGCGCCAACGCGATGCCGAGAACGCCTGCGCGGCGGCAGGAAACGTCATCGGGGTTACAGCCGGTTGACCAGGAATACTAAGATTTTCAGGCCTCAACTCACGTGCTGTCGAAGCTCTTTGCAATTGCTTGCGGATGGCTGCAAGTGTCCCAGCACATGTGAAGCTGCACTGCGCCGCATTGCACTTGATGCGGTCCGTCCAAGTGCCAAAGCGTACCTTCCAGCTCTGCGGACGCCAGCACAGTGGTGCTGGGCTGCGCGCCAGGCGCGGCGCCTGCGGCGAGCGGCGGCGGGCTGTGGATGATCACGCCGCCCCAGGAGGGGATGACATAACTGTCTGTCGGTGACAGCTCACCTGCAGGGGGCATGCATCTCAGTACATAAATGGAAGTCGTCATCAATGTCTGTTGTGTGTATGCACATTTGTGTGTGCACAACTACCGGAGGTCAGACAGACACCAAGCTTGCGCCGATCTTCTTCGAATTCTACTGAAAAGTACGGATCATGCCACAAATTGCAGGGAGTCAGCACCTGAGGGCAGCAGCACACGCAGCGGCCGCTGGCTTGGTGGCGGCACGTAGACCATCCAGTTGAGCGTCAGCTGCTGTCCCGCACCGTCTGAACCTGCCACCAGCTGCCCTGCATCGCGCCAGAGATGCCTCTTGCAGCGATCGAGGTGATGTGTGACCAGGACCCGACTGCTTGACAAAGAGAAGAATGGCATCTTGTAACCTGCTGATGTTTCGAGGCAGCTGACCTGCGTCAGGCGCCCAGCTGCGGTCGAGGAAGAAGGGCAGGTCATCGAACCGCAACAGATATGCCTGGTGCTCTGCTGACCATGTGCCGTTCACCTGCAGCGCAACCCCAACAAACATCGGTTTTCAAGCAGGTGAATGCCATGAATTGTATCTGCCATGCTCCAACCCAGCCACTCAGCCATCACTGGTGCAGGCAGCAGTGGCGGAAGGCAGCGTCACAGACTTCAACCTGCTGATCCGCACCTGCGCTGCGGTGTAGTAGAGCACCTGGCTCTGCACCGACAGCGACACCAGCGGCCGCAGAGCCGCGACGGCAGGCTGCAAGAAGCGCTGCCGTAGCGCCGGAAAGTCCCAGCTGTATATGCCCCTGCATTGCCAGCGCCAGCGCTCCTTACAGTGTAGTTTGGCGTGCGACTGCATCACTTATTAAGACTTATTGCTGCCCCTGGTGTGCTGCGTGCTGATGACTGAAAGCGGCACATCCCTGGAACGATGAGCTCCGCAGCATGTCAACAGCGAGCGGCACTTGCCTGGAGGGGTCGGCGTTGCAGAGGCTGAAGGACAGGACGCCTCTGCTCAGCCCCAGCGCGTCGTCCTCACGACTTTGTTGTCCCTCTGCCACATTGGCGCCTGCACACGCACATGTCATTTGAGCCGCTGACTACATTATGCACGGTGCCGGCCCGGAGTGCGTCAGATGAGGTGCATAAGCAACATTTGCACTTTCGAGGCTTTGTCTGACCCAAATTTACTACCTGCTGCCAGCATCTCATCGAATGGCAGCGCTGGCCTATGTATCGTGGTCAGATGCCACCAGATGGGAATGCCTGCGCATCCGATCATGCGGCAACGGTCATGCTTGCCTCAATGAGATAATCATGGGGTGACACAGTGCTGAGTGTCCCTTCAGATCACTTCGTATCACCTGCAATATAGTACAGCGCGAGCCACGCGACAGCCAGCAGCCGTTTGTTGCATCTCTGCGCGCCCATGAGTTGCGAGGATTGCCCGACTTTGTCACAACCACTTCAGCAACATCGTATGTGTTGCCTTTGTACTAAGTACCAGTAGATTCTGATAGCGGATGCAAGATGATCAAGCATTGCGATGCATACGCAGGTTGGAGGTGATCACAATTCCAATGCCGAGTCGAGTTTTCGACGCAGTCGAGAGGCGAGCAACGTCTCTGATCTGCTCCAGACTTGAAGAACGCGTATAAATGAATGAATACGGCAGACGAGAGCTTGCTATGCGCATGGCGAATCGGGAGGGAATGAAGCGGCCGACGCAGGGGCATGTGCTTGTTTGTTTTCAGATTGAACCCTCAGATTGACGACTCTGAATCTCAAACTACTCACAGTTCAGAAAGCTTGTAGAAAACAAAGGTGTCACAAAACGCAACCTGCTATGTCCTGTTCATCTGGGCAGCAACAGCCCTCAACCCAGATTTATGGAGGACTGCACATCGCTGCGCCGCTTTTGTGAGGTGCGCTTCCCGGCGTTGCGGCTGGCGTGCGCCATGGCGTTCCGCCGAGCGGCGCTCTGCAGAGCATCAAAAGCATTGTTGTCAGAAGCCTTGACTCTGGGTGCACACTCGACTTGGCACAGCTGAAGGCTTCGACTTGCATGCAAGCTGGGATGTGACTGACATCCTGTTCTTTGCTCTGGCTTGTCAAGCTCAAAGCAGGATCTATACGAGTAGGCTGAAGCCATGCACAGCCACGACGACATTCTCCCCACCGCAGCCGCCGGGGCTCGAAGGTGCCCCGACCGCTGCCCAGAACAGGTGCACGCGTCTGTTACGCTGGCAGAAGGTGTCCACTGCAGGACAGCAGCGAGCTGTCGTGAAGTACCAAAACACGACCCCACCTGGCGGAGCGCGGTCACGCGACGCTGCACGTCCTGCGGGCCGACCGGCGTCTGGCGCCGCCGCCGCGAGCGCGCTGTGCCCGTCACGCTGCTGGCTGCCGCGGTGCCGCGCCCCCATGCCTCCGAATCCTCTCCGTCTGAGAACCCACCGCCACCGCCGCCGTCAGAGCTGCTACCGACGCCGCCGTCGCTGCCACTGCTGCCGCTGAGCTGCGCCTGAACCGCCTGAAAGTAGCCATCGCCGCCAGGGGCGGCGGCCTCGCCTGCCGCAACTGCCGGCATCGCGCCGGAGGACTTGCCGCGCTCGTCCGCCGCACCTGCCGCCGCAGCTGCGCCGCCGCCGCCAGACTGAGTCGCAGGGCTTTGCGCGTCGGCCGACCGCTCAATGGCGTCCAGTGCCTCCGCTGCGGGCGACGCACTGCCGTCCGACCGCTGCTGCGCCGTCTCGCTGGTGTCTGCGCTGCCGTCGCTGCCGCTGTAGCCCGCCTCCGGGTCAGCGTCCGGATCGGCGTCCGAGTCGTTATCGGATCCGCCGCTGAAACCCGCGGCCGCTGCCGCCTCCTCCTGCCAAATCTCCAGCGCCTTTTGGTGGTGCTCCTTGAAGCCTGCGGCGGGTTCAACAGTGGTGGGAAACGCTCTTTACACTAAGAATCTGCCGTTCGCACTTGCTGTGCGTGCACTAATTTCCAGAGTGACTGACTGTGACAACAAGCAAGCAAGGCGATGCTTCCAGGGCAGGAGTGACAGGTCACCTGAAGCAGACAGCTCCACGTCCAGCCCCTTCTTCTCCTTCACCGTCGCCAGAATCGCCTGCACAGCGCCAGAATATCTGTCAAAGGACGTATATTGGTTCGACCAAGAATACACTCTGCTGCCCAAGCACAGGTCCTACTGAAGCGGGGGCGGCGCACGTCAAAGTCGGGCTGCACGCGCGGCAGCGACGCGTCCAGTTCCGGCATGTATGCCAGCTTCTTCTGGAAGAAGCGGATGACGCCGTCCACGTCGCGCTGGAAGAGCTCGCGCCCGTTGGGGTGCGCCACCGACACCATCTGCGGGAAGTCGATGATGGTGACCTCGTCCTCGTCGTTCACCTGCGGCATATTTCAGGTTTCAGGGTCTCGTCAGCAGCAGGGAGTACACTGACTCCAAGCACGGGCGGCCGTGTGGTCCCATGGGCAGACTCATGCTGGGGTAGACTAGACTAGGACCAGACTGCACTAGACACAGAAGGGTTCAGCCGCCGAGTTTCACGCTGTCAGCACAAGAAGAGACAAGCCCAGCAAATGCGCAGTTGCGGCAGCAGGCCCGCACCATTACGTTGAACTCATTAAAGTCGCAATGGATGAGACCCAAGCCGGCGAGGCGCTCCATGAAGTCCATCAGCTTGGTGTACACCTCCCCTGGGTTGCGCAGCTCCCGCACCTGGTACATCAGAAACCTTGCTTCATCGGCAACTGGGTGTAATAACCACCCACATGCAGACATCACGCCAGGAGATCCTGCAGGTGCTGACCTAATTGGTGAGAGGCCGCGCGCCGGGCTCGCAGTGTCTACGGTATCTGCCATGCACGATCGCAATAGTTGGTTCAGAACAGGCGGAATGAGACATGCAGGCGGGCACAAATGGGGCACCTGGGTCAGTGGGTAGGCGTCGATGAGGGACATGAGCACCGCGTGGCGATTGTGGTCCACCGCGCGCGGCACCGGCAGGCCCCGCTGCTCTAGCGCCGCCATGAAAGCGAACTCCTGCAGCCAAATGGTCCAAATTGCGGCTTTTCATGTGCGTTTGCGGCTTTTTATGTAAGAAAACGTTGAGAAAATGACCAGGCGTCCAGTGGCCGCAGCGCAACAGCTGCAGCCAGGCACTGCGGTGCAGGCAAAGGGAGTGCCCACAGCAAAATCAATTGCAACGCATGCAAACAGTAGTTCTTCCCACTCGGTCTCACCTTGAGGGCTGCGAGGCGGGACAGGTAGAGCCAGGAGAAAGAGGCGGAGGAGCGGTTTTTGAGGTAGTCGCGCTTGTTCTTGACGGCGCGGAAGGATGTGCGCCCCAGCCGGTGCAGCTTCAGCGCCAGCACCTCACCCTCCTCGTTGCGCACCTGCACATTATGATATTAGGCGGTAGGATAGGCGCGTCTTGCACAGGACAGTAAATTTTCTCGCCAGTTCCACATCTGGATTCCAAACTTTCATGCGTCTGGCGCGCCTGCGGCTGCCTTGCTGTTTCCAAGTGCCATCGCCGATACTCTCTCCCGTCTGCTTCCGCTGCCGCGTGCAAGGTCCTTGATTCCTCCTCACCTCGAAAACGTCAGACTCCTTGCCAACGCCAATGCGGCGGCCGACGGCGGAGATGTGGCCGCGCGCCAGCAGCGTGCGGATGGCCAAGAAGTCGTAGCCCATGTACGTCAGGCGGTAGCCGTCGTACTTGTTCTGATCATGGTGCACCAGCTTGTAGCGCAGTAGCGTGCGCAGATGGCGGTAGGTGCCGCCGTGCCTGCCGATATTGAAGACCATCACATCGAACTGGTCTAGAGGAAATGGCAACAGGTCATAGGTGCAATGTGTCCATTGGGTGGGTTCGCGAGAGGCGCATGTCCTGACGTGCAGTGCGTGTTTGCAGCGCTGGGCACACGACTGGCAGGCACTGCGCTACGCTAGGCTTTGGAGCGGGGTGCACGCATGTGAATGCACAGTCACCCCGCCATGCACAGCTGCCCCGTCTAGCCAGAAGTGTGCATGCGCCAGCAGCACTCACTTGAGACCGGCGATGGCGGTGATGAGGTCCACCGGCACAATCTCGTGCTGTTGAGGAGCAAGGCACAATTCAGAGAGCGCTTCGCCGCTACAGGTCATGTTGTGTTCCGCCCAAGCAGAAGTGCAGGGCCCACGCTACGATGCACTGCAACGTGTCCAACATGCATTGCGAGAATCGACCACCCCAGCCAGCGAAGCGCCCTCACATTCTTCTGGCCCATCTCCACAGCCGTCAGCACCCGGAAGTCCTCCCGAGAGAGGTACCGGAGCGCATTAACGTCCAGCTTCATGGCTGCTTGACTTTGCTAAGCAGGTTTTATGTCAACTGGCTTCCGCACACAGACTGGACCGAGTGTGCTCGGAACGCTGAACGAATGCCTGGAAGACAGCCGGAACTGATTATGAGAATAATGTGCGGCAGCCGCTGCTGGTGTTGTGCGATGCTCAAGCCCGACCCACCGCGAATATGTGCAGGCTAGGAATTGAGCAAGTGACTCGCAGCTGCAGCTCATTTTCGCCGGGCGCAATGCATAATTAGACCTAACCATCAGTTCTAGTCTGATTAAGCGAAGATTTCTCCTGCTTCCACGTCCTCTTGGCCAGCTGGGTGCTCTCGACCGTGAATTTCGCTTTCTGCCAGCCCGACTGGACGCATTGCACCGGTGTATGCAGACGCTGGGCTGAGCGGAAACCATCGCCGATACAGGGCTCGCAGCCGTGCAGCGGCAGGTCATCGATAGCCCTGCCACAGAGAAGCGTACCTAGTTGCCTGTCAGCGGGTCGCCAGCGGAAGACGCGGCTCCTGTGCAGGGCTGCACAGCCAGCAGTGCCGACGTGAGGTACAGTCGATTGGGCCAATGCTGCGGGGCAGTCGAGGACAGTAGGCATGGCGTAGTGCACTAGTGACTGCAGATGCAAGTGCAGTGCGTCAGATCCGGCGCTGAGGTGACGTGCGCCTCATGTGGGCATCCCCTGCACGGTCAGCGACCGGTTGCTGAAGCGCCCGGCCTGGTGCATGCTGCCTATTCGATACGCAGGCTCGCGGCAATCCCCTTGAGCGGTTTGATATGCTGGCTTGGCCCCTGCGCCGCCGGACGGCCGCTGATTGCACCGTACGACAGTCGCATTACAGCAAGAGATCTGGCGATGTGCTGTGTGGATTTGTAGAGCACAGCGGCAGACTACTGCACCAGCTGTAACGCCTGTCTGCAGTGTAGCTTCTTCTGCATCGCTAATACGAACGCGGAACTCTGGAGAGAAGCGATGTGTCGACCCGCATCTACACGCATTGCAGAGCTACACTATACGTTGGCTGAGCACTAGCGTCTCAGCAGGAGGCGCTGCTGCAGAAGACTTTGCAGTCGGGTAATTGCAGTTGTCCTCTGCGTCAGGTACCAGCGGGCCGCTTTGGGTCTGGACTGGAGCCGCGCTGATCGCCTGATCGCATCGCGGGCCGCAGCCGGCGGCAGGGCCGCACGTTGCAACGGCCTCAAAGGCTAATCATGCTCCGCTTGAAAACATGCGGGCTGGTGGTCCTGGTGGCAGTGCTGCAGCTGGCAGTGCTCACAGGCTCCGCCGCTGATGCGCCCATCAGAATCTGCGGCACGCCGGAGATGTCAAAGGCCTCGGCCCAGGCCATCCAGGCGGAGCTCAATCAGACTATGCAGAGCTTGCTGGGCACCACCAACCAGACGCTCGCAGGCCAGCGCCTGGCCAGCAACGCCAGGACGGCGAGCAAGGCGCGTGTGGAGGCGACCACCGCCAAGCCCGCCACCGGCATCGTGGTGAACGTCTTCTTCCACGTGCTCAACCAGGGTAGCGCCGTGGCGGACGGCAACATCCCAGACTCCATGGTGCAGGCGCAGCTCTCGGTGAGGCGCGCTGGCTCTCATCGCACTCATTCTGAGCGCTCTTGCACGCTCGTGCGCGGCAGGCCTATGAATTCACAATGTCGCCGAGCATCGGATGCAGTGTGCCGCCGCCGCCACATGCGCCTGCCCGGATCTCAGGCAGGCGTTTGCATCTTGGCAATGTGTGAACACCAGTGTGAAGTGCTGTCACAGCTGTTCAGCACGCACACAACGCACATGTCCTCCACCTGCCCCAGGGACTGCAATGAATAGCTAACGATTTCTGCGGACGCCTGCCGCTCCTGACGCCCCCTCTATTTTCCGCCCCTGCAGACACTCAACAGCGCGTACGCGCAGACGGGCGCCGCCTTCACGCTGGCGGCCACCACGCGGACCACCAATGTGGACTGGTACTACGCGCAGCAGAACAGCCAGGAGTGGGTGGACATGACCAACGCACTGCACCAGGGCACCGTGGCGGACCTCAACCTGTACTCGCTCAACCTGACGTACCCGCTGCTGGGCTGGAGCCAGTTCCCCTGGTGGTACGCCGACGCGCCGCTGCAGGCGAGGTCGTCGCTGCTTTGTTCCTTCGCACCTACTCAATGTTCTGGGCCCAGCAGACCTTGCTGGTTGTGTGAATAACCCACTGTGCAGCATGCGCTGCCGCAATGCAAAGCATGGTGTGCGGCCGCTCTTACTCTTTGGCTACGTCAGGTGCATTATCTAGAACAGAAGCGTCTGTGGTGGCCACTGCATTCGCGCAAAGCTTGAACTAGAACATTGTTACCTGCAGGACGGCGTGTTTGTGGACAAGAACACGCTGCCGGGCGGCGGGACGCAGGATTTCAACCTGGGCATGACCGCGGCGCACGAGGTCGGCCACTGGTTCGGCCTATTCCACCCCTTTCAGGTGAGCTACATCTGTTGCAGCGCACCCTCCTAGTGCGCCACGGCCGCAGGCTCAGAGCCACGAGGTGCTGCCACATAGATGCCCTAGGTGGTTATTTTCATGCGGAGCTGGGTCGGCGCTGCACCTGTCGAGCTCTGATGAGGCTGAACCTCACTGCAGGGTGGGTGCTCCGCGCCGGGCGACTATGTGAGCGATACAAAGGAGCAGAGCGACCCGGAGTACTACTGCGTGACGACTCCGCGCGACACCTGCCCACAGCTGTCTGGCAGCGACGTCTTCAGGTGAGGCTGTTTTGTCGTTCGTGGGGCTGTTGGGTCATTGGTCGCAGTATCGTGCAGCACCTGCCCGGCGCTGTCCGGCAGCGACGTCTTCAGGTGAAGAGATTGGCTGGCTCCTAATCGTGAATCTAACGCTTCAATCTCACGAGCATTCAGCATCATTGCTCCGCCTTGCTGTGCAACACCCGCCTGGAGCTGCCCGGCAGAGACGTCTTCAAGCGAGGCAACGGTCAGCAGGCTGCTTTAAGCGTTGAGTCGATCGTTTGCGCACACTGCCGGGCCGGCCCATGGCTGAGTGCAGCGGCAACTCGCGGGCTGCAAACCTAGATGGGCAGGCGAACATGTGACATCGCCATGCCACCGCCGCAACACCTCAGTCTATCCTGCTGGGCAGTGCCCTTCCGCTGACAAACATGGGACTGCCGCAGGAACATCCTGGACTACCCGCCGGACGCGTGCATGGACTCAATCACCACAGGGCAGGCGACGCGCATGGCCGTCAGCTACAGGTACTCGCTTTTGAGTCGCTTTTCCATGGAAATATCCGGAGTTTCACTCAGATCGACCATTGCATCAGGATTCCAACTTACGCCTTTTTCGGTGGGTAGTCACAATACTTTTGTGACGACCTGCTTTTCGTGTCCACCGCAAACCGTTGATGTGCAGCACCTACCGCGTGCCGGGCGCGCCCGCCTACTCGCCGGGTGGCGCGCCGGGATCCAAGACAAACACACCGGCGCCCACGCCGACCAAGGCGCCCACAAAGGCTCCCACGAAGAAGCCGACCGCCAAGCCGACGCGCAAGCCAACCGCGAAAAAGCCGACGCGAAAACCGACGCGCAAACCCACGCGGAAACCGACGCGCAAACCCACGCGCAGACCAACAAAAAAGCCCACGGTGCGCTGTTTCCCAGGCTCCCTCCGAGCGCGACCGCGTTGTCAGTTCTGATAGATCATCCTTTCCAGCAGTGAATGGTGCAGCAGAAGAAGCATGCGCTTGATGCGGCGGTGTCTGCTTGCGAGTGCAGAGGAAACCGACAAGGGCGCTCCGACGATTGCCCGCCAGAAAGCCCACAAAGGTTGCCACCTCGCCTGACTGTCATGCCAATGCATCCACCGCCTTCCTGCAGACTGCTTGCAGCCCAGCCCGGACAAGGCGCACCACCTCGACGCCAGCATTTGAACTGCGGCTGCCTCGCGTGTCCGGCAGCGTCAAGCCTCTTTACCTGTGCTTACCACAATCGTTTCTATCCTCGCAGAAGCGGCCGACTAAGAAGGGGCCGACAAAGAGGCCGACGAAGAAGGTATAGCGCCGGTCGGTCCCCGTTGCCGCCTCTGCACGGCGTCATTGGTATGTCCCAAACGCTTCACGCACATGATGTGATCAAAGCAACAGCTGCAGCCGCAGCATTTTCGCACGCCGCAAATCTGACTGTGGCCGCTGCGTCCGTGCAGAGGCCCACAAGGAAGAGGCCGACCAAGCGGCAGGCGACTCAGAGGAGGGCGGCAGTGCCGACGCCCAGGCCCACTTACCACAAGCCGAAGTTCTTCGGGGTCATTCGCCACAACTGAGGGAGAGCCAGCTGTTGGGGTGCTGATGATGCCCAGCGCGGCAGATACGGAGCTGTTGGCAATCGGATCCTGCTGCCTTGCAGCTCGGCGGATGACCATACCTAGCTAATACGATGGCTGCATGCGGCAGCCGGGCCCACAACCACCATTTGTCTGCGCATTGATCCATTGAGGCCGCAAGCCTGCGGCGCTGAAACGGTCAGTGTGGAGGAGACTGGATGCAGATTCAGCGTGTGATCTTGAGGTAGGTAGATAGCTACCTAAGAGATGAGCCGGGGAGGTAGACGTACAGGCTGTGGACGTACAGGCTGTGGCAGGGGTGGGCATCGCTGCCCGTCGGCGCCAGAATTTTTGGATGTGCGAAGCCGGCGTGGCGGTACCGCGATGAGGGTAGTGTATTGGTATCATTAACACATGCGGGACGCGCTGTTGTGCCAATGTCGTCGATGGTGGCTGAATCGTAAGGGAGAGTGCTCAAAGAAACGCTAGTTACATCTTAATGCCTGGCCAACCTGGCACCTATATGCTGGGCGCGCTCTAGACATGTCAGTAAAGCTAGAGAGACGACACGCGCTGTGTGCGCAACGGATGCCCAAGATATGGGGGGGGGCCACAACAATCGAACAGCATATACCTATGGAGTTGTCATCATCAAACAGCGTACCCAGTATTGAACGTCGGGTAGGCAGCAATTCTCTCCTTGGCGGCGACCAACAGACAGTGTGCAAAGCTTGCCCTGACTGCGCTGGATTGTTTGCTTCTCAGTGCGCTAAGACGCGCCACAATGCGCCCTCATCAGATCCGAGCCGATAGTTGTTCCACGACACACTCCCCTTCCCGCGCCAAAGCTGCGGCGAGGATCAACCCCAGCCTCTGGGAAGATCCTCTGAGCTGATGATGTGAGGCGGCGCATCCGCAGGAGCTGCCAGCCAAACCGCTAGATCTCGCGGCCGGACACCCCCTGACGCAATACCCCTGGCGCAGGGGCCCCGCATCAGATTGCCTGCATCAGTGTCACTACAGACTACAGGCCCCACTTGCCCAGCACCTCCCGCGAGGACTTCCACTCCAGGCTGCTTTCGCGCGGCGCTGGCTCCAGGTCCGAAATTATTTTGCTGCCGCCGCCGCCGCCGCGGCCGGTCGCAATATTGCGCAGCCGCGGCGGCTTTGTCGACAGCTGCGGCTGCTGCGTCGGCTGTCGCGGCCCGCCAGCGGGCGCGCTGTGGGGGACGCCGTATGCCGCACCGCTGGCGGCGCCAGACGCGCCGCCGAAGCGGACGGACCCCAGCCCCCGCCCGTTGGTCTGCTGCCGCTTCTCGTAGCTGCTCTCGAAGGATGCCATGCTGGGGCTGCGGGCAAGATACACAGACGGAAGCTCAGCCTGCAATCCAACAGACGAGTAGGGCGCCGACACATATGTGTGAAACTGGTTGATGCTCAGCAATGCACCGTGAAGTGGTAGTGACAAGCTGCGGTCACATCTGCGTCACGTCACTTCAGACGCGACTCTGCTGGGACCAGCAGCTGTGCTGGAACCCGCACCTGCTGACGGGCTCGTGCAGCGTGAGCTTTTCCACGTCGGCGGCAAAGTCCTCGTCGGAGCACATCTCCAGGTACGCCTCCGAGGGGCTGGCGGAGCCAAAGGCCCCGGCGGCCGCGCCGCCCGAGCGAGCGGGCACCGCCATCGGCGCCGCGGGCGGCAGCCGCTGCGCCGCGGCCTCAAAGGCGCTGACCGGTGGGGTGGCCGCCGGCGCGCTGCCGATGATGACTGTGGCGCTGTCGCCGCCGCCGCCGCCGTCCCCGCTGCTGCCGCCGCCGCTGTCCCTGCCGCTGTAACCGCTGCTGGCGCCGCCCCCGCTTCCGCGGCTGCTGGCGCCGGCCGCGTCTGGCGAGTCAGCGCCGCCTGACTGCGGCCGTGTGTGCACGGACTGCGCCACCGGCGACGACACATCGGCGCGGGAGGCCGCGCCGCGGCCAGGCACAGTGATCGGGCTGCAGGGCGGACCGCCGGAGGTATTGTCGCCGTCCACGTCAGCGGCATTCTCAAAGGCCGCAGTCAAAGCGCCGCGGGCAGCACTGGGGCTGGGCGGGGAGCGCGGCTCGGGGGTGCTGGGTGCAAGGCCGCCGCCGGGGCCGGGCTGCGCTGCAAAGGCGTCCGGCAGCGAGCCCGACACCTTGGACGGTGACAGCGGGTCCGTGCCGTTGGCCGCGCGTGCGACCACGTGCGAGACCTGCATGCGGGGGCGATCCAGCTCGAGGAGGTGTGCTGGCGAGCTGCGAGCTGAGGGGGCGGGCGGAGGTTGTCAGCCCGTCACTCTTCATCTGGCAATCAGTTTCAAAATTACTATGCAGGGCTCGGCGCAAAGTAGAGCCTCGAATGTGAGGTGGAGAGTCGAATTTGCGCACGGGGGGGCAGCAGGGCGCCGTAGAGCTGGAAGAGCCTCCAAAAAGGCTTGCAGCTTTTGTGAACCATGCGCACCAGGGGCAGCAGCGCGCCGTAGAACTGAAAAAAGTCGATGGAGTCGCCGCGCGCGCGGTGGAACTGCACCAGCCGCAGCCCGGGCACCAGGTCGCCCACCTCCGCCAGCACCGTCAGCGGCCCCCGCCCCGCAGCCACCGCCAACCGCAGGCTGGGCATGCCTCTGCAGCAGGACCACGAAGGAGGTTGTGGACAGACAGTTCTTCACGGTGCATGGTGGCATGTCGGCTGGCATTGTCCATTGTGCGCATGCCTGCTTTGCGATCCGAGCATGCCGCTGCCATGCACATTCATTTTGCCCTTTTCCTCACCTCGTTCATCCACCCAATCCTTTTCCCCATCATCCTTTTCTCAGCATATACTGTTCGCTTGATGTCCGCCCTTTGCCGGCAAGCCAGCTTGAAGCCGACTCGAAGGCTCCAGCTGTGGGCAAGGCCCAGAGAAGGGGTGCACGAAGAAGGTGCGCTCGCAGCGGCCGCCGGGGCGCGCGGTGGCCTGCTTCACCGCCGCCGCGCTACTCGAACATTGAGTAGGTCAAGAATCATCAACGAAGACAATCAGATGTATTGCGGAGGCGCACTCGAAGTCGGTGCGCTCGCAGCGGCCGCCAAGGCGCGCGGTGGCCTGCTCCACAGCCGCCGCGATCTCGTACGGCGGCGCGCGCGAGGTGAACCGCGTCGCCCGCCGCACCAGCGGCGCGTCCGTCGGCCGCGCCTGCACCGGCGGCGCACACGCCCCTGGAGGGTGCGTTTATTGGCAGCGCTGCCCAAGGGCGCACATGTGCAGAGCAGGATGTCGCCCGATCCAGAGCAGGGCCCACGTGTGCGGACTTGCAGCTGCATGTGTGAATGCCGGCTTCGCAGAGATGCGACGCCGCACCTCGAAGAGGCTACTGATGTCCATGGCGGAGCCCAGCAGCTCGAACGCATTCAGCTGCTTCCTGCTGCCCCGCCGCTGCGGAGAGGCGACGCCTGCACCAGCAGTACGAAGCGTCAAGCGACATGCGCCGATGACATGAGTGCACAGCGCAGGTGAGGCGTGGATCCCTCGGCTTACAAAGAGGCCCTGCAGTAAGCGGGCGTCTGAGGCAGCTGGCACTGCACAAACGTGGTTGGATGTAAGCGTTGCCAGGGCTCGCCTGCGGAGCCAATGCGCTCGCTGAGGGTGTTGGCGTCGCCGCTGAAGGTGAGCTCGTTGGCCGCCTCTGACGCTGCAACGTCCTCAGTCTGCGACGCGCGCGCAAAGGACGGCGGCCCGCCCTGCCTCACCCAGGGGTGCTTCCACACCTCGTCCATGGTTGCCCTGCGGGGTTTTCAATTTTCAGTTGTTGTCAGATTCAAGTGCTGTCAAATTCAATTTGTGTCAGTTTGTGTCAGAATTGTGGAGCAGGGCCGAGTATAGCAGGGTCACAGTTTCAGCAGTGCGCGTCCGCGGCTGACCCGACTTGAATGCGCAAACTGCCCCCAACATAACATGAAAATTCTGGCACTGGCACAGCGCAGCCACTGCAACACAAATGCCTCTGCAGCCGTGTTCAGTGGAAGAAAAGGCAGCAGTGCAGCAATTGATTTGCTGGCATATTCGTAACGAACTCGTTCTCTGCGCCCCAACTCTCTGGGGGTCGGGCATGAGCAGCGAACGCAGCAGGAAGCAGAATTGTAGCAGCGCGCAGTGACATTGCCGCATGTTCCTTCCCTACACCTCTGTCTGGAGTCGGGCGTGAGCAGCGGGCGCAGCAGGTGGGCGTCGTGCATCGCTGGCAGCTTCAACAAAAACGTTAGCACTTCTGACGAGAACTTCTTATGGAAGACTCCCACCCTCACCTCTTTTTGGGGTCCGGCGTGAGCAACGAGCGCAGCAGGTTGGCGGCGTGCATCGTGATCCAAGGCGGCGTTTCGTAGTCTGCGGAGCAGATCTTGCGCAGCAGCGCGCCTACAGCACGCTCGTCAAACGGCAGGCACCCCGCCAGCATGATGTACAGGCACACACCTGCGCGGATTTGTGGGAATCCCAGTGACACCGAGGCAACAGCAATATGACTCAACACTCGTTAGAAAACAAAAATGGGTATTGCGCACCCAGGGACCACAGGTCGGCGGGCGCGCCCTGGTAGGGGGCACGCTGCAGCACCTCCGGCGCCGCATAGTTGGGTGTGCCGCACACGGTGTGCAGCAGCCGGTGCTGCGCAGCCGCCTCCCGCACCGCGCCCAGCCCGAAATCCGAGAGTTTGACGTCGCCGCCCGCCGTCAGCAGTATGTTCTCCAGCTTCAGGTCCCTGCAGAAGTGTGAAGACAATTGGTGTTCGTGAACTCTTTTCCACGAGTTTCAAGACCTGGACGCACCGCGTCCAGTCTGTCGGACAGCTTGGCGTCGCTGCATGGTGTCGAGACAAGAAAACATACGGCTGCAAGGGCGCCATGTCTGTGAAGAGGGCTAGTGTGGCGCTGCGCTGCTCAGTGGCGCGTCCCTCCCCCATCCTGCAGGCTGCTCCAGGAGGTTGGCAAGCTCACGAGCATGCACCATTGGCGGCAGCTTGACTGTGATAGACGCCGCGGGCAGTGCGCGGTGCCGTCCACCAGCTGCACAAGCACAACAGCATTTGCGCTGAACATCTGCAACCGAGTCCTCTCGATTCCTCACCTGTGATAGACGCCGCGGGCGTGGCAGTGCGCGAGGCCGTCCACCAGCTGCACGAAGAAGCGCCGGGCGTCCACCTCTCGCAGCGGACCGCTGCTCGCCACCCTGTCAAAGAGCTCCCCGCCTGCAGCACGCGAAACCACCGCTCACCATCCGCCTGCTGTCTGGCTGCTCTCGCATGAGTCGTATTCCAGGAATGCATCTTGCTGCTGTCGACCAAGCCTCTCCGTGGTGTCCTGACAATACGCGCCCGATGTCAGGGTGTGCAGTTGGTCCAAGAGTCTGCAAGGCTTCGGGTATGCGCAGCAACACGGGGCCCGAGAAGAGCTGGCCTTGGTTAAAAGAAATTCAAGCTGCGCTCACCGGTGACAAGCTCCAGCACCAGGTAGATGTGCGAGCGTGTCGCCATGACATGGCGCAGGTCCACCACATTGGGGTGCCGCAGCCGCCGCATGATGGCAATCTCCTTCTTTATCTGCGGCGCCAGGTTCGCCCGCTCCACCATTTCTTTGTCGAGAACCTGCGAAGGGGGGAAGACAAGTCGAGTGGGCGTTCGCTTTCCGGCTGAATGACACAACCGTGCTGCGCACGGACCGGGCGTGGCATGTTGACCGCGCACTGGCTTAAGATGAACTAACGTGGGCAACAGCACCAAGGGGCCGAACCGAAATCGCATGCTGTGTCAAATGTATGAACAGGAAGTCAGGCATGAAGTTCGTGGCAGGCAGCGGCAGGCCATCAACCGGCGCGGCAGCAGCAGTGCTGGCAAACAGTGCCCGTTGTTCACCAGGAGCCGCGGTTCACCTTGATAGCGACCGTCTCGCCGGTGTCCACATGCTGGCCGTACTTGACCTTGGCAAAGGATCCCTGCGAGGACCAGCCGGCGCGTCAGACGCAACCCTTGCCGCCGCCAGCCGTGCGGCTTCAGCAGGGTTTGAACATGCTGTGCGCACCCACCTCTCCGATGGTGCGGCCAACATAGTAATCGCCGACCCTCTGCCGATACATCCCTTTCGACAGCCCCCCGGCCGTTTCCCTCTCACCGCTCGGTCCGGTCGGGGTACCCTACTCACGATGCGGCCCCACACCAACGGAGTTGTGCAGCTGGTAGGCTGAAGCCAGAGCTCAGGCAAGCTCTGCGCCCACAAGATGTCCAGCTTTGGAATTTTCGACAGCTACGGCGGCCTGCAGTCGTACTGTTGGCTGGCTTTTGGAAAAAAGCATATCGCCGGACGGCCTCGATGCCGAATCAGCCGAGGGGAGGAGATGACAGCGCTGACCGACGCTTACTGAAAGAACCATACAACAGTTGTGCGCCACTTAGCGCGAGATAGTTGGGCAGCAACAGCAGGTGCCGCGGTGAACGTGTGAATAGAATCCCCGCGTTTGCCAGGTGCCTTCGGGATTGTGCAAACCCCAGATCTGCAGGCTTTTGCCGGCAATTGCTGGGCAAATTCGGTCATTGCACCATCCACGCGATGCACCACTGGCTTGTTAACAGAAATCTTAGTCACCTGTGCCAGTCGCAAGAGGCCCACGAGAGGTGTAGTGTAAAGCAAAAGCGAAGCTAGATCGAACTGAACTCCTCGATTGAACCAATGCCGCATAGAGACGGTCACTGATCAATAACATGAAGTCATTCTTCGGACTGAAGGACAAGGCGACCACAGCGGTGAGCGCATAGCATTTGAAAGTCTTTCGGTTCTTCATGTGTCGATTATGTCGTTGGCCAGCCATCGTTGCTCGATGCACATCGGCGTGCGAGCGATCGAGACTATGCGTACTGAATCATTACAAGCCACCCGAACTCTACCGCGTCGAGCCTCCATCAGCATGCTTGATGCGCGCCACCCGGAAATTGCTTGCCCTGAATGCGCTGCAGGCCAAAGCCCGCGTGGAATGGGCCAGCTCGAGGATATCAGCCGCACAGAGGCCCCCGGACTTTGGCCGGACCTCGGCAGGCGCGGCATCCGCCAGCAGTGCAGGTGGGCATGCCGCATTCCGCGGCAGAGATCATGCAACATGATGATCATGTCCTCGATAACACTGCGGCACCGTGCTTTCCACAATGGTGTTGACAACACAACGTTCACGCTTCTGCTGTCGTGCAGCGTCCTCGCGCCAACCTGAGCGGCGAGCGCCGCCGGCAGGGAATGGCGCGGCAGGTAAGTGGGTCCGGCGTACACACACTTGCGAGCCAAAGTTGTTCTGCACTGATTACATGAAATCTGCCTCAAAAATCTGCTCTGGCGTCCTTTACGCTTGTGAAAATCACTCAAAACGTTGATGCACCTCTGTTGCAGCCGCAACCTCTCGCTGTCTGTGCTCTAACGGTCGATGCTGTCTTTGCTATTAGGCACAGACGGCGGCGCGGCGCAGTCGCAGCGCGTGGACCCGGTGCTGGAGCACCTCATGCGCAACGCGCGCAGCGACGCGGTGCGGCAGGAGTTTCTGCGCAGCGCCGACACCGGGGAGCTTATTGATGACCATGACATCCGGCTGCTGGTGAGCGCTGTGCGGCACGGCACAGCTTGTTTCGATGACAGATCGCATCAGAGTCAGATCAGATCATCCATGCTTCTGCTCAAGCTGTTGTGACCGGGCTTCTCGGTTCTCAGCACAGCCTGCCGTCGGGAGAACGGCAGCAGGTTGCTGAGCGATGCACGATGGCGGCAGGAGGGGGTTCCAGCCTGACGCAGTCGCCAACGGGATGTCTGGTGTGGTGCAGGCGGCAACGTACAATGTGAACGGGCGCAAGCCGCCGCCGGGGCTGGACCTGGCTGCGTGGCTGGGCGGCGCCAGGGAGGCGGATGTGGTGGTGGTGGGCTTCCAGGAGATTGTGCCCCTCAACGCCAGCAACGTCATGAACGGTGGGCGGGTTCAGCTGGCACCTATTTGTTTGATACGCCACGTGTTCACTTGCCCGCTGCATGACCTTGCGCTGCAGCGCGCTGCGTGCAGCCGGCACCTTGACGCCTCACTGAGCACAGCGCTGTGTGCGTGTATGCTGGGGGCCTTTTTGAGATTAAGTCCAACATGATTGCGGTTGTGCTTGAGCCTCCAAGCTGCCACTCCTACCACTGAGACGCGATTGTCGTCTCCTGCAGACCTGGTCGGCGGCAGCGGCGAATCGGCGTTCGCATGGGATCGCCTGGTCGGCGAGGCGCTAAACCCTACGCCGGTGGCACGGTCTTACTCCTGCTCCGATGGGCACCTGCTGGCAGAGCCGGATGTGCTGGCAGAGGAAGCTGGAAGCAGTGCTTCCGACAGGCAGCAGCAGGAGCGGCAGCAGCAGTTGGCGCAGCTGTCGGAGGAGCAACAACGGGAAGGCGCCTCAGACGCCGCCGCCGGTGGGCCGCAGGCGCGGCAGCACGGTGAAGCCGTTTCCAGCTGCGAGACGGCGAGGGACGGCGGCGCAGCACTCAGCGGCGGGGATGCCGGCGACGCAGCGGCGGCAGCAGCAGAGCCAACGACGCCTACGCGCACAGCGGCATCGCTAGAGGCCTTTGTGCAGGTGCCAGGATCTATGGGGTTTGGCTGCATGCTTTGTTTTCGGGTTTCAGCAGCTGCCTGCACCTCGCGCGGTGGACCACGCTGCTGGAATTTTGTCTGCAGGCCTTGCTGCACTGTGCACCGTCCATAAGTTGTCATCACACATGCGGCCATGTGAATTTGGAGCTCCAGGTTTTAGCCTGCTTTGTGCAAACCCTTGCGTCCTGGACATCCTTGGGAGGGATCTTTCATGCATCTTGAAGGGCATCTTTCGTGCGCATCGGCTCGCTGATTGTGCAGAACATCTTGTCGCAGGTGGCGGCGAAGCAGATGGTGGGCGTGTACCTGAGCGTGTGGGTGCGGGCGGGGCTGCTGCCGCACATACGCGGCGTGCAGGCCACCTCCGTGGGCACCGGCGTCATGGGCTACCTCGGCAACAAGGGTGCGGCCAGGATTGAAACACACACCCGAAAGCCGAACCATCCTGACGGTTAATGCTGGTGTGAACACATATCAGCCATGGGGCATGTGTTTACCAGCAAGCTCGAGCTGACACACATTCCACGTCGCTTCACTTGGTACTGCTGAACGTGGGTGCTAATCATGCGAACGTGGCCACTGCTGTTGCGCAGGAGCGGTCGCGGCGCGGATGCGCATCTTCGACACGGGCCTGGCGCTGGTGGTAGCACATTTGTCGTCGGGCGAGGCGGACGGCGACGAGCTGCGGAGAAACTACGACTACTCTGAGATCACACGCCGCGCCGCGTTCCTGCCCGAAACTGCGCCCGCCGTCGACCCCGAGGCGGTAGACGCGCGGCAGCCGCAAGAGGGCGTCTCCAAGGTGGGACTCTTGCAGGGGTTTGGTGCAGGGTTGGTCACAGGACACAACTCTCGGCCGCCAGTCGCAGCGAGGCGGCCGCAAGGTGCACTTTTCTCATAGGGTTGTTGTCTGTACCGATTTAAATGCAGGATTACCCCAAAAAACACACTTCTCGGCTCGAAACAGATGTACATACTCTTTGGGGATTGAGAATACGTGCAGGAAGGGGCAGCATCAGATGCTTTCACTCAGCATCAGGCATCCATGCGGCGGCGCCGATCCACATTCTTCTCAATGATCGTCACATCCTGATTCGGCGATCCTTCCCCTGATGTGCCAATTCCTCTCCATCTTCAGGTAGCTGCGCCGGGGCGGCGACCGGGGCAGTGGGGCGCCGCGCGCGGCATCGTGGACACGGAGCACGCGCTGTGGCTGGGCGACCTCAACTACCGGCTGTCGCTGCCCGATGGCGAGGCGCGCGCTCTGCTGCGTAAGGGCAACCTAAGTCAGCTGGCGGAGTCTGACGAGCTGACCGCCATGCGCCGCACCGGTGAGCTGTCTTTGAGGAATCTGGTGTTTCAGCGGCATGAGGGTTTTGGTTGGCTGAGTACTATGCAGGGGGCGTTAAGACCCTCCAGCTGGCAGGTGATGACATGTGAGCAAGTGCAACAGGTGGCGGTCTGCATAGCCTCCAAATGCGATCGGCTGCAAAGAATGCGCAAACAGCCAGGAGAACCAATGCGGCTCATGTGCAGGCCGGGCTTTCGAGGACTGGAGGGAGGGCCCGCTCAGCTTCCCGCCCACCTTCAAGTTTGTGCGCGGCACGACGCGCTACCACGGTGACGGCGGCGACGACGGGCCTGCCAGCCCGAAAGCCGCCAACGCGGCGCCGGAGCTCAATGGCGACGCGGTGAGCGGCAAGATGAAGACATAGATATTGCAAGTCTTATTTCTTACAATTTGTGTTGGCGACATTTGCCCCGCCAGCCCACAGGCCGCCAATGTGGCGCCGGAACTCAATGGCGACGCGGTGAGCGGTAGGATGTAGATGTACATGTTGCGAGCTTCGTTTCTCAAGTTTTATTGGTGACGACGGCGCCGCCAGCCCCAAAGCCGCCGCTGCTCGTCCACCAGCCAGAATGTGCAGTGCACGTGCCAGCTAGCTTGGTGACATGCGGCAGACAGCTGCGTGCTTGTCGACAGCACTCCACCAGCCAGCGCATTCCGACCTGCAGCAAGTACAAAGTGAAAGTGACATTTCTGACATGGACCCAAACTGTCTGCTGTGCCACAGGCGGCGGCGGAGAAGCAGCGGCCGCCGGCGTGGACGGACCGCGCGGTATGGCGTCTCACCCCTATGGCCATGCGCTGCAAGCCCAAAATGCCAGCGCTGACGGGAAGTATGCGTTGCCTATGCCCAGGCGGTGGCGCAGAAGCGGCGGACGCCGGCTTGGACGGACCGCGTGCTGTGGCGCTCGGACGCCGCGCACCTGCTGTCCTACGAGTCCGCGGAGTTGACGGCATCGGACCACATGCCGGTGTCCGCCACCTTCAGCCTCCCCGTGTGGGAGTACAACAGGTGAAGGCTGCAGCTTTTACGCAGCTGGAGGCAATGCATCGCTTCACAGATCCAGGCGGAAATAGGCGGGCAGGCACCACTGCGCTGCTGCTGCCATCCCACTTGTACCGGGGCAGAGCAGTGCACAGATGAGGGCAAATTGAAATGAAGAACTCGCAAGAGGACCGATGGATTAGTGCAGGCAGCTTCATCTAGACAGGAGCTTCCTGTTTCATTGTAGGGACCGTGTCGAGGCTGCCATTGAGGCTGCGAGGCGGCGGGTGGATGCAGCAGAGATGGCTGCCATGCCCCGCTGCGAACTGGTGCGCCTGTCGGACCTGAATCAGCTGTTCTGTGCCTGAGCAACGGACTTGGTGTCGACAGCTGCTCCCCACTATGCAACAGAAACCCCTCTCGTCACAATTACATGGCAAAGCGGTGCACCACACTGCATTCAATCTTGCACCCACCTGACTTGCATTCATTCTGCCTGCAGGAGCCCAGCACTGCGGACTTTGGGGTGCTGCGCTACGGGCAGCAGGCAGTCTGCGACATCGTGCTGTGCAACGTCGGCTCGGTGCGCTTTCTTTCTCTTTTAGAGGTGTAGTCTGCCTCCCTTTTCGAAGGCTGCAGATCAGTAGCGGATGGGCGTGCAAAGTGCTGTCAACTTGCCACGCCTCATCTGTCAGCTTTGCATTGAGGAAGCTGAGCTGTCGCAGCAGATGTGCTCCCTGCTGTTCCGCCAGCTGCAGCGAGTGTGAAACGTCAGCCATGTATATGGGGCGCAGGTGACGGCCAGCTTCCAGTTCATGCCGCTGCCGGGCGCGATGTTCGGCGAGCCGGCAGACAAGGCCTTCCGACCAGCGCCGCGCTGGGCGTCTGTCACCCCGGAGCAGGTAGCCAGTTCGCACAGAAAGGCGCATTCAAAGTGTGAGTAGTTGGCAACAGGGCAACCAGAGGAATGAGGCCTGGCGCAGGGCAGTCAACAGCCGTTGGGTTTCGAATTCACATTTCCAAATTGTCATTAATTTGTCACTTGAACTCTCACACTTGAATCTCTAAAACCAATCGCGGTGATGCAGGGCGTCCTGGAACCGGGCGCCGCCACGGACCTGCACCTAACGGCGCACGTCTCCGGCGGCGTCGACAGCACGGCGGAGGTGCTGGCGTCAGGTGCGTGGCGCTTATCCAGACTCATGTGCGCACAAAAGGCGTCCCTGAGCTGCAATGCAGCGAAGCAGAAATTCCGGTCCTGTCCTGTCCTGTGCGTGCCACGAGAGCAGGCTTCCTGAAGTGCACGGCGAATGGACTGCTGGAGTCGCTGAGGAGCAGTTCAAGAGGGAAGCCTGTCAGGCCTCCCTCGTAGACGCATCGACGCGCCTCCAGTCAGCCGGACCATGCAGGATGCTGCATGTCAGAGACTCATGGGCCTCACGCATTCCAAGGCAGGAACAGCTGGCTGGCTGGCCGAGTTTCAACGCATGCAGGAGAGCATGAGCAATGCTTCTTTTGCTGATCTGTGCAGCTGGACGCTGCAAGCTGGAGGCGAATGGTGCCGCGCATCGGAACGGCAGGGTCAACTTCTTTTTGCTTCCGTACCGGAAGGCAGATAGCCAGGTCATTCAACGTATTCTGTCATATGACGGAATTTGTCCAAATCTCTTTGCAGTGGGGCGCTGCAAGCTGGAGGCGATCTTGGTGCTACGCATCCAGGACGGCAACGACATTTTCCTGGCCGCCGGCGGCGCCTACGCCCCCTCCTTCTTCGGCCTCAGCCTCACCACCCTGTCCGGCCTCCCCCGGTGCGCCACCGTAATCACTTAAATGCAAGCATGAGAATGGTTCATAGTTTTGGTATTACGCAAAAAATAGATGAAAGTATTTTACAGTTTTTGTTTGTGCATGCAGTAAACTCACGCCCATTTGACGTTCGTGCGATTGTCACGCTTGATGGTCGAGTATGACCCGATGTGTGGACACACGGGAATAACCCGAGAGCAAAACCATATGCCTGGCCATGCTGCTCACTGCCATCGTGGAGTAGCAGTCGTAGATATCGAAGGAATCGGTTTCATCTGCCAGGTAGGGAAACAGAAAATACCAGTTCGTTGTTACATGCAGGCCGCTGGCGCCGGCGGCAGGGGGCGGTGCAGCGGCGGCCGGCGACCTGGCGTCCGCAAACGGCAGCCTGCGCATCGACACGGCGCGCACGCCGGAGAAGGACAGCGGCGCCGGTGGCCGGGACAGCGCCTCTGCGGCAGCCGAGTTCTACAGCCCCACATCCAGCCTGAACAGGTATGTCAGCAGCGTGCAGCCAGGACAGGAAAGCAGACGCAGCAGCGGCTTGAAGCAGGTCTCGACTCACTAGGTGCTGCGCACCAAGACTGTGAGGAATTGTCAGGCGATTTGTCTGAATGCCTACTAATGCTGCCTGCCCGCATAAGGGCAGCGCTTTTGGCACAAGCACCATTGTATTCTGAGCCTGACAAGGTATTGCCTTTCTTTACCGCTATTGCCTTTCTTTACTGCAGCCCAATGGCAGAGCCAGATGAGGCGCCGGCGCGGCGCCGGCTGGACCTACAGCCCTGCAAGCTGTCGCAGCTGGCGGAGGGGCTACAAAACAGCGCCGACGATGGCGACGCCGCCGACTCGTCAGGCGAAGCAGCGGGCGGGGCGGCGGATGAGGCAACAGGCGGGCCGCAAGAGCGGCAGCAGGAGCAACAGCAGGAAGGAGACCAGGGGGACCAGCTGGCGGGCCTCGTGCGGGCGGCGGTGGCGCACAGCACGTCGCCCGCCGTGCTCGCGCTGGTGCCGCCCGAGCTCAGGTATGCGAGCTGCAGCTCATTGCATCGCTTGATTGTGGCATTGCTGCAGCCATAGCATCTCTGCACCCGGCGTGTTCTGCAGCCATGCAGCTTGTAGAGGAGCCTCCGTACCTTGGGCAAAGGAGGAAGCGTGCTGTAGCGTGCTGTCCACAATGCTGTTGGCGTATCGGGTGCTCAGGGCAGCACCCACAGCACAGCACGCATGTTATTCAGTGCCAGGTTGCTAAACCATTTATGCTCTAACGCCTCAATACTGCAATTGCGCAGGGCGCTCACGGCGTACCTGCGGCAGCCGGCGGCGCTGCGGACACCGGGCCTGTTTGTCAACAGGGCCGACCACATGATGCCCGGGACCGACTCTAAGATCGTCAGGTAAGCCTGTTGCATCTCTGTAGCCCACAGCTTTGAACCTTCACTTGACCTTTACATGCGGGAGGCGGTTGACCCTTTCTGGGATCGACAGTGAGAACGCGCTTGAATGGGTGTCTCGTCACCCTCTATCATACTGCAAATCACTGCAGGGCGCCACTCCATGCTCGGCGAGAACGGGTTCTGCAGATCAGGGTGATGTGTAGCACAGCATCTCAGTCATTTGACGTGTACCAGGGAGATAAGGGAGGCGCTGGACGAGGGGCGGGCAATCCCGGAGCGCGCCGGGCCGCACGACGTGGCGGCGACGCTGCTCGCCTATTTTGCGGCGCTGCCGGCCTCCTTCATGCCGCCCGCCGCGGCGCAGGTCTGCGATGTGTGCGTGCCCTCGGTGCGTTTTGGTATTACGGCCACTTCCTGCCTCCCTTTCCCTACTTGGCGGGAGGTACTAGGTGCTGGGGTTTGGCGGCCGGCGCCTTCATGCCGCCTGCCGCGGCGCAGGTCTGCGACGTATGCGTGCCCCAGCCTTTCTCGGCCCAGTTCAGTCTACAGGTACTGGCATCGGAGCCCCGCCTTTGCGTTGCGGCAATGCCTGGCTTGGGAACTCGCGAGCATGCTCACACTTGCAGCGGCCGAATATGACACACGCCAATCGTACAGACGGTCAAGACAGGTCCTGGCTGAGTAATCCTGCCTCGCACTCATCAACAGGCTCCACTGCCATCTTGCGCAGGCGGACGCGGCGGCGTCACTGCTGCCAGATGTGCTGTCGCCAGTGGAGCCGTGTTTTGCACCCCCTGATCCGACACCCCCTGATTCCGATGACTTACGACCCCGGCGTCTGTATGGGCGGATGCGGCGGCGTCGCCGTTGGCGGACGCGCTGACGCCGGTGGAGTGGGCGGTGTTCCGGCATGTGGCGGGCCTCATGCGTGCGGCATTCAGGCTATGTCATCGTACAAGTGTCTGACACAATGGCAACCTCACGCAGGCGGACGCGGCGGCGTCGCTGCTGGCGGACGCGCTGACGCCCGTCGAGTGGGCGGTGTTCCGGCATGTGGCGGGCCTCATGCGTGCGGCGCTGGCGCCCGAGCCGGCCGATGCCAACGGCCTCGCGTCCGCGGCGCTGTCCGCTCTGCTGGCCGACCTGTGGTTCGGCCAGACGCCCCAATGCTACGGCGCAGCAGGTGGGGGCATCATTTTGCCTTGAGATTAGCTCGCCACTTGTCCTGCAGTGACCGGGCGAGAACACGCAGAGGAAGGATAAGGGCAGCTAGCGCTGATACTGGCCTAGGCAGGCAGCTTCAAGGGTCGGTGCACATTGGCACACTTCAGGCTCACTGCCGGACAGCTTACACTGAACAGCATTATCAAGACCACCCAGCCAGGAGCAGCCCTGTCCTGCGTCGCGCTGACCGGCTTCATTTGCACCATTGCCCCGCAGGCGGCGACCTGAGCGCGGCGCAGGTGGAGGACCTGCAGCGGATGGCTGCGGGCATCACCGCCATCGCGGAGCGCCGCGCGGCCTTCATCGCCCTCTTCCTGGAGCCGCCCACTTGAAAGGGCGGGACCGAGACAGTGCACGGCTGCCAGCGCTGCCGCCGGCAAGGCTGCGGGCATCACCGCCGTCGCCGAGCGCCGCACCGCCTTCGTCGTGCTCCTCCTGGAACCGCACGCCTGAGGTGGCGGGCCCCTGTGAAGAGGCGGGCGCCTGGAGATGCTGGGCCGCGACATCGCATCGGATCCAGAAAGACTCTCCGCGCCATGCCAACGGCTGGTCGTTGGGCCTGCCGCGCCCCTGGCAGGCCTCGGGCACGGCCGTCAGCCGCGGGCGCAAGCGCCATCGTGGAGCGGCGCGCCGCCTTCATGGCGCTCCTCCTTTAGCCGCTCGCCTGAAGAGGCGGGACCAGGACAGCTGGCAGTGCCTCTGTTCACATCTGGTATGCCGGGTCATCGGAATCACCACAGCTGCTGGCGCGGCCGCAGCCGCAGCACATGCAGTTTTGTCAGACGCGCCTTCTTGAGGGCGCCTGCCTGGGGACCTGGCGGTGTGCCACACCGCGCGTCGAGCTAAATATATTTGTGCACTAGGCTATATCTACAAACATGCTGTGACCACATTTCTTCAGCTTTCGAAACGCATGTGCAGGGGGACGTGACGACATGGAACCTCGAACCTCAGTGTTTCTTTGTCCAGATGTATAACCAGTGAACGTGCAGTTCACAGCACAGTCAGTCTGCTCTCGTCTTTAAAGCTGTGGAATATACCCAAAGCACATCTGTCAACACCTTCCTTGCAAAACAAGTAGGTCAACCTCTTTGTAGTACAAGCACCATCGCTACGTGCTCCAAGCAAGAGCACCGGCGGCAGAGACACACATTGGCGGCAATGACTATCACGCCCCTCGCCAATCATGCTGTCATCAGTCATGTTCACCCCGACCCAGAACCTTTCCAAAATTCAGGCGGCTGCAGCCTGACCCAGCATAGTTCACCACACGCACCGCCCAGAGCGGTGCGGGATTCAAATGCAGCTGCCCCACCCTCCACGTTTCGTCCCCCATGATCGTCAGGGGGTAGCGGGCCTCCGCAGTGCATGGCGCACGTGGCGCGAACGAATCCGCAGAGAACACCGCCAGTGCCTGCGCGCGCCGCCGCGACGGCGGATAGCTTGCCGTCAGCCGCTGCCACCACGACCGGGAAGCACCGTGCTTCTCCCACAACCACGTGTCATAATCCAGTCTGTGGCGATTGCCTTCCACGTGAAAGCCTGCGACCTTGGCGATGTAGTAGCCCAGAAAATCCGCCTCCGCCTCGCTGCGCCTGCTGTAGAGCGCCGACAGCGCCCTCTCCCCCAACCGCGCCGCCCGCTCGCCCAGCAGCACCGCTGCGCACTCGGCCCAGCCGCGCAGGCCCCACAGCCGGTGGTCGGCACGATACGCCAGCAAAGAGCAGTTCGTCGCCAGTGAAACTCCACGGCAGCACCTGCCGCGACTGTCTTGAACAAGGGCCGTCGAAGATCTCAATCAACCGATAAGCTGCGAGGAGTGGTGCTATTTGCGAAATATCGGCCAGGGTCATTATTTCCGATCGTTTTCATCCCTGCATCGCCTGATGTAGTAACTTGAGACAAGCAAGGTCTCAAAGTGACCTTCTCGTTCCACTCGATGATAGATAGATAGCTTACACCCGCCAGCCTCACTCAGGCTGATAAGGCATCAAATCACCAATAATTATCATGCGTCGCCAATTCGCAAACTGTTGATGACACTCCTTGAGCAGATGAGCCGATGAGGCCCACCTCCCCCAAGCATGAACTGAACAAGCATGCCAACATGAACTCGGCAACCATCATTCTGTCCCCTCCCCACACCAGCTGACGCATCCACGGCGGAACCGCCAGAACAAACAGGCAAGGAAAGCGCTGCTGGACAACGTCTGTCGCGGGACACTCCATCAGCAAATGCTTCTCGTCCCCGACCGCATGATGCACACGATCGGCGGAATTAGAATCGTCGCATCCGAGGCAGCTGCTCCTTAGTCATTCTTGCGGAGCACTTTCCTGGCTGTGTCTCATGTAGGCGCTTATCCTCGATGCTTAAGACCATTAGGCGACGGTCCGTGAGCGAGCTGAAGTGTTCACGTTGCTTCAGCTGATGTCGCCACAGCCTGAGGGTGCCCCGGTGCCGCATGGGCACATTGACTGTGCGCGCCGCTACCTGAAGGACTGATGCTATGCGTAGCTTATGAGGGGGGTGGAAGCTGGGTGCTGGTGCATTCAGCTGAAACATGGTAAGCCAGCCGGACCAACGAGCCTTGGCTTCATTACACAGCATCCGCCCACAAGCGCCACTGTACACTTCTGCCGAAATTGCTGGCGACGACCGACATTCAAAATCAGGTCAGAAATATACGACCGCAGCAGGGCATGTGGTTGTGCCTCAATATCTGAATGTGCCCTACAAACGCAAAGCGCTAAACAGTGGTGGCCTTGCGCGATCACAGCACTTCACCACACCTGCTGAAGGCTGGCATCAGGTTTATACACCAGTTGCCCCAGCCTCCACGACTCGTCGCCCAGGATCATGAGGGGGTACTCCGCTTCCGCTCTGCGGCCCGCCCGCAGCTGCAGTCAGCAGCACCACCATCGCCCGGCGCGCCGTCCCATGTCGGGATGGCTGCTGGTGAGCCGCTCCCAAAGCTGTGTTGGCGGCTGATGCGCCATTCCAGCATCAGGTGCATGAGTCTCTGCTGAAACACCCCTACGGAACACAGGTCAAGGAAGGCAGCCTGGTCGTCATGTGGGATCAGCGGCGGCAGGCAGCCGAGGCGGGCATCTGGAAGCGAGGCTCGTGGCGGAAGCGGGTGATGAGAAAGCACTCGTCATCGGGGCAGCGCGCCGAAGCCCTGGCTGTGCTGTGTTTTTGGGAGGATGTGCGCATTGGCGCTGCCGCGCTCGCCCGTGTGCGGCGTGCAGCAGCTGCGTGTCTGAATCTCAGCTCATTAGAGATGGCACGCAGGCATGAGGCAAAGCCATGACGTGCATATGCCGTGGTGGTGGATTGGATGCGGGCACCTTATTGCCTGGCTGTTGTGCTGCCGCTGGAGGTGCAAACGAGGAAGTGGAAGATGAGGTTGCAAATGTAGCGGTGATGCAGTTTTCAGTATCCTGTCCTATGTGAAAGGGAAGGTTTTTTCGTTCGGTTTACGACCTGTATATTGTTGCTGGGTGAAGATCACTCAAAACTCCACACCTGCCTTCAGCCCACCTAGTATGCATGTGCACAACGAATCGATTGAAGAGGCAGTCGATGAAGCAGCGGCGGCGGCGAGCGGAGGTGGCAACGGCGGCGCGGCTGCGTCTGCGGCGCCTTCTGTTGAAACTGTCGTGGCAACACTGTCACTCCTCCGCACGTAGAACAATCAGTTGTCACCAGGGTCGAATGCGAGAGGCTACATCAGACCAAGGAAGCAGCTGCCTCGGATGCAACGAAGACCGTGAGATGCTGCATAGAACACACAGGTGGTAACCCGCAGCCTGTGCGAGGTAGAAGCCAACGAAGTCGGCCTCGGCCTCGCAGCGCCGCCAGTGCAGCATCCGCAGCGCCCGCCGCGCCAGCTGCGCCACGCGGTCGCCCAGCCGGACCGCCGTGCACTCGGCCCAGCTGCGCAGGCCCCACAGCCGGCCGTCGGCGCTGAAGTGGCTGGTGAGGCAGGCCGGCTCCGGCAGGCCGGCTCCGGCAGCCTGGCGCTGCCGGCCAGGCTGTCAGCCGCCGGCGCTATCACCTCCAGCAGCGCATTCTGCTCCTGGGTGATGGTGCCAGCAAGAACGAAGCTGAACCGCGCGCGGTTGATCTTCCCAGAGGAGATCAGCATGTCCGCGGTGTCAGGCATCGTGGCGGCAAAGGCCGCTTCGTCGCGGTACAGGTGCAGGCGCCAGTCGCATTGACAGGTCTGAGGGTCGAGCGCGGTTGCAGCGCGCACAATGTTCTGGTGAATCTCCCTGGACTGCACCGCGCCAGGCTCGTCTTCTGATACCGCCTGGCGTGACACACTGCGGAAGAAAGTGCATGCAACAGTGCAGCTGATGCCGCTGCCGCTCGCATCGTGACAGGAACCTGTTCACGAGGCTCCTTTGAACAACGGTGATGAGGCACGACGCGCCAGCATGGAGCAGCACATCGCCAGAGAAACGACGCGCCAGGGCCTTTCGCGTCTGCCTCGCTGCCTCGGCTGACGGCCCAGCACTGCAGTTCTTTCGCTTCGCAACTCCTACTGCCCTTTGAGAACGGGTCCAAACTCGTAGACACCATCATCGCTTCCCTTGAACGACTTGAAAACTGACAAATGATCGATGCACCTTGCAAAGCGAGCTGGAGACGGACATTTGGTTGCTTTGAAGCCACGAACTCCTTTGTTCGATGCACAAATGAACGATCTTTCGACCTTTCGTTGTGTCCGAGACAGCTGCTCGCTGGAGAATTGTTCCTTCATTCGATGTCGCCGCTCATCATGAAGAATCATGAAGATCATAGTTTGGCACATGGTCAGAGCAATAAAAGTGTTAACACTTCCTGTGGATGTCGCAGCCGCCGCCACAGCCGCCGTCGGCACGGCCACCTCGTCGGTGTACACATGCCGTGTGCGCCGGTAACTGTAAGGCTGCACTGCCTTACCTGTGAGCTCATGCACATGCAGGTGTGAGAGGTCTGAGCTGCGTATCAAGTATCTTACTCTTACCTATTCAAACACGAACGAATGAATGAACTCCCACCAACGCATGCATTCAGTCACCTCATCACCCTGCCTCGCGGCAATACTGCATATACTCGCCTTACCTTACTGGTGGCATCCACAGGCCAATGTTTGAACGCAAAATATTCAACAGCGGTAGCATCGCCTCATGATTCCAGCGCTTTACCAGACCTGCACAAGGTCGGCTGTAGGTTCATACACCAGCTGCCTCCACCTCCACCTCCACGATTCGTCGCCGAGGATCATGAGGGGGTACTGCGCTTCCTCTGATCGCTCTCGCGGCTGCGACCCGCCTGCCGCCAAAGTCAGCACTGCCAACGCCTCGGCGCGCCGCCCCGTGTCAGGATGGCTGCTGGTGAGCCGCTCCCACCAGGAGGCAGGCTCCACCAGTCCGGCCTTCTCCGCGCGCTGCTGCCATATGTCTTCCGCCAGCATGTAGCGTCGGCCACCGTCCGGACCAAACCCGGCAGCCTGTGCCAGGGAGAAGCCCACAAAGTCGGCTTCCGCCTCGCAGCGCCGCCAGTACAGCGCCGAAAGCGCCTGCAGCGCTAGGTCCTCCGCGCGGCCGCTGAGCAGGACCGCCGCGCATTCTCGCCAGCTGCGCAGGCCCCACAGCTGCCGGCCATCGGCGCTCACATGCGCCGTGGAGCAGCTCGGAATGCGGAATGAATCGGGTGCCGCGGCGGCCAGGAGGCTGTCTGCGGCAGCTGCCAGTACGCCCACAGCACGAGATTCTTGACGGTGCTGGCAGATTGCATGGGCTGCCTCGTGCGCCATGGTGCTGGCGAGCACGTCGACATAATTCAGCTGGTTCAGCTCCCCTGTAGAGATCAGCATGTCGCCCGTGTGGCTGAAGATGCAGGCATCTTCAGCTGCGTCGTGATACATGTGCAGGCGCCAGCTGCAGTGGCGGCTCTGTGGGTCCAGCGCAGTTGCTGCAAGCACTACTGCGGCGTGGATGTGCCTGCACTGAATGGCGCCAGGATGACCCTCCGGCACCGCGTGGAAAGACGCTCTGCAGAGGAAGGCCAGAGATTGATTTTAGGTGAGTGTGACACAACCACCGCATGCAATCAGTATGACACTAACTTAGTAATTGAACCAATCAGTATGGCAGAGCTCAGCATACAGGATCATCGTCTCAGACATGCCGAATTCTCACCTCTCCTGCTGGTATGCGAGTCTGGATAGAGTCACTTGAGCAGCCTGCAGGTATGCAGGCAGCCGCAGGTACCGGCGGCCAGTGAGGGGCACCACTGCCGACAGCGGATTCAGCAGCATGAGCCCCAGGTTCGTCCACTGCATAATGCGGCAGCTGATCATGTAGGCCTGGTAGCAGTTCTCAAGGCCCATCTGGATCTTGCACGCCAGCGTCAGCTGCAGCTGTGGCTGGGCTGCAGGCTCATCATCTGCTGCTGTATTTGCTGCTGCGGCATCGCAGCTGCCACTGCCGACAGGAGCGTCGCTGCCGCCGACGGACGCCGCCGCCGCCGGAAGGTGCTGCTGTCGAGCCTGCCAACGAAACAAGGATCAATCAGGCGTATCAGTGTGTGCTTTTTCTGTCTACCGCACGTATCCTCATGCACGAGGTAGTGTCCCAGCTTCTGGCGTGCACGGCCGGCAAGCGCTGCAGCTGTATGAACAGCAATTTCGGCAGCTCGCAAAGCAACGGCGTGTCGAGGCCGCTGCCATGCCCATGAAGCATGGAACAGCTCATGCAGGTGGAGATAGTTCACTCAAGCAGGAAGCGAATCTGGGGCCAACATACAGTACGAGTTCACCTGCTGCAGCTGTTGCCGCTGCTGGCATTGTGACAAAAATATGTTCACGAGGCCTCGTCTGACCGCAGTGATGAGACACGAGGCGCCAGCGAAGAGCAGCGCGTCACCAGCGAACCTGCGCTGCAGAACCTTCCTCGACTGCCTTGATGCCTCGGCTGAGGGTCCAGCGGTGCAGCACACGTCGCTTCCCCTTCCAGCGCTTGTCGATACCATTATCGGCTGCCTTGACGGCTCAAGCGAACAATTCAAGCCTCAAGTGTGAGCATGTGGCAGGATTTGGCCTCGGAGCAACAAGTCCTGGCGCGAGTTTCGGTGTGTTCTATGCAGCATCTCACAATCTTCGTTGCATCCGAGGCAGCTGCTTCCTTGGTCTGATGTAGCCTCTCGCATTCGACCCTGGTGACAACTGATTGTGCTACGTGCGGATGAGTGACAGTGTTGCCACGACAGTTTCAACGGAAGGCGCCACAGGACGAAGCCGCGCCGCCGTTGCCACCTCCGCTCGCCGCCGCCGCTGCTTCATCGACTGCCTCTTCAATCGATTCGTTGTGCACATGCATCTTAGGTGGGCTGAAAACAGGTGTGGCAGAGTTTTGCGTGATCGTGACCCAGCAACAATATACAGGTCGTAAACCGAACGAAAGAATCTTCCCTTTCACACAGGACAAAGTCGTCGCAGGCATCCACAAGCGCAGTTGTGATGGCCACTGCAGTAGGAAAACTCCACTGTCAAGCATGATGGTGACCGATGAGACTGCGCTTGCAGCCTTCCCACTATCAACTTGTTACATTCATTCAATGCGAGCACAGCAGAACGTTGCGCACTGTCTTGCATTCACCAACTGCACCAAAAACATACAGGGATAATATATATTATCCCTGTATGTTTGATATATCTGAGTCGGTGCGAAAAGATGCTCACGTCTCCAGATGGAAGCGCCCATGCTTTCATCACTGTATCGTCCTGCACCGTGTGTATTTCTTTCAGCCGTGGCTGCTGTGATGCTCCCCGTCCAGCAGGGTTGCAGCTGCAGAAACCTTGGCGTGCACGCCAGCACCATGGCAGGCGGAGCACTGCCACCGCGATTTCGCTGTGTCATTCGCCTTCTGCAGTTTTCGAATAGTTCCCTGCCCTGCAAGGCAGCGACATATCTCAGGCTGTTCATGTTAGGATTTCAAACTCAGCCGTCGGTTGGCGAGTTTAATTCCAGCTTACAGCCAAAAACACAATGTGCGCTGTGTCTCTCCCAGCGGCCGCAACAGCAAACTGAAACCGAGACACAAATGCTAGCCTTTCGAGCTCATTCCCACCTTTTCATTCGGAACGTGATGCTTCCCAGGAGACGGTAGACGATGAGGCTTCCGAGCGGCACTGCGATGTGCCGGCGGCCGGAGAAGGGGATGCAAGCGGACAGTGGGCTGGCGAGGAAGCTGGCAAAGGCAGCATCCCGAAAATGTTTCCGAGCGGCCTTCAGTGTCTTCAGCCGCTCTCAGGCTTTTGGCTGCCCCTCCGCTTGGTGCACGGGTGCCACAAGCGGCCCTGGCTGCTGCGGCGGCGGTGACGGCATTGGGGGCGGCAGCGGCAGCGTCGTCACAGCTGCTGAAGGCTGGGCCTCCACTTTTGACTGTGATAACGTTGAGAGCGTGTCAGAAGTAAGCCTACAAGCAATTACAATACATTACGACATTCTCGCAAGCATGCCGCCAATGCATCGTGCCTGTGCATGTCGCCGCCGGTCGCTGCGGGCATGCAGCCGCATCACGACGCTCCTCCGCGCCACGGTGATCAGCAGTGAACATCCCATGTACAGTATCCCATCACTAGTGAAACTCGCTGAGGCAGTATCATTTCCATGGTTACGATGACGTGCAAGAGTGCAGAATACGATGCGAAGTCTGCCCCGCGACTAGGTGATCAAGCCTCTGTGCTCACGAAAAATGTTACGAAATGAAAGCAAGTGGCTATAAGGGCTCCTATGTGACCCCCGTGGCATCCTGTTCTGCCAGCGCTACAGCCGCGCGCAGATGGGATATGACCTCGGTCCCGGCGGACTGCGAGTCCCGAGATCAAGGTGTGCACTTGCGGTCGCAGTCTAACCTCTTTCACAGCAGAATCGCATTGTAAACGGTAGCATCAGACACTTGCCATCTGCTCAGCAACGAGTGCACCGCCAGACGAAAGGTGTCTTGCATCAACTCCGTCCTGGGACGAGCTCGGGCCGCTGAAACTGCTCAGATCGATGTGGCACCTCTAAGCAGTGATACTGCATGATGCAATGCGCCGCATGCATGCGGCGCTCAACATCTGGGTACATCTGACTCAGGACACAGTCTGCGCCCACATCATGCAGCTTCAGCTGCCCGCCGCGGCGGGCTGTGCAGGCTTTGGTTTATGTCAGAGGTCCCTGCTGCACCATGGGTCCCGCTCGCTGCCCCGCGCGGCGCCCATGCCGGCAATCTGCGACGCCCGATGCGTCTCGGCAGCATCGGCGGCGCCGCAGCCGTCGCGCCGACACGAGGGCGCCAGCCGCCGCGCGGAGCATGCCGTGTGTGGAGCGACTCGCCGGAAGAGCAGCAGTGCAGATGCTGCATCGGACGAGGTGCTTCTTCGGTTCCGCAACCTCCGTTGTCTCTCCTGCTGTGACCCGAATGGCGACCCCATCCAAGACGGTCGGCACATGTGTATGTTGATATTCTGTGGGTGTACAGTAGTGCTTGCTGACTAGCCTACCTGTACACGTTGAGCAACACCGGTGGCGCAGCAATGCCGGCAGACACGATACAATGGCAGACAAGCTGCAGTCTGACCCGCCTCATAGAAGCAGACAGGCCGTATTCGCCACGATGTCTTTTCGCAGAACGTCAGCGCGCTGGAGGCGCAGCGCTACTGGGACGGCCTGCTGGAACGCATCGACGACTTCGCAGCAAAGGCGCTTACTTTCAACAGACTTACGCAATGAGGCGTACTCTGATCACCATGCGCAGAACGTCAGCGCGCTGGAGGCGCAGCGCTACTGGGAGGGCGTGCTGGAACGCGTCACCAAGCCCACGGCCAAGGCGCTCATCGGCATGCTGGACCTGACGCAGCCGCTGGGGCTGCCGCGGCCGCCGGCGGACGCGCCGCGGCGAAAGCCGCCGGCGCTGCTCGCCAAGTTCCGTGAGTTCAAGGCGCAGCACCCCACCAAGGCCCTGCTCATCCGGGTGAGGGGGAACAAAATGGGAAGGAAAATATCGCCTGGTGCTGCTGTGGAAAGTGTGCAGATGTGTGTCACGAGGACCACACCAGGCCATTGAAGTCGTCGCCACATCCAGCATGAATTGAGATGCTGGCGAATCGGTGCACGCTGCTGCCCGTGAGACGCTGCGAGGCACTGACGCTGGGTTATATGCCAAACTGGAAGCCAAACGACACAGACCGCTCCGGCATGAAGAAGCGCTGCGGCTCGCGCAACTGCTGCGGGTGGACGCTGTGAGGACTGGCCTCCATGACGGCGGACGCTCAGCTTTGACAAGTTTTCTATGAACGTGCAGTTCACCGATGGACATGCATGTCCACATATGTGGCAACCGCCTGATAGGACCGTTGCAGCACACTCAGCCGGTTTGCATCTTTGACCAAGACAGCACCAGCTGCTCTCTCACCATCTTACTCAGCACTGCAGCACGATGTACACATAACTTTGGCTGGCTTTGAGGGCAGCAGCGTCCTCTGATGGCTGATCGAGGTTGAAAAGTTGCAAACCTTATAAGGCCTAATTTCCAGCGGCATGTCTTCCACGACAATCGTTTCAGCGATTGTTTGGCTCAAATACCCCTAGTGACTACACGCAGCACCCTCTCCTGTGCAGTGTGGTGACTTCTACGAGGCCATCGGCATCGACGCGGTGCTGCTGGTGCAGTTTGCGGGGCTCAATCCGATGGGCAACCGCTCGCCGCCGCGCGCGGGGTGCCCCAAGCAGAACATCCGCCGCGTGCTCGCGGACCTTGTGGAGAACGCCGCGCTGTCTGTGGTGCGCAGTGCAACAACGTATTTTATTGTTATCTTCCAAGGATTATTGCTTTGGGTCTGGGTTGCTTGACATCTGCGGTATGGGACGTCGAAAAGCCCAGGTGATCTGTGTGCAGGCTTAACTGGGTTAGAACTGGTCCACTACGATCCACACAACGAGCACACGCAATCACCACGATCACCACCCGCCAGTTGTGCCAGCAGGCACCTGGACAGCAAGTGTCGACTTGCCGGAGAATGTGCGTGCCAGGTGGTGTGCGAGGAGGTGGAGGAGGGCTACCGCTATGGCACGCCCACCAAGGGCAAGGAGCGCTACATCAGCGGCGTTGTGTCCCCCGCCGCGCCGCACTATGTGTACGGCCTCATCAACGAGACCCAGGTGGGCGTCGCAGTCTGTACCTCTTAGTACCTGATTTCTCGTCAATGAGATGTAGGTGGGCAGCATGCCGGCCGGCTGTGGAATTCGTCTTTCCTGCGCAATTCCCTGGTCCTGCCGCAAAGACACGCCAGTGAGCACAAAAAGCGAGACGAATTTCCGACTGCATCTATTAGATTGGCTAAGAGGAGACCAGCTGCAAGAAATACAACACCTGCAGGACGAGCACCTGGAGGCGGCGGCGCCGGTGCTGGGCATCGCCGCCAGCGTCGGCGGGTACACCATCATGGAGCTCAACCAGGACCTGCTGACGGTCACCGTGACCGAGGGCTTGACTGAGGACGCCATCACCGCGCGCCTGCACGAAGGTAGTTGACAAAACCTATATGTCTACGAATGTGTTTGCTCACCCCTTTGAGGATCGATTCTGCCATCGCCGCGTGCCTGCACGGAGGTGGGGGTGATCAAAGCTGAGAACATCTATGGATTTAGTCATGTCCTACACATACCTGGAGATACATGTACGTCACTGGTGGAGGACGCTATCACCACGCCATCACCGCGCGCCTGCAGGAGGGTGGGCTGGGTCGTTGACAAATTGCCTATTCTGGATCCAGTTGCGACTGCACAATGTCCTGAGGCGCGTGCAGCAGACTGAATGTGCGTCGGAAGTGCCCTGTGCGCATGTGCAGAGGGGACCGGCTCGCTGTATGCACAGCAGCCCTGAAACTGCTGCGCCCGGGCAGAATTGATTTAGTAGTCCTGCGCTGTCATATGACACCCGCAAGGCAGCACCAAGACAGACCCACGACAGATGATGACACAAACCACGCTGCAGGACTGCCACTGCAGACGCAGAAGCAGCTTTCAAGTTTCTCTGTGGCTTGCAGGCGGGGCCTGGAGCCACTGCTGCTACATCGACAACCGCCCAAGCTTTTGCTGGCCTGTCTGCTGGCATTGAATCGAGCTCCCAGCTTCATCTTAATGGTGTTTCTGTAGCACAGGCGGACTAACGACTGTATATGCGTCATCCTGTTTCACCGGTGGTCAACTTGAATCCCATCATCAGTTCATTGTAGTAATCGCTTTCAAATTGTAGGCGGCCTGAGGCGCCGCTGTACATGCACAGACCTCGGATACCACTCTTCCATTCAAGGCTGATCATCTTCAAAGCCTTTCATCAATGCACTGCCATAATTGCTCGACTTTGCAGGCGGACTGGCGCCGCTGTGCATGCACACGAGCCCTGAATCTGCGCTTCCTTTGCGACTTTGCCATCACAGAGCTCACAGTCGCTCAATGACTGCGAAATGGCTTGCGATCGTAGGCGGGCTGGAGCCGCCATTGTACATGCACACGAGCGTGAGCGACGGCGGGTCGGGCGGCGCACTGTCCGCGGTGTCGCCGGAAAAGGAGTGGCAGCGCCGCGTGCAGTCCCTCTTCCGCACCTCGGTGAGAGCCGGGGCGCGTGAACGAGGCTCACATGATGTCAGTAATTACCATTGCTCTCTCGTACGAGCACAGGCTTCGGAGTCGTTCGACGACTTGGGTTCGCCTGCCAGGCGAAGCCGGCAGCATGTGCAGCCCTGGACAGCAGCTTACATCTGAGCACGTCTAGGTACACTCGGCTGGAGGACTGTACTTCTGGTACTTCCCTCTGAGATGATGTTCATGCTGGGATGACTGCAGGTGGGCGCGGTGCAGAAGTACAGCAGCCCGGACGCGGTGACGGGCTTCCTGCAGCGCGCCGGGCTGGACCTGGGCCTGCCCGCCGGCACCCCCTTCACCCAGGTGGGGTGCCTGCTGCTAGGCTGAGCCTAGGCAGGCTGAGGAGGTTTCTTGATCCGTGCATCTCCGAGCCAGCGGTGTGCACCACCGGCCATGTTGGAGCTGACTGCAAACTGCGAAATTTTGATGCCAAATCGGGAGCGCTGGCAGTGATTCTGCATTGCCTGCCGTAAAGCCTGGCAAATACTCAATTCTACGGTTCATCATCGGCACATTTCATAAGGCTTGATACGTGCACGTCAGCATGTGTTCTGCAGGGCTGGGATCAGAGCATCTCAGCAGGGCGCAATCAACTTGCAAATGTGCAAAATGTGAGACGGGCAAATTGACAATCAACGTAATGGGTGTTATGTTGGGTGTACCCACAGGTGCGGGCGGGGGCGGACGGGCGGCCCAAGCCGCTGTACTTCAGCAGCGCCTGCCAGCTGGGCTTCCACCGGACACGCGGCGTGCCGTCGCTGCTGAATGCGCTGCTTCCGCCTTCCGGCGGTCCCGCCGCCTGCCGCCGCTGGCTGCGCCGCCTGCTGCTGCTGCCGCCGCCGCCAGACGTGGGCGCCGCCATCCGCACCGCCTGCCGCTTGCTGGCAGGTGTGAGGGACTTGCAAGCCGGGCAATGCGCTGAAATCGCGGCGCTGTGCTGGTGTCAAGCCTCCACATGCCAGATTCCATCGCGTCTTGGCAAAATGCTGATGCAGGTGCAAAGCAGAGGGGTCCGAAGCGTTGGGAACCTCGTACCAAGTGCAAAAATACGTCGCAGGGCTGCCAGAGGCGGTGCAAAGGCTCTCCGCACATCGGATCAATACCACATATAGAACAAATGTAATGCCTAAATTCAACTGCACAGAGCTGCCGGAGGCGCTGCCGGGGTACCCTAGCCTCCCTGGCGCCAGCATCGCGGTCAAGCTGCGTCAGCGGGAGGCGTCGGCGCCCTTCTTCCGCGACTTGCATGCAGTGCTGGCTGCGACGGCGGCGTCTTTCGAGGAGCCCGGCCTGCGGCCACTGGCGCAGGCGCTGCTGCCACCGACGGCGCTGGAGATGGGGGTCACTTTAATTGCGGACTCCCTCGCGGTAGAGTGCAGGTTGGTACATTGCTTAGTACTCCACAATCTATTGTGCCAACGGCGCTGTAGATGGGATGGAGGTCACGCTGGATGCCGACTCCCTCGCAGCAGAGTGACATCCGTTCTGAAAATTTTGGGGGTTGGGTCAGGCGCTGTCTGTGGCTGTGGCGCTGGAGATGGGGGACACCATAGACGCCGATTCTCTCGCGGCAGAGTGCAAGTGGCATTGTGCATGCGAAAACGAATGGGTTCCTGTCCGTGATGCCCTGTCGAAGTGCCTTCTGAGAATTTATCACACACCCTCGCACACCACAGTCCCACGAGCTGGACTCGCGCATCTATCAGGGAACGGAAACATGTGAGCTTGCTTTGTCGGCCCCGCAGGGAGGCGATGCAGGCGATCGAGGCCGTGGTGTCTGACGCGGCGTCGCCCACGCGGGCGGATGACGCGGCGGAGCGGCCTCTGGCAGATAGCACAGACGACGAGGACGTCCTCGTCGAGGAAGGTGTGTGGTTCTGCACCGCTTTGCCGCCGCCTTAGTTCGGAGTAGCTGTCACGACGAGCGCCGCAGGGTGTCATGATGAAAGTTGCAATGTATTTAAGTCCGCCTTTCCATGACTCGCTGCCTGCTTCGCGGGGAAGGGCAGAAACGGTCTCTCTGCTGGCAAACATCCGGTGGCGGTGAGTGGCAGGAATGGGCAGTGCCCAGGCGAGCTCTGTTGCTGCACATAGATGGCAGTGCTGCATCTGACCGCTTCCGGACTATGCACATTCCTGTCGATTTGCCACAAGTCCGTGCCTGTCTGGTAGCTCGTCATGAATCATCACGTTCCGAAAGGTTGTTTTCAATTCATCCAGTCGGGAGCATGGCAAGCTGCGGGCGCCCGGCACAAGATCAAGAGACCTGTGACACGCAGCAGCCAAAGCTATTCATGAAATCGTTGCTCAAGCCGAGCGAGCTGTGGAGCAGTGAGCTACCCACATGGCGCAACATCAGCTACCTTCGATGTATAGTTTATGTTTCGCAGGTGAAGTAGGGGCGCCTGGCAAGGAAAGCGAGACGGCGGATGGTATCCAATAGCTAAGCCATCATGACATGCGACTTTGTCCTGACTGCTTGAGATGAAGAGCTGCCTGATGGCTTCAGAGGAGTGTAGTTCTTTCGCAACAAAGTGCTGTGATACCCCGTTGCTTCTCATCTCAGGTGAACTGGCGGCGCCCGGCAGAGCGAGGGACACACGAGCAACATCGACCGGCTGGGCTACCTTGTTGGCGATCAAGGCGTTTCATCTTTCGATAATGGGTTTGCCCTTCTTAGGCAAGCTGGGTGCGGCCGGGCAAGGAGAAGGAGACAGCCGGCAGCACAGAGCAAGTGGGCTACGTCATGGCTTCAGACATGCTCAAACAATTTCATTCTTTCTACGAACGGACTTGGGGCGCCCGGCAGGCGGAAGGAGACGACAGGTGGCACGGGGCAGCTGGGCTGCCTTTGAGGTTTGTGTTTGAACTGTTTGCTGACAGCCTCTGCCTTTCCAGGCGAGCTGGGGGCGGCCGGCAAGGCGAATGAGACGACAGGCGGCATGGAGCAGCTGGGCTTTCGATAGCGTTTGGCGTGCTCTGTTTTTCATTGAACAATTCTTTCTTGCGCTTCGGATGAGCTAGCGGCGCCGGGCAAGAGAACACGTATCACAGGCGGCATGGAGCAGCTGGACTACCCAATAGAGCAATGGCAACCTGATTCTGTTGCTTCTCTTTTTTAGGCGAGCTGAGCCCCGCACGGCAAGGAGAAGGAGACAGTCGGCGGCGTGGAACTGGACCACCTGATAGCGCGCGACATGCATAAAAGCATCTATTGTATTGCATCTTCTTGCGTGCTTCTCAGGTGAGCTGACAGCGCCCGGCAAGGAGAAGGAGACAGTTGGCGGCATGGAGCAGCTGGGCTATCTTATAGCGCGCAATGTGGCGCCCTTCCGTGACCGCGTGCACCCGTCGCTCATCGCGGCCGAGCTCAAAGCGGTGCGCGTGCCTGAGAGAAGCTTGGCGTCGATCCATTTGTCACCAAGCCAGAGTCTTCGATGCAGAGGTTCGTGAGGGACAGTGATGCATCCTGAAGTGGCATGTGCCCTGGACACTGCAGACGTTTGGCACCACGGACGCTGTGGCTTTCACAGCGAATGCTGTGTCTGAGGCGGATTGGCCTGCGTGGCCTACCACTCAGCTGGGTTGACTTCACTCACGACTGGGACTCATCGCAGGTGGAGGAGGCAGGGGACAGGGTCGAAAAGGAGCTGGAGAAGGCATTTGCTGGGGTGCAGCTGCCGGCGGCGCTGGGCAAGATGCCGGTCAAGTACAGGCCCACCATCACGCATGACCGAAACAACAACGCCTGCTGGATCAAGGTCCCCAAGGGCAGCCCGGTGCGCTCTTTATCTTTGTGGCAGGCAGCGAACAGCAGGAGTGTGTGCCGCGCCTTGGTGCATCTTGGGACAGTAGCTGTGCGCACTTTGCCGAGCAGCCTTGCGCAAGTGCACCCATTGTGCATGCGACAGAATGTCTCAGTGCGACGGGGTGTAGTCAGAAGACGCCCTTAGCCCATCGTGCACATGCTGCTGCAGGTGCGCAATGTGCTCAGACGATCTGACTACTTACAGCTCTGTATCACTTGCCCACATGTGCATACCTGAGGCTTTGATGCTGCCTTGGTCCAACACTTGTTGCAGCCGTGCGTAGAGCGCGAAGGAGGTGCCGAGGCGGAGTTGCTGCCCAACATCAGACGATAAATTCCTATTGCGCAACTACAGGTGTATGGAGACTGCCTTCTGTGCGAAGGAGGTGGACATGCGGGCCTGGTGCACCCGCGACACTGCAACACAAACAGACGATAGATGCCATAATGAAATAGAATGCAAAGTTGAATGTGAACAAACAACTCCTAATGTGGGCGCAGAGCGCGAAGGACGTGCCGAAAGCGGGGCTGCTGCACCCGCGCGACTGCAAACATGTTGATGAAATACAAGATTACATGCAACATCTCTTTCACGCGCAGAGCGCGAAAGAGGTGGCTAAGGCGGGTCTGGTGCACCCGCGCGACCGCAACGGCCGGCTGCTGAGCGATCGTTACGCGACCCCGGGGCTGGAGGATGCCCTTGAAGATTTTCGGGCTGCCTGCGCCGCCGCGGCCGCCGAGACGCGCTCTCAGCTGCGCGAGCTGGCCTCCCGCCTGCGGGTGAGCCTCTATGGCATTGTCTCCGAAACCTGTAACGGCACAAGACGCACTGGAGGACTTGCAGGCGGCCGCCGCCACGGCGACGCGTTCTCAGCTGTGCGAACTCGCCTCCCGCCTGCGGGTGAGGCCCCTACAAGATTGACTTTAAACCTGTGAAGGAAGACATACTGGACATTTGTAGCTTCTCGCCTCGGCCTCTGCCATAATCAAGGTGCTTGCAGTGAGTATCATTACTTTCGCGGCTGGTAGGGGCGGCCGCGTCGTGCACCATTGCGGCGGCACAGCTGCGCCTTGACGGCTGATGAATCCAATATGGCCAACGCCTCAACAGCTGCGCTTCTGGTGTGCAGAACAACCTGACGCCGCTGGTGGGGGCGGCCACGTTCTGCACCATCGCGGCGGCGCTAGACGCACACGTGAATGAGGCGCGCCGCAAGGGCTGGTGCCTGCCGTCTCAGGTCGTCGCAGGTGCTTATGGCGCCCAACTGCTTTTCGTCTTGCAAGTGCCTGCCTCTAGCTTGGCTTTTGCGGAGAATCGCAGTGCGGGTGTGCAGGATGGTGAAACAGTGTTGACAATCGTGACCCACCAGCTGCAGCGGCCACTGTGCTGCGTCAATCCTCCCAATCTGTGACGGTCCTACCAAAAGGCTCTGCCTGTCGGACAGGCCGCCTGATGCTGAGACCATGCACAGCTTGGGAGAGCTGCCGCAGTACGGGGGCCGCAGTCGCTCTGCTGCACGTGTGATGCCTACTTATTCGAGCCACCAGCACCTCCGCTGGTTTGGACCATCTGCTCCACACTGGCTGATGGTTCTGCAGCGTTCAAAGAGGAGTGGGCATGGATTCCGAGCCATCTACAAGTTGTTCTAACTTGTTGTAACACAAGCGAGGCGCCGTGCCGCTGGATGTGGAGGGCATCTGTCCAGCACTGTTCAAACATCTTCGGAGTGAGCTCTCAAAGTGACAAATAATATTAGAACAACTTACCAGCGTACAGGCCCGGGGGAGGCGCCGATTCCACTGGAGGTGGAGTGCATGTGGCCCTACTGGCTGGAGGAGAGCGGGCGGGCGCCCAACACCGTGCACAACAGCCTCGTCGCCATGGACTCCATGTTCCTGCTCACGGGTGCGTGCCGTTGCAGCTGGTGTCGATTCTCAAGGTTCCTGGCTGGTCTTGAGATTGTCTCGAGATCGTCATCGTCATCATTGAATGGCGTGCGCTGCCAAAGGTACAGACTGGTAGATGTCTTGTCCCCGTCCCCCCTGTTCCTGTGCAGTGCGCCGGGGTGCATGCAGCGACTCACTGCGCTTGGAGCCGATGTTTCACTCAACCTCAAACCGTGCAGGTCCACACATGGCGGGCAAGAGCACGCTGCTGCGATCGACGGCGGCGGTGGCGCTGCTGGGTGCGGCGGGGCGCTCCTGGCGCTCACAAACAGCTATATCTTCTAGGCACAGATGGAAGCTTCGAGGACTCGCGTCGGAAACCTACACGAAATTTGACATGAAGACCCTCTGTGCGTCTCGCAAGCCCCAGCATGGCGAAGAAGAGCACGCTGCTGCGGTCGACGACGGCGGTGGCGCTGCTGGGCTGCTGACGCCAAAACCCCGCGGCGCTCTTGATCTTGATAGGCCTAGTCTAGACCATTATGCTTCGTGTGTGCAGGCCCCAACATGGCGGGCAAGAGCACGCTGCTGCGCTCGACAGCGGCGGTGGCGCTGCTGGGCGCGGCGGGGCTGCACGCCCCCGCGCGGGCGGTCACTATGCCCTACGTGGACGCCTTCATGCTGCGCAACTTCAGCGCCGACAGCCCGCTGGAGGGCAAGTCCAGCTTTGCGGTGGAGATGACGGAGATGCGGTGCGGCTACTCTTCATGCCCGTTGTTGCAATCATAAGTCTGCTGCAGAAGCAATGTCGGTGTCTATCTATCAAACTGCGTGGGCAGTTTGATTGGATGATGGCACAACGACACACACGCGGTGTGTAGTTGGTTGATTGCTGCAGCGGGTCCATGCCTTTGACTCCAGCGTCCGTTCCTGGTGCTCAACCTTGACCCGATGCATTTGCTGCTGGGCACAGAAAATTGCTGTCAGACACTCATCACTGGCGAGGCGCAACTGGCAGTCGACTCCTGCGACACTGCCGGTTGGACATCTGCCTCATGTGACTGATACTAGTTGTCGGTTCTTGTTTGTATTATTTCTCGGATTGTGTTGCTATTGCTTGACTTCTGCACATATCCAAGGTGTCAGTCGGGAAACAAACGAAATGCAATTCATCTGGTGCCTCCTTTCTCTGATGCTGTATCGTTCTCCTGTGACAGGGTCGAAGGACGTGAAAACGCTTCGATGCAGGCATGGGTGCCTTCGCCTCCCCCAGTCAGTTGCTCCTGGTTGTGTTCTTCTAAACCCTGTTGCAGGTACGAGCTGAAGAACATGCCGCAGGACAGCCTGAAGTTGGCGTTTGAAATCTGCCAAATTGACACCTATCAATTTACATCAATCAAGCTCCGATTTGACGTCTCCTATGTGTGCCTCGAAACCGCAGGTACGTGCTGGAGGATGTGACGCGGGACAGCCTGGTGCTGGTGGACGAGCTGGGCAAAGGCTCTGAGACGCATCAAGTCAGGAGCAGTTCCCGACAATGTGTGTTTCTTACTTGTTGCACCTTCTGTACCAGGTATGTGCTGGAGGATGTCACTCGGGACAGCCTGGTGCTGGTGGACGAGCTGGGCAAGGGCACGGAGGTGCGCGCGGGCGCCGCCATTGCCGCCGCCGTGCTGGAGCAGCTCGACGCCGTCGGCTGCAAGGTTTGTGGCTCTCAGGCTATCAGTGAATCAAAATTTGATGTGTTTGCAAAGCGGTGCAGTGTAACTTCGTTAGCACCGCCATCGCCGTTGCCGTGCTGGAGCAGCTCGATGCCACTGGCTGCCAGGTGTGCCGCAGCAGTTTTCTCCAGGCTAGTAGGGCGATCTACATGGCTGCAACGATCACAATGCCGCCATCGCCGCCGCCGTGCTGCAGCAGCTGAACGCCGTCGGCTGCAGGGCGTGGGGCACTCGGGCAAGCAGTGCCTCGAAAATATTCAATTTGACAAGCGGCAGGGCAACTTCCGCGGGCGCTGCCATTGCCGCCGCCGTGCTGGAGCAGCTCGACGCCGTCGGCTGTAAGGCACGGTTGCCACCCGCGCTTCCACCTTGTAGGTCGTGACCATGTGTGTAGCTGGTTTCGATATTCATGGCAGCTGCGGAAGCCTATTCATCGAGGGCACATGAGCTGTGCGCTGCCACTGGTGCTGCCACTGCCCAGATGCCGTCTTGAAGTCAATTTTCAAAGACATGCGACTAATCAGCGCTGCCATCTCTGAGTAGTTCATGCATCTGGCACCTGACCCCATGATCGAACACGCGACGACTTTAACCGCTGGGCTATTCTCATATGCACCTGTACTAGCGGCTGGACCATGCGCCGCCTGCGCCGCCCTCGCCACTCCGACATCAGCAGGTGATGAGTAAAACACATTTTCTCTGAGGCGCGTTTCTCTACTTGCTGCAGGGCATCTTTGCAACGCACCTGCACTCGCTGCTGGACATGGACCTGGCCCTCCGGTGGCTGCGCCATTTTTGGCAGGCTAAAAACAGGAATGCGTCACTGAAAGGTCTCCTCTTGCTACCGCAGGGCATCTTCGCGACGCACCTGCACTCGCTGCTGGACATGGACTTGGCCGTCCGGCGGCTGCGCCGCATGCGCATGGAGACGGAAAACGACGGGCGCTTCATCCGCGCCACCATGCGCATGCTGCCGGGCGCCTGCACCGAGAGCCTGGCGCTCGCCGTCGCCGCCGCCTGTCGCGTTCCCGACGAGGTCGTCAGCCGCGCGGAGTCACACTACGCGGTGCGTATTTCACGATATGACACACAACTCATGGACATGTCGCCGCCGCCTGCCGCGAGCCCGACGAGGTCGTCAGCCGTGCGGAGTCGCACTACGCGGTGCGTAATTCTCAACCTGAATAGACATACAGGAGAAGTGTCGCCGCTGCCTGCCGCGTGCCCGACGAGGTCGTCAGCCACGCGGAGTCGCACTACGCGGTGTGCACCTCTCACTCTAGATAGGTGACAGATACACAGAAGAGTTGTCGCCGCCTGCCGCGTGCCGGACGAGGTCGTCAGCCGCGCGGAGTTGCACTACGCGGTGAGGGGCAGCGCTCCCTGTTTAATGTGTTCAACGGTGAGGCTGTATTGCAAATTGGTCATCAAAGCATTTCTTCATCCAATGCCGGACGTGGTCGACAGCCGTGCGGAGTCGCACTACGCGGTGAGCTGCTTCACTCTTGAAAACCTGCTTCACTGGAGGATGTGTTTCTGCTCCGATCATCATCAAACGCTGGACGAAGTCTTCAGCCGCGCACAGTCGCGCTGCGTGGTGAGCAGCCGAACTCAGTGTGTGCTGCAAGGGGTCGCGGAGTTGCCGTCAGGTCGCTGCCTGCTGGCAGCCGCTGGCACCCCCCCAGAGCTGGGTGGCGTGGCAGGGCACCCCTGCCTGCTCGATGCAGCTTCAGCCATTGCCAAGTTGGGATGTCATGTCAAGATGGTAGCCTCCCGGCATCCAGAAGTTTGCAACCCAAAAGCAAAAGCCGCAGCTGCCAGGGCACAGTGCAAATGCTGCATGCTGTGATGTGGCTATGACGAATGTGATGCGCACAGCTCAGAAGCCAGAGACACAGAATCATGTGTCGTGACGGCATATCGCGTGGACCCAGAGTGCACCTTTGCGTGATTTGCACTCTCAGCCTGCAGCTGCTGTAGTCATGCGGCTCTGTCACGCGCTGGATTCATGATGTTGCAACGGTGCAATGACATCTGCCGGCCTACTTGATACGATTTTTGACGTGGACGAACATGATGTGCGCGGCCCTAGCCGTCACCCCTCAAACCCTGCAGGCGCTGGATGTCATGGCTCAGCGGCTGCGCGGCGACCCTGGCGGCGGCCAGGCAGCGGCGCAGCGCGACGGCATATCAACGTCAGCAGCCTCCGGCTTCCATGGCCGCGCTGGCGGTGGCGCAGCGGCTGCCAACGGCGCAGCGGCGCCGCCCGCAGCAGCGGACGCATCACAGCACGGCAGCAGTGGCATCGGCGACCGGTGCCCCTGGGATGACGACCTGCTTGAAGACGGCGGGCTGGGCAGCGCCGGGGAAACGGCGGCGGCGGCAGAAGGAGACTTCAGCCTTAACGGCAGCCACGTGGAGGCAGATGGCGTGCCGAACGACAGCGCTGACAGCACCGGCGGCCCTAGCAGGACGCGCATGATCTTCAGCGACATGGTGCTCTCCAGCGGCAGGTGTGGGCCATCTCGATTCGAAACACTACCTGTACATGCCTTTGGCGTTCAGTTCGTATCTGCGCCTCAGCCTGTTAGGCAGGCGCATCTGTGCGTCTGGCGCGATTGATAATGTTTTGGAAAACGTGCATCCCTGAAGCTTTGTGTAGGGCAGTGACACAAGACGCGCCCTTGGGAGACCCTGCCCCTTTTGACGGCCACTACACATTCGGATCGAGGTTTCGGTTGCCACAACAAGCGCCACAACAATCTCGAATTTCCGCACAGGGGTGACGAAGCCAATGGGCAGCTGCCCAAGGAGGTGCTGCAGTCGGCCGTCAAGGTCGTGGAGCGCGCAGCAGCCGCTGTGCTTTTAGGCAGCGCAGACGGCACTGGCAGCACAGACACCACCTGCGGCGCGGACATCATCAGCAGCAAGGACCTGAGGATGAAGGTGGGTGACGTGACTTTCTGAGAGCTTGCAGCAATGGCAATACGTGTGAACCAGTGGAAGTCAGTACTGCAGATGGGATGTTCATGAAGCTCGGACGGCTCAGAAAGCATCAAGCATCAAGCCATCAAAAAGCCCTGCCGGGCCACACTCCTGCCTACTGATGCTGACCTCCATTGCACGTATACAATCACGAGAGCTCCTGCCCCTCTTGCAAGCTGAAAGCTAGACCTTTCCGCACGAGTACAGGATATTTCTTGTATTGCATCGCAGATGGTGGCGGGCAGTCGCGTGCCGCCGGCGTCGACGGTGGGCCGCTCCTGCGTGTACGTGTGCGTGCGGTCCGACGGCTTCGTGTACTGCGGCCAGACCGACGACATGCGCAGTGCGCCCGCTCTTCCGTTGGATCATGAACTTTGGTGTGATCATCTTTTGGGCCATCTTGGTTCTCCTTCGCGCAGCACCACCTGTCGACCCTGCCTTTCTGATGTGTTCGGAGCAGAGCTGATGCCTCCGCCACTGTGTTGTCAGTCCCGCTGGTGTGCGCCCACAGCTCGACTGTGGAGCAGCAGGATGCCACAGCCAGTATGTTTACACTTTATTCTCAGCAAGACTTATTTATTTGAGGACCTTGTGGTGCGCAGCCCGGCTCAGGACCCACAGGGCGGCCTCAGGCCGCGTCGGCGGCGGCCGCAACATGCCGGCGGCGTTCCTGGTGCTGCCCGAAGTGGCGCCCGGGCAGTCGGCAGCCAAGGCGGTGGAGACCGCGGCCATCAAGCTGCTGGCGGCCGAAGGCTTCGGCATGCTGTCGACAGCGGACGCGCGCGGGCGGCAGCTGCCCAGCGCCCTCGCCCGATAGGGTTTAGCAGCGGTGTAGACGTGACCATCAAGCTGCTGGCAGCAGAGGAATTGACATGCTGTCGACGGCAGACGCGCACGGGCGGCAGCTGCCCAGCGCCCTCGGCCGGCAGTTTTGTTGGCAGGCGGTGACGGCGATGGCGGCGGCATTTGATGGCGGAAGCCTACGGCCGGCAGCAGCCCGATGATGCGACTGTGCCCTGTGCCCGATGATGCGACAGCAATAAGTGAAGACGGCCAGAATGTACGGCAGCTTGGGTGACTGGCATATATACGGCAGGCTGGGTGACGGGCATATGACTAAAGATGCTAGTCTGGCAGCAGAGGACGTTGGTTGAAAACAGGCAGGATGTGTAGCCTCAATGTGGACAATACTCCAGCACAGGCACCGGAAACTCATTCAGGACCCTTCGTTGAGGAGGTACAATTTCGGATGCAGATGAAGCTGCGGTGAGAACTGTGGAAACTCTGGCAATATTATAGATGATGATCGCATGCAACTGGAATCACTGCAGCGTGCTCAAAGGAGCTGAGGGTGCAACTATTACTGGCAATTCCTACACACTGGAACCACTGCTTTCGGTTCACATTCTGGGCTTCAAGCAGAAGCACAACACATCTTCGCCGCCGTAGGAGATGTCACGCAGATCTCTGCTGCTGATACGAACCAAGCACAGCTGCACTGAACTGCCTGAAACTGAGCTGACAGCTCGCTCGTACGAAAGCATCAGCACAATGTTCGCGTGTTCATCACATGCACACTCTGAAGTCTGATCCGAACTGCCGGCACAGCGCCAAAACAACCACTCCCTCGCCGCAGTGCAGCGGTGCGCAAAGCATCCCTCAGCGGTGCAGCGTGTTCCCACACCGAGATCCGGCCTCACCAATGCACCGACTGCTTTGTGTTGTCCTCTGATGATGCCTACCAAATTTCGCCAGAAGCACTCCAGATAGCCGTGTGGCAGCATTGTCAAATGCTTCCTCCAGCCTGGTATGCATCTGAGTTATCCCTCTCGCTATCCCGCCGCCTTTTGGTGCCCAGCTTGGGACTCCTCCATCGCCACATCATGCCTAAATTCTAAACCATGACCTTCTCTCCCATCACTCGAATCCGTCACAGCTTCAGGTCCGACGTCTTCTGCGCCGCCAGCTGTACCTCGCTGATGTGCAGCGCGTGGAAGCCGGCGGGCACTCGGTGCGGTATGGCAACGGTTGCGACGGGCGCTAGCGCCATGGTGGCCGCATCGTACACCGCCAGCAGCGACTCGCCGCTGGTCGCGTGCGTCAGGAAGGTCACCAGGTGGCCGGCGTCCTCGGCTGTGTGGAAAACAGATTAGTGTCAAACAGGGTTCCGGACGAGACTTTGAAGATAAGTTTTGTACTTTGTGCCGTACCGCCAGCAGCGACTCGCCGCTCGACGCGTGCGTCAGGAAGGTCACCAGGTGACTGGCGTCCTCGGCTGCACAAGATTCACATAGCTGTTGTTGTTTAAAGAAATCAAAACGTGCAATTGTGAATGCATCATACACCGCCAGGAGCGACTCGCCGCTGGACGCGCGCATCGGGAAGGTCACCAGGTGGCCGGCGTTCTCGGCTGCAAGAGATCACAACAGTGATTGGAGGAAGGGTATTAAGCTTGTGTCCGGGTGTTGTAAGCTTGTAGATGCGTCGTACACCACCAGCAGCGACTCGCCGCTGGACGCGTGCGTCAGGAAGGTCACCAGGTGGCCAGTGTCCTCAGCTACGGCAAAGCAACAGACAGGTGGAAGGGGAGATTGAATGAAAGGCCAACACAAAGGCATGTTGGGACATTGCATGGGATCAAGTCTGGACAGATGTCATGGAGGCAGATTGGATGCACATGTCGCGGTCCAGAACCTCATGATTATGCTGGTGCTTATAATCTATCTGGTGCTTATAAGCACCAGATCAAGCATCATCTCGTCCTTCCATCCTCCTGAAAAGTCAATTCTTCTCGGATCTTGGCATTTCTCAAGATGATTTAACTCAAAGCCCTAATTTCCACCTTGCGGCGTGCCGTCAGCCGCCTCCGCCACCACAAAGATGGGGTCGCCGCCCACGAAGCCGGGCGGGAAGGACAGGGCGCCCGCCAGCGCATCCTTCTCGCCGCCCGCGTCGTTCCCCTTGGCCGCCGCCGCATTCAGGTCCATCTTGGCGATGCCGGTGACGTCGCAGGTTGTAGCGTCCTCTGGGATGGTGGCCAGGTACACGTAGCGCGCCTTGCGGCCTGCAGCTCACAAGACAGCCTTGGGTTGTTACAATTCGGATCATCGATGGCGCTGTTGGTTGATCAGATCAACACTGCCGCGCACTGCCACAGGGAGTCCTCCGGGATGGCGGCCAGGCATCCGTAGCGTCGCGGCTGCGGCAGGCAAATAACAGTTCTGATTCAGGGGCGTTATTTGTCAGGTTCTATGCTCTGGAGTTCGTGGTCAGGACATTGATGGTGCTGCTGCAGCATAGAGAATCGCACATGAGGATGATGTTAAAGGATAAGTATCCTGTCTGCTTGCTTCATGATGGAGACCTGATTGTATTTACCTCTGCCAATGGGTCAGCAGGTGTTCAGCGAGCAGGAAAATCTCACGAAACAGGCGTGAGCAAAGAATAAGAAAGGGCGTGGCCAGACAGCGATGCCTTTTGTTGGCCTGACACACAAGAAGCCAGCAGGCACTTTCCCTTTGAATTTGCACTGATGGGGGAACTAAGAAGAAGAGAAACGGGCGGGAAGGACTCAATGCACGCACCGGCAAGGTGGGGAGGGATCTGGGGGCGGAAGGACTCGAGGCACGCACCGACAAGGTGGGCAGGGATCTGGGGGAAGTCGCCAACGACGGGGGACATGCGGCGGCGGGAGGCGGCGCCGCTCGCCAGGTCGAAGGTCATGAGCTCCACGTGCGGCATGTGGGCGGGCGTCTTGAAGTGCGCCAGAGGGTCAAGATCCAGCTGCCGGCACAGAATGCCAGACCCGTTTTCGTTCCTTGAGATAGGCAGAAATTTTGTATGGTTTGGAGACTTTACAGTTCTCATCCAAAATGTGAAGTTTGGAACACTGAACGATCGTCATGATTTGAAGTCCACAGCTCCACGCGCAGTGGGTGTGCAGGCGTCCCTGAGTATGCAGGCGGGTCCAGGTCCTGCTGCAGAAGCAGATAAACACATCAATGATATTTTTTGAAACAGCAATCATCTGTTGCATCCTGGCGGATTGCATCCCCCCTCTCGTGCTGTAGGTTCAAAATGGACAGCAGTCTCTCTTATCTTGAGCTGCTGCATGGCTGGCTGTGCTTGCTGGCCATATCAAGCCAGGCTGAAGAAATTGGGTCACTCCCACAGCAGGCTGTGATGTGGCAAGGAAGCACCTCGTCGAAGCAACAGGCCGCCAGCTTGATGTTTTTGGGCCCCTCCTGCCACGCTGCGGCGGTGTGCAGCACCACCATCGGCGGCAGCTCGAACCAGGCGGCGTTGGAATCATCTGTTGCGTACCTGGCAACACAAGGCAGGCGTAAAGGTTGATTACGAGTGAACCTTGAGAACCAGAGCACCATCGCTGGGCGCTTGGACGTTGGATATCCCTGCCACATTCTGCATGGGCGTCACATCGACCACAGAAGGAGAAGGGGCCTTGGAGAGAAAGCTTGACGCACAGTGACACGAGAGATGATTTCGCGCACCGGGGCATGATGCCGAAGCGCGAGGGCGTGGACTTGTCCAGGTAGAACGGCGACGCCGCGTTGTGGATGACCAGCCGCTGCAAAACAGCGAAGGCTGACGTTTGCAGCAACTGCCTAACAACGTGAGAAACTGCAGAGTCCCAAGTAACTCAGGCCATAACTCATGAATGGTGGCTGAATGCAACTCAGACTTCCAGCGCTACAGACGTGTGAAGCGGTGGGTGCCCCCACCAGTGGAGGACTCTGCGCACCATCCGTTGCTGCACCCAGTGCCGGCATACACAGGTGTGAAGAAGACACTCTGGCATTTGTGTGCCTGCTTTCTCTGTGGGTTTACAGAGGCAACTGGCTTTGCCAAGGCCGTGATGCATGCAATTGTGGATACACCGCAGGTCCACAGCGCGATGGACTGCACCAAGGACGACGAATTTGAACCGATGGATTCCAATGAAGCCGTGCGCCCATCACAGCATCCTTGATGTATCCACCTTGACTGCCATGCCACTGCAGCATGTGTTGGCTGCTGTATGTCAGATCTTATGCCAAACCCTGATCAGCCCACTCGGATGGGCATGGGGCCCGATGCCGCAAGAGTTTCCGAATCTATTCCACAGCGAGCGGTCACATCGGGCGCGAAGACGAGCGGCAGTCCCACAACACAAAGGAAACGTTCCAAAAGCCCTTTATGTGCGCACCTCGGGCACGAAGACGAGCGATGTGTCCACGAAGATGACAAAGTCCTGGGTGATGGCGCAGTCGTGCATGAGCGTCGGGCGCGGCGTGCGCACGGGAAAGTCGCGCGTCACGTTTCCAGCGGCATCGACGACGGTGTACTTGACGAAGGGCGCCTTGTCGACATTATAGCCGAAGCCGAACAGCTCACCTGCGAGGAGGGAAGCTCTTGGAGTTTTGTAGTTACAACCGGCAAGAACTGTGTTACCAAGGGTAGTGCTGTGAAAGCCAAGTGGTTACTGTAGCATGTGTGGGCACTGCCGTAAAGTCATAATGACATGGTGAAGTGATCATATTCTGGACGCAGGGGGTGCGCCTGTGACCGGGTCCTTCTTGGGGTGCGCCGTGAAGCTGTGCTTCAGCTTGCCTACAATCATGTCGTCAAGAATCTTGACCCCTCTGCAGATTCGGGGCTGGATACATGGGCTCTTGATGTACATTGAGCGGTGGATGCGGTGCTTTGATGCTTGCAGTAGAGACGCTTGCCAGCAGCTGCTGATGTGCTCCGAGCACACAGATAGAGTGCACATAGCGCACAGAGCGGGGCGTGCCTTCGAAGGTCTTGCGGCCCAGCGTTTCCACGACACCAGAGTCCAACAGCCGCAGCGCGTACCTGCAGGAGCAGATCGTACCAGCGCTCAACAGAACTCTGAAGCAGAAGTACTTTGTGGTGTGTTGATCCTGCAGTCATGCCTATTGCTGTAGATGTGCTGCTGCCGCTTTCCAGATTTCCTGCTGCCGCTTGCAGCTGTTGTACGGAATAGCTCAGTTGCACGACAGGCATGTGTGTGAAAGCGAAAATGCAGCGACAAGTTCATCAAGATATAGGCTTGAAGAATTATTTTGTCCAAGGTTCAGAAAAGCCGCTCACGGGGTGTCGCCCTCCTGCAGGCACAGCAGCTGCTGCGCCTGGTATACCAGCGATGTGTTGGCCGTGCTGTCGCCGTCCTGCAATGCGCAGCATCAGAATGGTGGGGATGGTTGCGAAAACCAAAATGTTTTTCGTCTGCTGGCGCTGTCCCGTGACCGCTTGGATCACAAGGGTGTTGCGGCATCAGGTATGTGAGACCAGCCTCAGACGACCGCTGATGTGCTGCTTTCCCATCACAGGTCGGATCTGGTAACAATATCAAAAACTTGATACTGGCACATGTGCAACGCTCACCGCGGCATTGAGGATGCCGCTCCAGTGCCGAACTGATTGCACCAGGCTGTGCAGCAGAAAGTGGGGGCCCGTGACGTCACCCAGCTGCACATATCGCAGGCTAAAGTCAGCACATGCGGGCTAACGTCAGCACACAATGCTTTCTTTCTTCCTTTCTTCCTTCCTTATCCTGCCCAAGCACCTCAGAAGTGCAGCACCTGGCACAGCAAATGCATCTCGCAGAGATGCGAGCAAAGTTGGAGAGAACGGCCCCAGCAATCGTAGCATGCACAGCGGAATGCAACGTCGCTGGCATGCACATTTGCACCCGGCTGTGGAGTCGGCCACGAGAAACTAAAGGGCATGTGCAAACCGGCTAGATTTGTGCAGCAGAAAATATTTGCCAATCCCTCCAAACGCTTTTGCGTGGAGACAGATGCATGTCAGCGTCCACATGCTTTGAACCTTAGTCAGCCTAGGTGAGGCTGGAAGGTATGAGGCTTCTTCTCCTCCTAGGACCCATTCTACGTCTCTGAAGCACCGCACCTTACAGAAGGTGCCGGCAGTGCGCTTATACCACTGCAGCTGTCTGGATTCCATATGAAATCGAATCGGGTCAAGTCTCAGATCTTGATGGGTCAATATATGTCTTGCATCTGTTGGAAGAGAGGGCAGCACCTTCTGGAAATAGGGGAAGCCGGCAGCGCGCTCCCGCTGCAGCCGGTACGTCTGAATGTAGCGGTTGGCGTACGAGGCCTTGTTGCCGCCCCTGATGCGCACAGCATGCGCCATGCCGTCCCCGTCAAACCTGCGGGTGTGGCACCACAGCAGCAAGCAGATTCTATACTCGCCTTCTTCTGGTCACTTCCTGCACACGCCTGTGCGTGTCCTCCGAGGACACGCACCGAGTCGGTGCATCCTCATCCCAGCTCCACAGGGCTCAGAGAACATGTGTCAGGTAGTGGATCAATATGCTATTGGTGGATGCTGTCTTGCCGTCCTGCAAGACATCTATCTTTCCTGCAGATAGATAAGGACAGGAGCCTGGTGCATCAAACGAGACTGCGTGAAGAGGCCGCAAAAGCGAGCCTGCGTGGTGCATGCAGGTAGGCTGCAAAGGCGAGAGAAGGCGCACCAGTGGTAGCCGCCCACGGGCTCGAGGTAGGGGTTGGGCCCCACCCGCAGGTAGGCGCCCTGCAGGTGCTGCGGCATGGAGCCCACCACGTCCAGCTGCTGCTCGCACACCTCCGCCTCCGTCGGCGCAAAGGGCCCTGCGCAATTGGACGGAGCGCTGCTATCCACATGCGAATTTTGATGAGGCGCGGACTTGTGCCTGTTCAGGGGAAATTGCAAATGAACACGCTAGCGGTGTTTTGCGATGCATTTCAGATTTCAAGACTGAGACTTTGGGCTCCAAAAGGTTCGTCCAATGCCGTGTTGTCAACACGAGCGATTCAAACATGCTCGGCAGTTCAGTATTGAGGCGTCAGAGTGTTCGTAAGTGTTGCATGCATTCGAGGCTCTCACTGCAGGCTCTTTTGCTGCAAGCTTTCATCCTACACTTCTGTTTGCCTTTATAGACTGCTCGTTGACTACACCTGACAGGTATGGATGGTCCCGCGGATTCTTCCGCCGCAGGCCTCGAGCAGAAGCAACGCCGACATCGGCTGCATGCAGCAGCCTCGGCACGACCTGCCCGACGCCTCGGCCCACAGGCGGAAGTCCCACGACCATCCTTGCTTCTGCGCGCTTCGGGCTGCTGGTCCAAGACAGGCTTGGAGGGATGGTGCGAAGTGATGAGATGTCAAACTCTCCTGAAAGAACGGTGCAGTGTTCTGTGTGTGTGTGTGTGTGTGTGTGTGTGTGTGTGTGTGTGTGTGTGTGTGTGTGTGTGTGTGTGTGTGTGTGTGTGTGTGTGTGTGTGTGTGTGTGTGTGTGTGTGTGTG